>Ga0209585_10000005_pt1 | contig 90634 bp, 90 predicted proteins | sample NGEPerone_FD_185491 | JGI IMG/M metagenome (GOLD analysis project Ga0209585, IMG submission 185491) | Arctic peat soil microbial communities from the Barrow Environmental Observatory site, Barrow, Alaska, USA - NGEE Permafrost154B-one... | ecosystem: Environmental > Terrestrial > Soil >... | reverse complement strand
CGCTTGCTCAGACCGCGGCCCCCTACCCCCCGCCGCGGTCTGAGTCGGGGGGCGGTGTCCGCTAGTGAGCGATCAGCTCGCCGTGCTCGGCCAGCACGCGCACGTCGGCGATGAGGAGGGTGCCCCATTTGTCGCAGACCTCACGTACCTTGGGGAAGCAGTCGTCGGGCGGGATGATGGCTCCGGCCTCGCCCTGGACGGGCTCGACGATGAAGGCGGCGATGTCGAAACCGATGTCGTCGGAGATCCCGAGTTCCTTGTCGAGTGCGTCGGTGTCGCCGTACGGCACGAAGCGGACGTCCGGGACCAGCGGGTAGAAGGGCTCACGGAACTCGGCCTTGCCGCTGACGCTGAGGCTGGCGATGGACTTGCCGTGGAAGGCCCTGGTGGTGCTGATGATGCTCTTGTTGTGGTCCTTCTTGCGGCGCTATGCGTACAGCTTGGCGAGTTTCATGGCGCCTTCGTTGGCCTCTGTGCCCGAGTTGCAGAAGAACGAGTACTGCAGATCCCCCGGGGCGGCCATGGCAAGCAGGTCACTGAGGTATCCGCGCATCGGGTCGAGGAGCTCCTGTGAGTGCAGCGCCTGATGCTCGAGCTGGTCACGTACGGCCTTGACGACGGTCGGGTGCCCGTGGCCGAGCATGTAGATGCCGAAGCCCCCCAGACAGTCGATGTGCTCCTTGCCGTGGATGTCGCGGTACACGGAACCACCGTCGGACCACTCGACTGCCGTGTAGTCGGTCGCGAGACCGACTTGCGGTACTCCAGGATGCCCGGGTTGACGTAGTTGTCGAAGTTCGTGACGCAGTCACGGACGACGGCTTGCTGCTCGTCGCGCGTGAGTACGGATATGGACGACGCGGGCGTCGACCCCACCGCGCAGCTCTCACCGACAGCGCAGCGGCTGGTGGCCGCCGCGCGCCGTCTTCTGGCTCGCGGCGGCTACGAGGCCTTGACCGTCGAGGCGGTGGCCGCCGAAGCCGGGGCATATCGCGATTCCGTGCGGTACTACTTCGGGAGCAAGACGGCGTTCATCGCCGCCGTCGTGGACTCGCTGGCGCACGACCAGAGCCTGAAGGCGTACACGGAGACGCCAACTCTGCCTGCCGGCGATCAGCGCGTGCACAGCATGCTCGCCAGCGACCGCAGGCTCGTCGACGACCGTGACGGCTTCCGTGACTTCTTCGCCCTGTTCCCCCACGTGCTACTGGACGACGAACTGCGCTTGCGCGTCGCCGCGCTCTACGGATGGTACCGTGACCTGTATGTGGACGGGATCGACGACTCGGGAGCGGGGCGCGAACCCGAACCGTTGCGGCGTCTGGCCTCGCTGATGGTGGCGATGACCGATGGGCTCGCCGTGCAGAAGCTGCTTGACCCCACCGGCATCGACCTGGAGCCACTGTTCGCCCTCTGGGAGGACATCTTGCGCCGCGAGATCCTCGGCGAGAGCGACTGACGCACTGCTTTCGGCGTTCTTGCCACCAACGTCCACCGCTCCGCATACGCGTGCTCATTTACAGCGTCGAAGCCGTCGTGTACGCTCGCGCCGTGTGTGCGGGGCCGCATGGGGGGTTCCGCCGGCCGCGAGGCCAGCACGCGGCTTTTCGGAGGAGGGTGTGTCGTGTCGCAGGGGACAGTGAAGTGGTTCAGCAATGAGAAGGGGTATGGTTTCATCGAGCGGGAAGACGGTGACGACCTGTTCGTGCACTACTCCGAGATTACCATGGACGGGTACAAGACCCTCGTCCAGGGTCAGACTGTGGAGTTCGAGATCACCGAGGGCGACAAGGGGCTGCAGGCCTCGACGGTAAGGCCGGTCGTCTGACACGCGCTTGCGCGAGAAGAGGGGCCCGCCAGCTGCGCACGGGCGGCGGGCGCCCTCTTCTTGTCCCTCCTGTGAGGCTGGAGTAATATAGCCGTCCCGCTTTTGTGGCCGTCGCAGGAGGAACCCACCATGATCGGTGAAGACGACGTCCGCTACGTCGCGAAGCTCGCCCGTCTGCGTCTCGCGCCGGACGAAGTCGCACGTATGACCGGTGAGCTCGCCAAGATCCTCGCTCACATCGACAAGATGAGCGAGCTGGACGCGGCCGCCGTGCCGCCGACCGCCCACGTTCTCGACATCGTCAATGTCGCCCGCGAGGATCGGCCGCAACACAGCCTGTCGCGTCCGGACGCCTTGCGCAACGCCCCCGCGGTGAGCGACGATTGCTTTCGCGTCCCGAGGATGGGCTGACCGTGCCCACTCTGGACCCACTGCGGCTTACCGCCCGGGAGGCCAAGCGTCTGCTCGTCGAAGGTGAGATCTCCGCCGCCGAGCTCGCCAAGGTGTACCTGGACCAGATCGCTGCCGTCGAGGCCGCCGTGCACGCCTTCATCCTGGTGACCGCCGACAACGCCGCCAAGTACTCCACCAAGGTCGATCGCGAGATGCAGGCCACGCGCGGTCCGCTCGCAGGTCTGCCCATCGCCATCAAGGACAACATGGTCACCGAGGGCGTCACGACCACGTGTGCCTCCAAGATCCTGAGCAACTACATGCCGGTCTACACGGCCACGGCCGTGCGCCGGGTGTGGGAAGACCACGTGGTGATGCTGGGCAAGACGAACCTGGACGAGTTCGCCATGGGTTCGAGTACGGAGAACTCCTCGTACCAGACCACGCGCAACCCCTGGGACCTCGCCACGGTCCCCGGCGGCAGCAGCGGCGGCTCCGCCGCCGCCGTGGCCGCCGGCGAGGCGCTCTGGGCGCTGGGCAGCGATACCGGGGGTTCCATCCGTCAGCCGGCGGCGCTGTGCGGTGTTGTGGGCATGAAGCCCACGTATGGCGCCGTGAGCCGCTACGGGCTCGTCGCCTTCGCCAGCTCGCTCGACCAGATCGGGCCGCTGACGCGCTCGGTGTACGACTGCGCTCTGCTTCTGCAGCACATCGTGGGCCAGGACCCGAAGGACTCCACAAGCGTCGCGCTGCCGGAGAGCATCGCGCTGCCTCAGGGCGAGCGCCTCGACGGCTTGCGCGTCGGCATTCCCGGAGAGTACCTCGCGGCGGGCATCGAGCCCGGCGTGCGGGCGCGTTTCGACGAGACCGTCGCGCGCATCGAGGAGCTCGGCGGCAGGTGCACGGAGGTCAGCCTGCCGCACACCGAGTACGCCCTGCCCGCCTACTACATCATCGCGCCTGCGGAGGCGAGCGCGAACCTGGCGCGTTTCGACGGCGTGCGTTACGGCTACCGCTGCGCAGATCCTGTGGACCTTCTCGACATGTACGAGCGCACGCGCGGCGAAGGCTTCGGCCCCGAGGTCAAGCGGCGGATCATGATCGGGACCTATGCCCTGTCCGCAGGTTACTACGACGCCTACTACGGCCGCGCGCAGAGGGTGCGGACCTTGGTGCGCCGCGATTTCGAGCAGGCGTTCGCCGACGTCGACCTCATCGCTTCGCCCACCACGCCGACCGTCGCTTTCAAAGCCGGCTCGCGCACGGCCGACCCGCTGTCCATGTACATGTGCGACATCTGCACCATCCCGGTCAACCTCGCCGGCCTGCCGGCGATCAGCATCCCCTGCGGACTCAGCGACGGCCTGCCGGTCGGCTTCCAGCTCATCGGCCCGGCTTTCAGCGAGAACCGCATCCTGCGCGCCGCGCACGCGCTGGAGGGCGCCATCGGCTTCGCGCCGGCGCCTACCTTTCGCGACTCGGCCGCCGGCGTCGCGAACGACGCCGGTTGGTCGCCGCAGCCCGGCGGTCTGTGCGCCCAGGCGCTCAGGGAGGGGGCGTCGTGAGCGGCTGGGAGCCGGTCGTCGGCCTCGAGATGCACGTGGAGCTCGATACGCAGACCAAGATGTTCTGCACCTGCGCCGTCACCAAGGGCGACGAGCCCAACGTGCACACCTGCCCCGTCTGCCTGGCGCACCCCGGCGCGTTGCCCGTCGTCAACCGGCGCGCCGTCGAGTACGCCACGCGCATCGCCTTGGCGCTCAACTGCACGGTGCAGCCGCGCAACATCTTCCACCGCAAGAACTACTTCTATCCCGACCTCCCCAAGGCGTACCAGATCAGCCAGTACGACGAACCGCTGGCGGTGAGCGGCTGGTTCGACTACTGGGTCGACGGCGAGAAGCTGCGCTGCCGCATCAACCGCGTGCACATGGAGGAGGACGCGGCCAAACTGATCCACGCCGGCGGGGACACCGGCCGCATCGCGGGCTCCGACTACTCCATGGTCGACTTCAACCGCGGGGGCACGCCGCTCATCGAGATCGTCAGCGAGCCGGACATCCCGTCGCCGGAGGCGGCTCGCGAGTTCCTTCAGCAGCTCCGCAACCTGGTCGTCGAGCTCGGCGTGAGCGAGTGCAACATGGAGGAGGGCCAGATCCGCTGGGACGCCAACCTCAGCGTGCGGCCCGAGGGCAGCGCCGAGCTGGGCACGCGCACCGAGCTCAAGAACATGAACAGCTTCCGCTACCTGCAGCAGGCGCTGGAGGCCGAGATCCCGCGTCAGATAGGGATCCTCGAGGCCGGGGGCACGATCGACCTGGAGACCCTGCACTTCAATCCGGATACCGGCACCACCACGCCGCTGCGCTCCAAGGAAGAGGCGCACGACTACCGCTACTTCCCCGAGCCCGACCTGGTCCCGCTGGTGATCGACCCGGCCTGGGTGGAGGACCTTCGCACGACGCAGCCGGAGCTCCCCGAGGCGCGCGTGGCGCGCTTCGTGGAGCAGTACGGTCTGTCGCGCGCCGACGCGCTGCTGCTCGGCGGCTCACATGCGTTGGCGGAGTTCTACGAGGAGGTCGTGGCCGCGGGGGCGGGCGCCAAGCCGGCGGCCAACTGGACGATGGGCGAATACCTCGCCCATCTCAACGCCGCCGGTCTCGAGGCCGGCCACGGGCACGTCACCGCCGAGCGCCTTGCCAAGCTGGTCAAGCTCGTCGCCGACGGCACCGTCTCGACGAGCTCCGGCAAAGAGGTCTTCGCGAAGATGATCGAGGAGCGCGCCGAGCCCGAGGACGTCGTCGAGAAGCACGGGCTCTGCCAGATCAGCGACACCTCAGAGCTCGAGGCCACCGTGGCGCAGGTGGTGGCCGCCAACGCGGCGCAGGCCGAGCAATACCGGGCGGGCAAGCGGCAGGTGCTCGGGTTTTTCGTCGGGCAGGTCATGAAGTCCACCGGCGGCCGCGCCAACCCCGGACTGGTCAATGAGCTGTTGCGCAAGGCGCTGGAAGGCTGACGGCTTCTTGCCTGTCTGCGCCCGCGTGTGGAACAATGCAATCGTCTTGCAGCCGCGCGCGCTCCCGTGATGTGTCGCGAGCCGGTCATTCCTCACATCGCCCGCTCGTCTCCACGGTAGCGCCACCCCCGGGGTCGGGTCCGGCGGCGTCCGCGTCGACAGGTAGGTGGGTATGACCAGCGATCTCTCCAGTTTCGTCATCGCCAAGCCTCAGCCGGCAGAGCCGGCGGTGCGCGTAGACGACACCACGCTGCGCGACGGGGAGCAGACGGCCGGCGTGGTGTTCAGCAACCACGAGAAGATACGCATCGCCAAGCTGCTCGACGAGGTCGGCGTGCACCAGATCGAGGTCGGCATCCCCGCCATGGGCGGGGACGAGAAGGAGACGATCAAGGAGATCGTCGGCCTCGGCCTCGATACCTCCATCCTCGCCTGGAACCGCGCCGTCATCGACGACGTCAAGCATTCGGTCGACTGCGGCGTCGATGCCGTCGCGATCTCCATGTCGGCGAGCGACATCCACATCGAGCACAAGCTCGCCAAGTCGCGGCAATGGGTGCTGGACCAGATCCGCGCGTGCGTCGCCTTCGCCAAGGACAAGAACCTGTACGTGTCGGTGAACGCCGAGGACGCCTCGCGCGCCGATCTCGAGTTCCTCCTGCGCTTCGGCCAGGCGGCCAAGGAGGAGGGCGCCGACCGCCTGCGCTTCTGCGACACGCTGGGCATCCTCGATCCCTTCGATACCTTCAACGTGATCAGCTTCCTCAAGAAGGAAAGCGGTCTCGACATCGAGATGCACACGCACGACGACTTCGGCATGGCCACGGCCAACGCGCTGGCGGGGATCAAGGCCGGGGCGACGTACGTGAACACCACCGTCAACGGCCTCGGCGAGCGCGCCGGCAATGCCGCCCTGGAAGAAGTCGTCATGGCCCTCAAGTACCTCGGCAAGGTCGACATGGGCCTGCACACGAACCGCTTCCGCGAGCTCAGCGAGTACGTGGCCGCCGCCTCGGCGCGTACCATCCCCGCCTGGAAGAGCATCGTCGGCACCAACGTCTTCGCCCACGAGAGCGGCATCCACGCCGACGGCGTCATCAAGAACCCGCTCAACTACGAGGCCTTCGCGCCCGAAGACGTAGGCCTGGAGCGGCAGATCGTGGTGGGCAAACACTCCGGTTCGCGCACGATCTACCACAAATTCCAGGAGTTCGGCCTGGAGCTCACGCAGGCCGACTGCGACGGAATCCTCGCACTGGTGCGGAAGACGGCCATCGAGCTCAAACGGGCGCTCTTCGACAAGGAGCTCATGTACATCTATCAGGACTATCTGGGCCGGCTCGGCGACGCGGTGCCCATAGGCAATCACTGGAGTGGCGGGGCGACTCCCTCCGCGGTGGAGACGCCTTCGTGACCGTGCTCACCCTGGCCGAGAAGATCCTCGCCGCGCACGCCGGCCTCGACGCCGTCGCGCCCGGGCAGATCGTCGTCGCGGCAGTGGACATCGCGATCGCCCAGGACGGCACCGGCCCGCTCGCGATCCAGCAGATCGAGGAGCTCGGCGCCAAGACGGTCAAGGCGCCCACCTGCGTCTTCTTCATCGATCACGGGGCGCCGGCGCCGCGCAGCGAGCTGGCCAACGCGCAGAAGACGATCAGAGCCTTCTGCGCGTCCTCCGGCGCTACGCTCAGCGACGTCGAGATGGGGGTCTGTCACCAGCGCGTCGCCGAGAGCTTCGCCAAGCCCGGAGACCTCGTCATCGGCGCCGATTCGCACACCTGCATGGCCGGCGCCCTGGGCGCCTTCGCCACCGGGATGGGTAGCACCGACGTCGCCGTCGGCATGGTCGGCGGCCAGACCTGGCTGCGCGTGCCCGAGTCGTTCCGCATCGAGGTCACCGGCGGGCTCCGCGACGGCGTCGAAGCCAAGGACCTCATACTCACGCTCATCGGCTCACTGGGCGCCGACGGGGCTACCTACAAGGCGCTCGAGTTCGGCGGGCCGGGCATCGACGCGCTGCCCATGTCCGGCCGGCTCACGCTCAGCAATATGGCCGTCGAGGTCGGCGCAAAGGTCGGGCTCATGCCCAGCGACGAGACGACGCGAGAGTTCCTTGCCGAGCAGGGGCGCGCGGACGCCTGGCGGCCGCTCGCTCCCGACGCCGGCGCCACGTACGAGCGCGTCGTGACCATCGACGCCGCCGCCATCGTGCCCACCGTCGCCCGTCCCCACACCGTGGACAACACGGCCCCGGCCGCCGACCTGAAGGGCACGAAAGTCGATCAGGTGCTCATCGGCACCTGCACCAACGGCCGTCTCGCGGACCTGCGCGCGGCGGCGCGGCTGTTGCGTGGGCGCTGCCGGTCCCCCGGGACACGCGTGATCGTCACTCCCGCATCCCGGGCGGTCGCGAGGGATGCCGCCTCCGAAGGCCTGCTCGAGGTGTTCTGGCAGGCGGGCGCCGTGGTCACCAACCCCGGTTGCGGCGCCTGCGTGGGCATCCACGAGGGCATCCTCGCCGACGGCGAGGTCTGCCTGAGCACCGCCAACCGCAACTTTCACGGACGCATGGGTAACCCTGAAGCGTTCATCTACCTGGGCTCGCCGGCCACCGCGGCCGCAACCGCCGTGACCGGCGAGATCACCGACCCCCGCGAGCTCCTCTAGGAAGGAGGACGCCATGGCCAAGCAGTACGACGTACCGCCGCCGATGGTCATCGACCCCGCCAAGCGCTACCTCGCCACGATCGGCACGGACCAGGGCGACATCATCGTGGAGCTTTTCGCCGACAAGGCGCCCATCACGGTCAACAACTTCGTGTTTCTGGCTCGTGAGGGCTACTACGACGGTGTCACTTTCCACCGCGTCATCAAGGGCTTCATGGCGCAGGGCGGCGACCCCACGGGTAGCGGCAGCGGCGGCCCCGGCTACCGCTTCGGCGACGAGTTCCACCCGGCGCTCAAACACGATCAGCCCGGCATCCTGTCGATGGCCAATGCCGGGCCGGGCACCAACGGCTCACAGTTCTTCATCACGTACCGTGACACGCCGCACCTGGACGGCAAGCACACCGTGTTCGGGCGCGTCGTGGAAGGCATGGACGTCGTGGAGGCCATCCCCGAGCGCGACCCCGCGCGGGCCCGCGAGCCCGGCGTGACAATGAACAGCGTGGTCATCAGCGAGGAAGAATGGGTCACGTGAGCGGGGAGATCCTGCGCGGCAACGCCTGGCTCTTCGGCGACGACATCTCCACCGACCACATCGCGCCCGGGCGGCTCTTCCACCTGCGCACCAACATGCCTGAGCTGGCCAAACACGTGATGGAGGATGCGCGTCCCGAGTTCGCGAACGCCATGCGCCCCGGGGACTTTGTCGTGGGCGGGCGCAACTTCGGGCTCGGGTCGAGCCGTGAGCACGCACCGCGTATCATCAGTCTCGCCGGCGTCGGCGCGGTGCTGGCGCAGAGCTTCGCGCGCATCTTCTTCCGTAACGCCATCAACGTCGGTCTGCCGGTCCTGCAGTGCGACATCAGCGGCATCGGCGAGCACGACGAGCTCGAAGTGGACCTGAGCGCCGGTGAGGTCAGGAACCTCACCATCGGCGCCGTCATCCCGTTCGCGCCGCTGCCGCCGGTGATGGTCACCATCCTGAACGACGGCGGCCTCGTGGCGCACGTCAAGAAGCACGGCGGTTTTGCCCTGCCCGGAGGTCCCACATGACCTACACTGTCACCTTGATCCCGGGCGACGGCACCGGTCCGGAGCTGGCCGCCGCGCTGGAGACCGTGGTCGCCGCCACCGGCGTGCCCATCGAGTGGGAGCGGCGCGATGCCGGCGTCGACGTCATGGAGGAGTACGGCACGCCTCTGCCCGAGCACGTGCTCGAGTCCATCCGGCGCACCAGGGTCGCCATCAAGGGACCGATCACGACCCCCGTCGGCAGCGGCTTCCGCAGCGTCAACGTGGCACTGCGCAAGGAGCTCGACCTGTACGCCTGTCTGCGGCCTTCAAAGACCATGAAGGGCGTGCGCAGCCGCTTCGACGACATCGACCTCGTGGTGGTGCGCGAGAACACCGAGGACCTCTACGCCGGCATCGAGCACATGGTCGGCGAGGATGCCGCCGAGAGCATCAAGATCATCACCCGCAAGGGCAGCGAGCGCATCGCGCGCTTCGCTTTCGAGTACGCGCGCCGACATGGCCGGCGCAAGGTCACCGCCGTGCACAAGGCCAACATCATGAAGTGCACCGACGGTCTCTTCCTGCGTGTCGCCGGCGAGGTCGCGGAGAGCTACCCCGACATAGAGTTCGAGGACCGCATCGTCGACAACATGTGCATGCAGCTCGTGCAGAAGCCTGAGCTGTACGACGTCCTCGTGTTGCCGAACCTGTATGGCGACATCGTCAGCGACCTCTGCGCCGGTCTCATCGGCGGCCTCGGCGTGGCGCCGGGCGCGAACTTCGGCGACTCCATCGCAGTGTTCGAGCCGGTGCACGGAAGCGCCCCCAAGTACGCCGGCCAGGACAAGGTCAACCCTATGGCCCTGCTGCGCTCCGGCGTGCTGCTGCTCGAGCACCTCGGTGAGGACGCGGCGGCGCGGCGCATGGAAGACGCGATCGCCGCGGTGGTCGCCGAGGGCAAGGAGGTCACCTACGATCTCGGCGGCTCGGCCGGCACGAGCGGCATGGCGGCCGCCATCGCGCGCCGCATCCAGGGCTAGGAAGTACCCCCGAAGGAGGCTCCCATGGAGGAGCAAGAGAGGCATATCAATCTACACGCCACGCCGGAGATGATGGCCGGCGTCTACGCCAACTTCGCCAACGTCAGCCACTCGGACTACGAGTTCTCGATCACGTTCGTCCGTCTGGACCACGAGAGCGAAGAGCCCGGCGAGATGAACGGCGTCGTCGTGAGCCGCGTCAACCTGTCGGCGCGCTTCCTCAAGGAGCTCCTCGACGCGATGGTCGACAACTACAGCAAGTGGCAGGCGGCCGAGAACATCAGGGATCTGCCCGAGGCGCCGGGGCGCGGCTGATCGGCGGCGGGCGGGGCCCTCGCGCACGGGACGCGCCGCGCGAACCTGCCAGAATGGCCAAGAAGGCACCGCTTTCGGCTCCGTTTTGCCCTGCTAGACGGCCGTTTCCTCAGTGTTGCCCCGCCTTGGCCACTTGGCTAGAATGGCGAGGCCTGTAATCCCACCGTCCCCGTCCACGGGGTATCTCCGCGACCGCCGCGAAGGGGATGTAGCACGTCGTCAGGAGGACGCATTGGATTTCTACCAAGGCAAAGTACTCAGGATCGACCTGAGTAAGGGCACCACGGCGGTCGAGCCGCTGAACATGGAGTGGGCACAGCTCTATGTCGGCGGCAAGGGCCTGATGCTCCGGTATCTCTGGGAACTCACGCAGCCCGGCCTTGACCCGTGGTCGCCGGACAACCCCTTCATCGTGGCCACCGGACCCTTCGCCGGCACCAACGTCAGCACATGCTCCCGCGTCGTCGTCGGCGGCAAGAGCCCGGCGACCGGCACCATGCTCGACAGTTACATGGGCGGCTCGTTCGGCTCTATCCTCAAGTTCGCCGGTTACGACATCGTCATCGTCCAGGGCAAGGCGCCGGAGCTGAGCACCGTGCTCATCAAGGACGACGTCGTCTCTATCGTCCCCTGCGCCAAGTACGAGGGCATGAAGACCTCCGAGATCGAGGCGGCGTTGCGCGTCGATTTCGACCCCAAGATGACGGCTATCAGCATCGGACCCGCCGGCGAGAATCTGCTCCCGTGGGCCTGCATCTCGAACGACCAGTACCACAAGGCCGGGCGCGGCGGGACCGGCGCTCTGCTGGGGTCCAAGAACGTCAAGGCCATCGCGGTCGCCGGTACCGGCACCGTCACGGTCGGCGATCCAAAGGCCTTTCTCGATGATATCGAGCGCATGGACGCCGATCACATCCTCACCGACGACAACTACTGGGCTCACGAAGAGGGCACTCCCGTCCTCGTGGCGATCACCAGTGGCGCCGGTTGCCAGCCGGTGCGCAACTACTCCGAAGGCACCAACCCAGACGTTGACAACGTCGACTCCGAGGCCTTCCAGAAGATCCGCGTCAAGAAACGTGCCTGCTACCAGTGCACGCTGGCCTGCCGCAACTTCCACCGCATCAACGACGTCGAGGGCGAAGGCCCCGAGTACGAGACCATCGCTCTCTGCGGTGCCAACGTCGGCGTCGGCGACATCGGCGCCCTCATGAAGTTCAACGCCGAGTGCGACGAGTGGGGCCTCGATACGATCTCCACGGGCAACGTCCTCGGCCTGGCCATGGACATGACCGAGAAGGGCATCCACGACTTCGGCGTGCGCTTCGGCGACCTCGATGCCTACGTCAAGATCCCCGAACAGCTGGCCACTCGCACCGGCATCGGCGCCGAGCTGTCGCTCGGCTCCCGCTCCCTGGCCGAGAAGTACGCTTGTCCCGAGCTCGCTATGCACTCCAAAGGTCTCGAGATGCCCGGCTACGACCCCCGCGGCTCCTTCGGGATGAGCATCGCCTACGCGAGTTCAGACCGCGGCGGCTGCCACATGCGCTCCTTCCCCATCGGGGCGGAGGTCGTCGAGGGCACGATGCCGGCCGACACGCTCGACACGAGTAAGGTCACCTTCAATATCGACTTCCAGAACCACTACGCCTTCAAGTTCTGCGGCATCTGGTGCGACTTCTGGGCGATCGACTACGACCAGATGACCCAGCTCATGAAGCACCTCTGGAAACGCGACGTCACCCAGGAAGAGCTGGCAGTGGTCGGCGAGCGCGTCTGGAACCTCGGGCGTCTCTACAACCTGCGCGAAGGCGTCGAGAAGAAGGACGACTACGTCCCCAAGGCGATGCTCGACAAGCCCTTCAAGACGGGCGTCTCGGCCGGCAAGACGATCGGCAGCGAGCACTTCGCGGCGATCATGGACGAGTACTACGCGGCGCGCGGCTGGGACAAGGACGCGGTGCCCACCGAAGAGAGGCTCCAGCAACTCGGCATCGACGTGCGGCTGCCCGTCGACAACCGCTGAAAGGGGTCGAGATGCCGCACGTAATGATCAGCAGCAAGAAGTGCACCGGCTGCCACATGTGTGAGCTCGGATGCTCGGCGTTCCACGAGGCTGGCTTCCGTCCGTCCGTGGCCTGCCTCTACGCCGACGTCAACCCGACCACAGCGATGATCAAGGGCCACACATGCCTGCAGACCGGCTGCTCCAAGTGCCAGGAGGCCTGCCCGAACGATGCCATCGTGACCAAGAAGATCACGGTGAAGCCGGCCGGTGAGTTCAGCAGCAAGGAGAAGATCGGCGACTCGGTCACAGGCTACGTGCTGGTCGTCGACGAGGAGAAGTGCACGAATTGCGGCGAGTGCTACGACGTCTGCCCCACGGATGTCATCCACGAGCATCCCGATCGCGAGGTCGCCTTCAAGTGCGACCTCTGCGACGGGGATCCGCAGTGCATCGCCTTCTGCCAGAACAAGTACGTGTACGCGGTCGATCTCAAAGTCGACAAGAAGGACAAGGAGCTGCAGGCCTAGTCATGGCCAGGGCTTACGTCAAGTTGCCGGTCGGCATGGTCACCGTCTCCGGCGAGCGCGAAGTCGAGTGCGCGGCCACCACAGTGGCCGAGGCCCTAGAGCAGGCGATCGCCGTGGAGCCGAGGCTCAAACCGCGCATCTTCCGTGAAGACGGGCGGATGTGGGCCGGCGTCTTCCTCAACGCGCGCAACATCAACGCGCTGGACGGCGTCGAGACCGCACTGAGCGACGGTGACAAGCTCGCCGTCGTTCCGCCGATCCACGGCGGCTGACGGTCCCGCATAGCGACGAGTCCGCGACGGGGCGGGCGCCGCAGGCGCCCGCCCCGTCGCCTTGCGCGACTCTGGTACCATCGCCGTTATGACCGACGACGACGCCAGCGCCCGTCTGGAGGCGGCGCGCCTCACCGTCTCCGTGGAGGGCCGCGCGAGCGTGCGCAGGTTCCTGCCCGACCCGGTATCGCGCGACGACGTGCGCGCCATGGTCGGGCTTGCGGTGCGTGCGGCCAACGCTGGCAACGCCCAGATGTGGCGCTTCGTGGCCGTGGAAGACGGGAGCCTGCGAGCGGCGATGAAAGACGTCGTCGACGCCGCCCTTGACGAGATGGCCGCGTGGCCGGAGCTGGCCGGGATGGGCAGCCGGATCAAGGCTCTGCGCGCCTACGCTACCTTCTTCGCCGCCGCTCCTCTGGTGATGGCCGTGTTCGTGCTGCCCTACGTGTCCGACGCCGACGAGATGCTGTGCGCGCGTGGCCTCGGTGCTGAGGATCGCGACCGCCTGCGCGCGCGCCCCGACCTGCAGAGCATCGGCGCCGCCGTGCAGTTGCTCTGCACGGCGGCGCACGCTCTGGGGTACGGCAGCTGCTGGATGACGGCGCCGGTACTCGCCGCTCCGGCGATCGAGAGGCTTCTGGCGGTGGATCCCGAGGCCAGACTCGTCGCCCTCGTGCCGCTGGGCCGGCCCGCCGGCGCCGTCACGCCGGCCTCCCGCCTGCCGCTCGACGACGTGCTCGACTTCCGCTGAGCGGCGCCGGTCCGCCGGCCGGCGGACCGGCCGGCGGAGCTTGCCAGCCGCTCGCAGGCCTCGGTAGACTCGCCAGACGCGGCGTCTCCGCACGCCGCGCGGTACTCCCCAGCGGCCACTGTGAACGGGAGCGACTTCCTGTGAACCGCAGCGACACCGAGGTCCACGACCTCTGCACGCGCATCCTCGACGGCGAGACGCCCGGGGCCGGCGAGCTCGAGGTCCTGCTCGGCGCCGACGACGAAGTCGCTCCGGCGGTGTTCGCGGCCGCGCGCGAGATGCGGTCCCGCCATTCAGGCGACGCCGTCTTCCTCTACGGCTTTGTCTACTTCTCCACCTACTGCCGCAACGAGTGCGCCTTCTGCTTCTACCGCGCCGACAACGTGGCGAGCCCGCGGTACCGTAAGAGCCTCGGCGAGGTGGTCGCGATCTGCCGCGATCTGGTAGCCTCGGGGGTCGTGCTGCTCGACCTCACGATGGGCGAGGACCCCGCGATCCACGACGAACCCGGCCACGCCGGCCTCCTCGATCTCGTCACGGCCGTGGCCCAGGGCGCCGGGCTTCCGGTGATGGTCTCTCCGGGCGTGATGCCCGAGAGCGCCCTCGTGGGTCTCAGGGCCGCCGGCGCCGACTGGTACGCGCTGTACCAGGAGACGCATACGCCCGAGCTGTACGATCGGCTTCGCGTTGGGCAGCCCTTCGCGGCGCGCGCCGCGGCCCGGCGCGCGGCCCGGCGCGCCGGTCTGCTGGTCGAGGACGGTCTGCTGACCGGTATCGGCGACACCATCGCCGATCGGGCTCGCTCCATCGTCGCCATGCGCGAAGCCGGATGGGAGCAGGTCCGCGTGATGACGTTCGTGCCGCAAGCCGGCACCCCGCTCGAGCACGTCGAGCCGGCCGGCGACGCCGCCGAGCTGCTGACCATAGCCGCGATGCGTCTGGCGATGCCCGACCGTTTCATCCCGGCGTCGCTCGACGTGGGCGGCATCGGTGGGCTGGAGAGACGCCTCGAGGCCGGCGCCAACGTGGTGACGTCGATCGTCCCGCCCACCGTCGGCCTCGCCGGCGTGTCGCAGTCCGAGCTCGACATCGACGAGGGTCACCGCACCGTCGCCGGCGTGCTTCCGCATCTGGAGCGTCTGGGTCTGCGCGCGGCCTCGGTAATCGAGTACCGCACGCGCATGGCCGCCCTGCGCGGGCCGGCCTGAGGAGCGCCGCGGTGAGGCTCCTCATCGTCGGCGGCAAGCTGCAGGGCACGGAGGCGGCCTATCTGGCCGCCAAGGCCGGCTACGAGACGGTGCTTGTCGACCGCCGGAAGGCGCCGCCGGCCGCCGGGCTCGCCGACCGCCAGGTCGTCGCCGACATCACGTCCGACGAGGCCGTGGCCCGTGCCCTCGTCACCGCGTGCGACGCCGTACTCCCCGCCTGCGAGGACCTCGATACGCTGACATGGCTGACCGACCGCGTGCCGGCCTGGGACGTGCCGCTGCTCTTCGACCTTGAGGCCTATCGCGTGAGCGCGTCCAAGCTGGCTTCCCAGCGTCTCTTCGAGGAGCTCGACGTCCCGCGGCCGCGCGTGTGGCCCGAGTGCGGGCTCCCGGCCGTCGTCAAGCCCAGCAGCGCGAGCGGCAGCGTAGGCGTGACCATCGTCGGCGACGACGAGGAGCTGGCGGCCGCCCGGGAGCGGCTCGAGGCGGCCGGCCACGAGGTCGTGATCGAGGAGTACATCCGTGGTGCTTCGCTCTCGCTCGAGGTGCTCGCCTGGGGCGGACGCGCCGTGCCACTTCAGGTGACCGGTCTCGAGTTCGACGCCGCGTACGACTGCAAAAGGGTCGTGGCGCCTGTCGGCGAGGCGGAGGCCGGAGGGCCTGCGGCCGCCGGCCCCGACGGCTCCTGCGACTGGCGGCACGCAGTCGCGCCCGGCACGCTCGCCGCCTTCGACCTCGCCGGCGTGCGCCTCGCCGAAGGGCTGGGACTCAACGGTCTCATGGACGTCGAGGTGATGATTCGCGGCGCCGAGCCCAAAGTGCTCGAGATCGACGCCCGGCTGCCGAGCCAGACGCCGACCGTCGTCTACTGGTCGAGCGGGCTCAACATCGTCGAGCTGCTTGTGGAGACGGCGCGGCGCGGCGCGCCGCCGCAGGCGGACCGCGCGCCGCGCCGCGCCTGCGTGTACCAGCACGTCCGCGTCGCCGGAGGTTTGCTTGAGGTCTGCGGTGAGCATGTCATGGGCAGCGCCGCGCCGCTGCGCCTCGTGCCCGGCTTCTTCGGGGCCGACGAGGCGCTCACCGATTACCGCCCCGAGGCGAAGGCATGGTCGGCGACGTTCATCGTCGCCGGCGACGACTTGGCGACGGCGCGGGGCAGAGCCGACGCGGCAGCGGCGGAAATGGCGCGCCGACATGACCTCAAGGTTCTACCTGAGGTTGAGACTTGTGAAGGCGAGAAGGGAGGCCGGCAGTGACCAGGCTGACCGCCGACGACGTCGGCGCCCTGACCCGACAGCTCGACGAGTTCGAGGCCCAGCTCGACAGCGTGGCAGGCATCAGCCTGCGCGATCTGGCGCTGCGGACCGCCATGTCGGAGCCGGTCTGCGTGCCGCTGTACGGAGCGCGCATCGCGGCGGTGCCGATCTCGTCGGGAGAAGGTTTCATCCCAGGATTCAGCCAGTGCGTCGCCGTGATCCTCGGCCGTCTGGGCTGTGACGCCTGGGTCACGGCCCAGGCGGACGTGCGCGGCATCCAGGAGGCGGTCGACGGTGGCGCGGACGTCATCTTCATGGCCGACGACTATCGCTTCATCGCCCTCGATCTCAAGAAGGGCCGATGCATCGACGACGACCCGGCGACCGCCGACGGCTACGTGACCGCACTCGAGGCCGCGGCGGGGGGGCTCCTCGGGCGCCACGTGCTTCTGCTTGGCCTGGGTCCGGTCGGCCGCGCCGCGGCACGCCGGCTCGTGAGCCACGGCGCGGACGTCGAGGTCGCCGAGCCTGATGCTTTGCGGCTGCATGGGGCGCTCGAGGACGGGCTCAAGATCCGGCCGGTGGAGCTGGCCGACGGCCTCTCCCGCTGCGACCTGATCTTCGACGCCACGCCGGCGGCCGGCATCATCGACGCCGCCGACGTCGGCCCCCGGACGACCGCCGCCGTGCCGGGCATGCCGTCGGCGTTCACGGCCGCGGCGCGCGAGGTGCTGGGGCCGCGCCACATCCACGAGCCTCTCGCCGTCGGCGTGGCCGTCATGGCGGCTCGCGCCCTGCTCTGAGTCGGGTCGCGACGCGGCCGGCTCCCCTGCGCGACGTAGTACAATCGGCGGGCGCGGGGGGGTCGATCGGAAGGATCAGCGTGGGCTCTAAACCCACGTAGGCGGGTGTGACTCCCGCACTCCCCGCCAATCTCTTCCCTGCCGGGCACGGGCTTCCCGGCGGGGCGTTCTAGCGGGGCCGTCCTGGGAGGTGCCATGACCGAGGATCGCAAGGAGCGGGTCGACCGCGAGCTCATCGAGCTGCTGAACGAGATCCGCATCGTGCTGCCGGGGGCTCAGGTCCTCTTCGCGTTTCTCCTCAGCCTGCCGTTCCTGGCGCGCTTCGACCTGCTCACCCGCGTCGATCGTGACGCCTACTTCGCCGCCTTCCTGTGCGCTGCCGTCGGGATCATCATGCTGATGGCTCCGTCCGCCAATCACCGGCTGCGCTTCCGCGAGTACGACAAGGAGGGCATGCTGTTCTGGTTCAACCGGTTGACGCTGGTGGGCTCCGCGTTCCTCGCGGCGACCGTGGCGCTCGCCGTCTTCCTCGTCACGGATATCCTGTTCGACCAGATCTGGGCGGCGTTGCTGGCGACGGGCATCGCCGTCTGGGTGGTGAGCGTCTGGTACGTCGTCCCGCTGTGGCAGGGACGCCGGCGGGGCGCCGACGACGAAGCCTTGTAGGCGCCGGGGAGGGGGCGGGGCTGCGCCGGCCCCCCGCTCTCAGTCCTGAGCGAATGTGACCGGGATGCGCACCTCGTTCTGGCGCGAGCCGTCCTCCATCGACACGCTGTAGACGACCAGCGTCCCGTGGGCGGCGGTCGTGCTGAACGGCACGGTCTTGCGGAAGGAGCCGCGCCCCGGGGCGCCGCGCGAAGCCTGGACGGTGGCGGTGGTGACGCAGTCGCCGCCGGCGTCGACCAGCCGCGCGCTGAACGTCCCTTCGAAGACGCTGGCCCTCCCGCTCAGCACCAGCGGGGAGGCGACGACGGCGTTCATGGCGGGCCGTTCGACGAAGATGGCCGGCTCCAGGCTGGTGTAGCCGCGGCGGGTCGGGGTGTACTCGACGTCGCCCCCCGTGGACGGCAGCCCGGCGATGCGGACGCCGTTCACATGGAGATCGACCCGCGACGAGGAAGCGGGCGGCGGCCCGGTCGCGGAGAGCGTGTACACGAGCTGCGCCATGCGGGCCCGCACGTCGTCCGGGCTCCCGGTGCGCGCGAAACCCTGCGAGAGATCGACGACCACGTCGCGGTCTCCACTGTCTGTGAGGGCCAGCTGCCGCACCCCTCTGGGGATGGCAGAGGCGACGCCGGCGGCGCGCTCGCTCGCCGTCGGGCCGCGCAGCAGCGCGTTGAGGGCGGACGCGGGGTTCGGCCTCACCTGGCGGGTGACGGCGCAGAGCTGCCCGTCGCGCAGGAAGTAGAGGGTAGCGGCTCGCCAGGCCGGAGCGCTTGGCGACGGTGAGGCGGACGGCGACGCCGACGGCGTCACCGTCACCGTCGCCGTCGCCGCCGGCGTGGAGCCACCGGACGAGCCGCCGCAAGCGGCGAGGAGGCCGGCGGCCAGGCCGGCCACCAGCATCCCGGCGAGCAATGGCAGAGACGGCTTGTGGGTCGTGTGGGCCGCGGCGCGACCGGTCATTGTTCGCCTCGGGTCGTCAAGGGCAGGAATCTACACCCTTCGACGTTTCCGGCTGCGCTTCCTGCGCTGCGCCCGGTCGCCCGCCCAGGCTCCCCCGCCGTGGCGACGCGGCGCCGATCCGCTACCCCGTCTCAGCCGGGGAGCCCGTGGTAGACTCGGGACCCCGATGCCCACCGACCCCAACAAGGCGCGGTACTACCGCAAGCAGGTCCCCCTGTTTCGCCTCGTCGAGAAGCTGAAGCTGTGGCCTTCGCGGCGAGGCATCCTGCACGGGATCAAGGAGTTCGAGGACCACGGCCAGTACGCCGTCCTGGTCACGCACTGCAACAAGCACATGGTGGTCCACGACTCCAAGACCAGCCGCGCCGCGCGCTGGCTGCGCAACAAGTGGTACGCCGAGGTCTGCTCTCAGTGCCGCATCCCCGAATGGAAGCTGCAGAAGTACGCGGCGACGCACTTCAAACGCGGCTACGGCTCGCAGCTGCGCGACGTCTGAAGCCGGGGCCGCCGTCACGGTTCATCGCTGATGCGCCCCGCGGGGATGGAGAGGAAGCGCCAGCCGACATTCTCGGCGACCTTCCAGACGCCGCCCTCCTTGTGCATGGTGAACTCCATGATCACTGCTTTGGGCACGGCCGTCATGCGTCGACCCGTTAGGCTTCGGCGCTGCGGGTCCCACTGCCCTTCGGTGAACACGTGCCGCACCGCTGCGCGTACCACCAGATCGCCGTTGAGGCGCCGGGAGAGGAAGTCATAGTAGACGATGTTGCCTCGTGCGGCGATGATGACGGCGCCGTCGCTCCGGCGTCTGTAGGTGAGCAAAGCCCTTGCATAGTCCATGGTGCGGGACTTCCTCAGGGCCTCCCCGGTCGAGCAGGCCGTCAGCCTGTTCACGTAGGCGGCTTGAAGGCCGCATGCTCTGGGGTCGAGAGTCGGTCGCTGATCTCTTGCCCCGCAGGCCAGATCGGCGCCGGGACCAACTCATACTCTACGATCGCCCGCTGAACAGCGGCCTTGGTGCCTCGGAAGGGGGGCACGTAGGCCCAGGCATCCGCCACTCCGACCACGGCGGCGACCATGAGGGCGACCACGAGGACTGCCCGCTGATGCGGCAGACCGCGGCGCCGGTTCAGAGGAGGCGCCAGCTCTCAGGGCGGAGTTGCACCGCCTCCGGCGCCTGCAGGACTTTGTCGAGCGCGGCCAGCATCTCCGCCTTGTCCTGCGGGAGATGGCCGCCCACGGGCAGGTAGTTGGAGGCGTGGTTGCTGCGGAAGAGGCAGTCGCTCACCTCCAGGTGCGCGACGATCTCGCGCAGCTCCCTCAGCATGCCGATGGAGTCCGGCAGCACAAGCTCCCCGCACGCTACCTTGCGGTCCATCTCCGTGCCCGGCGTGAGCATCAGCGTGAGGATGCCGATGTACTGCGGGTCGATGGTCGAGAGCGCCTCACCGGTCGCCTGCCCGTGGACCAACGAGCGCGCGATGCCGGCCAGGCCGAGGATGGCGGTGACGGAGAGTTCGATGCCCGCGTCGGAGGCCCGTCGGCAGCCCTCGATCTGCTCGCCGACGGTCATTCCCTTGTGGATATCGGCCAGAGTCTGGTCGTCGCCTGATTCAAGGCCCAGGTACAGCAGCTCGAGTCCATCCTCGGGCAGGCCGGCGAGCTCCGGGACGCTCTTGGCGAGCAGGTTCCTGGCGTTGGCATAGCTGGCCACGCGCTCCAGGTTCGGGAGCGCGCGGTGGAGAAGGTCGAGGATGTCGTGCAGCTTCCCCGGGCTGAGCGCCAGGGCGTCGCCGTCGGCGAGGAACACGCGCCGCACGCGCTGGCGGGCGCTTGCCGGCAGGCCGATGACGTCATCGGCCACCTCGTCGAACGGGCGTACGCCGAAGGGCTTGTCGAGGTACGTCCCACAGAAGTCGCAGGTGTTGTTGGAGCAGCCGTACGTGACCTGCACGATGAGGCTTGAGGCTTCGCTGGGGGGACGGATGACTGCACCGTGATACCGCACGGCTCGATGCTAGCACGTGTGGTCGGGCGATGCTTTTCCTGCCCTTTGAGCGACTGGTATACTTCCTTGCGCGCGACGTGTGAGAGAGGCGGGGAGTGGACACGCGTGTGGCGGCCGTTTGGCCATTCTCGTCCAAGTCCTGCTTGCGGAGATCCATCGCTCTCCAGCCCCGCGCTCGCCATACCTAGCTGTGCGGTACCGCTGTTGAGCGATGGTGGGAGGAGTCCAAGGCATGGCAGACATCTATCGGGAAGCGGCCGACGCGATCATCAACTCAGACCGCGCGGCGGCTGAGGACGTGGCCACGCGCGCCATCGAGTCAGGCATCACCCCCGGCGACATCATGGCCAATGGCTTCGTCAAGGGTATCCAGGAGGTCGGCGAGCTCTTCGAGAGCGGCGAGGTCTTCCTCCCCGAGCTCATGATGAGCGCCGACGCCATGGCCGGCGCCACCGAGGTCACGAACGCCGCCCTGGAGGGCGGCGCCGCCGCGGCAAAGGGCACCATCGTCCTCGGCACCGTCCGGGGCGACGTGCACGACATCGGCAAGGCGATCGTCATCGCCTATCTCAAGGCCAACGGCTACAAGGTCAGCGACCTCGGCCGCGACGTCTCCGCCGAGACCTTCATCGAGAAGGCCAAAGAGGCGGGCGCCGACATCATCGGCATGAGCGCCCTGCTCACCACCACCATGGAGGAGCAGCGCAAGGTCGTGAAGATGATCAAGGAGGGCGGCCTGCCCTACAAGACCGTCGTCGGCGGCGCCCCGTGCACGCAGCGCTGGGCCGACCAGATCGGTGCCGACGCCTACGCCGAAGACGCCAACGACGGCGTCAAGAAGATTGACGCGTTGCTCGGCAAGTAGGCTGCCGAGCAGCTCCGGAGTCAGCGCAGTGACCGCGAGGGGCGGGGCGCCGAGGCGCCCCGCCCCTCGCGCGTTCGGCGCTCCGGCGGCCGCTGGATCACGGGGTCCGGCGGAAGACGCGCGCACGGGGTGACGATGAACGAATGGGATGACCGAGCCGGGTACTACCGGGAAAGCCGCACGCATGCCGAGGGCGCCGACCTCGACCAGGTGGTCGCCTGGTGTGAGCCGGCCCCCAGGGTGGCGGCGCTGGACGTGGCCACCGGCGGTGGCCACGTGGGGCGTCGCCTGCGCGAGCTCGGATGCCGGGTGACGACCTGCGATGCGGCCGCCGGGATGGAGCCGGACGTAGTGTGCCCCGCCGAGGCCCTGCCGTTCGAGGACGCGTCATACGACGTCTGTGCGTGCCGCATCGCCGCGCACCACTTCGACGACCCGGTCGCGGCGATGGGCGAGATGGCGCGCGTGAGCCGCCGCCTGGTCGTCGTCGAGGACACCCTGTTCGTCGACGAGCGCGTGCAGGAAGCGGAGCGCCTGCGCGACATCACTCACGTGCGGCACTATCGCCGCGAGGAGTGGCTTCGTCTGTTCGCCGACGCCGGGCTCGACGTGGTCGCCGAGGCCACTTTCGAGAAGCGTCACGACATGGCCGACTGGCTGTCCGCCACCAGCTGCACCGGCGCCGCGGCGGTGCGCGTGCGGGGGCTGCTCGCGCACATGAGCGACTCCGAGGGCGATGGCTGGGTCGACGTGAAGATCGTGCTCAAGGCCGAGAAGAGGGCCTGACACATCGCGGTCGCGTCAACTTCGGCTCAAATGGTGAGCGGCACTCCACCCACGTGCGTGAGGCTGCGGCCGGCGCGCTCGATACTGGAGTAGCCATCGCGCACCATGATCAGGCGCTCGAGGCCGAATCCGAGGCCGACCCAAGGCTCCACGATGCCCCAGTTGCCGTCCAGGGGGTTGGGCCCCACGGCCGCCGAGCAGACCTCGGCACCGTTCACCTCCACGTCGGCCATCTCGCCGTAGACCTCCGACTCGGTGCGCACGATGCGGTAGTCGTTGACGCCGGCCGCCGACATGACGAGCGCCGCGAGCTCGTCGAGCCGCGCGAGGCCCTCGCCCTCCAGTCGCCCGAGCTCCACCAGGTTGAGCATCGTGAACTCGTTGAGGTGGCGTGCTCCCTTGCTGTCCCGGCGGAAGCACGGGCCCATCTCGAAGATACCGAAGGGCCGGCCCCAGACGCGGCCCAGGCGCCGCAGCAGTGTGTACAGGTTCGGTGCCAGCATCGGCCGCAGGCAGCGTCCGTCTTCGAGCCAGAAGACCTGCTGTCGCAGCGAGTGCCCGCGCCCGATGCCCATCTTGTCGAGCGCCTGCGCGGTGATGATGATCGGCGTGACGACCGGCACGAAGCCGACCGCGGTGAGCGCTTCGCGGAGGCTCGTCTCGAGCTCGACGAGCTGCGGTGCGCGTCGCCCGGAGCGGAAGTCCTGCAGGCGCTGCCGGGCGGTGCACGTGAGGTCGTTCTCGAGCGTCTTGAACGCCGCGTCGCGTGCGGCGACGTCGGCGAACACCTCGTCCAGCACCAGAGGGTCGGCGCCAAGGTCACGCAGGCGCTGTGATTGCGTCGCCGTGAGGCGGATGCGGATGGCCTCGGCTTCGTCGGGCGTCACGACGGCTCCGTCTGTTGCGGAAGGCGCGCCAGGTAGTCGGCAAAGCCGCCGACCAGCGCTCGGGCCAGCGTCTCCATGTGGCCGGGGCGCGTCGCCAGCGCCTCATCCTCGGGGTTGCTGAGGAAGAGCGGCTCGACGAGGACGGCGATCGAGCGCGTCTCGCGCAGCACGCCGTAGTTGCGTCCGAAGCTGCCCAGGTATGGCGCGTCGGTGGCTGCGAGTCGCGCGCCGATGTACTCGGCCAGCCGCCGCCCGTGTTCGGAGTAGTAGTGGCTGCGCTGGAAGTAGTAGCAAGCGACGCCGCGTGCGGCCGGGGACTCATCTGCGTTGCAGTGCAGCGAGATGAAGTACTCGGCTCCGGCGGCGTTGGCCGCGTCGGCGCGGGCGTACAGCGGCACTTGCTCGTCGCGCTCGCGCGAGAGGCGCACGCGGCAGCCCTCGGCGCGCAGCAGCTCGGCAAGGCGGAGGCCGAGGGTCAGCGCGACGTCTTTCTCGGCGATTCCTCGCGCCGAGACGCACCCGCTGTCGGGCCCGCCGTGCCCGGGGTCGATGACCACCGTCTGTCCCGTGAGGTTGCGGGCCTGCACGTAGCCGCCGTCGCGCTCGGGGATCTTCTTGCCTTCGCCGCCGGACTCCGCCTTGCGCACGGCTTCGAGCTTGATCAAGGTGCTCTCACCGACGATGCCGTCGAGCGGCAGCCCGGCGTTGCGCTGGAAGTCGAGAACGGCGCGCTCGACGTCCTCGTCGTGGACGCCGCGTTCGGCGCCGGCGTTGAAGCCCAGCAGGTTGAGTCTGACCTGCAGGGCGAGCACGTCGTCGCCGCGGAACGGCGGTTCGCGGAGGTACAGCAGGCGGTCGCCGAGGGCGTAGCCGGCCTCGACCAGCTCACGCCAGGTGTTGGCGCCCACGAGACCGTCGACAAGCAGGTCGCGGCGTTGCTGGAAGGACCATACGGCGATCTCCGTGCTGGGGCCGAAGAACCCGTCCCCGCCCTCGCGGCCCAGCTCAAAGCCTTGCCCGCGCAGGCGGGTCTGGACGTCGAGGACTTCTTTGCCGCGGTCGCCGCGAGAGAGGTTGCGCACGGTGACTCCTGATTGCTGGCCTTGCGCTCGGCCTAGGAGTCTATACGACTCAGATGCCGGTCGCGGCGCGCACTCCGATCGCCATAAGGATCAGCATCCCGAAGCCGATGACCAGCCGGTAGATCACGAAAAGGTCGAAGCTGTGGCGCTTCAGGTAGGCGAGCAGGAACCAGATCGCCGCGAACCCACTGATGGCCGCGGACGCGATGCCGACGGCGAACGGCGCGGACGTGCCCGCGGGCAGGCCGTCCTGGGCGACCTGCAGCCCCTTGTACGCGGCGGCGCCGCCCACGACCGGGATACTCATGAGGAAGGAGTAGCGCGCCGCCGCCTCCCGGTCCAGGCGCAGCAAGAGGCCGGTCACCATGGTGATGCCCGAGCGCGACACGCCGGGGGCGAGCGCCAGCGCCTGAGCCACGCCGATGATGAGAGAGTCCCCCCAGGTGAGGGCGTCGATGCCGCGGTCGAGCTTGGCCGTGCGGTCGACGAGCCACATGACGAGGCCGAAGACGATCATGAGGACGGCGATCATCCAGGGCTGCCCCAGTCTCGTAACTATGACATCTTCGAAGGCCACACCGACGATCCCCGCCGGGATCGTGCTGACGATGATGAGCCAGGCGAGCTTGCCCTCCGGCGTGTCGAGCCTCCGACGAGCGATCGTGCGCACCCAGGCGGAAAGCAGCCTGCCGATGTCGTGCCAGAAGTAGACGACGAGCGACAAGAACGTGCCCAGGTGCAGGGCGACGTCGAACGTCTTGTTGAGCTCCGGGTTCTCGAGCAGGAAGTGCCAGTTGAACAGCCACGGCACGATGAGCAGGTGCCCGGAACTCGAGATGGGCAGGAATTCCGTGAGTCCCTGGACGATGCCGAGGATGATGGCCTGCAGGATGGTCAATGCGGCTCCTTCGCTCTCCGGTGCGTCTTGGTCGCTCCGGGGGTAGATAACGCCGTGCACGAGTCTAGCGCACGGTATACCTGTGCAGGCATGTCGGTCGACCGCGGGCGCGGCCCGCGACGGAAGCGAGGGCGGGAATGGCGACGAGCGAACCGGTGGTCGTGAGCTGGAAAAAGGAAGGGCTGCTGTTCGAGGGCGTCACGGTGCACGGGCACGTGGACATGGCCTCGGGGCTCGACGAGCCGGGCAGCGGGGCGACACCGATGGAGTTGCTGGCGGTGGCCCTCGCCGGCTGCACGAGCATGGATGTGGTGTCCATCCTCCAGAAGATGCGCCAGCCGCTGGAGGGGTTCCGCGTCGAAGTGCGCGGCGAGAAGGCGGACGAGCACCCCAAGCGGTTCCTGTCCCTGGAGATCGTCTATTACATCACGGGAGATGTGGACGAGAAGAAGGTCCAGCGCGCGATCGAACTCTCCGAGACGAAGTACTGCTCGGTGGAGGCGACGCTGCGTCCTGCGGTGCCGATCACATCGCGCTACGTTGTCGAGGTTTCGCACTAAACCCACGGTGTTTACAGGAGAACGCTCAGCCGATACTATCGGGCGGCGGATGTCGGGCGGAGGGAGGTGCGTGGACCGCGATCACGATCTGTCGGCAGTCCTGGCTGACGATACCCGCTACAGCATCTACCGGGCGATCGCCGAGCATCCCGGTTCGGATGTCACCGTGGCCGATGTCGCTGAGCAGTTCGGTCTGCATCCCAACGTCGCCCGCATGCATCTGTCGAAGCTCGAGCAGGCAGGCTTCCTGGTCACCGACTTTCGTCGTACCAGCGGCGGCGGTCGGCCTGCCAAGCTGTATCGTCTCAGCGAGATGGTCATCACGTTCGGCTTTCCTCCCCGGCGGTATGAGTTGCTCTCCCGCCTGGCGCTCTCCGCGCTGGCGGCCGGCGGCTCCCGAGACGACGCGCTTGGCGTGTGTCGCGAGGCCGGAGCCGCCGAGGGTCGCCGCGCCCTCGCGGGAGAGCCGCGGGCGCCGCAGGGCGGCGCAGCCGCCGCGGAGCTCGTGAGCCGCATCACGGAGGAGCAGGGTCTCCTGCCCGACGTCGTCTGGCAGGATCACGCTCTGCGGGTCACCCTGCACAATTGCACCTTTCGCGAGCTTTCCGGAGCCGACCCGGACCTCGTCTGCGCCATGCACCGCTCCTTCCTCGAGGGCGTGCTGGAGGTCGTCACCGCGGAGCTCGGCCGCCTGCGCATCGAAGCGGACGATTGCCGCATCAGCTGCGGCGGGGAGCGCTGCGAGATGCTCTGTACCTTCCCGCGTTCCGGCAACGAAAGCCCCGACGCCGGCCGGTGATAGAGTGACTCCCGTACGCAATCTGCCGGGAGGGGGCCAGTGACCGTCGACGAGGCCATCCGCGATCTGCTGAACATCTCCACCGACATCCATTCCGTGGTCGTGCTGGGCCCGGATCGCGATGCTCTCGCCTGCGGCCCCGGGGCCGCGGCGAGCGGGATGGCTGCGGCCGCCGACCGGCTCTGGGCTGCGGCCTCCGCCCGCGCCACCGCGGTCGGCGACGCCGCCCTCGACCACATCGTCGTGCAGGACGCCGCCGGCGCGGTCGCCGTGCTGCAGGCGGACGGACGACGCATCGCGGCCCTGGCCGGCGCGCAGCCGGCCGTCGGCCTGCTGCTCTTCGATCTGCGCACCTGTCTGAGCGACGCTTTCGCCGGGGAGGACCCGGCATGAAGCTGCGCACCCTCGGTCTGATCACCGCCGCCGTCGGCACGGCCGGCGCCGTCGTGTGGTGGCGCCGCCGTCGCAGGGCAGCGGCGCCACCACCGGTGCAGCTGGGTCTGAGCGACGGCAGCGTCCATTACCTCGACCCCGCGGACCCCGCCACCATCGAGCTTGTGGACCTGGCGGCGGACCTGCGCTGCGCCTTCGAGACGAGCGACTAGTGGATCTCGCGGGCTTCGACACCGGCCTGCTGCAGGCCACCATCGCGCGTGCTCTGGGCCGAGGTGGCGACTTCGCCGAGGTCTACGTGGAGGACCGCGAGAGCCTCGGGATCCGCCTCGAGGACGGCCGCATCGAACAGACGAGCGGCGGCCGCGAGGTCGGCGCCGCCGTGCGGCTGCTCTCCGGCGAGCGCACGTACTATGCCTTCAGCGACGCGCTCGACGAGGCCGGCCTCGCCGCCGCCGCTGATGCGGTGGCCGCGGCTGTGCGCGCCGGTGACGGCGGCTCAGCCGTCGTCGAGCTTGGCGCCGTGCGCAGCGACCCGGGCCGGCACCCGGTCCGCGTGCCGCCGGACATGGTGGCGGTCACCCACAAGGCCGCCCTGGTGCGCGCCGGCAACGAAGCCGCGCGCGCGACCGGCGCCGAGATCGTGCAGGCGATCGTCGGCTACGGCGATACGAGGCAGCGCGTGCTCATCGCCAACTCTCTCGGTGAGCTCGTGTTCGATGACCGCACACGCACGCGCTTCACGGCTCAGGTCGTGGCGCGCCGCGGCGACATCATCCAGACGGGGCACGAGACGGTCGGCGGGAGCGCCGGCTTCGAGCTTCTCGACGAGGCCACGGCACGCAGTGTGGCCGGGACGGCTGCGGAGAAGGCCCGGACGATGCTGGACGCGCGCCCCGCGCCCGTGGGCGCCATGCCGGTCGTGATGGCCAACGGGTTCGGAGGTACGCTGTTCCACGAGGCCTGCGGGCACGGCCTGGAGGCCGACGCCATCGCCAAGGGCGCCAGCATCTACGCCGGCAAGATGGGCGAGATCGTTGCGGCGCCCAACGTGAGCGCCTACGACGACGGCTCGCTCACCAACGGCTGGGGCTCGCAGGCGTTCGACGACGAAGGCATCCCCACCCGGAAGACGCTGGTCATCGACGAAGGCCGCCTGACGGGCTACCTGTACGACCGCCTGCGCGCCCGCCAGATGGGCGCGGCACCCACCGGCAACGGACGACGCCAGTCGTTCCGCCACGTGCCCATCCCGCGCATGACGACAACGTACATCGCGCCCGGCGACGCCGATGCCGCCGAGATCATCGCGGCGACGCCGCGGGGTTTCTACGCCAAGAGCCTGGCCGGCGGACAGGTCGAGCCGGCCAGCGGCAGCTTCGTCTTCGGTGTCGCCGAGGGCTATCTCATCGAAGGCGGCCGCCTCACCACGCCGCTGCGCGGCGCGACGCTCATCGGCAACGGCATCGACATCCTCATGAAGATCGACATGATCGCCGGCGATTTCGACGTCAAGACCGGCGTCTGTGGCAAGGACGGTCAGGGGGTGCCCGTCGGCACCGGCCAGGCGACGCTGCGCATCACCGAGATGACGGTGGGTGGGACCGGCTGATGTTCGACATCGTCGATGCCGTGCTGGAGAAAGCGCGGGCGCTGGGCGTCCGCGAGGTCGAGGTCTATGCCGAGCGCTCTGCGTCGCGGCGGATCAGAGTGTTCGGGCAGGAGGTCGAGCAGCTTACCGCCGCGCAGCGCCGTGGCCTCGGGGTGCGCGTGTTCGCGGATGGCGCCGTCGGCCACGCCTTCGGCTCGGACCTCAGCGACGGCGGGCTGGACGAGATCGTCCGGCGCGCCGCGGACCACGTCGCCGTCGGCGACGCGGACGAGTGCGCGGCGCTCCCCGAGCGCGGCGGCGAGCCGGCCGACGTGCATCCGTTCGACGAGCGCCTGGCCGCGACCACCGACGAACAGCGCATCGAGCTGACCCTGGCCGTTGAGGCCGCGGCGCTGGCCGCCGACCCTCGCGTCAAGACCGTCGAGGACGCCATGTACGTCGACGGCGATGGCGAGGTGTTCATCGCCAGCAGCGCGGGGGTACGCGGCAGTTACCGCGCCAACCAGTGCTACGCGTTCGCCTACGCACTCGCCGAGCAGGATGGCCAGGTCGAGACCGGCTATTCCTACGCCGTCGGCCGGGCGCTCGAAGATCTGGACGCCGAGGCCTGTGGCCGCGAGGCCGCCGAGAGGGCCTGTCGGCTGCTCGGCGCCACGAAGTGCCCCTCCATGAAGGCGCCGGTCGTGCTGGACCCGTTCGTCGCGGCCGCGTTCTTCGGCGTGCTCAGCTCGGCGCTCACCGCCGACGCGGTCCAGAAAGGCCGCTCCCTGTTCGCCGGGCGCGAAGGGCAGCAGGTCGCCGGCGAGCTGCTGCAGCTCGACGATGACGGCACGCTGCCGGACGGTCTGGACAGCGCGCCGTTCGACGGCGAAGGCACGCCCTGCCGGCGCACCCCGCTCATCGGCGGCGGCGTGCTGCAGGGCTTCCTCTACGACACCTATACGGCGCGCAAGGCGGGCCGTAGCTCTTCCGGCAACGGCCTGCGGGGCTCGTACTCGGGGCTTCCCGGCGTGCGGCCCACCAACCTCGTCGTGAGCGGCCCCGTGACGCCGCTGGCCGACATCGTCGCCGGCATCGACCGCGGCGTCCTCGTCACCGATGCGGTGGGGGTGCACTCCGGCGCCAATCCCATATCGGGCGAGTTCTCCGTCGGCATCGCCGGCGTGCTCATAGAAGACGGCCGGCTCACCAGGCCGGTCCACGAAGTCACGCTCGCCGGCGACATCATCAGCATGCTCACCAACGTCCGTGCGCTGGGCGACGACGCCCGTTGGGTGCCGGGCGGCAGCATCCTCACGCCTTCGGTGGTCATTGACGGGATGGCCATCGGCGGCACCTGATCACTCCGCCTCACGACCGAAAGGACACCGGTGAGCGACCTCGGTCAACGCCTCCTCGACGCGAGCTACCTGGAGGGCGACTTCGTTCTGCGCTCCGGCCGCCGCAGTAAGTTCTATCTCGACAAATACCTGTTCTCCACGCAGCCGGACCTCCTGCGCGACATCGCCGCGGGGCTGGCCGCCAAGCTGCCGGCATACGAGCCCTTCGACCTCCTCGCCGGCCCCGAGCTGGGCGCCGTGGCCATCGTGGCCGCCGTGTCGCTGGCTTGCGGCAAGCCGTTCGCCATCGTGCGGAAGGGCGAGAAGGGCTACGGCACCAACAAGGCGATGGAGGGCCGCGCCGATCCCGGCCAGCGCGTGGTGATGGTCGAAGACGTGGTCACGTCGGGTGGCGCCGCGATCATGGCCGCGCAGAGGCTGCGTGAGGCCGGTCTCGAGGTGCCCGTGCTGCTGTGCGTCGTCGATCGCGAAGAGGGTGGCCGTGCGCAGATCGAGGCCCAGGGCCTCACGTTCGACCCGCTCTTCACCGCCACCTCGTTGGGCATCAAGAAGGCCGGCTAGGTCTGGTGCGCGAAGGGGGCGGCCGGCCTGCAGGTCGGCCGCCCCCTTTTGCGTCCGCTCCGCGCGGTGCACTCCTGTTTGGCTCGGGGTCACTTGATGGTGAAAGTCTGGAACGCCGCCTCGAGCTTCCCCTTCAGGGTCGCCCAATCCTCCGAGGCGGCTTGCGCCGTCAGCTGGTACTCATACTGCCCCTTGAACAGGAAGAAGCTCACGCCCTTGAGCGTCATGTCGTCCTGCACGTAGCTGTAACCGAAGCCGAACCCGGGAACGCCGTTGACCGTGAGTTCCTCGAGCGGCTGGTCGGTCTTGGCGCCGGGAAGGGAGGTCATGATCTGCTTGACGACGCCCAAGACCTCCTTCTTGAGCTTGGGCACCTCGAAAGGCTTGACCTCACGCGCTAGCTTGTAGACGGAGATCTGCATCCCGTTGGCGTAGTTGCCACCGACCTTGGGGCCGCTCTTGTCGGCGAAGGCGACGTCGAGCACGGAGCTGCCGCCTGAGCCGACGCCGCCGGTCGACTCGCCCTGCTCCAGCTGCCCGTCGTACGTCATCGTGAAGCCGTACTGGTCGTTGGTGTAGGTCTTGGGCTCCGGTGAGCTCTTGTCGGTCGTGCCGACGCCGGCGCTGCAGGCGCCCAGCAGCAGGGATAGCCCTGCCAGGGTGAGCATCAGGAGAGCGTCGTGGCGGGCTCAGGCGACCACCCGCAGCGACTGTAGTGTGCGGTCCTCGGGGCCGTGGACCTTGAGCTTGGCGGCCGCGCCTTCCTGCAGGTAGGCGACGATCTCCGCGGAGATCTCCTCACCGGGCCCGAGCACGGGGATCCCGGGTGGGTACGGCGTCACCATCTCGGCGCTGACACGCCCGCCGCATCGGGCCAGCGGGAGGGCGCGCGAGGGCGCGAAGAAGGCTTCGCGCGGCGAGAGGACCTGGCGCGTGAACGCAGGCGTGTGGGCGAGGAGGCCGGAGCAGGCGGCGGAGCCGCCCCCGCCGGCCCCCTCGCCGAACCGCGTCGCATAGTCGGTGAAGGCCGCGATCAGCCGCTCCAGGTCCTCACGAGAGTCACCGTAGGTGACGTTGAGGACGATGTTGAGCGGATCGGCGGCCTCGACGGCGATGTGGTGATCGTCGCGCAGGATCGTCTCGAGCTCATAGCCGCTGTGGCCGCTGTCGCAGCTGGAGATGGTGAGCCGGGTGGGGTCGAACGACGCCACGCCGTCGCGCTCAAGGACCTCCTCGCCGAGGCAGCGCACGCCGGGCAGCTCGTTGAGCTCCGCCCGGGCCCACCCGGCCAGCTCGATGGCGCCGCGCCACAGCTCGGCGCCGTGCGTCGCCATCTGCTGGCGTGCGGCGTCGATGCTGGCGTACATGAGCACCTGGGGACTCGTGCTTTGCGTCAGGTGCACCATGCCGTCCAAGCGCGCCAGGTTGACGCGCTCGGCGCGCGCCATGAGCACCGAGGTCTGAGTGATGCCGCTGATGAGCTTGTGCGTGCTCACCACGGCGGCGTCGGCGCCGGCGCTCATGGCGTCGACCGGTAGCTCGGGGCAGAAGCGCAGGTGCGGGCCCCAGGCCTGGTCGGTGACGAACGGCAGGCCGGCCGCGTGCGTCAGGTCGGCGATCGTCGCGAGGTCGGCGCCGAGCCCGTTGTAGGTGGGGGAGGTGACGAACACAGCCTTTGCCTCGGGGTGCGCCGCGAGGGCGCGTTGCGCGTCCGCCGCGTTCACGTTGAGAGGGATGCCCCACAGAGGATCCACCGCGGGCTCCATGTACACCGGGACGGCGCCGGAGAAGATGAGCCCGGCGAGCATCGCCTTGTGGGCGTTGCGTGGGATGATCACCGTTTCGTCCGGGCCGCAGAGCGTCAGCACGAGCGCGTGGACGCCGCTGGTCGATCCATTCACCAGGAACCAGCAGCGTTCGGCGCCCCAGGCCTCGGCGGCGTAGTCCTCGGCGAGGCGGATGAGGTGGGTGGACTCGCGCGTGTCCTCCACGCCGCCGGCCATGGCGACATCGACCCGCAGACAGGCCGCGCCGAGCAGCTCGCGCAGACCGTCGGGGGCGCCCTTGCCAAGCTTGTGGCCCGGCGTGTGGAAGGGGACGTAGCCGGTATCGCGGTAGCGCAACGCGGCGTCCAGGTATGGGGTCTCGTGCTGGTCGTAGGGCACGCGCGCCTCCCGTGGTGGGCCACCGGCCGGCCGATGGCGGGTCTGCCTGTCTAGCATAGCAACCCGCGCCGCGCGGGTAGGGAGCCGACGGCGGGGGACCGGGGGCCGCGTCGTCATCAAGTGATAGACTGGACTGGTTTTGCAGGGGAAACGGCCGTTCTGAGGGAGCGAATATCAACCTCGACCAGAAGGTGAGAGTGCGCTTCGCGCCGAGCCCCACGGGCACACTGCATGTCGGCTCGGCGCGCACGGCGCTGTTCAACTGGCTGTTCGCGCGTCATAAAGGCGGCAGCTTCGTACTGCGCGTTGACGACACCGACGCGGTGCGCTCGAAGGACCGGCACGAGACCGCGATCTTCGCCGACCTGCACTGGCTGGGGCTGGACTGGGACGAGGGTCCGGACAAGGGAGGCCCCTGCGCGCCCTATCGTCAGAGCGAGCGCCTGGAGGGCTATCGCGCCGCAGCCGCGGAGCTGCTTTCCGGCGGGCACGCTTACTACTGCTTCTGTCCGGAAGAGCGCCTAGCCGAAGCGCGCGCCGCGGCGCTGGCCGAGGGCCGGCCGCCGCGCTACGACCGCCGCTGCCTCGGGCTGGCACCCGAGGAAGTCCGGCGGCGCCTCGCCGACGGCGAGCCCGCCGCTCTGCGCTTTCAGGTGCCCGGCGGCGTGGTGGTCATCGACGACGTCATCCGCGGCCGCGTCGCGGTAGGCGCGGACGCCATCGGCGATTTCATCATCGTGCGCTCGGACGGCGTGGCCGGCTACAACTTCGCTTCGGTCGTCGATGACCGCGACATGCACATCACGCACGTCATCCGCGGCGACGACCACCTCACCAACACGGCACGGCAGCTGCTGCTGTTCGCGGCGCTGGGCGGCGGCGCGCCGCGCTTCGCCCATCACTCCATGGTGCTGGGCGCCGATGGTGGCAAGCTCAGCAAGCGCCACGGCGCCACCTCCGTGGGTGACTTCCGCGAGCTCGGCTATCTGCCTCAGGCGATCGTCAACTACCTTGCACTGCTGAGCTGGTCTCACGGCGAAGATGAAGTCCTGGGCACGGATCGCCTGATCGCCGAGTTCGATCTGGACAGGCTGTCTCCGAGCCCCTCCATCTTCGACGAGGCCAAGCTCGATTGGCTGGACCACGAGCACATAATGGCGCTCGAGCCGCAGGTGCACGAGCGCCTGTTCGCCGAACGGCTGCCGGCCGGGACGCCGCCGCAGGCGGCGGCCGCTTTGGCGGCCGCGTTCCAACCCTCGCTGGTCGCCTACGGCCAGGCGCCGGCGCTGGCGGCCGCCGTCCTGGAGCCGCCGGCTCCGCCGGCGGACCTCGCGGCGGCCGTCACGGCCGGCGCCCTTCAGCTTGCCGAGTTCCTTGCTCTGCGCACGGCGGGAGACGAGTGGCTGACGCCCGACGCCGCTCGTGACGTGCTGGCCGCGTACCGTGCCTGGGGCAAGGAACGCGGCCTCGGCGCCCGCGACCTGCTCATGCCTCTGCGCATCGCCCTCACCGGCGCCGAGCACGGCCCCGAGCTGCCCTTCGTTCTCGCCGCCCTCGGCGGCGAGGAGGCCCAGACGCGCTTGAGCACCGCCCTTGCCGGGAATCCAGCCGACACCCCCACGACGAATCTGGGAGACGCACCGTGATACGCCTCTTCAACTCTCTCACTCAGCAGAAGGAGCCCTTCGAGCCCCGCGACCCCGGTAGGGCCGGGATCTACTGCTGCGGACCCACCGTCTATAACCTGGTGCATGTCGGCAACGCGCGGCCCTACGTGACCTTCGCCGTGCTGCGCTCGTGGCTTAGCCATCGCGACCTTGACGCCACGTTGGTGACCAACATCACCGACGTCGACGACAAGATCATCGCCAAGGCGAACGCCGAGGGACGAGCCTCGACGGAGATCGCCGAGGAGTACACCGCCGCTTACGTTGTCGACACCGACCGGCTGGGCATCCCGCGGCCCGACGTGGAGCCCCGGGCGACGGAGACCATCCCGGAGATCGTCGACCTTGTCTGCCAGCTCATCTCAGCCGGGCATGCCTATGAAGTGGACGGCAGCGTCTACTTCCGCGTGCGCAGTTTCGACGAGTACGGAAAGCTCAGTAGGCAGCGCATCGACGAGCTCGAGGAAGGAGTGCGCGTCGACAGCGAGCCGGGCAAGGCCGACCCGCTCGACTTCGCCGTCTGGAAGGCCGCCAAGCCGGGCGAGCCGGCCTGGGACAGCCCGTGGGGCATGGGCCGGCCGGGCTGGCACATCGAGTGCTCGGCCATGGGGCTGCGCTACCTGGGCGCCGGGTTCGACGTGCACGGCGGGGGCCGTGACCTCATCTTCCCGCACCACGAGAACGAGATCGCCCAAAGTGAGGCGGCGGGCCTGCCGTTCGCCAAGGTGTGGATGCACAACGGGATGATCCGCAGCGACGGAGAGAAGATGGCCAAGAGCGTGGGCAACATCTTCCTCCTGCGAGAGGTGCTCGACCGCTACGAGCCCGCGGTGGTGCTCACCTACTTCCTCACCACGCACTACCGGAGCCCGCTGGAGTTCTCTACCGAGAAGCTCGACGAGGCGAAGGCCGCCTACGGCCGCTTCGCCGACATCCTCGCCGCCCTCGAGTTCCGCATCGCCAACGCCGGTAAGGCGGCGTTCCAGGGAGAGTGGCCCGACCTTTCGCTCCGTGCCGAAGCCGCGCGCCTCGCCTTCGCCGAGCAGATGGACGACGACCTCAACACCGCTGCCGCGCTGGGCGAGCTGTTCGCGCTTGTCGGCGAGACGCACCGCTACCTGGCCGAGGTCGACCGCGGTGAGACGCCGTTGGACCCCGAAGCCCTCGAGACCGTGCGCGAGGCGATTCTCGAGTCGCTCGCCCTGCTCCTCATCCCGACGCCGGGCGCCGACGCCGGGCTCACGGGAGTCGGCAGCGTGCGCGGCGACGTGGGGGATACGTGCGTCACCGCCGAGGTTGCCCTGCTGCCGGCGGTGCGCATGGCCGAAGAAGAGCGTTGGGACGACGTCGCGCTCGTCTACGCCGACAGGCTCGGGTGCGGCGACGCCACCTACGCTTGCGTGCTTCGTGACCACCACCGGGCCGAGAAGCAGTGGGCCGCGGCCGACGGTCTGCGCGACGAGCTCCAGGCGGCGGGCTTCGAGGTGCGCGACACCCCGCAGGGCACCCAGGTCGTCGGCAAACCTTGAGGCGGAAGGTCAGGCCAAGATGAGCGCCCCGACGAGCGCCGCGGAGCCGAGCATGCCGCCGACGACCCCGAACACGACCGCGGTCGCCGCGTACCGGGTCGCGGGCGCGGAGCTCCGGCGGCTGCGGACGAGGGCGGCGACGGCGAGCACGATGCCGGCGCCGTCGAGCAGGGCCGCGCCGGCGGCCGGTCCCGCGAACCTGCCGTGCGTCACGACGACGGGCAGGAACACGAGCACGGGCGGCGCCAGCACGATGAGCGTCAGCGCCGCCCGCAGGCGCAGTCGCGACGCACACAGGACGGCGACGGCCAGCAGGCCGAGGGGCTAGAGCACGGTCCACCAGAAGAGGACCTGGATGGCGATCGCGGCGAAAGACCGAGGAGAGGCGTCGAAGATCATGGGCGGAGCATACAGCCATGCGCCCGGGAGGGTCAGGTAGCCCATGGAGTGGATCTATGGCCGCAACGTGGTGCAGCTGGCGCTGGCGCCCGGCGCCCGGCGGCGAGCCTACAGGCTTGCCGCGACCCCGCCGGCCCTCAAGTCGCTGCGCGAGGCGCCGCCGCCCGGGCTGCCCGTCGATACCGTCGCCGCGTACGAGCTGGACGACCTCATCGGAAGCCGCGACCATCAGGGCGTAGCGTTGCAGGTCGACCCGTTCGGCTACGTGCGCGCGGAGAGCGTCCTCGAAGCCGACGTGGTGGTCGTGCTCGACGAGGTCAGCGATCCGCGCAACCTCGGAGCTGTGGCGCGCAGTGCCCTGGCGGCCGGCGCCGGCGGCCTTGTTGTGCCCAAGCACCGCTCGGCCTCGGTCACGCCGGCCGCGGTCAAGGCTTCGGCCGGGACCATCGAGCACCTGCCGGTGGCTCAGGTCACGAACACGGTCAGTCTCCTCAAGGCGGCCAAGGACGCCGGCTTCTGGGTCTACGGCGCAGCCGGTGGAGTCGCCACCTCGTACCTTCAGCTCGATCTTACCGGGCGCGTACTCCTCGTCTTTGGCGCCGAAGGCCGTGGTCTGCGGCCCCTCGTCGCGAAGACCTGCGATGCCCTGGCGTCGATCCCCATGGAGGCGGCGGTCGAGAGCCTCAACGTGAGCGTGGCGGCGGCGTTGTTCCTCTTCGAGGCTCGCCGCCAGCGTGCAGCGGCGGCGGACGGCACCTTCGGGAGCCGGCCGGGAGCCGGCCGATGACGCAGACGCTGTTCATCGTCGACGGCTACAACGTGCTCCACGCGCTGTTTCGCGGCGCGAGCAAGGAGGAGATCTTCGCGCGCCGCGACTGGCTCGCGGACAAGCTGGCCGGCTTCGTCGCGCTCCGCGGTGCTCAGGCCGTGCTGGTCTTCGACGGGCACGGCCCGCTGAGCTCGAGCTGTACGCCGATCAAGGGCGCGGCGGTGGAGGTGTGCTTCGCCGGGGGTCCATATACCGCTGACACGCTCATCGCGCGGCGCATCGCCCAACGGCCGGCCGACGTCATGGTCGTCGTCGTGTCCGCGGATCAGGAGGTCCAGCGCACCGCCGCGCGGGCCGGCGTGAGCCGCATGACGCCCCTGGAATTGGGAGCCCAGCTGCATGATCCTGATGAATCACTTGATTCTTCTCACGAAGCCAGTAGAATGCCCTCACGGCTTGAGGATAAAGTCGACCCTGAGACTTTGCGCAGACTGGAGGAGATGCGCAACAAGCCGCAGTGACCATCCGGCAGCCGGTGGCTCCCGGGTTTTGCAGGGGTAAACGAGCGGAGGTGGGGCAGGGAATGGCGCGCCAAGCCAACCGCATTCGCAGTGGTGGGGCCTCTCACAACCTTCAACCCTTCAGTGAGAGTAACGACTTCGCTCTCGTTCAGGCTCATCGCCGCGGCAGTCGGGCCGCGCTCGATGCTCTGATGCTCAGGTATCACCAGTTCGTGCGCCTCAAGGCGAGCTCCTACTTCCTGGCCGGCGGCGACGCCGAAGACCTGATCCAGGAGGGTATGCTGGGGCTCTACAAGGCCGTGCGCGACTACCGTGACGACAGGCAGGCTTCCTTCCGCAGCTTCGCCGAACTGTGCATCACGCGCCAGATCATCACCGCCATCAAGACCGCCACGCGCCAGAAGCATGTCCCGCTCAACGGCTACCTGTCGTTCAGCCAGTCGCCGAGCGACTCGTCGGATGACGGTGACTGCTCGCTGGCGGACGTGCTCCCCGGGCCCAGCACCCACGACCCCGTGAATCAGGTGATCAGTGCCGAAGAGGTGGAAAGCCTGACGGGATGCCTGACACGGATGTTGTCGGACCTCGAGGGGCGGGTGCTGCGCCTCTACCTGCAGGGCCTGAGCTACGAGTGCATCGCGGAGCGGCTGGGTTGCGACTGCAAGACTGTCGACAACGCCCTGCAGCGCATCAAGCGCAAAGTCGACCTGCACCTCGAGGGTCGCAGGGTTCTGGGCTAGCCCCCCCGGGGCCTGGCGCGCGGACAGCGCCGCGCCGCGCGCCGCGCTGAGGGGCCTCTCAGAACGTCATGAGGCTTACGTCGTGTCCCTGCTGCTGCACGAGGAGCTTGAAGTCGTGCGGGCTGCTGGCGACCTGGGCCGCGTCGCTCAACGTGATCAGGCCCTCCTCGTACAGATTCAGGAGCGCCTGGTCGAACGTCTGCATGCCGTAGAAGTCGCCTTCCTTGATGGCGTCGTTGATCAGCATCGCCTGGTCAGGGTCCAGGATGAAATCGCGGATCCGGTTCGTGGCCACCATGATCTCGATGGCGGGCACGCGGCCGGCACCGTCGGCCCGAGTGAGCAGGCGCTGGGAGATGATGCCTTTGAGAGTGCCGGCGAGCATGATGCGGATCTGCTTCTGCTGGTGCAGCGGGAAGAAGTCGATGATGCGGTTGATGGTCTCGGTGGCGTCGATGGTATGCAGGGTGCTCATCACGAAGTGCCCCGTCTGGGCGGCGGTAAGCGCCGCGGCAACCGTCTCGGTGTCGCGCATCTCGCCGATGAGGATGTCGTCAGGATCCTGGCGAAGCACGTACTTGAGAGCAGTCACGTAGCTGTCCGTGTCCAGGCCGATCTCCCGCTGGTTGATGATTGACTTCTTGTCCTTGTGCAGGACTTCGATAGGGTCTTCGACCGTGACGATGTGACGGCGCATGGTGTTGTTGATGTGATCGATCATTGCCGCCAGCGTGGTGCTCTTGCCCGAGCCGGTGGTGCCGGTGACGAGGACCAGGCCGCGCGGTTCCAGGGAGAGACGCTTGATGATCTCCGGGAGGTGCAGTTCCTCGAAGGAGGGGATCCTGGTGGCCACCTGGCGCATGGCGACGCTGATGCTGCCGCGTTGGCGGAAGACGTTGACCCGGAAGCGTCCGAGAGTGGGAGCCGAATAGGCGAAGTCGATCTCGTTGTGCTCGCTGAAGCGACGGATCTGCTTGTCAGTCATGATCGACGCCGCCACGTCCTTGGTGTCTTCAGGTGTGAGCGGTGGTTCGTCCATGAGGGCAAGCTCGCCGTCCACGCGCAGCACCGGCGAGCTGCCGGCTTTGATGTGCAGGTCGGACGCGTTACGCGTCATCATCTCGCTGAGCAACTCATCGATGGGTTTCACGTGGCAGCCCCGTTGGTCGCGTTCGTTCTCCGCATTCTGGTTCGGCACAAGATACCCAAAAGCATACCTTGCCGACGAGGTTCTTGCTGACGTTGGCCGGCCGCAGGGCCGAGCCGAAAGAAGAACGGTGCACGCGGCCTGCGGATGCAGCGCCGTTCTCTCCTGATCTCCGCGCCTAGTACCGGCCGCCTATCCATGCGTCCCGGCCGCCGAGCGCGCCGTACCGCACGACGTCGCCGGTGTGCGGCGCTTCGATCACGCTGCCGCCGCCGGCATAGATGGCGACGTGGTGGCTGTAGCTCGCGTTGCCAAAGAAGACGAGGTCGCCGGGGCGCAGATCGCCCAGCGAGACAGGCGTGCTCTGACGCTGCTGGTCGGTGGCGCCGTGCGACATGCCGATGCCGATCTGGGCGTAGCAGTACATGGTGAGACCGGAGCAATCGAAGCCGCTGGGGCTGGCGCCGCCCCATACGTAGGGCACGCCGAAGTAGCCCTGCGCTATGGTGACGATCTCCGGGTGCCCGGGGCTGTTGGGGTCGACCGGCGGCGGTACGATGCCGCCCCAGGACTGCTGGGCGGCAAGCTTTGCCGCCAAGGCCGCCTGCTGCTGCATGCGCTTGATCTCGGACTTGAGGCCCCTGGTCATCTTCTTGAGCCGGCTCTCGTACCCGAGGATCCGATCCTTCTGGGCTGCCCGCTCCTGCACCAGCTCGGCGGCCGCCTTCTTGTCGGCGTCGAGCTTGACCCGCCGATCCTTGATGTCGCGGCGGTAGGCGGCGATGGCTTTGACGGTGTCGACGTCGCTGTTGCCCAGGCGCTCCATCATGTCGAGTTGCGTGATGAGTTCATCGAAGCTGTTCGCCGAGAACAGAACGTCCACGATGCCGACGTCGCGCGACTTGTAGATGTTCTCGGCGCGCGTCTTCAGCTGATCGTTCGCCGTGTGGAGGTTGTGCTCGGCCACGTCGAGCAGGCGCTGGTTCTCGGCGATCTGCTGCTGCACCGTCTGCAGCTGGCTGGTGGCCTGGTTGTACCTCTCCGTGGCGATCTCGGCCTGGGTGTAGACCTTCTCGAGCTTGCCCTGTATGGCGCGCAGGCGCGCTTTCTTCTGCGAGATGGGGGATGCTGCGGCCGCGGAGGCCAGCGCGAGAGTGAGGACGGCCGCGCCGAGGACGATGATCGTGGTTATCCGTCGTGTGCCGGTCGGAGCCTTCACTGCATCGGTTCCTTTCGCGCGCGCGTCCAACGGGAGACGCACGTTCGCTGAGGTCAGTTCACGAGCGTCCATAGTATTCGAGCCTGAAGGGCCGTTCCCTGTCCTGGGAGCGGCCCTTCAGGCTCAATGGGGATCCTAGAAACGGCCGCCGATCCAGGCGCCCGAGATGGAACCGTAGCCCACCACGGCGCCGGTGTGCGGGGCGTGGATCATGCTGCCGCCGCCGACGTAGATGCCCACGTGATAGCTGTAGCTGGCGCTTCCGAAGAAGACCAGGTCTCCGGCCTGCAGGGCGCTGATGGGCACCGGCGTGCTGGCGCGTTGCTGGTCGGTGGCGCCGTGCGAGAGGCCGACGCCGACCTGAGCATAGCAGTACATCGTGAGGCCGGAGCAGTCGAAGCCGCTGCTGGGGCTGGCGCCGCCGTAAACGTAGGGGACGCCCAGATAGCGTTGCGCGATCGCCACGACGGCGGAGTTGCCCGACCCGCCGGGGTCGACGACGGCGCCGCCTCCGCCTCCGCCGCCGGTGTTGGCTGCGGCGGCCTGCGCCGCGGCCTGAGCGGCTGCTGCGGCCTGCTGCTCCTGGCGCTTGATGTCCGCCTTGATGCCGGCGGTCATGCCCTCGAGCTGACGCTCCAGGCCGACGACCTCGCTCTTGTGCGCCGCGGCGGCCTCGACGAGCTTGGCCGCCGACTTCTTGTCCGCGTCGAGCTTGACGCGGCGGTCCTTGATGTCGCTGCGGTAGGCGGCGATGGACCTTACGGTGTCGACGTCGCTGTTGCTCAGCCGTCTCATCAGGTTGAGCTGAGTGACGAGGTCATCGAAGCTGTTGGCGGCGAACAGGATGTCGACGATGCCGACGTCGCGCGTCTTGTAGATGCTCTGGGCGCGCGACTGAAGCTGGGAGTTGGCTACTCCGAGGTTGTACTCGGCGACCTTGAGGAGGTGCTCGTTCTGCTCGATCTGCCCCTTCACGGTTTGAAGTTGGCTGTTGGCCTGGTTGTACTTCTCGACCGCCATGTCGACCTGGTGATACACGGTCTGCAGCTTCGCCTCGACTTGCTTCAGGCGCGCCTTCTTGTCGGAGACGGGAGAAGAGGAGGCTGGGGCGGAGAGGGTCAAGGAGAGGAAAAGGGTGCTGAGGAGAAGGGAGAGGACTGCGATTCGCCGTTTTTCGTTCACTACATCGCCTCCATTCGGGCGCTTCGCCGAGGCGACCACGCCCTCGCTGAGGTGAGCCCTGAGTGCCGATCACTCACCGAACTCAAGTGGCAGACCCTATCATCCCGGCCCTCTTGTGACAACCGCGCGCGGGCGTTTGTGCGCCTTTCGCGGACCCCGGCCGTGGAGCCGGCCGGCCGCAGCGCAGGCTCGCCGTTCGGGCCGCCGCCGGCTTCGGTGGGGTTCAGTCAGGGTGAATGTCTCGCACCGCTCGCGCCGTACCCGGAGGGGTCGGCTGCGGCCACAGCCGCTTGAGCGCCTTGATGAAAGCCTTATTGCGCTCGTCCTTGCGCCAGTTGTGGATGATCACCATGCCCCACCAGTGGAAGAGCAGCTGCTTGGTGAACTTGAGGGCGAAGATGTAGCGCAGCCAGGTACGCAGGGAGTAGAAGCGCATGTAGCCGCGTATGTCTTCCATCTGCAGCTCATACGGGGTCATGAGCTTGGGCTCGAACACGACGTGGTGGGCATCGTACAGGTGCCAGCGCTTGTCGAAGATGCGCCCCGCGGCGTCGAGTTCCTCGAACTGGGGCGTGCCCGGCAGGGGGGTGAGGATGTTGAGCATCACCGTGTCGATGCGGTTCTTGATGGCGAAGTCCACGGTGTCGCGCACCGTCTGCACGCTGTCGGTGTCGGCGCCGAGCACGAACATGCCGTGGCTGCGGATGTCGTACTCGTGCAGGATGCGGATCCCCTCCACGATGTCATCGACGGTCTGCGACTTCTCGTAGCCGTCGAGCGTGTCCTGGTTGACGGACTCGAGGCCCAGGTAGACGAGCGCGCAGCCTGAGCGTCGCATGAGCTCGAGCAACTCCCGGTCGCGGACCACGTCGATGCGCACCTGCGCCGACCAGGGGATGACGAGGTCCTCGTCGATCATCATCTGCAGGAGTCTCTTGAGGCGCTTCTTGTCGGCCGCCATGTTGTCGTCGTAGAAGAAGATGCGCGTGGGGCGCTTGTCCTTGATCTCGGCGATCACGCTCTCGGCGCTGCGGAAACGGTACTTGCGTCCGAACATCGCCGTCACCGAGCAGAAGTTGCAGGCGAACGGGCAGCCCCAGCTCGTCATGATGGGCATCGTGGTCAGCCGCTCGCGGCCGACCAGCAGCCGGAGATCGGGGAAGGGAAGCTCGTCGAGGTCGGTGAGCCGCTCGCGCAACGGGTTGTGCACGGCCTCACCGTCGCGCTTGAACGAAAGGCCGCCGATGGTATCCAGCTCGCGTGCGCCGGCGAGGCTCTCGATGAGCTCGAGCATGATCTGCTCGCCGCCTTCGCCGCGAGCCACATAGTCCGCGTGTTCGAGGGCCTCGTCGGCCATGAACGTGACGTGCGAGCCGCCGATGATCACGGGGATGCCGCGCGCGCGAAGGCCGTCGGCGAACTCGTAGGCAGCCGTTGTCGTGGAGGTGGTGCCCGACAGGCCGACGAGATCGGCGCTGTTGACGTCGTCCCAGTCGATGGCCGCCATCTGCGCGTTGTAGATGAGCACGTCGTGGCCGTGCTCCTTGAGCTTCGCGGCGATGATGGGCAGGCCGAGGCGCGGCAGCAGGATCTTGGCATAGACGTGCATGCCGGGGGGTTCGGGTTCGATGAGGCGAATCTTCATGGCACTCCTTGGGCGGGAGACCGGGGAGTCGCGGTGGAGCTGCGGCTCAGCGTCCGGCCGAGCGATGATCACGGATGAGAGGGTTCCAATGGTAGTCGCTCATGACGACGATGTGAAGACGAGAGCCGGTGCGTAGTGCCGCGGATGGCGGATCCCAAGGTAGGGAAGGCAGGCCTTCCTGCTGCCAGCGACGTGCCTAGATGAAGAGATCCAGCAGCAGGTAGACGACTGCGGCGACCAGTGCTGCCGCAGGCAACGTGAGGATCCACGCCGTGAGGATGTTGCCGGCCACGCCCCAGCGCACGGCCGACAGGCGTTTTGTGGAGCCCACGCCCATGATGGCGGCGGTGATCGTGTGCGTGGTGGAGACAGGGAAGCCGAAGTGCGTGAAGAGCTGGATGACGCTGGCCGCGGACGTCTCGGCGGCAAAACCGTGGATGGGGTCGAGCTTGATCACCTTGGACCCCAGGGTGTGGATGATGCGCCAGCCGCCCGAGTAGGTGCCGAAAGCCATGGCGAGGGCGCAGGCGATCTTGACCCAGAGCGGGATATCGAACGTGCCGATCTTGTTGCTGGCGAAGAGCGCCAGGGTGATGACGCCCATCGTCTTCTGGGCGTCGTTGGCGCCGTGGGAGAAGGCCATGAATGCCGCCGAGATGGGCTGCAGGATGCGGAACCATCGGTTGACCGGTGTCGGTGGGTGCCGGCGCACCAGCCAGATAAGACCGGTCATGAGCAGCCAGGCGGCGACGAAACCCAGGAGCGGAGAGCCGAGCATCGGCAGGATGACCTTGTCGAACACGCCTCCCCACAGAACGCCGTCGAGGCCCGCCTTGGCGATCATCGCCCCGATGAGCCCGCCGAACAGGGCCTGCGAAGAGCTGGACGGGATCCCGAAGAACCAGGTCGTGAAGTTCCACGCCACGGCGCCGACGAGCGCCGACAGGACCAGCGGCAGGGTGACCAGGTCGGTGTTGACAAGGCCCTTACCGACCGTCTTCGCGACTCCGGTGTAGATGAGCGCGCCGAGAAGGTTGAGTCCCGCCGCCATGATGACCGCCACGCGGGGCGACAGGGCACGCGTCGACACCGAGGTGGCGATGGCGTTGGCCGTGTCGTGGAAGCCGTTGGTGTAATCGAAGACGAGCGCCAGAACGACGATCGCGATAAGGAGGGCCACCGGCTGTGCTCAGGTCAGTTGTGCTTGAGGACGATGCTCTCGATGACGTTGGCCACGTGCTCGCACTCATCGATGGCGGACTCGAGCAGCTCGTAGATGTCTTTCCACTTGATGATGTCGGTGCACTTCATGTCTCCGTCGAACAGGTTGGCGATGGCGTCGCGCAAGATGCGGTCGCCGTCGTTCTCGAGGCTGTTGACGGCGATGATGCGTTCGTCGAGGCCCTTCGGCTTCTCGAGGTTGTCCATGCACTCCTTGAGGATCGGCGTCGCCTTGCTGATGACCTCGGCCTGCTTGCGCGCCTGCGGCGTGGGCTCGCCGACGCGGTAGAGCATCATCGCGTCGGCGGCGGCCTCGATGTTGTCGAGGACCTCGTCCGTCGTGGCCACCAGGTCGTAGATGTCCTCGCGGTCGATGGGTGTGATGAACGACTTGTTGAGTCGCTTGACGATGTCGTGGACGATCTTGTCGCCCACGTGCTCGTGTTCGAGGATGGCGGCGGCGATCGACTTCTGGTCTCCGTCGTTCATGAACTTCACGAGGAGCTGGGCTGCGGCGTCGAGATTCGCGGCCAACTCGGAGAAAAGACGGAAGTAGTCCTGTTCCTTGGGGAGCAGGCTGAGTTTCACGGAGGGCTCCTTTCGGTCCTGCCCTGTGCCGCGCGTAATGCTATCCGTTATGCGACGGCGCGCAACCCTGAGAGCGGGGGGAGCTTGGAACGCAGGAGGCGCCTGCGGCCGGCTTGGAGCCGCGGGGTGCGTCGCGTAGTCAGTCCTGGCAAGGCTTGCCGGGCCGCACCCGTCAGCTCTTGGTCCGCGCGACCGTTTATAGGGTGGACAGCAGAGAGCGGAGACGGGCGACGCGACGAACCAAGGAGGTCGACAAGATGAAGCGTTGGAGCGTTGCCGTGCTGGTAGTGGCGCTTACCCTGGCAGCGGTGCCGCTCGCCGCCGCGGGCACTGGGAACGGTGGCGGTACGGCGAAGGGCAAGAGCAACTTCAACCTCGTCGGCAAGATGGTCGCAGTGGGCGCGGCGGCGGGCAGCCTTACGGTGAGGGCGAAGACCGGCACGAAGACGGTGAAGGCGTTTCGCGCTGCGGACCTTGTGCTGGTCGTCGACCCTGCGGCGCGTGTGCGCCGGGTGACCGCCGACGGCCGCGTCGCTGCGGTGCTGGGCGACGTCCCGGTGGGTGCGAAGGTGAAGGTGCGCGGCCGCATCGAGCGCATCGACCCGGCGGCTCCGGCTTACGTCGCGCTGTGCGTGAAGGCCAGGGCGCCGGTCTCGCCGGAGCCTGCGCAAGAGCGTCGCCGGCCGGCCCCTCCTCTCTTCTTCTCCCCTCGCCCCGTCCCGCGTGCGCGGCTTGCCAATGCTCCCTCCGTTCGGATAGCCTTCCGTCACGCGGGGTGGGAAGCCGCCCGTTTCCGCCTGCGTGCCACTGACTTCGTGCCGGGACGGCCCCGCGCGTCGCCGGCAGTGAAGGACGTGCTCGCGGACTTGCGGATGTTGTTGTAAGGAGGATCCAGTGGCAGACGAACTCTACGAGCAGATGAAGCAGACCGTGATCGACGGCGAGGTCGAAGAAGCCGAGGCACTGGCGCAGAAGGGCCTCGAGGCCGGCCTGCCCCCCGCCGACATCCTGGACAAGGGCTTCGTCAAGGGCATCGAGGAGGTCGGCGACCTCTTCGGCAAGGGCGAGTTCTTCCTCCCCGAGCTGGTCCAGGGCGCCGAGGCGATGAAGGCCGCCGTGGCCGTGCTGCAGCCCGAGCTCGACAAGACCAAGGAAGGCCGCAAGACCCTCGGCGTGGCCGTCGCCGGCACCGTCGCCGGCGACATCCACGAGATCGGCAAGACCATCGTCTGCAGCATGCTCAGCGCCGCCGGCTTCACGGTCACCGACGTGGGCTGCGACGTGCCGGTCGAGACCTTCGTCGAGAAGTGCAAAGAGATCAACCCCGACCTGCTGCTGCTGTCGGCCCTCCTCACCACGACGATGCCCAATCAGCAGAAGACCATCGAGGCGCTCAAGGCCGCCGGCCTGCGTGACGGCGTCAAGGTGATGATCGGCGGCGCCCCCACGACCCGCACCTGGGCCGACGAGATCGGCGCCGACGGCTACGCCGAGGACGCCATCGAGGCCGTGACCACGGCCAAGACGATCCTCGGGGTCGGCTGAACAAGAGCCGCCGCCGAAGACCCGCCCCCTTTTCGTCTCTCCAGAGGCCCGCGGCGGAGGCCGCGCTGCCGCGACGTGTGCGAAGGCCACTTCCTTCGGGTAGAGTCGGCGGAGCATGGCCGCTGACCAGGACGCATACTTCGAGGAGGTAGAGGCGCGCTTCGCATGCGCCCTCGACTTCGACCTGGGTCTCGAGGAGGAGTTCCACGTTCTCGACCCCGACACCCTGGAGCTCACCCCGGGGTTCGAGACGCTCCGCGACACCGCCGAGGACCGCCTGCGCGGGCGCATCGCCGGTGAGCTGCTGCGCTCCGAGATCGAGGTGTCCACACCGCGGACGCTGCACTTTGGGCAGGCGGCGAAGCAGCTCCTGCTCAATCGCGCCGAGCTGTTCGCCCTGGCCGATCGTCAGGGCTACGCCCTCGGCGCCACCGGCACGCACCCCTTCTCCGCCTGGAAGGATCAGGACATCATCGACACGCCGCACTACCGGCTGGTCGAGGAGCGCCTCAAGTACGTCGCTTGGCGCAACAACACGTGGGCGGCGCACGTGCACGTGGGCGTGCGTGGCTGTGACCGCGCGGTAGCCGTCTGCGATGCGCTGCGCACCTACCTGCCGCACCTGCTCGCCCTGTCGGCCAACTCACCCTTCATCGAGGGCGTCTGGACCGAGCTGCACTCAGCCCGCACCCAGACGTTCGTGCGCATGTTCCCGCGCTGCGGCGTGCCGGACGCGTTCGGCTCATGGGCCGAGCACCGCGGCTTCTACGAGGAGCTCGTGCGCACCAACTGCATCCAGGAGTTCACGCAGGTGTGGTGGTCGGTGCGCCCTCATCACCGCTTTGGCACCGTCGAGGTGCGCATCTGCGACGCGCAGACCGAGGCCTGGCAGAGCCTTGCCATCTCGTCGCTCACCGTGGGGCTCATCGCGCATCTCGCGCGGATCCATGACGAAGGTATGCCGCTGCCCGTACTGGCCAACCGCTACATCGAGGAGAACCTCTGGCGCGCCATCCGCTTCGGGCTCGACGGCAAGCTCGTGGACTGGGCCAGGGGTGAAGAGGTCACGGCCGCCGACGCCGTGCGTCGTCTGGTAGAGCTGGCAGCTCCCCATGCCGACGCGCTCGGGCTCAGCCCGCATCTCAGGGGCGTGGAGCGGATGCTGCGGGAAGGTAACGGTGCCCAGCAGCAGGCCAAGGCTCATGTCAAGGGTGAGACTTTGCCCGGAGTATTTGCCGGGACCGTGGCCCAGGCGCGTGCGGCAGCGCTCGGAGAAACCGGCGATATGCAGGAGGATGAAGCATGAGCGACCATGTCCACGGTGCGGACGTGCGTACCGATGAGGAGCGCGCCCGAGCCGTTCGCGAGCAGCTGAAGAGCGTGCACGCCTTCGACCTCGCCTACGAGATGGCCATCAGCATGGTGAGTTTCGGCTACCAGAAGATGGGTCTCACCGACGAGACCCGTGAGCTCTGCGACCTCGACGACGCACGACTGGCGATAGAGCTCCTGCGTGCCGTGACCGAGACGCTGGACAGACAGCAGAAGGGAGCGGCGACCGGCGATCTGCACGCCACGCTGGCGCAGATGCAGCTGAGCTATGTCAGGGCGGTGGAGGCGGTCGGGGCACCAGTCGCCGCCGGGCCGGCGCCGCGGACGGAGACGCCGCCGGCCGAAGACGCCGCGCCGAAGAAGCCGGCCGCCAGGAAGACGCCGCCGGCCGAAGACGCCGCGCCGAAGAAGCCGGCGGCCAAGAAAGCGGCCCCCAAGAAGCCCCGCGGCGCTACTCCACCGGCCGGCTGATCTGGCCGCACAGCTGCGGGCGGCGGTCGGCGAAGTAGTCGTGCCTGCCGGCGGGCAGGTCGCCTACCTGCGCGGCCCGCGAGGAGCACGGCTCAGGTCCCGGCGAGCGCCCAGAAGCGGGGTTCGTCGAGCACGTCGCCGGGCTCCACGACGATGAACTCCTCATCGTGCGGCCCGGTGATGAGCTTCTCGAGGAAGCGCAGCGAGCCCCCGAGGCGGTCGAGCGGCAGCCCGTAGAAGGCGCTCACGATCTCGAGGTACTCGCGCTCGTCGTCGAGGCCGGGGACGCCGGGGGTCTCGATCACGGCCACGCGCGTGTAGTTCTCCATGATGAGGCGCGCCACGCGGGCTGCCTTCTCCTCGCCGTACTTGGGGATGATCTGCAGGTACTCCTTGTACGGGTCGTCGATGAAGTCGACCCAGCCCCGGGTGTAGTAGTAGGTGCCCGGCTGGGCGCCGTGCTCCGCGAGGTAGCGCTGCCGCGAGCCAAGGAGCAGCGAGATGCAGTCGTCCACGGCGGGCAGGATCAGGCGGTGGGATCGGGCCTGCAGGCCTACGGTGCCGTTGCTGCAGCGCCCGCAGCAGAGCAGGATCTCGCTTGCCCCGGGTGTGGCGTCGATGCGTTCCTGAAGCTCGGCGCGCAACTTGTCTGGGTAGTCGTGCAAGGCGCCGTCGACGAACTCGATCTCGGCGCCCGGGGCGAGGCTAGCCAGCACGCATTCGATCTCGTTGCGCAGCACCGCGCAGCTGACGATCTTCGGCGCCGGATCCATAGCCTCATGGTAACAGGACCACTGTGGTCCTGCTGGCTGGCCCGGCGGTGCCGGCCGCAGGCCGGCCGGGCCGGGCCTACTCCCGCTGTCGCGCCCTTTTCATGGCGTACATGCGGCGGTCGGCCTCTTGGAGCAGGGTCTCCACGTCCTTGCCGCCGGCGGTGTGGATGCCCAGGCTGGCGGAGAGGGGCGGGTCGTCCGGGCGCCCGGCGTTGTGCCGCTTGATGGAGTCGATGATCTTGTCGCTCACGGAGCGGGCGCCGTCGTCGTCGCTGCCCGGCATGAGCACGACGAACTCGTCGCCGCCGTAGCGCGCGACGATGTCGCTCTCGCGACAGCTCTCCACGAGCAGGCTGGCCAAGTCCTGGAGCAGGCGGTCGCCGGCGTGATGGCCGAGGCCGTCGTTCACCGATTTTAGATCGTCGACGTCGAGGAACAGGATGCTCGCCAGGCCGCCATTGCGGCGCAGGCCCATGATGGTCCGTTCCAGCATCATCTCGAGATAGCTGCGGTTGAACACGCCAGTGAGGCCGTCGCGCACGGCCATCTGGTCTTTCTCGTGCATCAGGAGGCGGTTGTCGAGAGCGATGGCCGCCTGTACGGCAAAGGTGCGCAGCAGCGTCTGATCGTCCTCGGTGAACCGCCGCACTTCGTCGTAGTACACGGAGAGGGCGCCCGAGGTACCCTTGTAGCTCTGCAGCGGCGCCGTGAGGAAAGCGCGGTAGCCTCCCTCGCGCACCAGCTCGGCGTCCACCAGCTGCTCCTCGTCGACGTCGCTCACGGCGACCGTTTGCCCGTCGAGGATGGCGCGACCGGACAGCGAGTCGTCCAGGGGTACGAGGAAGAGGCGACGATAGTCATCGCTCAGGAAGTAGACCTCCTCGGCGATGAGCGTGTCGCCGTGGACGACGAGCAGCGCCGACTTCTGCGCGTCCATCAGGGCCGCGGCCTCGGCGAGGATGACGTGTGGCAGGGAGTGCGAGTCCAGGTTGCGGTTCACGTTCTCGGCGGCTTCCAGGAGCCGGCGCTCGTGGGCGGTGCGCAGCAGCTGCTTCCGGAACAGGAGAGCGCGCTCGATGGCCGCCGCCAGCTGCGCCCCGGCGGCGGTGGCGAAGTAGATGTCCTCGGCCGAGAAGTTGCGGCTCTGCCGCGTGGCCACGGCGAGCACCGCCAGCAACTGGCCCTGGGCCTTGAGCGGGACGCCGAGCAGAGACACCAGGCCTTCCCGGCCGGCGACCGGCAGCGGCACCGGGCCGGACGCGACGTCGGCGATCAGCACCGTCTGCTGCGCTTCGGCGACCACGCCGACGAGACCCTCGCCCCAGCCGCGTACATGCGCCGCTTCGGCGAAGGAGCTCGAGACCCCTCGGTGGCTGCCCATGGTGAACATACCGTCGGCGTGCAGGCTGACCCACCCGGCATCGACCTGCAGGATCTCCAGCACCTTCTCGAGCCCCATGTTCAAGACCGTGTCGAGGTCGAGGGAGGCGTTGACGGCGGCGACGATGGAGTTGAGCGCCACGAGTTCCTGGTTGCGGCGTTCCATCTCCAGGGCCAGCTCGGCCGGCGGACGAGTGTAGTCGCTGAGTCGGCACGAGGAGCAGGTGGCCATCGCCACCTCCTCGCTCGCGCCGAGCACGAACGGCTCGCGCTTCAGACAGTGCCACACCTGGATCGTGGCGCCGTCGAGCTCGGCCTCGTAACTGTCGAGGAACTTGCACTGCATGAGACCGCCTACGGTAGCATGAGCATCGCTGTCCCTGCAGGCATTATCGTCGCGACGCGCGCAATACATGAGCGACCCGCAGCGTGCGCGCGGCTGACCCAAGGAGGACCCCGTGAGTGTGAGCAAGCTTATCGTCGCCGGCGCCGGCCAAATGGGCGCCGGCATCGTCCAGGTGTCGGCCGTGGCCGGCCTGGATGTCGTCATGATCGACATCGCCGACGAGTTCATCGAGCGTGGCATGGCCGGCATCCAGAAGGGCCTGGGACGCCTGGTCGACAAGGGCAAGATGAAGGCTGCCGCCCGCGACGCCGCTCTGGCGCGCATCACCACCAGCACCGACATGGCCGCCGGCAAGGACGCCGATCTGTTCGTGGAGGCGGCGCCCGAGGTCGTGGACATCAAGAAGGGCCTCTTCGAGCGCGCCGCCGCGACGCTGCGTGCGGACGCCATCATCGCCACCAACACCTCCAGCCTTTCCGTGAGTGAGTTGGCGCAGTTCGTCACGGGGCCGCAGCGCTTCGTCGGCATCCACTTCTTCAATCCCGTGCCCATGATGGCGCTGGTTGAGGTCGTGAAGGGCGCCGCCACCAGCGACGCCACGCTGGCTGCCGCGCGCGCCTACGCCGAGGCTGTAGGCAAGACGCCGATCACCGTCAAGGACTCTCCCGGGTTCGTTGTCAATCGGATCCTCTTCCCGATGATCAACGAGGCCGCGCAGGCCTATGTCGAGGGCGTCGCCAGCGCGGAGGACATTGACACCGGCATGAAGCTCGGCACCAACTGGCCGATGGGTCCGCTGGCGCTCGCCGACCTGGTCGGCCTCGACACCACGAAGGCCGTTCTGGAGACGTTCGAGCGCGAGACGGGCGACGCCAAGTATCGCCCCGCCGCCGTGCTCGGCGAGCTTGTCGCCGCCGGCAAGCTCGGGCGCAAGAGCGGCGCCGGCTTCTACGACTACGGTACGTGACGCCGTGACGGCGTCGCGCGAAGGCCACGTCCAGGTCTACACCGGGGACGGCAAGGGCAAGACCACGGCCGCCCTGGGCCTGGTGCTGCGCGCCCTGGGTCAGGGTCTGCGGCCCGCCGTGATCCAGTTCATGAAGTCTGACCCGGACTGGGGCGAGATCGTGACGCTCAAGAGACTCCGTGTACCGGTACGACAGTGCGGGCTCGATCATTGGGTGATCAAGGGCGAGGCCACGGAAGAGGACCTCGCCGCCGCCGCCACCGGATTCGAGACGGCTCGCGCTCTCGTGAACAGCGGCGACTACGACCTTGTGGTGCTGGACGAGCTGGTCACGGCGCTCTTCTTCGAGCTCGTGCCGCTTGACGGCGTGCTCGCGCTCATGGCCCTCAAGCCGGCCGCGGTCGAGCTGGTGATCACCGGCCGGCGCGCGCCCGAGGAGCTTGTCGCGGCAGCCGATCTGGTCACCGAGATGCGGCCGCTGAAACACTACTACGACGCCGGCGTGAAGGCGCGCCCCGGCATCGAGTACTGAGCCACCCGGGCGGGGCGGTGCGCTGCGGCGGCCCTGCCGGGATGGTAGGATTGTCGGCGTGACCCACACGCTCATCTATCCGCACACCACGGTCCACAATGCCGCCGGCCACCTCGAGATCGGCGGCTGCGACGTGGTCGATCTGGCGCACGAGTTCGGCACCCCGCTGTTCATCTACGACGAGCAGACGGTGCGCGATCAGTGCCGCGCGTACCACAGCGCCTTCCGCGCCCGCACCGACCTCTACGAGATCGTCTACGCGAGCAAGGCGTTCAGCTGCCGCGCTATGGCTGAGCTCATCGCCCAGGAGGACCTGTCGCTCGACGTGGCGACCGGCGGCGAGCTGGCCGCCGCCCGCGCCGCCGCCTTCCCGCCCGAGCGCATCTACTTCCACGGCAACAACAAGTCGGTGGCCGAGATCGAGTCCGGGTTCGACGCCGGGATCGGGCAGTTCGTCGTCGACTCCTTCGCGGAGATCGAACGGCTCGAAGCCGCCGCCGCGGCCCGCGGCCGGCGCCAGGAGGTCCTTGTCCGCGTCACTCCCGGCGTGCGCCCCACGACGCACGATTCTGTGCAGACCGGTCAGCAGGACAGCAAGTTCGGCTTCGGGCTTGCGGATGGCTGCGCGGAGGAGGCGGTGCGCCGCCTTCGCGACGCGGCTCATCTCGAGCTCGTCGGCGTCCACGCCCACATCGGCTCCCAGATCTTCGACCTGAGCTCGTACCGGCGCGAGATAGAGGTGCTGTTCATCGCCCTCGACGACTGGCGCCGCGACTTGGGCTTCGAGTGCCACGTCTTCAACATGGGTGGCGGTCTCGGCATCCGCTACACCGAAGCCGACATGCCCAGCTCCATCGCCGAGTTCGCCGAGACGAGCGTCACCGCAGTCTGCGCCGGCGCGGAGCGGCATGGCATGGCGATGCCGAGGATCTTCGTCGAACCCGGGCGCAGCATCGCCGGCAAGGCCGCTGTGACCGCCTACACGGTGGGCACCGTCAAGGTCATCCCCGGCGTGCGCACCTACGTGGCCGTCGACGGCGGCATGAGCGACAACCTGCGCCCCATGCTCTACGACTCGCGCTACGAGGCGATGCTTGCCAACAAGGCCGAGAGACCGGCCACCGATGTGGTCACCGTCGCCGGCAAGCACTGCGAATCCGGCGACGTGCTGGTGCGCGACGTGCGCATCGCGCCGCCCGAGCCCGGCGACATCTTGGTCACCCCGAGTACCGGCGCCTACGGTTACTGCATGGCCAACAACTACAACGCCCAACCTCGGCCGGCCGTCGTCATGGTCGCCGGCGGTCAGGCACGCGTGATCATCGAGCGAGAGACCTGGGACGATGTGCTGCGTCTGCAGCGCCCGCTGGCGTTGTGATCTCACCACGACTTCGGAGGGCACCACAGTGGACAAGGTAGGCATCGGGCTCCTCGGGTATGGCACCGTCGGGTCCGGCGTGGGCAAGCTTCTCGAGAAGAACGCCGAGGACATCCGCCTCGCCACCGGCAAGGACGTGTATCTCAAGCGCGTGCTCGAGAAGGACCCCGGTTTCCGCGCGCCGGGGCTCGACCCGGCGCTCCTCACGACGCGCTTCGAGGACATCCTTGCCGACCCGGAGATCGAGATCGTCGTCGAGCTCATCGGCGGGGTGGGCGCGGCCCTCGATTTCCAGCGCCGTGCTCTCGAGGCGGGCAAGAACGTGGTCACCGCGAACAAGCAGTTGCTGGCTCAGCACGGCGCCGAACTGTTCGAGGCCGCGAAGGCCAGCGGCGCGCACCTGCGCTTTGAGGCCAGCGCGGTCGGGGCCGTGCCCGTCATCAAGGTGCTGCGAGAGTCGCTCGTGGCGGCCGAGGTCAAGACCATCTTCGGCATCGTCAACGGCACCACCAACTACATGCTGAGCGCCATGGCCGAGACGGGCGCCGACTACGCCGACGTCCTCAAGGAGGCGCAGCGCCTGGGCTATGCCGAGGCCGACCCCACGGAGGACGTGGGCGGCAAGGACGCGGCCGCCAAGATGGCGATCCTCAGTTCTATCGGCTTCCACAGCCGCACTCGGTTGGCCGATGTGGAGTACGAGGGCATCACGAACGTCACTGCCCTGGACATCGCCCACGGCAAGCGCCTCGGCCTGGTCGCCAAGCTGCTCGGCGTGGCCAAGCTCATCGACGGCCGCATGAACGTGCGCGTGTACCCGGCGTTCATCCCGCGGGGTCACCCGCTGGCCGGGGTCGCCGGCGCCTACAACGCCGTGTTCCTGGAGAGCGACGCCTTCGACCAGATCATGCTGTCCGGCCCCGGCGCCGGCAGTGTGCCTACGGCGTCGGCCGTGATCGGCGACATCATCTCGGTGGTCAACACGGTGAAGGGCAGCTTCGTGCAGAACTGCATGTGCTACAAGGATCTGCCCTTTTTCCCCGACGCCGACATGGTGTCGCGGTTCTACCTGCGGCTGCGCGTGAGCGACGAGCCGGGCGTGCTCGCCAAGATCAGCGCGCTGTTCGGGGAGCACGGCGTGAGTATCCACTCGATGGTGCAGGAGGGCGGCGGCGGCGGCGGGGCCGAACTCATGCTCCTGCTGCACCCGGTGCGCGAAGAGCAGTTCTTCGCCGCCCTGGGCAAGATGAAGGCGCTGGCCGAAGTCAAGGGCGAACCCGGCGTGATCCGCGTCGAGGGCGAGGCCTGAGGAAGGGAGTCAGGATGAGCAAGGGCAAGAAGGGGACCATCGGCATCCTCACCGGCGGCGGCGACGTGCCGGGTCTCAATCCGGCGATCCGCGCCGTCACCCTGCGCGCCCTGCGCGAAGGCTTCGACGTGGTCGGCATCCGACGTGGATGGGCCGGCCTGGTGGAACTGCAGCGGGACGAGGAGGCCGACAACAGCAGCTGCTGGCTGACGCTCACGGAGGAACTCGTCAACAGCCAGATGAACGTCGGCGGCACCTTCCTTCACTCGTCGCGCACACGCCCCAGCGCGGTGCCGCTCAAGGACGTGCCCGCGCATCTGAAGAGAGTCTACGCGGACGAGAAGAACGACCTCACGCCGGAAGTGCTGGCCAACCTCGAACACCTCGGCATCGACTATCTGGTGCCCATGGGGGGCGACGACACGCTCAGCTACGGTGTGGAGCTCGGGCGCCGCGGGTTCCCCGTGGTCGCCCTGCCCAAGACCATGGACAACGACGTACCGGGTACCGACTACTGCATGGGCTTCAGCACCTGTGTGACGCGCACCATCGCGCTGGCCCAGCAGCTGCGCAGCTCCGCGGCCTCACACGAGCGCATCGTCGTGCTCGAGGTCTTCGGTCGCTACGCCGGGTTCACGGCGCTGCTGCCCACGCTGGCCGGCGCCGCGCAGCGCTGCGTCATCCCCGAGTGGGAGTTCGACGTGGAGCGGCTCACCGAGCTGCTGGTGGCCGACCGCAACGCGCACCCCGACAACTACGCGGTCTGCCTCGTGAGCGAGGGCGCTCTGCCCGAGGGCGGCGAGATGGTCTTCCAGGGCGGCGAGAAGGACCAGTACGGCCACGCCAAACTGGGGGGTATCGGCGAGCGCGTGAGCGCCCGGATCAAGGAACTGTCAGCGCAGTTCAACGGCGGCCGCAAGATCGACATGATCAGCATGAACCTGGGCTACCTGGTGCGCAGCGGGGCGCCCGACGCGGTGGACTGCGTCGTGCCGACCGCTTACGGCAACCTCGCCGTGGGCCTCATCCTGCGCGGCGAGACCGGCCGCATGGTCGCGCTCACCGACGGCAAGTACGGCTCGGTGCCCATCGGCGAGGTCGTGGCCACGAAGAAGGTGGTAGACGTCGCTCGCTGCTACGACACCGAGCGGTATCGCCCCAAGTACGACGGCCTGGCGGGCCTGCCGATGCTCGTGCTCGGCGGCGCCGGCTGATGCCGGCGGCGACACCGGCCCGCGGCCGCTGACGTGATGCGCAAACGCATCCTGCTCGTGCCGGACGGCATGGCCGACGAGCCGCAGGCGGCGCTCGGCGGCCGCACGCCGCTGGAGGCCGCCGAGACCCCGGCAATGGACCGCCTTGCCCGCGGCGGCGTGGTGGGCCTCGTGCGCACGATCCCCGCGGGCATGCCGCCGGCCAGCGACGTCGGCAATCTGTCGGTCCTTGGTTACGACCCGGCGGCCGTCTATAGCGGACGTAGCCCGCTGGAAGCCGCCAATCTCAACGTGGGGCTCGGGCCTCGCGACGTGTCGTACCGCTGCAACCTCGTCACCGTCACCAACGGGGTGATGAAAGACAACACGGCCGACCATGTCAGCAACGACGATGCGCGTGCCTGCTTCGCGGCCCTGCAGGCTGCGCTGGGAGACGGCGCTTTCGAGTTTCACGCCGGGGTGACATACCGGGGGCTGCTCATCTGGCGCGGCGGCGAGATCGTGCCCTGCACGGCGCCGCACGACATCCTCGACCAGCCGGTCGCCGGGTGCTTGCCCGGGGTGGCCGTCGGGGCCGCAGGCTCGCCGGCGGCAGCGGCGCTCAGCGACCTGCAGCGTCGCGCCGACGAGGTGCTGGCCGGCGTGCGCCCCAACACGCAGGTGTGGTTCTGGGGCGAGGGCAAGTCGCCCAGCTTGCCCCGCTTCCGCGACCTCTACGGGCTCAGCGGCGCCGTCGTCGGGGCCGTGGACCTGGTGCGCGGCATCGGCCGTCTCGCCGGCCTCGACGTCATCGACGTGCCCGGCGCCACCGGAGACCTCGACACCGACTACGGCGCCAAGGCGCGCGCCGCCATCGCCGCGCTCGCCGATCACGACCTCGTGTGGGTGCATGTGGAGGCGCCCGACGAGGCTGCGCACATGGGCGACCTGCGCGCGAAGGTGCGCGCCATCGAGCGCGTGGACGCCGAGGTCCTGACGCCGGTCCTCGCGGCTCTGCCGCGGCCCGACGTCCTGGTGCTCCCCGACCACTACACGCCGCTGGCGACGCGCACGCACGCCGGCGACCCGGTGCCGTTCGTCATCGGCGCGTCGCTCCCCGGCGCCGGCGGCGGCGGTGCGATGGCCTTCGGTGAGAGCGACGCGGCCGCGACCGGACTCCTGGTCCCCAGCGGGCCCGCCCTGATGCGCCTGTTCCTCGAGGCCACGGGGTAAGAACCGCGCGTCGGTCCTGCACGGGGAACGCCGGGTGGCGAGGAACCCGGGTCAGACCGTAGAAGCACGAGACTGAGGTCATGAGCACATCTGCAGAACACCCTGAGCGCATCGTCCTTGGCCGTGAACGGCTCTCGGCCGTTGACGGCGAGTCCGTCGTCACCACGAGCGCCGAACGCTACGTGATGAGCGGTGGCCGCGCCCCGCGTCTGGTGATCAAGGAGGGCGACCTCTTCCTCTATACCAGCGAACTCGGCCAGGCGCCCGGCAGCGAGGACTCGGCGCTCGGTCTGTACTACCACGATACGCGCTACCTGAGCCGCTACGAGCTCATGATCGCCGGCCGTCAGCCGGTGCTCCTGTCGTCGACCGCCGAGCGGGGGTATGCGGCCACGGTGGAGCTCACCAATCTCGAGACGCGTACGCCGGACGGGCACACCCTGCCGCAGGCCAGCGTGCACGTGCGCCGCACGCGCTATCTGGCAGATCGCCTGCACGAGTTGCTGCGCGTGCGCAATCACCATCACGCCGAGGTCGAGCTTCTGCTGGACCTGCACTTCGACGCCGACTTCGCCGATCTCTTCGAGGTCCGCGGTCTGCGGCGTCGCAAGCGCGGCACGCGTCTGGCGCCGAAGGTCGAGGACGGGACGCTGCGGCTGGCGTATCTGGGTCTCGACGAGGTGCTGCGCACCACCGTCGTGACTTTCACCGACCCGCCCGAGTCCATCAGGCAGGGCCGGGCGCGCTACCGGCTGCGGCTGGCTCCCGGTGAGCGGGCCGTGATCCGCTACGACGTGCAGGTGGTCGCCCCGGACGCGCCGGAGCCGCACGACGCCGACTTCAACGAGAAGCTGGGCGCGCTGCGCCGCGAGCACGAGCGCTGGGACTCGGGCGCCACCGACATCTTCACCGACAACGAGCAGGTGAACGCCGTGCTGCGCCGCGGACAGAGCGACCTGCGCATGCTGTCGGCGGTGGTCGAGGGCGACCGCCTGGCGCTTGCCGGCCTCCCCTGGTTCGCAGCGCCCTTAGGGCGCGAGCTGCTCCTCGTCGGCCTGGAGACGCTGCTGCTCGACCTCCGCTGGTCACAGGCGGCGGTCGGCTTTCTTGGCCGCTACCAGGGTGTCCACGACAGCGGCTTCCGGGAGGAGCAACCGGGCAAGATCATGCACGAGCTCCGCCGCGGGGAGCTGGCCGGGCTGCGCGCCATCCCTCACACGCCCTACTTCGGTTCCGTGGACGCCACGCCGCTCTGGCTGCTGCTTGTCGCCGAGCTCATGATGTGGACCGGTGACCTCGGGGGCTTCGACCTGCGAAGTGAAGGCGTGGACGCCGCGCTGGCCTGGCTCGACCGCGACGGCGACTTCGACGGCGACGGCTTCGTGGAGTACGAGCGACGCTCCCGCATGGGCCTGCGGAACCAGGGCTGGCGGGACGCGGGCGACGCCGTGCTGCACACCGACGGCACGCTGGCCAAGGGCCCTATCGCTTTGGCGGAGACGCAGGGCTACGTGTACTACGCCAAGCGCCGCCTCGCCGGCCTCTACGGGCAGCTCGGCGACGTGGAGCGCGCCGAGCGCTTGGCGCAGGAAGCGCGCGAACTCAAGAAACGCTTCAACGCGCGTTTCTGGATGGAAGATGAAGATTTCTTCGCCATGGCGCTGGACGGCGAGAAGAAGCAGGTGAAGACGGTCTGCTCGACCATCGGGCATGCGCTCTGGTCTCGGATCATCGACGACGAACACGTGCCGGCGGTGGTCAAGCGGCTCATGGCGCCCGACATGTTCACCGGCTGGGGCGTGCGTACGTTCAGCAAGGAGATGCGCGGCTACAATCCCGTGAGCTTCTACAACGGCAGCGTGTGGCCTTACGACACGGCGCTGATCGCCAACGGAATGAAGAAGCACGGCTATGTGCAGGAGTCCAACCGCCTGGCCTGGGGCCTGGTGGAGGCGGCCGAGGCGCACGAGTACTCGCGTCTGCCGGAGATGTTCTGCGGCTTCACCCGCCAGTCGATCAACCGGCCGGTGTCGTTCCCGATGGCGTGCTCGCCGGAGGCCGGCTCGGCCGGCGCCCTGTTCCTCATCCTCCAGTCCATGGTGGGGATCTACGCACAGGCCGAGGAGAACATCGTGTACGTGCATAACCCGGTGCTTCCCAAGTGGCTCGGCGAGGTGACGCTCAGCAATCTGAGGGTCGGACGCACGACGATGCGCCTGCGTTTTCGCCGTGAGGGCAGCCAGACCACGTTCTCCGTGCTCGACAAGCAGGGCCCTGGGCGTATCGTGGTGGTGGAGTGACCATGTCGGAGCTGACGATCGCCCATATCAGTGACTTGCATGCCGGCTCGCCCTACTTCGTGCCGAGCCTGATGGACCGCGTGGTCATCGAGCTCAACGAGCTACAGCCGGACGTCGTGCTGTGCACCGGCGACCTCACCGAGATGGGCTTTCGCCAGGACTACGTGCTGGCCCGGGAGTATCTCGAACGCATCGAGTGCCCGCAGGTCGTGGTGATCCCCGGCAACCACGACGCCCGCAACGTGGGCTACGTGCACTTCGAGGATCTCATCGGGCCGCGCTGGCAGACGCTGCACCTGGACCAGGTCACCATCGTCGCGGTCGACTCCACCGAGCCGGACCTGGACCACGGGCAGATCGGCCGTGCGCGTTATGAGTGGCTGGCCGACCAGTTCTCCGTCCCCACGGCCTTCCGAATCTTCATGCTGCACCATCACCTGCTGCCGGTGCCGGGCACCGGCCGTGAACGCAACATCGTCTACGACGCCGGCGACTTGCTCGAGGTGTTGCAGGCCTGCGGCGTCGACCTCGTACTCTGCGGGCACAAGCACGTGCCCTACGCGTGGCGTCTGGAGCGCTTGTTCGTGGTGAACGCCGGCACCTGTTCGTCGCTGCGGCTGCGCGGGAACACCAAAGCCTGCTACAACATCGTGCACCTCGACGGCGACCGAGTGGAAGTGGCGCGCAAGTATCCGTTCCGCGGCACGGAGACGCTCATCGAGTTCGTGCCGTCTACGGCGTCCTTCGAGAAGTACATCTGTCCCGTTCCTCAGGAGGAAGGGCGATAGCGTCGACCTTGCCGCGCGCCGTCGTGGTGATCGACGGCGAGCACTACCCGCCTGTGGTGGCCGCCGCGCTGGATGGTCTGCGGAGCCGCTACGAGATCGTCGCCGGGCTGTTCGCCGGGGGCTGCGAGAAGCTGCGCGGCGGCGAAGACGCCGTGCCACGGCTCGCGGCACAGCTCCGGCTTCCGCGGCTCTACGCCGTAAATTCGCGCGGCCAGGCCGTGGCGGAGCTCCTTAACACCGTGCGCGCCGCACTGCGCGAGTCGCGCGCCGAGGCGCTCGTGGACCTCTCCGACGAGCCCGTGATCGGCTATCGCGAACGCTTCCTGCTCATGAGCGCCTCCCTGGCTGAGGGTGCGCGCTACGTGGCGGCCGACACCGAGATCCGGCCGCAGGACTTTGCCTTCGTGCGGAACATGCCGGCCGTGGGCGTCATCGGAACCGGGAAGCGGGTGGGGAAGACGGCGCTGAGCGGCTGGTTGGCGCGGCGGCTGGACGCCCGTCTGGCCGCCGCCGGCGGCGTACTCGTCGTGGCCATGGGCCGTGGCGGGCCGCCCGAACCGGAGCTGGTGCCGGGGGCCGACGGTCTGGGCCCGGCCGAGTTGCTCGCGGCCTCACGCCGCGGCCGGCACGCCGCATCCGACTGCTACGAGGACGCTGCTCTCGCTGGCGTGACCACCGTGGGCTGCCGCCGCTGCGGCGGCGGGCTGGCCGGCGCGCCGTTCGACGACAACGTGCGCGCGGCGCTGCCCCTGGTGGAAGCCAGCGGCGCCGCGCTGGCCGTGATCGAGGGCAGTGGCGCGGTGGTGCCGCCGGTGCGCTGCGACGCCGTGCTCTGCGTGGCCGGCGCGGGCCAGCCGCCGGACTACGTTGCCGGCTTTCTCGGCACGTACCGTCTGCTGCTCAGTGACGTGCTCGTGCTGGCTCAGTGCGAGCCGCCGTTCGCGGAGCCCGCCGACGTGCGCGCCCTGACCGCCGCTGCGCACGCCGTGAAGCCGGAGCTCGAGGTGGTGCCCGCGGTGCTGCGGCCGCGGCCGGCTCAGGCGATCAGCGGTCGCAAGGTCGCCTTCTTCACCACGGCCCCTGAGGACGCCGTGCCGCGCCTCGCGCAAGCACTCACCGACGACCACGGCGCCGATGTCGTGCTGGTCTCGTGCGACCTCGCCGACCGCGAGCGGCTGGCGCCCGCCGTAGCCCGAGCGGCCGCGGAGGCCGAGGTGTTCCTCACCGAGATCAAGGCCGCGGCGGTGGACGTCGTCGCCGAGGCCGCCGAGGCCGCCGGCCGCGAGCTCGTCTTCTGCGACAACGAGCCGGTCGCTCTGGAAGGCGACCTGGGCGCGACTGTCGACCGGCTGGCTGCGCTGGCGGCAGCGCGCTTCGCGGAGCGCCGCGATGGTTGACGAGAACACGGTCCCCATCATCGAAAAAGGCCACGAGGCGCCGTACAGCAAGGGCCTCATGGCGCAGACGCTCATGGCGACCGGCCTCGCGCCCGAGCAGGCATACGCGGTGGCGGCCGCCGTGGAGCGGCGCCTGCGGCGCCGCGGGCCGGCGGCCCTCACCCTCGCCGGCCTGCGTGAGATCGCCTGCGAGCAGCTCGGTGACCAGCAGGGCGATGTGCTCATCGCGCGCTTTCGCCAGTGGCAGAGGTTGCGCCGGCTGGAGACGCCGCTCATCGTGCTCATCGGCGGCGCGACCGGCGTGGGCAAGAGCACCCTGGCCACGGAGCTGGCGCACCGCCTCGGCATCACCCGGGTCATCGGCACCGACATGGTGCGCCAGACGATGCGCGCCTTCTTCGCCCCCGAGCTCATGCCTGCCATCCACACCTCCTCGTTCGACGCCGCTTCGGCGGTGCGCGTGCCGGTGCCACGCGAGACCGACCTGAGCAAGGTCGGCTTCATCGAGCAGACCAAGGCGGTGTCGGTAGGCATCGAGGCCTTGATCGCGCGCGGCATCGACGAAGCGCAGCGCATGGTGGTAGAGGGCGTGCACATCGTCCCAGGTTTTCTCGAGCGCTCGCGCTGGCGTGAGGCTCTTGTGCTCGAGTTCGTGCTCGCCGTGAGCGACCGCGACCGCCACCGCAGCCACTTCACCGTGCGCGACTGGGAGACGGGCGGCATCCGCCCGCTCCGTCGGTATGTGGAGCATTTCGCTCAGATCCGTCGCATCCAGAAGTACATTGTGAGCCGGGCGCGCGAGATGGACGTGCCGGTGGTCGACGGCGCCAGCTTGGACGAGAACCTGAGTGCGGTACTGGGCACCATCCTGGATCGTGTGGAGGAATACGGCGGGGCCGCCGACGCCTGAAGCACTTCAGTTTTCCCTTCGCCGTCCGATATACTGAACACTCCCCGATCCGGCATCGTCTTCCCGTCGGAACTCCCTCGGCACCTGGGAACGGGGCGCCCCACATCGTTCGCGCGGTCCATCAGGTCCGCAGAGCACGGAGCGTGGACATGGCTTCCTGGCCGGCCGCGGGCAAGAACAGTAGGAATCTCTTGCGCGGTATGACATACTCTGCATCGGAGCCCGTGCGGACTCCGTCTTCGATCGCACCATCCACCTGTACTCGTACGACATCTCCCCGCCGAAGCGGCCGCCGGCCGCACGGGGCGATGTCAGAGGTCCCGGGAGCCCATGAGCACTGAAACACAGACAGACCAGATGGCCGTCCCCACCGAGCCGGCAGTACCTCCGGTCGACGCCGCGCCTCCACCGACCGCCGCCGAGCCACCGACCGCCGCCGAGCCGGCAGAGCCGGCCAAGACCGAAGCGCCCGACGCGGAGGCGTCTGCGCCGTCCGCCGAAGGCGACCGCCCCGAGCGTCAGCCGAGCGACCGCCCGCAGAACCTACCCGGCGATCGCCAGCAGAACCAGCCGGGCGGCCAGCAGCGCCAGCAGCAGGGCGGCGGCAAGGGCAAGAACCGTCGCGGCCGCGAACGCAGTGACCGCGACAAGCAGCGTCAGGAGCCGCGCGACGACCGCCCGGCGATCCCCTGCACCGGTATCCTCGACGTGCTCCCCGACGGCTTCGGTTTCCTGCGCACGAACGGCTTCACCCAGGGTGACCACGACGTCTACGTCTCGCTCAGCCAGATCCGCCGCTTCGGCCTGCGCCGCGGCGACGAGATCCAGGGCCAGGTGCGCGAGCCCAAGGACAACGAGAAGTACAACGCTCTGCTCAAGATCGACGGGGTCAACAACATCGACCCCGAGATCGCGCGCAAGCGCCCGCTGTTCGAGCAGCTCACGCCGCTCTTCCCCGAGCAGCGCCTGCGCCTCGAGACCGAGGACCACGACACCGCGGCGCGCATCATGGACCTGCTCTGCCCCATCGGCAAGGGCCAGCGCGGCCTCATCGTCTCGCCGCCCAAGGCGGGCAAGACCACCATCCTCAAGAAGCTCGCCCACTCCATCGCCGAGAACGCCCCCGATGTGGACCTCTTCGTGCTGCTGGTCGACGAGCGCCCGGAGGAAGTCACCGACATGCAGCGTTCGGTCAAGGGCACCGTGGTGTCCAGCACCTTCGACCAGCCGAGCGAGAACCACGTGCAGGTCACCGAGCTCGTGCTGGACCGCGTCAAGCGTCTCGTCGAGATGGGCCGCGACGTCGTCGTGCTGCTCGACTCCATCACCCGTATGGCGCGCGCCTTCAACCTCAACACGCCGGCCAGCGGCCGTATCCTCTCCGGCGGCGTCGACTCCGCGGCGCTGTACCCGCCGAAGAAGTTCTTCGGCGCGGCACGCAACATCGAGGAGGGCGGCTCGCTCACCATCCTCGCCACCGCGCTCGTGGACACCGGCTCGCGCATGGACGAGGTGATCTTCGAGGAGTTCAAGGGCACCGGCAACATGGAGATCCGCCTCGACCGCCGCCTCGCCGACAAGCGCATCTTCCCGGCCATCGACATCGAGATGACCGGCACGCGCAAGGAAGAGCTGCTCATGGAGCCCGCCGAGGCGGCCGCCGTGTGGAAGCTCCGCGGCGTGCTGCACAGCCTCGACCCGTCCGCCGCCATCGAGCTGCTCATCAAGAAGACCCGCGAGACGAAGAACAACGCCGAGTTCCTCAGCGCGCTCACGAAGAACTCGCGCTAGGGAGCGGGCCGTCCGGCACGAGACGCGACGAGCCTGACGGCGAGGCGTGGCCCAGTCGCGGGACGATTTCAACCGGGACCACGTTCCGTGCTATCATTCCGCTTCGGCCCCACGGCCGTGTGTGAATCACCCGGGTTTGCTCCCAGAAGGGATCCGTCGTCATGAAGAAAGACATCCATCCGAAGTACGAAGAGGCGACCGTACACTGCTCCTGCGGCAACACGTTCACCACGCGCAGCACCAAGCCGGAGCTGCATGTGGAGCTCTGCTCGCAGTGTCACCCGTTCTACACGGGCAAGCAGAAGCTGGTCGACTCCGGTGGCCGCGTCGAACGCTTCAAGCGCCGCTTTGACAAGAAATCCGAACCGAGCAAGGCCTGACGGGGGGGTGGTGAGCGCCCAACTCCGCGTCACGCTCCTCCAACACACGCCCGACCCGGATCGCGCCGTCGCGATCGCGGGTCGGCTGTGCTATGCGCCGGTGTCGGCCGCCGACCTCAAGCAGGAGATGAGCGACGAAGACGTCGCCAAGCTGGTGCGCATCCTCGTGCGCAGCGGCCACCATTCGGCCCTCGAGCACGCCTCGTTCAGCGTCGCCATCGACGGCGTGAGCCGCGCCTGCACGCATCAGTTGGTGCGTCACCGCATGGCCAGCTACAACCAGCAGTCGCAGCGTTACGTCAACTTCGGTGCGGGCGACAGCTTCATCCTCCCGCCCTGCATCGCCGCCAACGGAGAGGCCGAGGCCATGTTCCTTGCGGCCATGGAACAGGCGCGCGTGGCTTACGACCGGCTGGTCGAGATCGGCCTCGCCGAGGGCCGCACACGAGAGAGCGTGCAGGAAGATGCGCGCTTCGTACTGCCCAACGCCGCCGAGACCAAGATCGTCGTCACCATGAACGCGCGCGAGCTGCGCCATTTCTTCCAGGTGCGCTGCTGCCGGCGCGCGCAGTGGGAGATCAACGCCCTCGCCTGGGAGATGCGCGGCATGGTCAAGACCATCTCGCCGCATCTCTTCGAGGGCACCGGACCCCACTGCCTCTACGGCGCCTGCGGCGAGGGCAAGATGACCTGCGGCGACCCGTACAAGCCCGAGGACGTCGACGGGCCGGCCGTCGCGCGCGGCTGAGCTCCGGCCGCCCGGCCGCCGCGTGCGGCTGAGCGCCGGCCGACGCTACGCCCCTGAGATGACGAACCGCATCCACAGTCTCGTCGCCCGCCGTGTGCGGACCGTCATTACCCTGCAGCTCCTGGCCGCCCTGTGGGCGCGCCGCGCCCAGGTCGGCGGCCAGGCCGTCATCGAGGGGGTCATGATGCGCGGCGTCGACCACTGGTCGCTGGCCGTGCGTCGCCCGGACGACGACATCGGCGTGCGCGACTTCCCCCTGGTCAGCTGGATGAAGCGCTGGCCTATCCTGAAGACGCCGATCGTGCGCGGCGTCGTGGCGCTAGTCGAATCGCTGGTCATCGGCGTGCGCGCCCTCACCATGTCGGCCAACGAGTCGCTGGACGAGGAGCAGGAGGAGCTCAGCAAGAAGGAGATCGGCCTCACGCTCGTCGTGGCGTTCGCCTTCGCCATCGGCCTCTTTTTCCTGGCGCCGCTGTTCCTCACGGGGCTGCTGCGGCACCAGCTCGGCGACGGCTTCGTCTTCTGGCTCATCGAAGGCCTGGTGCGGGTCGGCATCTTCGTCGCCTACCTGGCGATCGTCACGCGCATCAAGGACCTGCGCCGGGTGTTCGAGTACCACGGCGCCGAGCATATGAGCATCCACGCCCTGGAGCACGGCGAGGAGCTCACCGTGGCCAACGTGGAGAAATACCAGACCCTGCACCTGCGCTGCGGCACCTCGTTCCTGCTCATCGTCATGGTGGTGAGCATCTTCGTCTTCGCCCTGGTCAAGTGGCCGGCGTGGTACTGGCTCATCCTCAGCCGCATCATCCTGGTGCCGCTCATCGCCGGCATCAGCTACGAGATCATCAAGTTCGCCGGTCGCCACGAGAACAACCGCGTGGTGCGCGTGATCATGGCCCCCGGCCTGGCGCTGCAGTGGATGACCACCAAGCAGCCCGACAGCGCCCAGGTGGAGGTCGCCATCGCGGCGCTCGACAAGATCATCGAGCTCGAGCCGCAGGACCGCCCGCCCGTGAAAGGCGTGGAGGTCATGGCGTAAGCTCTTCGCATGGCCGCCATCGACAACCTCATCGACGAGATCGAGCGCTCCTACGAGGAGCTCAACGCGCAGCTCGCCGATCCCGAGGTGCTGGGTGACCGCGGGCGCTACGCGGGCATCGCGCGCAAGCACTCGGAGCTCCAGCAGGTGTACGAGCTGGCGCGGCGGTTCCGCGAGGCGGAGCAGACGGTGGCCGACGCCGAAGGCCTCCTCAGCGACGACTCCTCGGACGCCGAGATGCGTGAGTTCGCGCAGGCGGAGCTGAGCGAAGGCCGCACGCGCCTCGACGCGCTCAGCGAGGAGATCCGCGTGCGCATGCTCACGCGCGACCCCAACGACGCCAAAGACGTGATCATCGAGATCCGCGCCGGCACCGGCGGCGACGAAGCGTCGCTCTTCGCCGGCGACCTGGCGCGCATGTACACGCGTTACGCCCAGGCCAAGGGCTTCGACGTCGAGGTCCTCAGCGCCAACGAGAACGATAACGGCGGCTACAAGGAGGTCGCCCTCGAGGTGAAGGGGCAGGGCGCCTACTCCACGCTCAAGTACGAGAGCGGCGTGCACCGCGTGCAGCGCGTGCCGGCCACCGAGGCGGCGGGGCGCATCCACACCTCCACCGCCACCGTGGCGGTGCTCCCCGAGGCCGAGGAGATCGAGATCGACATCCACGCGGGCGACCTGCGCATCGACATCTTCCGCGCCCGCGGGCCGGGGGGCCAGAGCGTGAACACCACGGATTCGGCGGTGCGCATCACCCACGTGCCCACCGGCGTCAGCGTGAGCTGCCAAGACGAGAAGAGCCAGCTGCAGAACAAGGAGCGCGCGCTGCGCATCCTCCGCGCGCGCCTTTATGAGTCCGAGCAGGCCAAGCAGGACGAGAAGCGCGGCGCGGCCCGGCGCAGCATGGTCGGCAGCGGCGACCGGGCGCAGAAGATCCGCACCTACAACTACCCGCAGAATCGCGTCAGCGACCACCGCATCGGGCTCACCAGCCACCGCATCGCCGAGGTGCTGGAAGGCGAGCTCGACGAGTTCACCGAGGCGCTCGCCGCCGAGGATCGGCGCAAGCAGCTGGCGGCGGCCGGCGGGGACTGACTCCGCGGCTCGATCGTCACTCTTGTGCGCTCCGCCCATCTGGCCGACACTAAGATAGACTAGTCGTAGACCAGTCTATTCGCAGAGGAGGTGGCTTGTGGCTACCGTTGGCGCCTACGAGGCGAAGACCAAGCTCGCCGAGCTGCTCAAGCGGGTCGAAGGCGGCGAGCACATCACGATCGCACGGCACGGCACGCCCATCGCCGTGCTCATCCCTATTGGCGAGTACCCTCGGCGCGATCCCCGGGCGGCTGCAGAGGCTCTGAAGGAATTCGCTCTGACGCACAGCCTTGGCGGCATGAGCGTTCGCGAGATGATCGACGAGGGCAGGCGGTAGATGGGTACCTGCGTTCTCGACTGTTCTGTGACGATGTCCTGGGCGTTCAAAGAGGAGTTCTCTCCGTTCACCCAGGGGCTGCTCTCCGCGTTGCCGGAGGCACAGGCGATCGTGCCGCCGGTATGGCCGCTCGAGGTCGCCAGCGTATTGCTTATCGCGGAACGCGGCGGCCGTATGCCCCAAGTCGACTCACTGCGTTTCATGGACCTCCTCGAGAGTCTGCCGATCAGCGTCGAGGCGTTGCTGGAGCGGCGCCTGCTCGACGACGTGCTCCCTCTGGCACGCGAGACCGGGCTAACGGTCTACGATGCGAGCTACCTCGAGCTGGCCGGCCGTATCGGCCTTCCGCTGGCCACACTGGACACGAAGCTGCAGCATGCTGCCCAGCGTGTCGGGGTACGGCTGCTCTCATGACCGGCAGGCGTCAGACCCCGCTGTGTTCACTCCTGCGCCACGTGCGATGAGCGTCCGCGACGCGGTGCGCGGAGCCGCGCAGCGGCTGCGCGCCAGCGGGTCTCGCTCGCCGCGTCTCGACGCCGAGCTGCTGCTGGCCACCGCCGTGGGCGTGGACCGCGCCGAGCTGTTCCAGACGCCGGAGCGCGTACTCACCCGTCTCGAGGTGCGTCGCTTCGACGGCTACCTCGTGAGGCGCCAGGCCCGCGAGCCCGTCGCCTACATCCTCGGGCGTCGCGCCTTCCGCGCCATCGAGCTCGAGGTCACGCCCGCGGTGCTGATCCCGCGTCCCGAGACCGAGACGCTTGTGGATGTGGCGCTCGAGGCGCTGGCCGCGGTGCCGGCAGGGGGCGACGCGGCCGGCGGCGCTCTCGGCGACGGGCAGGGCGCGGAGGCCGGGCAGGGCGGCGGAACTGCCCCCGGCCTCTACGAGCCTCTGGCGCTCGATGTAGGCACCGGCTCAGGCTGCATCGCTCTGGCGTTGGCGGCGGAGGATCCGTTCGTGCATGTCGTGGCCGTGGACGTGGGCGAAGCCGCCGTAGAGGTGGCGCGCCGCAACGCGGCGCGCCTCGGCCTCGGCGGCCGCGTCGACATCGCGTGCAGCGACCTCTTCGCGGGGCTGTCGCCGGCGCAGCGCTTCGATGTGATCGTCAGTAACCCGCCGTACATCCCCGCTGCGGAGTACGAGGCGCTCGAACCTAACGTGCGCGAGTACGAGCCGCGCCTGGCGCTGCACGGCGGGGAGGACGGGCTGGACGTGTGCCGGCGGCTGATCTCAGAGGCCGCCCTGCGCCTGCGGCCGGGCGGCACGCTGGCCGTGGAGGTCGGCGCCGGGCAGGCCGCTGCCGTGCGGGCGCTCTTCGCGGCCGCCGGCGCGCTCGCGCCGGCTCAGGAGCGCCCGGACCTCGGCGGCATCCCTCGCGTCGTGTTTGCGACGCTCGCGCTCTCAGGCTCGGTGAGCTGACGATGCGCACCGAGAAGGCTCGCGCCATCGTGCTCGCTTCGCGCCCTCAGGGCGAGGCCGACCGCATCCTGCGCCTGTTCACGCGCGAGCTGGGCCGCGTCGACGCCGTGGTCAAGGGCGTGCGCAAGACCACGTCCAAGTGGGGTGGCCGGCTGGAGCCGTTCAACGTCTGCGACCTGATGCTGTACCAGGGACGCTCGTTGTACACGGTCACCCAGGCGCATCTGGTGGACGTGTTCCTTCATCTTCGCGGCGACCGTGAAGCTCTCACCGCCGCAGCCGTCATCTGCGAGGCCGTGGCCGGCCTCACCCCGATGCACGAGCCCGAGGAGCGTGTGTTCGCCTTGCTGCGCAACACGCTCAAGCAGCTGGACGAGGGGCTCCGCGGGCCGGCCCTGCAGGCCCCGTTGCTGCTCGGCGCGCTACTCAAGCTGCTCTACGAAGCCGGGTACATGCCGGTACTGGACCACTGCACCTCGTGCGGCGCCGGCGCGCGCGCGCTGGGGTTCTCGGCGGCGCGCGGCGGGCTCGTGTGCGAGGACTGCCTCGAGGATGCCGTGCCGATCACGCGGGAGGCCATCGAGGCTCTGCGCGACGCGGTCGAGCGGCCGCTGCCCGGGCTCCGCTCCGCGGAGCCTTCAGGGGCCGTGGAGGAGGCTCTCCGCGACCTCCACAACCTGTACACGTACCACACCGGGTCGCGCCTGCGCGCCCTGCGCTTCGCCCACGCCGCCCGCTGACGGTGGGCGCCGGAAGCCCGGCGGGCGGGCGCCCGAACGGGTGCGCCGGCCGCGTTTAGGCCAGTCGCGGCCGGCGCACCCCCGTGCTGGTTCGGCGCTCGCGTCGCAGCCCCACCCGTCTCCGGGTGGTCGCGTCGCCGTCGCGTCGCCCCTGGCTGGCCGGCTGACGCTCTCGCGTCATCGGGCCATCTCGAATGTACCCTCAGCTGGCAACGCGGCACATAGAACATTTGTCGCCTCTGAACCATGCGCCTCGTGCGGCATCCCGCTTCTGGAGCGCGAACCTCGCGCAGGTTTCGTGCGTCTCACTAGTGGAAACTCTCAGACAGAGACCGCGGGCATCGGCCTGCGGCAGTACCCGCGAGTGAGGTGAAGCGCGATGCAACAGCATCGCTGTGATGAGTGTGACGCCGTGTTCCAGACGCATCTTGCGCTGCATGGACATCAACAGGTCTACCATGCCTGCGGCAAGAGAGGGGTGGGCGGGCAGACGTTGCGTCTCGGCACGCCAGTGACCTTTCGCTGCGCCTTCTGCCGGCGCGGGTTCGAAGGCGTGAAGGACCTGCGGGACCATATCGAGGCCAACCACCGGGCCGAGCGCGAAAAGCGGGCAGGCGAGCTGAAGGAGCGCGCTCAGCGTACCGGCGCGGGAGCGCACCGGCGCGGACGCGGTAGGACGCCCAGCGGCGCGGCGGCCTGAGCCGGGGATGCGCCCGGCGGCGGGGGCGGGCATCAGCCCGCCGCCCCGCCGCGAGTCACACCGCCGTCACCCTTGCCTGGCGCCTTTGCCCGTGCGGGGAATGCCGCGCCATTGTCCCGCCGACTGCCGCCCTGTTAGAATCGCTGCCCCAGATTCGGAGGAACAGTGAGCAGGCAAGGTAGCGGCGCGGACGCCCGGAGGTCCCTCCCCACCTTTCAGCAGATGATCGCCCGTTTGCAGGCTTTTTGGGAGCAGCAGGGGTGTGTCGTCGTCCAGCCCTACCACACCGAGGTCGGCGCCGGGACGTTCAACCCCGCCACATTCCTGCGCTGTCTCGATGCGCGCCCGTGGCGCGCGGCCTACGTCGAGCCGTCCATACGCCCCTCCGATGGCCGCTACGGTGAGAACCCTTACCGGCTGGGCCACTACTATCAGTATCAGGTGGTCATCAAGCCGTCGCCGCCCGACATCCAGGACATCTACCTGCAGTCGCTGGTCGCGCTCGGCATCGACCTCACCGAGCACGACGTCCGTTTCGTGGAGGACAACTGGGAGGGCCCTACGCTGGGCGCGTGGGGGCAGGGCTGGGAGGTCTGGATCGACGGCATGGAGGCAACCCAGTTCACGTACTTCCAGCAGCTGGGCGGCTTCGACCTCGACCCGATCACCGTCGAACTCACCTACGGTCTGGAGCGCCTCGCCATGTACCTGCAGGGCGTGGACAGCGTCTACGACCTCGTGTGGTCGCAGTGGGACGAAGACGGTGAGACGGTGACCGTCACCTACGGCGACGTCTACCAGGAGAACGAGCGTGAGTTCAGCCGCTACAGCTTCGAAGTGGCGGACACGGAGATGCTGTACCGTCACTTCCGTGAGTATGAGGCCGAGGCGGAGCGCTGCCTAGCGGCGCGGCTGCCCGTGCCCGCCTACGACCACGTGCTCAAGTGCAGCCACGCCTTCAACATGCTCGACGCTCGTCGCGTGATCAGCGTCACCGACCGCACGATGCACATCGGTCGCGTTCGGGACCTGGCGCGCAAGGTCGCCAGCCTCTACCTGGAGGTCGTGGGCGACGGTCGCGAGGGCGCCGGCGGCGAAGCCACTCCCGCGGCAGGCGCCGCATGAGCATGCTCCTCATCGAGATCGGCTGCGAAGAGCTGCCGTACAGAGTCTGTGAGTCGGTGGTCCGCCAGATCGAGGGCAGCGCCGGGGCGGCGGGGCTGATTCGGAAGCTGCTCGAGAAGGAGCGCCTTCTGGAATCCGGCGCCGCCGACCTCCGGGTCCTGGTGTCGCCGCGGCGCATCGCCGTGCTCGTCGCCGGCGTGCCCGACCGGCAGACGGCGAGGATCGACGATTTCCGCGGTCCCAAGGCCGAGACCGCCTACGACGTCGAGGGTGCTCTCACTGAGGCCGGGCAGGGTTTCGCTCGCTCCCGTGGCGCCCGGCCCGAGGATGTGCGCCGCGAGGTCGTCGAGGGGACCGAGTTCGCCGTGGTCAGGGTCGAGGCCGAGCGGCTCGACGCAGCCGATGTGCTCCCGGACATCGTAGCCCGTCTCATCACCGGCCTGCAGATCCCGCGCGGCATGCGCTGGGGCAGGCGGCCCGCCGGGGCGGCCGAGTACCTGCGCTTCTCGCGGCCTATCCGCTGGCTGGCGTGCAAGCTCGGCGGCAGGACCGTGGAAGGGTCGTTCTACGGTCTGCCCATCGGCGACGTCACCCAGGGTCACCGCGTGCTGGGCGCGCCCGTCATCATCGACAAGGCCGGGCACTACGAGAAGCACCTCGCCGAGCAGAGCGTGATCGCCTCGCAGCACGAGCGTCGGCGACTCATCACTGAGGGCCTGGATGCGCACGCCGCCGAGCTGGGCGGGGCGTGGTCGGACCCAGGTGGCGTGCTCGCTGAGGCCGTCTACCTGGCGGAGTGGCCCAGCGTGGCCCGCGGCGCGATCGCCGAGACCCACCTGCGGCTTCCCGATGAGGTGCTGGTCACCGCCATGCAGAGTCACCAGCGCTACTTCCCGCTGCGCGACGGCAACGGCCGCCTTCTGCCGGCGTTCCTGTATGTCAGCAACGCGGATCCCGGTGCGGCCGAACTGGTCACGCGTGGCAACGAGCGCGTGCTGGACGGCCGGCTCGACGACGCCGAGTTCGCCTACGACCGCGACGTCGCCGAGGGCCTCGACACGATGGCCGACCGCCTCGGCGACGTGGTGTTCCACGAGAAGCTCGGCTCGCTGGCGGAGAAGGCGCAGCGCCTGCAGGGGCTGGTGGCCGGGCTGGCCGCCGGACCCGGCGCCACGGGCGCCCACACCGGCGGCAACGGTTCCGCGGCTCCACTGGCTGACACGCTGCACTTCGCCGCGCGCCTGGCCAAGGCCGACCTCGTGAGCCAAGTGGTCCTCGAGTTCCCCGTGCTGCAAGGCGTGATGGGCGGTATCTACGCAACATCCGGGGGCCTGGGCGAGTCCGTAGCCATGGCGGTGGGCGAGCATCACCGGCCGCTGTCCGCTACGGCGTCGCTGCCGAGTACTCTGGCCGGTGCCCTCCTTGCCGTGGCCGACAAGACCGACAACATCGTTGGTGCGTGGGTCGCCGGCCAGAAGCCGTCGGGCTCCCGCGACCCCTACGGTCTGCGCCGCGCGGCGATGGGCATCGTGCGCATCGCGCTCGAGTACAGCCTGCGCTTCCCGGTGGCCGGACTGCTGGCCTCCGCGATCGACCAGTTCGAGATCCAGGGGATCGAGGGGCTCAGCGACGAGCGCCGGACGGTCATCCTCGCCGAGACCGCCGCCTTCGTGCGCGAGCGCCTGCAGGTCCTGCTCCTCGAGGAGGGTCTGTCGTTTCCCAGCGTCGAGGCGGCGCTGGCCGCTCGCGCCGGGGATGTGCCGGGGCTGGCGGCGCGCGCCCGTGCCTTCGCCGCCCTGGCCGACCGGGACTTCTTCGAGGACGCGGTGACGGCCTTCAACCGCTGCGCGGCGCTGGCGGCGAAGGACGAGGCTGCCGGGTCGCGCTCCGTGGACCCGGCGCTGTTCACCGACGACGCCGAGCGTGAGCTGGCGACGGCCTACGAGGCTGCGCGCGGGCCGCTGCTCGAGGCGCTGGCTCATCTCGAGCTGGAGAGCGCCGTCAAGGAAGCGGCCGGCCTGCGCCCGGCCGTCGACCGCTACTTCGACGCCGTTCTGGTGATGGACCCCGACGCGGCCCTGCGTGCCAACCGGCTCGCGCAACTGGCCGCCGTAACCGGTATCATCGGCCAGATCGGCGAATTCAGCCGCCTGCCGCTGACGCAGGCATGACGACCAAAACTTCACCGAGGAGGGTCTGATGGCGAGCAAGAACGTCTACCGGTTCAGCGAGGGCAACAAGGAGATGAAGGACCTCCTCGGAGGCAAGGGAGCCAACCTCGCCGAGATGACGAGCATCGGCTTGCCGGTGCCGCCCGGCTTTACGCTCACGACCGAAGTCTGCAACCACTACTCGGCCACCGGCGGCTATCCGGACGGCTTCGAGGACGAGGTCAAGGCGGCCCTCGCGTCCCTGGAGGAGGATACCGGCAAGAGCTTCGACGACGCCGCCGACCCGCTGCTTCTCTCGGTCCGCTCGGGCGCTCGCGCCAGCATGCCGGGGATGATGGACACCATCCTCAACCTGGGCCTCAACGACACCACGGTGGAAGGCGTCATCGCCGACACCGGCAACCCACGCTTCGCCTACGACTGCTACCGCCGCTTCGTTTCCATGTACGGCGACGTCGTGCTCGGCTGCAAGCCGGAGAACGAAGACGAGCGCGACCCGTTCGAGGAGATCCTCGAAGCGGCCAAGGAGGCCAAGGGCGCCAAGGTGGACACCGACTTGGACGCCGACGATCTCAAGGCCCTCGTGGCAAGCTTCAAGGCCGTCGTCAAGGAGCGCACCGGCAACGACTTCCCCGACGACCCGCTGCAGCAACTGTGGGGCGCCATCACCGCGGTCTTCGGCAGCTGGGGCAACGACCGCGCCGTGGCCTATCGTCGCCTCTACCACATTCCCGACGACTGGGGCACCGCGGTCAACGTCCAGACGATGGTCTACGGCAACACCGGCGACGAATCCGGTACCGGTGTGGCCTTCACCCGCAACCCGGCCACCGGCGAGGACGTCTTTTACGGCGAGTTCCTGGTCAACGCACAGGGCGAGGACGTGGTCGCCGGCGTACGCACGCCGCGCCCCGTGAGCGAACTCGCCGAGGTCTTCCCGCCCGCCTTCGAGCAGCTTCTCGAGGTGCGCCAGACCCTTGAGCGCGAGCTGCGCGACATGCAGGACTTCGAGTTCACGGTCGAGAAAGGCCGCCTCTTCATGCTGCAGACGCGCAACGGCAAGCGCACCGGCCTGGCAGCCATCCGCATCGCCGTCGAGATGTGCGAGGCCGGCATGATCACGCCGCAGGAGGCGCTCATGCGCGTCGAGCCTGAGCAGCTCAATCAGCTGTTGCGGCCCATCTTCTCGCCCGAGAGCCGGAGCAGCGCGGTCGAGGAGGGCCGGGTCCTGGCCAAGGGCCTGGCCGCCGGCCCCGGCGCCGCCGCCGGCCAGGTGGCCTTCAACGCCGCCGACGCCGACACCATGAAGACCGCCGGCAAGCGGGTGCTGCTGGTGCGCCTCGAGACGAGCCCCGACGACATCCGCGGCATGACCGTGAGTGAGGGCATCCTTACGGCGCGCGGCGGCATGACCAGCCACGCCGCGCTGGTCGCCCGCCAGATGGGCAAGGTCTGCGTCGTGGGCTGCGAGGCGCTCGACATCGACTACAAGGCGCGCACCGTCACCGTGGGTGACAAGGTGGTGAAGCAGGGCGACTGGCTCTCCATCGACGGCTTCACCGGCGAGGTCATCGTCGGCCAGCTCGAGACGCGCCCCAGCGAAGTACTGCAGGTGCTCCTCGAGGACTCCCTCAAGGCCGAGGACTCGCAGACGTTCAAGTACTACGACGACATGATGAAGTGGGCCGACGCCGAGCGGAAGCTCCTCGTGCGCGCCAACGCCGACCAGCCCGACCAGAGCGCCAACGCCATCAAGTTCGGCGCCCAGGGCATCGGCCTCTGCCGCACCGAGCACATGTTCTTCGGCGGCGAGCGCATCACGGCGGTGCGCGAGATGATCCTCGCGGCGGACAAGGCGGACCGCGAGAAGGCGCTCGCCAAGCTGCTGCCGATGCAGCGGGGCGACTTCGAAGGCATCTTCCGCGCGATGGGCGAGCTCCCCGTGACCATCCGCACGCTCGACCCGCCGCTGCACGAGTTCATGCCGCACACCGCCGACGAGCAGCAGGAGGTCGCGGCGGCCATGGACGTCACGGCGGAGCAGATCGCGGCCAAGGTCGAGGAGCTCAAAGAAGCCAACCCCATGCTCGGCCACCGCGGCTGCCGCCTGGGGGTAGCCTACCCCGAGATCACGGCTATGCAGGCACGCGCCATCCTCGAGGCCGCCTGCATCGTCAAGAAGGAAGGCGTCGACGTCCACCCCGAGATCATGATCCCGCTGGTGGGCATCAAGAAGGAGCTCGAGGACCAGGTGGCCGTGGTGCGGCTGGTGGCCGAGCAGGTCTTCGCCGAGCAGGACGTCACCGTGGACTACCTGGTGGGCACGATGATCGAGATCCCGCGCGCGGCGCTCACCGCCGACCGGATCGCCGAAGTCGCGGAGTTCTTCAGCTTCGGCACCAACGACCTCACGCAGATGGCCTTTGGCGTGAGCCGCGACGATGCCGGCAAGTTCATGCCGCTCTACCTCAGCGAGGAAAAGGATATCTGGCCGGCCGATCCGTTCGCGACGCTGGACCAGGACGGCGTCGGCCAGCTGGTCGAGATGGGCATCCAGAGGGGGCGCAGTACGCTGCCGGACCTCAAGGTGGGCATCTGCGGCGAGCACGGCGGCGACCCAGAGAGCGTCAAGTTCTGCCATCGCGCCGGCATGAACTACGTCTCCTGCTCGCCGTTCCGCATCCCGGTGGCGCGCCTGGCCGCCGCGCAGGCGGCGCTCGAAGAACGCAGTGCTGTCGAGCTGGAGAAGTAGGCCGGCGCCGCCGCGTGGCCAAGCTCGGCGCCGAGATAGCGACGACGCTGACGGACGGGCGCGAGCTGCGCGTGCGCACGGCGTGCACGCGTGACTCGCGCCCGCTCGTGCGCCTGCTCGACGGCGTCGCCGCCGAGCCCGAGGCGACGCTGCTCATGGTCCCCGGCCAGTTCACCGCCGGCGTCTGGCGCCGCCGTATCGCCGATGCGCTGGCCGATCCGCGGGCGCTTATCCTGGCGGCCACGACCGGTCCGGAGCTGGTGGGCGATCTCGGGCTGCATCCCGACCCGCACGCCTGCTCGGGCCATGTCGCCGTGGTCGGCATGTCGGTCGCCCGGGAGTGGCGCGGCCTCGGCGTCGGCGGAGAGTTGCTGGAGGCGGCCGCCGGCTGGGCCGCGGCCAGTGGGGTGAGCAAGCTCACGCTGGGCGTGTTCCCCGAGAATCTGCGCGCCGTCAGCTTCTACGAGCGGCACGGGTTCGCGCGCGAGGGGCTGCGCCGCGCGCAGTACGCCCGGGCCGGGCGGTATCATGACGAGATGCTCATGGCTCGCTTCCTCGCGACAACGGCCTGAGGCGATGGACCGCCGCCGTCTTCTCATCATCCTCGTCCCTCTGGGACTCATCGTGCTGGCCCTGGTTCCTGCGACGGTCACGTTCGGCCTCGGCTGGCTGCGCCTGCCCCCTATCCAGCCCGCCGGCGCCAGTGCGGCCCGCGACACCACGTCGATCGAGGCCTGGACGCTGTTCGCCGTCTTCTACCTCTTCTGGACGGTCGCGCTCATGGTGCTCTTCATCTGGTCCTACGACCGTCTGGACTACCACTGGCAGTACCACGAGCGCTCGCCACGCCCGCCGAAGAAGCAGCGCCGGCGCTTGGCCGCCGGCGTGGGCTTTCTGGCCGGCCAGGAGCAGGCGCGCACGCAAGCGGCGAAGCGCCCACCTCGCGCGCCGTCGCCGCGCCCGCCTGCCTCGGGCGGCAAGGACGGCGACTGATGCCGCTCATCGCCCGCACCAGCATCGAGCAGGTTCAGGCCGCCGCCGACATGGTGGAGATCGTCGGCCAGTACACCGAGCTGCGCAAGGCCGGCGCCAACTACAGCGGCCGCTGCCCGTTCCACGAAGAGCGCACGCCGTCGTTCTCGGTGAATCCCACCGAGAAGCTGTACTACTGCTTCGGCTGCGGCGCCGGCGGCAACCTCTTCGGCTTCGTGCAGCAGAAGGAGAACCTCGACTTCGCCGCCGCCGTCGAGCACCTCGCCGACAGGTACGGCATCGCTCTGGAGTACGAGGAGTCCAGCGCCCGCGGCGACGCCGAGCGCCGGCGTCGCGAGCGCCTGCGTGCTGTGCTAGAGCAGGCCACCCAATACTACGAGCGTGTGCTGCACGATTCCCAGGCGGCCGAGCCGGCCCGCGAGTACCTCGCGCGGCGCGGCCTGGCCGAGGACGTCTGTCACCAGTTCCGCCTGGGCTTCAGCTTGCCGGGTTGGGACAAGCTGCGCGACGCGGCACGGTCGAAGAAGTTCAGCGAGGAGGAGCTTCTCGCCGCGGGGCTGGTCATTCCGGGCAAGAGCGGACGCCCCTACGACCGCTTCCGCGGGCGCATCATGTTCCCCCTCGCCGACGACCGCGGGCGAACGCTCGGCTTCGGCGCGCGCACCATGGGTGACGAGAAGCCCAAATACCTCAACTCCCCCGAGACCCCGCTCTACCACAAGAGCGAGGCGGTCTTCGGTATCCACGCGGCCAAGGCCGCCGCGGGCAAGGAAGACCGCGTCTACGTCGTGGAGGGCTACACCGATGTGCTGGCGCTGGTGCAGGCCGGTGTGCACAACGCGGTGGCCAGCATGGGCACAGCCCTCACCGAGCAGCAGCTCAAGCGGCTCTCGCGGCTGACCAAGAATCTCTACCTGTGCTTCGACGCCGACGCGGCCGGCATCGGCGCCATGAAGCGTGCCCTCACGCTCGGCCGCAGGATGGGCCTGTCGCTGCACGTGGTCCGTATCCCCGACGGTTTCGACCCGGCGGACTACGTCTTGTCGGGAGCCGGCAGCGACGGATTCCGCGCGCTTGCCGATGACGCGCAGACGCTGCTACAATTCCACGTCCGCTTGGCGCTCGCGACTCACGATCTCGACAAGCCCGACGGAAGGGCACGCGCATTTGCGCATCTCAAGGGGGTCCTCTCCGAGGCAGCGACGCCGATCGAACGCGACGAAGAGCTGCGCTACATCGCGGATCGTCTGCAGCTCTCGTCCGAGAGCGTGCGCTACCTGCTGTCCGGCAGCGGGCGCCCTGCCGCTCGGGGGGGCGCCGCCGCGGAGGACCGCCGCACTACGCCGCAGGGCGGCGGCACGGCGGCCTTGGTCGGTGGCGCGCACGAACTCGAGGTGCGTTTTCTCGCCGGCTGCCTGGCCCGTCCGGCGAAGGGCCGCGAGGTTTTGGCGGGAGTCGACGAGGGCTTCTTCGCCACCGCCGAGACGCGCGTCGCGTTACGTTCCGTGAAGGCACGATTGGCTCGTGACAAGGCAGGGAATACCCTGCAAACCGTCGATAACGAGGGGCTGGGCGACGACACCGAAGAGGCACGTGCGGAGATCGTGGTGCTCGCCGGTCGCGAGCATTTCTCGGACTCTGTGGTCGACGAGCTGTTCCTTCGGCTGCAGGATGCGCAGGTGAGCCGTCTCATCGCGAAGCTCAAGCTCACCATGAAGACCGACGATACCGCAAAGCAAGCCGAGGAGCTGGCGAGTCTGCAGGCCGTGCGCCGCAGGCTGCGGGAGGCTCTTCGCTCTATCCCGGTGCAGGAAGAGCCCGACGAAGGGTAGGGGACGAGAGCGTTGACCGACTTCGCAGAAGACAAGAGCAAGGCCACCGAGTCCGCGGAGCTCGCCATCGATGAGGTCCGCGCGCTCGTCGAGGAGGGTCGCGAGCAGGGTTATCTGGCCAGCGACCACGTCGCCGAGGCGCTCCAGGACATCGAGCTGACCCCTGACCAGATCGACGGCATCTACAACCTGTTCGCCGATCTCGGCATCGACATCATCGAGGGCGATACGCCGGCGGGCGCCGAGGGCCCCGAGGCGAAGCCCGAGGAGGAGGTCATCCCCAAGCTCGACCTCTCGGTGAAGACGCCCACCAACGACCCGGTGCGCATGTACCTCAAGGAGATCGGCAAGGTGCCGCTGCTCACCGCCGAAGAGGAAGTCTCGCTGGCCAAGCGCATCGAGCGCCGCGACATGGACGCCAAGCGCAAGCTCACCGAGGCCAACCTGCGCCTCGTGGTGTCCATCGCCAAGCGCTACGTAGGCCGCGGCATGCTGTTCCTGGACCTCATCCAGGAGGGCAACCTGGGCCTCATCCGCGCGGTCGAGAAGTTCGACTACCGCAAGGGCTACAAGTTCAGCACCTACGCCACCTGGTGGATCCGCCAGGCCATCACCCGCGCCATCGCCGACCAGGCGCGCACGATCCGCGTCCCCGTGCACATGGTCGAGACCATCAACAAGCTGATCCGCGTGCAGCGTCAACTCTTGCAGGACATCGGTCGCGAGCCCACGCCGGAGGAGATCGCCACCGAGATGGGCACCACCCCGCAGAAGGTGCGCGAGGTCCTCAAGATCAGCCAGGAGCCGGTGAGCCTCGAGACGCCCATCGGCGAGGAAGAAGACTCCCAGCTCGGCGACTTCATCGAGGACGAGGACGCGACGATGCCGGTCGAGGCCGTCAGCGAGATCATGCAGAAGGAAGAGCTCAACAACGTCCTTGGCACGCTGACGCACCGTGAGCGCAAGGTCATCGAGCTCCGCTTCGGCCTCAAGGGCGAGCATCCGCGCACCCTGGAAGAAGTGGGGCAGAAGTTCAGTGTCACGCGCGAGCGCATCCGTCAGATCGAGGCCAAGACACTGGCCAAGCTCAAGGCGTACCGCGACTCGCAGCGCCTGCGCGACTTTCTCGATTGAGCGCCGCAGGTGGCTCGACGCGGGGTGCGCGCCTTGCGTTCATCCCACAGTCGCAGCCGAACCAGGTGCGCGGCCCCGTGGCCGCGCCGTCAGACGGGGGGTGACGATGGAGAAGACACGCGTCCTGCTGGTGTTCCCGGGCTCGCTGTACGGAGGCCGCTGGGCGGACGGGCCGCGCGTCAAGCCCGAGCTCGTCGGCCTCTCCACCGAGTTGCTCCGCGCGGGTTTCCCCGTCGACGTGCTCGACCTCGAGGTCGAGTGCGGCAACCCCGAAGACGAAGCATCCCGCGCCCGCTTCCTGACGCGCGCGGACGAGTTGCTCGCAGAAGGACCGCTCGACCTCGTCGTCATCTCCTGCTGGTCCGCGCTGCAGTTCAGCGCCGCCATCGCCGTCGCGGGTCGAGTGCGGCGGCTCCACCCCTCGTCGGTGATCGCCGCCTTTGGCTACCACGTCTCGGTGCGCCCGGACGACTTCAGCGACGCCGGCGCCCCCTTCAACTGGCTCGTCGTCGGCGAAGCGGAGTCGGCCGTGCTCACCATCGCCCGGGAGGTGGCCGGCGGCCGGCGCGAGACCGGCTCCTGCCGCTCTCTCGAGGGCACGCCGCTGCCGCTCGACGCGGACCACCTGCCCGACTTCGCAGCCTATCCTTACGCCGCCGCCGGCCTGGCGGAGCTGGCCGTGTTCCTCAGCCGCGGCTGCCCGTACAACGCCCCGGCCTGCCTGCTTCGCCCCGGCGGGGGCGGCTGGCATGCGTATCCGCCGGACGTGGCGCTGGGTCTGCTTGGTGAGCTTGCGGCTCTCGAGCCTGCGCGCATCGACATCCTCGACCCGGCCTTCGGATACGACGCCGTTTGGCGTCGGCTCATGCTCGACCGGCTGGCCGTGGCCGACCGGCGAGACCTGGCTCTCAGCGTGTGCGGCAAGCCGGACGCCCTCGTGCGCCTGGACATCGACAAGCTCTACCAGGCGCGCCTTCGTCTACGCCTCGACGCGGGCACGCTCTCGCGCGAGCTGCTGGGGCGGACCGGGCAGGCGCCGCAGCCACGAAAGACCGTGGAGCACACTCTCGATCTGCTGGAGTACGCCAACGCCAAAGGGCTGGCCACTGTGGCCTCCTTCACCTTCAACCAGCCGGGCGAGACCAGGATGACAGCGGCGGAGTCGCTCGATGCGCTTGAGCGCTTCGTCGCCGCCGTCCCCAATACCTCGGTGCGCCTGCAGGCACAGCCGTGGGCGTATCTGCCCGCCGGCGAGCCCGCAGCCGACGTGGACGCGCCCGCACAGCGCTTCGGCACACGGATCGTGAACCAGGCGTGGTGGAAGGACGCGGTGGAGGCGCGGCCGGCCGCCACCGCCGTGGTCGCCAGCCGCGAGCTGGCCGACCTGCCGCCCGGCGACGAGAGCTACTGGCGGCCGCGTTTCGAGGAGCTTCGCGGCCGCCTCGAGGCCAAGCTGACCTACGAGGCACGGCACGGCTTGCGCAGCCACGAGACTGTGGGCTCGGAGGCCTACGGCGTGCCGCACGGCTGGTGGGTGGAGCCGCGCTGGCACTGAAGCCCACGCTGCACGCCGCGGCATCGCTCAGAGGCGCCGCGGGAGCTGCGCCGCTCAGCGACGCGTCGACCCTCGTTCGTAGAACGCATCCTCGACGCGCAGGTAGTCGCGCAACGCATGCTTGGCTACTGTGGCGAGGGGCTCTCGTGGCCACGGCAGCACCCGTCGGTTCACGAAGGGGCACTCCTGCTGTGGCGGCCGATCGGGCCGCAGCAGCAGCTCCGCAAGCACTCTTCCATTGAGGTAGCTCATAGCCACCCCGTGGCCGATGCAGCCCAGGCTGTAGACGGCACGCCGGCTTTCGCCGACGTACCCCAGGGCCGGCGTGAGGTCCAACGTCACCGAGAAGGGACCGCCCCACTTGTGTGTGACACGCAGGCCGTCCAGGTGCGGCCACAGCCAATGGATGTGCTCCTCGAGGTGCCGCCAGGCGTCTTCGTCGCTGTCGCGGCCCAGGTCGTTGCTGGCTTTGAGCCCCACCGGCCCGCCACCCATCACGAGGCGGCGGTCCGGCGTGAGCCGGTAGTAGTGGATGAGGTTCCGTGCGTCCTCGAGCCCCTGTCTGCCCTCCCATCCGATCGACGCGACCTGCTCGTCGCTCAGCGGCTCGGTGGCGATCATGTACGTGAAGGCCGGCACCTGCTTGCGTAGCAGGTCGGGGAACAGGTGCGAGTAGGCGTTCGTGGCGAACACGAGTCGCCCGGCGGTGACCGAGCCTCCGGGCGTCAGCAGCCGGAAGCCATCGGCGGGGGCGCCGAACGTCGCCGAAGAGGCCACCGCCAGCACCGGCGTGTTCTCGAAGACGCGGGCGCCGAGCCGCAGGGCCAGGCGCTTCTCCTCGCGTACGAGCTTGGCGGGGTCGATCAGGAGCAGGCGCGGTTCCCACAGTGCGCCGAGGTAGCGCGGGGACGAGACCATGGCCTTCGTCTCGTCGGCGTCGAGCCACGTGATGCCGTCGAAGCCCAGCGACTGCATGAGCGCGACCTGCCCCTTCAGCCGCTTCACGTAGCTCGGTGTGGTCGCTACGCGCAGGAACCCCGGGCGGATCTTGTCGCAGTCGAGCTGCTCGTCGTCGATGAAGCGCTCGAGTTCGTCGACGCCACGCTCCATGTAGGCGTGCGCGCGGCCGAGGAACTTCTTGCCGCGCAGGAGCGCGGTCGTACCCAAGCCCAGGCCGACCACCGTCATCGCAAAAGAACCGTTGCGGCCGCTGGCCCCGTAGGCGGCGGTCTTGGCCTCGAGGACGGCGACGCTTGCCGAGGGCTCCGCGCGGCGAAGCTCACAGGCGGTGGCGAAACCGCTGAGGCCGCCGCCGATGATCGCCACGTCGACGTCCAGGTCGCCGCTCAGGGGGGCTTCCGGCTCAACCGGGCCGCCTTGGTCCAGCCAGAGCGACAGCGGGGAATCTGGTAGGACGACCATGGGCGCGCCTCCTTGACGTCGAGGGCAGCGGCCGATACCGAGCCCGAGTAAGTCGTGCGACGCACACTAGCCGACCTGGCGCTCACAGCCAACGTTGGCCTCCCGGCAGGCGCGGCGTGTTTGTCCGAGGGCGTGCTCTGACCTATAATCTTGCCTCCAGAGCGGTCCTCGGTAGCTCAATTGGTAGAGCATTCGGCTGTTAACCGAAGGGTTGTAGGTTCGAGTCCTACCCGAGGAGCCAGTTTTCAGCGGGGCGCCGCGGCCTGAGGGCCGCGGCGCCTCTGCCGCGTACGGGCTCGGCCGACGTGCACCTCTTAGGCTTCTTCTCGCCCCAGTCGGGTACACACCTTGCTGTGGACAACTGTGGCCGCGGCAGAGCGGTCATGAAGCGAGGAGGGACCATGGCAGACACCCTTGACGACGCCGAGAAGGAGGCCCGCGCGGACGCCGCCGAAAACGGCCTCACGCGATTGGCGGAGAGCCTCGGCGCCAATGCCGCGGCGAGCGCGGTGTTCGGCACGCCTGTGGAACGCGATGGTGTGACGGTGATCCCGGTGGCGCGCGTGCGCTGGGGGTTCGGCGGCGGAGGCGGCGGACCGAAGGCGAAGGCTCAGGATGGCTGGGGTGGGGGCGGCGGCGTGCAGGCCGCGCCGCTGGGCTTCATCGAAGTAAGGGACGGCGGGGCGCAGTACCGCCGCATCCGCGATCCGCTGCGCCTGGCGATAGCCGTGCTGCTCCTGCCCCTGTCGTTCGCCGCCGCCGGGGCGGTGACGATCGTGACGCTGAAGGCGCTGGCGCGCTCCAGGAAGGGGATGTTCAGCATCCCGAAGGCGCCCTGGTCGTGCCGCCGGCGCCGCACCTGAAACAGGCGTGCCCGGACGCGGGCGCTGCTAGCCCAGGATCAGGCGCTGCGGGTCGACCTCGTCGCGCAGGATGCGCAGTTCCTCGGCGTCTGGCGGCTCGGCCACAGAGGATCGCGAGACGTCGAGCGCGAAGCCCGTGTTCTCCTGCACCTGCTCCGGCGTGACGCCCTCGTAGCGCTCGGCGAGGTACATCTCGTGCGTCGCGTCGTCGAACTTGAGCACGCAGAGGTTGGTGACCACGGCGATGGGGCCGCCGCGCCGGTACCCCGCGCGGCGGCGGGAGTCGTCGCCGCTGAGCCAGCCCGGCGTCGTCAGGTAGTCGAGCTTTTCGACGAACTTCTGCACGCCGTGCTGCATGAAGACGATGTAACCGCTGGCCAGCGAGCCGGCGTCGCAGGCGCCGCCGCTGCCGCTGAAGCGCACCTTGGGCGCGTGATAGTCGCCGATCACCGTCGAGTTCATGTTGCCGTAGCGGTCGATTTGGGCGGCGCCCAGGAAGGCGATCGTGTGCAGGCGCCGGTTGGCCACGTAGCTGAAGGCCTCCACGAGGCCGGCGTTAAGGTTGCTGAACGCCATCACGCGCGGGTCGGCGACGGCCATGGGCAGCTCCTCGAGCAGCGGCCCGATGCCGCCGGTCTCGAAGAAGATGTGCGCGTGTGGGGCGTGGATGCGCTTGGCGACGGCCGCCGCCAGCATCGCCACGCCGGTGCCGGCGAAGAGCACGTCGCCGTCCTCGATGAAGCGGCCGGCGGCGATGGCCATCATCTCGCGGGGGGAGTACTCCATCTCCCTCACCTCCGGTCCAGGCCCGGCGCGTAGCCGGCCACGGTGTTGGCCCTGATGCGCGCCAGCTGCGCGCCGCCGACCTTGTCGAGGTAGGCGTCCCAGTCCTCGACGCCGTACACCCACTCGTCGAGGTAGGCGGCCCAGGAGGCATCGTCCTTGGCGACCGCCTTGTAGTGATTGAGGTGGGCGGGGTCGTAGTCGTAGAAGTACGGGCAGGCGGTGGGGTGCGCGCCGTACGGCGCCAGGACCACCGCATCCACCAGGAAGGGCGGCAGGGCGTTCTGGTCGGAATCGAGGCGCAGGTAGCTCTCGGAGACGATCTCCTCGCAGGTGACGATGACGGCGCTCGCGGCCTTGCATTGCTCCAGGTCGGCAAAGCTGAGCCCCCTGATGCGCACCGTGCCGTCGGTGCTCACCTGCTGGGCGTGGACGATCGACACGTCGGGGGTGAGGGCTGGCAGCAGGACCACCTCGTCGTCCCCGTCGGCGAACGGGTTCTCGATCACGACGACCTTGTGCGAGGGCACGCCCTCCGTGCCGCGCAGCTCCGCCGGGAAGCCTTCCCGGGCGATCACGTCTGTGCCGAGGCCCGACTTGCTGGGGATGAACGGCACGCTCAGGGCACCGGCGAGGAAGCGCAGGCTCATCATGTTGTTGGTGTAGTCCTCGACCAGCAGCTCGCCGCGCTCGACCGCCTTGCGAAAGCGGATGCAGGTGGGCGCGAAGCGGCCGTTGCCGCCGTAGGCGATGTCGAGGCGGCGCACGCAGCCGGCTCCGACCAGCACGTCCAGCGCCTGGCCGTTGGAGTGCGCGACGAGGTGCAGGTCCTTCACGCGGCGGCGGGCGATCTCGTAGGCCGCTGCCATCGGGTTGCGGGTGATGGTGAAGCCGCCGACGGCGATCTGACAGCCGTCGGGCACGAAGCGCTCGACGGCCTCGCCGATGGTCATCAGCTTGCCGTCCAGGCCGTTGTGCTGAGCCATGTGCCGATCGCCTCCTCGAGTCGGTGAGGGGCCCCTTAACGCGGAAACCCCAGTGAGCACGGTGCGTCTCAGCTGGGGAGCAGGGCCTGACGGAGGGGCCGGTGGGAACGCCGCCGGCCCGAGCCATGCGGCAGCGGCCCCATGATACACGGGGGCGGCGGCGATGCAACAGCGCCGCCGCCCCGGGGCCGCGGTTGGCCGCAGGCCGGATCGGCGGCAGCCGGCCGTAGATGCCGAGGGCGGCGGCAGGGAGTCGGGGCCCTGCGACTCCGCCGCCCCGGTTCGCTTCGCATGTGTGGTACGGGTAGGCTGTCGTCATGCATGATCGCCGCCCCCTGTTTGCCGACGCCTCTCTTTTGGCTGTCGCGGCGCTTTGGGGCTTCGGCTTCGTCCCCATGAAGGAAGCTCTCTCCGGGGGCATGACACCTATGATGCACCTGCTCGTGCGTCAACTCATCGCGGTGGCCGTGGTCGGCGCGATCGCGCTCTTCTCGGTCAAGCGCCAGAGCATAGGGCGTCGCGAACTGCGCACAGGTCTTGTGCTGGGCGCGCTGCTGGTCGCCGGTTGGGTCGCCCAGACAGTCGGCCTCGCATACACCACGCCCGCCAAGTCAGGGTTCATCACTGGGTTCAACGTCGCGATCGTCCCATTCGTCTTCTGGCTCGTGGCGCGGCACACGCCAGGTCGTCTGCAGATCGCGGGGGCGTTCATCGCCGCCGCTGGCCTTGCTGTGCTCTCGTTGAGGGGTGACTTGACCCTCTCCGGGGGTGATCTGTTGACGCTCCTGGGCTCTGTGCTGTTCGCCTGCCAGATCGTCGGTCTCGGCTTGGCCGCGCGACGCATGCCGGTGGTCGTGCTGGCGCTCACGCAGCTTGTCGTGGCCGCCGCACTGATCGTGGTGGTGACGCCGTTCGTGGATCCGCTGCGCCTGCCTCATGCCTGGCAGCCGTGGGCGGCGACGGCGTGGGTGGGGTTCACGAGCGTTGGGCTTTGCTTCATCGTGCAGGCGTGGGCGCAGCGGCACACCACGTCATCTCACGCTGCTGTGATCCTCTGCTTCCAGGGAGCGTTCGCCGGGCTGTTCTCGGTGCTCCTCTGGGGAGAGCAGCTGACGTTGCGCCTCGTTCTGGGGGCGCTGCTGATACTTGCCGGGGTCGTCATCTCCGAGGTCAGGACGGTCGCGCCGGCCGCTACGAGTTGAAGCTCATCAGCGCGTCTCTGGCCTCCGCGATGCGCTCCAGTGTCGCCGTATCGACGCGGAGGGGCTCGAGCCTCGGCCCGGCCAGCGTTTGCCAGCGGGCCGCGACCGCCGCCGTGTCCTCTCGGTTCAACACGGCCGCCGCCTGAACGGCAGCCCCCATGGCCACAAGTTCCCCGGTCTGGGGTACCAGCACCGCGCGGCCCGAGAGGCGGCGCACCACCTGGCGCCAGGCGCGGCCCTGGGCGCCGCCTCCGATGAGGACCAGAGGCGCAGCCGAATCGAGGCCCGAGCCCAGCTCGTCCAGCCGTTTGAGGGCCAGGAGCAGGCCGGCGATCACGCCTTCGTAGGCCGCCATCAGGATCTCGCCCGGCGACGTGGCGTGGCGTAGCCCCAGCACGCTTCCGGCTGCCAGGGGCAGGTTAGGCGTACGCTCGCCGTCGAAATACGGCAGTACGACCACACCGCCGCCCTCCACGACCTCGTCACGCTCGATGCCCAGCCACCCGGCCATCCGGTCGACGACCAGGGTGGCGTTGAGCGTGCAGGCCAGGGGGAGGAAGCGTCCGGAGGCGTCGGCGAAGCCCGCCACGACCCCGCTGGCGTCGCGGGTGGGCGCAGTCATCACGGCAAAGGCGGTGCCGGACGTGCCTAGGCTCATCACTGGCGTGCCGGGCGCGGTACCCAGCCCCAGAGCGGCTGCCTGGTTGTCGCCGGTTCCCGGTGCGACCAGGGTTCCGGCGCGCAGACCGAGCTCGCTAGCAGCACGGTGGTCGACTGTGCCTGCCGTCGCGTCGTGCGCGAGCACCTCAGGCAGCAGCTCACGGTCCAGGTCGATGAGCGGTAGGCTCAGAACCTCATCAGCGTAGCCTGCGGAGATCGTCGACCACCACCCCGTGCCCGACGCGTCACCCCTGTCGGTGACGGCGCGTCCGCACAGGCGCTCGGTGAGGTAGTCGTGGGGGAGGCGTACGCCGCGGGTCGCCGCGGCGACCCGCGGCTCCGTGCGGCGTAGCCAGGCCCACTTGCTCACCGTCAGAGCCGACACCGGCACCACGCCGAGGCCATCGGCCCACGCGACCGGCCCTCCGAGCGCTTCGACGAGCGCGGCGGCGTCGGGCGCCGACCGCGTGTCGTTCCACAGCACGGCCGGTCGCAGGGGCGCGCCATCGGCGTCGAGGACCACGAGCCCGTGCTGCTGGGCGGCGATCGCGATAGCCGACACCTCACCGCCGCGGCCCGTGGCGGCCAGGGCATGACGCAGGGCGTCGTGCCAGACCTCGGGGTCAGTCTCGCGTGCGCCGTGAGTGCCACTCACGACATGTTCCGCACGCCCATCGCCGACGATGCGCCCGTCCGCGGCGTCCACGAGGACGACTTTGGTCGCCTGCGTGGAGCAGTCGACGCCGGCTACCACGGTCCGCTTCATTGGCACCTCCCATGGGTGACACCCTCTTGACCTGGTCGCTTCCGTCTCAAAGTCTGTTGCACCTCGGAACGAATTGCAACGGAAGGCATGAAGGCATCGTTGAGGAGCCGAGAGACCCGTTCACGCCCGACCCCGGGCACTGTGGCCCTCGCTGAGCGCGGCGGAGTGCGCGCGCGCCGGCGCCGTGGCCGCCGTCATCACCTCATTGCCCGGGGGCGACTTCTATCAGGCCCCAGGCGCATTGGGGCCGGCGATGCCTACTGTCTCCCGCAGACGCCTCCCGTGGCCACCATTCGCACGGAGGACGCGCTGCAGCTCATCGAGCGTATGTCGGTCGCGCCTTCATGCGCGCCCAGCTCGACATCGATGTGGCCGATGAGGTACTGTCACTATCGAAAATCTCCGCCTGTTTCATGTCTTTCTGGCTCCGTCCCGACCGCATCTTGGTGGCCGGGTGATGATCGCGCCGGGCGGAGTCGTGCCCGCTGCGTGCGCCTTGGTGATAGGTACCGATGGACAGACAAGTAGTACGCAAGCCCGACGGCCGCTCCGTCATCTTCTATGGCTTCTCCGCCTCCGCGTGCGTCGAGCCTCGGCCGGCGGCGCCGGCGGCCGAGGCAGATCCGCCGCCGGCTGCCGGCATCACGGAGCAACCGCCGCCGGCAGCCGAGCTGCGCTGGAACCCGGTGCTGCGCGAGTGGGTGGCCACCGCGGCGCTTCGTCAGGATCGCACCTTCTTCCCGCCACCCGACTATTGCCCCCTGTGTCCCACCAGTGAAGGCTCCTATGCGACCGAGATCCCTCGCCCGGACTATGAGATCGTCGTGTTCGAGAACCGCTTTCCGGCGTTCACGCCGCAGTCGGCCGGATCCTCGCCAGAGGGAGATGACCTCTACGCCGTGGCCCCGGCGCGGGGCGTGTGCGAAGTGGTCGTGTACTCACCGCAGCACGATGCGACGCTCACGCAGCTACCCGAGAG
>Ga0209585_10000004_pt1 | contig 92274 bp, 90 predicted proteins | sample NGEPerone_FD_185491 | JGI IMG/M metagenome (GOLD analysis project Ga0209585, IMG submission 185491) | Arctic peat soil microbial communities from the Barrow Environmental Observatory site, Barrow, Alaska, USA - NGEE Permafrost154B-one... | ecosystem: Environmental > Terrestrial > Soil >... | reverse complement strand
CTCTCCGGGCGCCGCCGCCACGCCACCGCGTCTCCAGCGGCACCCAAGCGGATGCGCTATCGTGGAACAGGGCTGGATGCGGTCCTCAGAAGAGGCCGCGAGAGCCTTCGTGAAAGATCGAGGCTAGTAACTTACTGTGCTCGAACTGCTGTGGAGGAGGCGTCATGATCTTGCTTCGTCGGGAAGTCGGTGACGTTCTCCGTGACCACCGCCAGGCGCAGGGGCGTACTCTGCGCGAGATCTCCGCGTCGGCTGCGGTCTCGCTAGGTTACCTGAGTGAGGTCGAGCGTGGCGAGAAGGAAGCCTCCTCGGAGCTGCTTGGGTCGATCTGCGCGGCTTTGCACCTGCCGATGTCTCAGATGCTCAGCGACGTGTCCGACCGGGTCGCTGAGTCCGAGGCCGTCAGCGCTTTGGTGACCCTGCCGATTGGTCGGCGCGCGGACACCGCGGTTCGCGCCTCCGCTGCCTGACCAGATTCCACAAACCTAGGCACTGTGTTTCTCTCACGACCACAAACCCACGGATCATTTTCTTCTTACGATCACAAACCTGCGGACTGTGTTCGCGTTGGCATGGCAAACCTAGGCAGTCTGGGGTGCATTCCCTTTGCTGCGTGGTCCGTCTGTCTGGTCAACGTCTCAGACGTAGCCCACGGGGCGTTGCGTGGAAGCCAGCTCCGGCGAGGGCGGTCGCCAGAGGATGGCCTGGGCGCAGCACCGAGGCGCCATCTGCCTTCTCGACGGTCAACTTGCCCAACGCCCCTTCGCGCACAGCCAGAGCCAGCGCGTCGGCGGCGGATTGCAGCAACGCCGGGTCGTCGGTCCAGGACAACAACGTCTTGCCCCCGCGCTCGACGTACAGCGTGAGCGCCCCATCGACGAGCACCACCAGCGCACCGGCCTTGCGACCAGGCTTGTGCCCCTGACTGGGCGGCCGAACTTGGATAGCCCCTCATCAGCGAATCTGCCCCGCCACGAGCGGACGGTGACCGGGGTGACGCCCACGGTCGCGGCGATCTTGGAGTTAGCCACACCGTCGGCGGCCATCAACAGCACCTTGGCCCGTTGCACCTGACGATGTGCCGCTGTCGAGGACCGGGCCAGCAACGTCAACGACTGGCGTTGACCTGTGGACATGACCAGCGGGGCTGCAGCCTTGTTCATGCAAGCAGCCTACCAAACTTCGGCTATTTATTTTGGAGACACACCAGTAGATGCTGCTGGCGGCGCCGAGGCAGAGGTCCTTGAACAGACTCACCCTGTCCGTCGATCGCCAGCCGCTTCGGCTGCGGATTGGCGTCGTCGGGCCCGGTCCAGCGTCGCACCCAGAGGCGCTTACCCTTCGCTGAGCACTTGAGCAGCACGGTGCTGGACCCGCCGGCCTTGGTGCGCGAGCTTCGGACCACGTACACCGATCCGGCGGACGACACGGCGATCTCCGAGGCCTTGTCCGCGTCGTGGGCCGGGCCGTCCCAATTGCGCGTCCATCCGCTCGACCCGAGGCGCCGGATGCTCACGTCGAAGCCGCGATCGACGAAGGTCTCGTAGCCACACACGTACCGCTCTCCGCCGGCGGTGACGACCACCCCGGTCACGTCGCCCTCGGCGACCCTGGCGAAGACGGTCTGTGAACTCGGGTGGTGAACCTCAGACGGCGCGGACGAGCCCGTCAGGGCAGCGTCTTCGCCAGGTTCGCCATCTCGAGCGCCGTCGACGCGGCCGACCAGCCCTTGTTGCCGCCCTTGGCGCCGGCGCGTTCCACGGCCTGCTCGATACTGTCGGTGGTGAGCACGCCGAACACGACCGGGACGCCGCTGTCGAGGCTCACCTTGGCGATGCCCTTGGCGGCCTCGGCGGCGATGTACTCGAAGTGCGGCGTGCCGCCGCGGATCACGGCCCCCAGGCAGATCACGGCGTCGTACTTGCCGCTGGCGGCCAGCCTCTTCGCCACCAGCGGCATCTCGAAGGCTCCCGGGACCCAGGCCGAGTCCACGTCGCCATCGGCGACGTCGTGCCGGCGCAGGCAGTCCAGGGCGCCCTCGTACAGGCGCGACGAGATCAGCTCGTTGAAGCGCCCCACTACGAGGGCGAACTTCATCCCCTTACCGTTGAGCTTACCTTCGTAGATCGTCATCGTGCGGCTCCTTTGCCGTCGTTGCTCTTGTGTCGCAGACCGTGCTCAGGTCCGGGGTCGGCCCTCAGCCCTCGGGGCCCTCTTCCTGGCCGAACAGGTCCTCGTGCTCCAGCAGATGCCCCATCTTCTCGCGCTTGGTCCGCAGGTAGGCGACGTTGCCGTCCTGCGGGGCTATCTCGATGTGCTCCCGGCCGGTGACCTGCAGGCCGTAACCCTCGAGCGCGACGATCTTCTTGGGGTTGTTGGTCATGATGCGGATGGTGGACAGGCCGAGGTCGGCGAGGATCTGCGCCCCGATGCCGTAGTCGCGCAGATCAGCATCGAAACCAAGCTCGATGTTGGCCTCCACGGTGTCGCGCCCGTGCTCCTGCAGCGCGTAGGCCTTGAGCTTGTTGATGAGGCCGATGCCGCGGCCTTCCTGGCGCATGTACAGCACCACGCCGAGGCCTTCGCCCTCGATCCGCTTCAGGGCCTCCGCCAACTGCTCGCCGCAGTCGCAGCGCCGCGAGCCGAACACGTCGCCGGTGAGACACTCCGAGTGTACACGCACGAGTACGTTCTTCTTGCCGGCCACGTCGCCCTTGACGATGGCCACGTGGTGGCCGCCGTCGATCACCGACTCGTAGCCCACCGCCTTGAAGTCGCCGTATCTGGTGGGCATGGCCACGGTGGCGGCGCGGCGGATGAGCTTCTCGTTGCGCCGCCGGTACTTGATGAGGTCGGCTACGGTGACGATGCGGAGTCCGTGCTCCCTGGCATAGGGGATGAGGTCCGACGCCCGCGCCATGGTGCCGTCGTCGTTCATGATCTCGCAGATCACCGCCGCGGGGTTGAGGCCGGCCAGCCGGGCGAGGTCTACGCCGGCCTCCGTCTGCCCGGTGCGCTCCAGTACGCCGCCGGGGCGCGCCATGAGCGGGAACACGTGGCCCGGCTGCACGAGCTGGTCGGGCCGCGACTCGGGGTCGATCGCCACCTGGATCGTGTGCGCCCGATCGGCGGCCGAGATTCCGGTAGTGACGCCCTCACGAGCCTCCACGGAGACGGTGAAGGCAGTCTGAAGACGCGCCTCGTTGCGCTGCGTCATTGGCGGCAGGTTGAGCTCCGCGCACCGCTGCGGCGTGAGCGCGAGGCAGATCAGGCCGCGCCCTTCCTTGGCCATGAAGTTGATGCGCTCGGCGGTGGCGAATTGGGCCGCGAGCGTCAGATCGCCCTCGTTCTCTCGGTCCTCGTCGTCGCAGACGATGACCATCTTCCCCTCGCGCAGGTCGGCGATGGCATCGTCGATGGTAGCGAACGGCCGCTCGCCGGCAGCGGCGGCACCGCCCGGCGGGCTCCCGGCGCTCATCTGGTCGTCCGTATGGTCCGCACTCATCAGAACCCCGCGTCCGCTAACTTCTCCCAGGTGAGTCCCTCGCCGGGCTTTCGCCCGGCGACGAACGCGTACACGTACTTGGCGATGAGATCCGCCTCGAGATTGACTCGCACGCCGCGCGCCAGGCGCGACAGCGTGGTCTCGGCGGCGGTGTGAGGTATCAGCGAGACACGCAAGTGATCGCCGTCTACGGCGACGATGGTCAGGCTGACGCCGTCGACGGCCACCGAGCCCTGCGCCACGCTGACGAGACTGACCGCCGCAGGCGCCTCGAGGTCTACCACCAGGGCGTTCTCTTCCGGCGTCACGCTCACGACCGTACCGACGCCGTCGCTGTGCCCGCTCACCAGATGCCCGCCGAGGCGGGACTGAAGCGTCATGGCTCGTTCCAGGTTTACACGGTCTCCCGGCCGGCGATCGGCGAGCGTGCTGCGCCGCACCGTCTCGGGCATCACGTCGGCGGTGAACCCGCCGGGGCGCACCTTGGTCACGGTAAGGCAGACGCCGTCCGTGAGGATGCTGTCGCCAACGGCGCAGCCTCCGGTCGCCATGGTGGCGGCGATCTCGAGCACGGCGCTCTTGTCGCCGACACGCAGACTGCGCAGGATGCCGACTTCTTCCACGATGCCGGTGAACATCTAGGCCCCGTCCTTCGTCAGGCTGCCGCTGAGCAGCAGGTCGTCGCAGACGGGGCGCCACTCCACATCTTGCAGCCGCCAGGCATCGGCGACCGCGCCGACGGCGGGCGCCGCGAACAGGTCGGGCGCACCGCGCCCGACGATGAGCGGCGCGACGAACAGCAGCACGCGATCGATGAGGCCTTCGGACAGCAGGCTCCCGGCGAGCCCCGGCCCGCCCTCGCAAAGCACGTCGAGGAGACCTCGTTCGGCCAAGGCGGCCAGTGCGGCGCGCAGGCCGCCTCCCGCGACCTCGACCAATTCCGCCCCGCGCGCGGACAGCAGGCGTCGCGCGGCGGCATCCGCATGCTCGGCGACGACGATCGTCCGCACCTCGTGGGCCGTAGCCAGCAGCTTGGCCGCCGGCGGCAGATCACCGCGCCGCGTCACGATCACGCGGGCCGGGTCGCGGCCCTCACTGAGCCGGACCGTAAGCTCGGGGTCGTCGCGCCGCACCGTACCTGCACCCACCATCACCGCATCGGCCGCGGAGCGCAGCTGGTGCACGGCCCGCCGGCTGTCCAGACAGCTGATCCAGCGCGCGTCGCCGCCGGCCGCCGCGACCTTGCCGTCGAGTGTGACGGCGGCTTTGTAGGTGACGAGCGGCAGACCGGTGTCGTGGTACTTGAGGAACGGTCTGTTCTGCTTGCGCGCCCGGCCTCCCCAACGCTCCACCTGGAGGTCGACGGGCACGCCGCCGCCGCGCAGGCGCGTCAAGCCGCGGCCGTCGACCAGCGGGTTGGGGTCGCGCAACGCGACCACGGCCCGCCGTACCCCAGCCGCGACGAGCGCGTCGGCGCAGGGCGGCGTCTTGCCCGTGTGGCTGCAGGGTTCAAGCGTGCAGTAGAGCGTGGCGCCGGCGGCACGGTCAGCCGCCTCTGCAAGCGCCATCGCCTCGGCATGGGGTTCCCCGGGGCCCAGGTGCCAGCCGCGACCGACGACCTCCGTGCCGCGCACGAGCACGGCGCCGACAAGCGGGTTGGGATGCGTGCGGCCGCGACCTCTCTCGGCAAGCTCGAACGCTTCTTCCATGAAGATCTCGTCGTCCAACAAAAAACCCCGGAGCCGGGCTCCAGGGCGGACGACGCCGAAGCGTCGCCGCATGCTTCTCTCATCCGGACTGTGACCGTCGGCCCAGGAATCTCACCTGGTCAGCCTCTCGAGGAGGCTCGCGGGCTGTGACCGCCGGTGGGGACTTCCACCCCGCCCTGAAGCAGCTTGATCGTACTGTTCCATTATACGGCCTCCGCCGCCGCCTGTGCCAGCGCCACGAAGCGCTCCTCGATGTCATGGCCCTCGAACACGCTCGAACCCGCCACCAGCAGGTTGGCGCCGGCGGCGACCAGCGTCGCGGCGTTGAGCGCCGTGACGCCACCGTCCACCTCGAGCGCCACGCTCCCCGGCAGGTAGACGCGAGCACGAGCGATCTTGTCCGTGGACGTCACGATGAAGCTCTGGCCGCCGAACCCCGGGTTCACGGACAAGATCAGTACGAGGTCGCAGCAGTCGCGGACTTCGGAGAGCGTCTCGATGGGCGTCGCGGGGTTGAGCGCCACGCCCGCGGCCGCCCCCGACTCGCGGATCTGGCCCAAAACCCGGTTCAGGTGGATGCAGGCCTCCTGATGCACGGTGATCACGTTGGCGCCGGCGGCGGCGAAATCACCCACGTACCGCTCGGGGTGCTCGATCATGAGATGCACGTCGAGCAGCGCTCCCGCGCCATGCACGAGAGGCTGTAGCGCCGCCACGACGAGCGGGCCGATGGTGATGTTGGGAACAAAGTGCCCGTCCATGACGTCCACGTGGATCACCCGCGCCCCAGCGTTGATGACGGTCTCGACGTCGTCGGCGAGATGCGAGAAGTCGGCCGACAAGATAGAGGGCACGACGCTCGTCCCGTGCAGCAAGTCCTCCATGAGTCCCTCCGCGTGTCGTGGGGCGGCGCGGCAGCCACTCCGCGCCGCCATTCTACCCCGCGGCGCCCGGACTACGTCGCAGACGAGCGATGAAGAAGCCGCTGCCGCCGTCATCCGGCGGCAGGCACAGCAGAAACCCGCCGGCGGCTGGGTGCGCCAGACCCGGCCACTGGGCGCCGAGGTCATCGATACTCCAGCCCCCGGTGGCAAGCAGCGCGTCCACCGCATCCACGGTCTCGAGTCGCGGCAGAGTGCAGACCGCGTAGGTGAGCGCGCCGCCGGGACGCACGCAGCGCGCGGCCTGACGGAGCAGCCGGCGCTGCAGCTGCGCCAGGCGGGCAATGTCCGCCTCGCGACGCTGCCAGCGCAGATCCGGCCTGGAGGCCAGAGTGCCCAGACCGCTGCAGGGCGCGTCCAGAAGCACGGCGTCGAAGGACGCGCTGTAGGAGGCGGGCAGCTCGAGCGCATCGGCGCGGACGATATCCACGTCGGCGGCTCCCAGTCGGGTCAGGTTCTCGCGCATGACGGCCAGGCGCCGCTCGTCGAGGTCGACGGCGGTCAGGCGCGCCTCGTGAAGCTCTGCCGCCAACTGGGCCGTCTTGGTGCCCGGAGCGGCGCAGAGGTCCAGTACGCGTGCCCGCGGTCCCGCGCCTCCCGCGGCCACCAGGCCCGCCACCTGCGAGCCCCGCGACTGTGGGGTCACGAGACCCTCGCGGAACGGCAGCGAGCGCTCCAGCGGAGGACCGTCGTAGACGAGGGCCGCCGGCAGACCGGGGAGACCCTCGGTCTCGTACCCGGCCGCGGCCAGCGACTCCCGCACCACCGGCATCGCTCCCCGCAGGGAGTTCACCCGAAGGCAGCGCTCGGGGGCCGCGTTGGCGGCGTTGAAGAACCCTTCCGTGGCCTCGTCGCCGAGCTCGCGGCGGAGCAGCTTGACCAGCCACACGGGACAGGAGTGGCGCACCGACCAGGCGCGCGCTCCGTCGCCGTCCGCGAGGGCGGCGAAGCTCTCGCGCCCATGCTCGCTCACCTTGCGCAGCACGGCGTTGACGAAGCCCCGCACTCGCTTCCCCTTGCCGGCCAGCAGGGCGACGGCGTCGTCGACCACCGCGTACGCCGGTACGCGGTCGAGGAACAGCAGCTGGAAAGCCGCAAGCCGCAGCGCCTCCAGGACCTCCTTGTCGGCGGTCTTCAGCGGGGCTTTGGTGAAGGCGCCGAGGACGGCGTCCAGCGATGCGCGGCGCTTGACAGTGCCGGTTACGAGTTCATTGGTGAGTCCCCGATCGCGCTCGCTCAGACCCTCGAGCTCGGGAAACGACGCCAGGGACTCATCCAGGCGCCCCGTGCCGGCGGCCAGACGAAGGAGCGCGCGCCACGCGGCGGCGCGCGCGGGGCTGATGGTCCCTCCGGAATCGGAGCTCACTGCCCCGCCAGGGCGCGCCCGGCGCCGCGCAGGAACTCGGCCGCGCTCATGCGCCTGCGGCCTTCTTGCTGCAGTTCGAGCACGTCGACCCAGCCGTCGCCTGCCGGCAGGACCAGCCTCTCCGCGCCGGCGCCCGGAAGAGGCCCGCTGCCGGCCGCCGCGCGCCAGATGAGCGTACGCTTGCCGAGAAGCTCGGTGACGGCGCCGATGTACGGCGACAGAGCCCGCACCTGATCGACGATGACCGCCGCGGGCTGCGTCCAGTCGACAAGCCGGTCGGCAGCGCTGATCTTGGCGGCGTACGTGGGCTCTCCCGTCTGGGGCAGCCATTCCACGGTGCCGTCCGCCATGCGGTCCAGCGTCTCCAGCACACCGGCGGCGGCTGCCGGCGCGAGCAGCTCGTAGGCTCGGCCGGCATCGGCGTCACGTGGCACGTGCACCAGGCGGACGTCGCCGACGGGACCCTCGTCCACGCCGGCGCTCATCTGCAGCGTCGTGACACCCAGCTCGGTCTCGCCGGCCATCAGCGCGCGCTCGACGGGCGCGGCGCCGCGCCAGCGCGGGACCGGCGACGGATGCACGACGATCGTCGGCACGGCATCGAGAACGCTCTGCCCGACGATCTGCCCGTAGGCGCAGACGACAAAGGCGTCCGGCGCGACGGAAAGAAGCTCGCCGACCGCCTCTGGCGTCGAGATGCGCGGCGGCTGCAGGACCAGCACCCCCCGCGCCTCCGCCAGAAGCTTGATGTCCGGCGGCTGCGGAGTGCCGTGACGTCCCCTGGGCCGATCGGGAGCCGTCACCAGAGCGACGACCTGATGGTGAGAGGGCAGAATGGCGTCGAGCACGAGTTCGGCGAACGGGGCGGTCCCCGCGAAGGCCAGCCGCATGCGGCTCAAAGGCCTCCGCCGACGGCGCCCACCACGCCGGCGTCGCGACGCTCGGCGAGCTCGCGCAGCGCGGCCGCCCGCGCACTGCGCGTCGTGCGGTCGACGATGAGCACGCCCTCGAGGTGGTCGTACTCGTGCTGGATCACCCGGGCTTCGAAGCCCTCGGCCTTGAATTCCAGCGATTCGCCGGCCGCATCGAAGGCCCGCACGCGCAGACTGACCGGCCGCTTGACCGGCATCGTCACTCCGGGCACGCTCAGGCAGCCCTCGTCGAACGCCTCCAGCTCCTCCGAGAACTCGTCCAGCACGGGATTCACGAGGACTCTGGGGTCTTCATTCACGTCGTAGACCAGCAGACGCTGGAGCGCCCCTACCTGTGGCGCCGCCAAGCCGACGCCGGGGGCGTCGTGCATGATGCGGATCATCCGTTTGGCGAGCTTGCGCAGGCCACGGTCGAACGCGACCACCCCGAGCGCTCGTTCGCGCAGCACCGGGTCGCCGATGACGCGGATCTCCTTGCGCGCCTCCCGCTCTCGCCGCGTGAGCTCAGCCCGCTCGCGCTCCCGTTGTTCAGTCTCGGTCATGGGCATATCGTACCTCAGCTCGCGGTCACAGCCACTGCGGGTCGACGTCCGGCACCAGGCGCACGCCACGCTGGGCGAACCGGTCGCGGTTCTGACCCAGCCACACCCGCAGGCTGTCCAGAGTCTTCCCTGTTTCCGCGCTCTTGACCACCACGCGGCAGGCGTGCCGGCCGCGTTCCCGCCACAACGGCCCGGGACCCATGACCTGCTCGCCGTTGGCCAGCCGGGCAGCCAACCGTTCGGCCGTGAAGTGCCCGGCGATCTCGATCTTGCGCTGCGAAGTCCCAGAGAGTTCCAAGCCGACGAGCGTCGTCGCCGGAGGGTAGCCCAGCTCCAGGCGGCGCTCGACCTCCTCGGCGTAGAAGCGCTCCTCCTCGCCGCGGGCAGCATACGCGATCGGCCGCGCCTCCGGGCTCAGCGTCTGCACGATGACCCGGCCGGGGTGGTCGCCGCGGCCGCTGCGGCCGCCTACCTGCACCAGCATGGCGAAGGTGCGCTCCTCGGCGCGGAAATCGGGGAAGTGCAGGGTCAGGTCCGCGTTCACGACGCCGACCAGAGTGACGTCCGGGAAGTGGTGACCCTTGGCGATCATCTGCGTTCCCACGAGGACCTTGGCGCCGGGCTCGGCGAAGCGCTCCAGCACGGCGCGCAGGCGGCCGTACGAGGCCGCCACGTCCGAATCCAGCCGCAGAAGGTCCACGCCGGGCAGAAGGCCGCGCACTTCGCGTTCGACGCGCTCGGTGCCGAAGCCGTAGCGCACGAGGTCGGCGCTGCCGCAGGCCGGGCACGTGCCCGGCGCCGCCTCCGCGTGGCCGCAGGTGCGGCAGCGTAGGCCGTGGCCGCCGAACAGCGTCAGGGTGACGTCGCAGTCCGGGCACAGCCAGGTGTGACCGCAGTGGTCGCACGCCAGGTACGAGGCGAAACCACGCCGGTTGAGGAACAGGATGGCCTTGTCGCCGGCATCGACGGTGGCGGCCAGCGCCCGGGACAGCGGCACGGAGAACACGCCGTGATGGTCACGCATGTCGACGATCTCGAGCGCGGGCGGCAGCGAACCGTCGACGCGCCGGCGCAGGTCGCTGTGCAGAGGCACGCGGGCGAAGCTCTCCACGCTCGGCGTCGCCGAGCCCAGGACGACCACGGCGCCACTGCTCTGCGCCCGCCAGCGCGCCACAGTGCGAGCGTCGTAGGCGGGCTCGCTCTCCTGCTTATACGAGGTGTCGTGCTCCTCGTCGACGACGATCAGGCCGAGATCCACGAGCGGGGCGAAAACGGCCGACCTGGCGCCGACCACGACGCGCACCTCTCCCCGAGCCACCGCCCGATAGGCGAGCAGCCGCTCCCCGGCGGAGAGCCCCGAGTGCAGGACGGAGACAGGCTCACCGGCGAAGCGCTCGCGAACGCGTGCTACGGTCTGCCCGGTGAGCCCGATCTCGGGGACCAGCATGAGCACGGAGTGGCCACTGTCGAGGGCTGCCTGCGCCGCCTGCAGGTACACCTCTGTCTTGCCGCTGCCGGTAACGCCGTGCACGAGTACCTCTTCGCCCGGGCGCGACTCGCAGAGGATCGCGTGCAGGGCACGGCGCTGCTCGGCGAGAAGGTCGGGGACGTCGCCGAGCGTGGCGCAGGCCCGCAGGCGCGCCGACTGCGCGGCGGCGGGCGGCGACGCCGCGGTCCCGGCCGCGGTCCCGGGGGACGGCGGAACCGCCGCGTCCGCGATCACGGCTCCCGCGTCGAGCAGCCGTCGCAAGCCGGGCAAGGAGACCCCGCAGGCAGCCCGCAGCGCCCGCTCGTCCAGGCTGCCTGCCTCCTCGATCGCCGCCAAGGCGGCGCGCTGGCGCGGGCCCAGGCGCGGCGGCGTGCCGGCGCCGCGGCGAAGCACGCGGCTCACGGGCGCCGCGCCCACGACGTGCACGCAGTAGGCGACGCGCACCCAGCCTCTGCGTCGGTACTTGTCGGCAAGGCGAGTCAGCGGCCCGGCCGGGAGCTTGAGGCCATCGAGGCGGCCCAGCGCTTCTTCGCCGGCCCCCAGAGCGGCGCGGCCCTCCGCGGTGAGCTCGTACTGCCGCGCCACCTTGAGCGCGCCGAGAGGGGGGCACACGAGGGTCAATGCCGCGGCGAAGGAGGTGAGATAGTAGTGCTCGATCCGCCGCGCCAGGTCCAGCAGGTCGGCGGGGATGGCCGGCACGTCGAGAAGGTCACGCACGGGCAGCATGCGTCCTTCGTGCGCAGTCTGCGCACGCACCTCGAGCACCACGCCGATGACCGTCTGGGAGCCCAGCGACACGGCGACGAGAGCGCCGGGGATCAGGCGCGCCTCGAGCTCGGCGGGCACGCTGTAGTCGAAAGCTCCGCTGAAGGCGCGTGTACGCACGAGCGGGAAGACGGCGGTGTAGCTCATGCTACGCCGCCGTCTTCCCGGCCCGGCGCAGCGCTCAGCCGGCCTTGAGGCCGGCGGCGGCGCGGAGCGCTTCGGCTTTGTCGCTGCGCTCCCATGTGAAGTCGTGGTCGTTGCGCCCGAAGTGCCCGTAGGCCGCGGTCTTCTGGTAGATCGGCCGGCGCAGGTCCAGATCGCGCAGGATGGCGGCCGGACGCAGGTCGAAGTGCTCCTTGATGAGCTGCTCGATGGTCGCCAGCGAGACCTCCTCCGTGCCCTGGCAATCGACCATCAGCGACACGGGGTGCGCGACGCCGATGGCGTAGGCCACCTGCAGCTCACAGCGCTCGGCGAGGCCGGCGGCGACGACGTTCTTGGCGACGTAGCGGGCCGCGTAGGCGCCTGAGCGGTCGACCTTGCTGGGGTCCTTGCCGGAGAAGGCGCCGCCGCCGTGCGGCGCGGCGCCGCCGTAGGTGTCCACGACGATCTTGCGGCCGGTGAGGCCGCAGTCGCCCATGGGGCCGCCGATGACGAACTTGCCGGTGGCGTTGATGACCGTGATGTCCTCGAGCTTCGAGACATCGTACATATCCTTGGGGAGGATGGGCTCGACGACATGCTCAAGGAGGTCGGGATAGATGATGCTCTGCAGGTCGGCGCTCTCGGCGTGCTGGGAAGCGAGCACGACCTTGACGATCTCGACCGGCTTGCCGTCTTCATAGCGCACCGTCACCTGCGACTTGCCGTCGGGGCGCAGGTAGGGCAGGATCTCGGCCTTGCGCACGTCGGCGAGCCGCCGCGAGAGCTTGTGCGCCAACGAGATGGGCAGGGGCATGAGCTCCGGCGTCTCCGTACAGGCGAAGCCGAACATCATGCCCTGGTCGCCGGCGCCCTGGGTGTCCAGCGCGTCGTCGTCATTGACGTCGGTGCGCACTTCGAGCGCAGTGGTGATGCCCTGGCCGATGTCGGGTGACTGCTCGTCAATGGCGACCATCACGCCGCAGGTCTCGTAGTCGTAGCCGTACAGCGCGTTCGTGTAGCCGACGTCCTTGACCGTCTGGCGGACGATCTTGGGGATGTCGACGTAGCACTCGGTGGTGATCTCGCCGGCAACAAAGGCGAGCCCGGTGGTGACCAGCGTCTCGCACGCCACGCGACCGTACGGGTCTTCCTTCAGGATCGCGTCAAGAATGGAGTCTGAGATCTGGTCGGCGAGCTTGTCGGGGTGGCCTTCGGTGACCGACTCCGACGTGAACAGGTAGTTGCTCTTCTCCACCGTACCTCCTGACGATACGCGCACGGCACGGCACGGGCGCCGGCGCGGGTTTGATCGGGCGTCTGGCGGCTGCGCGCAAGCTCGTGGGTGTCATCGGGACAGGCTGGATGGAGGACGCGCGGCCCGGGCGAGTGTACCAGACGGCCGCGACGGCCTTCAATGCGACGGTGGCCGGGAACAGCCGCGCACCCCGGGCTCAGTCTTCGAGGCGCTCCTTCTTGGGCGCGCGGCCCATCAGGTCGGAGACGCATTCCCGGGGCGTGCGCCTACCCTCCAGAACCTGGTACACGTTCTCAGTGACCGGCATGTCGATGCCGAGCCGCCCCGCGAGGTCGTGCAGCGCGTGAGCCGTGGGGATCCCCTCCACTACCTGCCCTACTTCGCGCTCCACCTTGTCCGGCGAAGCGCCTTTCGCCAGGAGCTCGCCGGCCAGCCGGTTGCGGCTGTGCCGCGAGGTACAAGTGGCGATCAGATCGCCGATGCCGGCGAGACCCGTGAACGTGCCGATATGGGCGCCCTGCACCATGCCGAGGCGCGTCATCTCGGCGACGCTGCGGGTGATCAGGCTGGCGCGCGAGTTGTCGCCGAAGCCGAGACCGTCCGACATGCCCACCGCCACGGCGATAGGGTTCTTGACGGCGCCGCAGTACTCGACGCCGACGACGTCGTCGTCGGCGTACACGCGGAACGTGTCGCTGGTGATCGCCGCCTGAAGAACCTCAGCGACGGCGTCGTCGGCGGCCGCGATGACCGTCGCCGACGGCATGTCGCGGCTCACCTCCTCAGCGTGGTTCGGGCCGGAGAGGGCTGCGGCCGCCACGCCGGTCTCCTCGGCGATCACCTCGGTAGGCCTCTTCAGCGTCCCCAGTTCGTAGCCTTTGGCCAGCGACAGCTGCAGCGACCGCGGAGCGCGCCGCCCGGCGACCCAGCGCGCCACCTCGCGGACCGCCTGGGTGGGCACGGCGTACACGACCAGCTCCGCCCGCGAGACGTCGGCATCCCCCATGGCGACAAAGCGGATCGCGCGCGGAAGCGTCACGCCAGGCAGGAAGTGCGGGTTCTCCCGCGTCTCGTCGAGCAGCGCCGCTTCCTCCCCGGTAAGGGTGAGTACCTGGACGTCGTGACGGTGCTTGACCAGCAGCCGCGCGAAGGCGCTTCCCCAGCTGCCCGAACCGATCAGTGTGATATCCATGATCAGCTCCCTCCACCCGAGCCGGGCGTCGCCGAACGCCTGCCGGACCACGGCAGGTTGGCGCGGTTCTCCGTACCGTTCAGAAGCCGGCGGATGTTGCCACGGTGCGCCCACCACACGATGAGCGCGAGCAGCACGCCGGCGATCTCGTAAGGCAGCGGGTCACGGAAGAGGATGACGAGCACCGGCACCATGAAGGCGACCGTCAGCGACGCGACGCTCACGTATCGCGTGAAGATAATGACCGCGATCCAGGTGGCGAAGCAGATGACGAACGCGAGCGGAGCCAGGGCGAGCACGACGCCGGCGCCGGTGGCGACGCCCTTGCCGCCAGAGCCCTTGAGGAACACCGAGTGCATGTGCCCCACGACGGGCGCCGCGGCGATGAAGATCGCGTACCATGGGCTGAAGAGCGCCGCAGCCAGCGCGGCCGGCAGATACCCCTTCATGATGTCGAGCACCATCACCACGACGCCGGCCTTCTTGCCGAGCACGCGGAAGACGTTGGTGGCGCCCACGTTGCCGGAGCCGTGCTGCCGCACGTCCACCCGATAGAAGACCTTGCTCACGATCAGACCGAAGGGGATCGATCCCACGAGATACGCGAGACAGAAGAGCACCGCGAAGGCAAGCACCTCGAGGACGCTCACTTCTTCCCCTTGAAATCGATGATCAGCGGCACGCCATCCATCTCGAAGCGCGCGCGCAGGCGGTTCTCGACGAAGAACCCGAAGTCGCGCGTCACCAGCGTACGGTCGTTGACCTCGATGGCGAAGCGCGGCGGCGAGGTCCCGAACTGCGCGATGTAGTACATCTTCAGGCGCTTGCCGCGCTTCATCGGCAGCGGCCGGTCGGCGGACAGCGTCGCCAAGGCACGGTTCAGCTCGCCGGTGGGGATGTGGGCCGCATACTTCACGCCCAGAGCCGCGACCACGCTGAGGATCTGTTTGAGGCCGCGGCGCGTGACGGCCGAGACGGGGATCACCAGCGGCCGCTGGCGAAGCTTGCGCCGGGCGATGCCGGCGATCTCCTCGAGGTCGAGGTCGCCCTCGGTGAGGTCGGTCTTGTTGACCGCGATCACGGTGGCGCAGTCGCGCCGCGTCGCCTCCGTCGCAATGGAAAGGTCCAGCTCGCCGAAACGCACCGTCGCGTCTACGACGATCACCGCCACCTGGGCGCGGTCGAGGCTCTGCACGCTGCGCAGGTACGAGTAGTACTCGACGCCGCTGACCTTGGCCGCCTTTCGCATGCCCGCCGTGTCGATGAAGCGGAACGATCCCTCCGGCGTGGTCACGGCGGTGTCGATGGCGTCGCGCGTCGTCCCCGCGAGGTCACTGACGATCGTCCGCTGCTCGCCGACGATCGCGTTGAACAGGCTGGACTTCCCGGCATTGGGGCGACCGACGAGCGCCACCGGGATCTCGGCCGGCGCGCCCGGAAGCTCGGCTGCGCCGGGCTTTTCGGCGCCGGCCTCGACGACCATCCGGTCCAGAAGGTCCCCCGTGCCCAGGCCGTGCCCCGCCGATACGATCAGCGGCTCCCCCAGCCCGAGTCGGTACAGCTCGGGGACGGCGACCACCGCCGCGGGGTCGTCGACCTTGTTGGCGACCAGGAGCACGGGCAGGCGGGCGCGGCGCAGCACGGCGGCGATCTCGAAGTCGTCGGCCACCGGGCCGGAGCGCCCGTCAACGACGAACACCACGACGTCGGCGGAGGCGATGGCCAGTTCGACCTGCTCGCGGATGTGCCCCGCGTACGGCGAGTCCTCGCTGGTGTCGTAGCCGCCGGTGTCGATCATGAGCAGCGAACGGCCTCCCCACTCGACCTCGATCTCCTTGCGATCGCGGGTCACGCCGGGGGTCTCGTGGACCACGGCCTGACGGGAGCCGCTGAGGCGGTTCACCAGGGTGGACTTGCCGGAGTTCGGCGAGCCGACGACGACGACGATGGGGAGTCCGTTCATCCGGACAGTCTACCAAATCCCTCAGTGACTGACTCCACGACGGCGAGGCGGCCAGCGCAGGCGGCGGCGAGCTCATCCTCGCCCACGTCGTCGAGCGTGCGGCCAAGAGCTGCGGGCAGAAAGAGACGTGGGGCCAGGAGCCACTCGCCCGCGGCGAGCGGGTCCCGGTGGAGCGCCTCCAGTACCTCGGAGCCTCCCAGCAGCCCCGTCACCGTCACGTGCGGCCCGAACAGCCGGTTGGGTACCACCAGGGTCCGCACAGGCAGTCCGTAGTGTCCTTGGAGCACGTCGGCGGCTCTCGAGATCACGGGCTCGGCCAGAGAGCCGCTGAGAAGCCGCACCGCCGCGACCCGCAGGCCGGCCGGACGTCCGCCGGCAAGCACCTCGACCTCCGCGAGCAGCTCCGCCGAGATGCCGATGCCGTTCTCATACTGATCGGGCGCGTCGCTGCGCGGCGGCAGCTCGCCGCAAAGCAGGTGGAACTCGTCGGCCGCGTGCACGAAGTCGTGGCCGCGGGCACGGCGAAACCCCCTTTGCCAGCCGGCAACGGCTTCCAGGACCGCCAGCGCATCGTCGGGCGTGACGCGTCGCAGGTCGCCTTCCTCGGCCAGCGAGACCGGCACGATCCCCAAGTCGGCGACCGCGGGCAGAGCCCCCGCCATCTCGACCGTCTCTGCGAGGATGGGTCCGTCGTTCCAGCCCGGGCACAGCACCACCTGCAGATGCAGCTCGACCCCGGCTCCCGCCAGCCGTTCCAGTGTGCGGCGGGAATCCGCAGCCGCATGCCCCATGAGGCCGACCCGGGTCTCGTCGTCCCAGGCATGCAGCGACACGTACAGCGGAGAGAGGCGCAGCTCCTCGATCCGGGCCAGATCGGCTTCGTCGAGATTCGAGAGCGTGGTGAAGTTGCCGTGCAAGAACGAGAGCCGGTAGTCGTCGTCCTTGATGGACAGCGCCGGCCGCAGGCCGTCGGGCACTTGGTCGACGAAGCAGAACCGGCAGGCGTTGCGGCAGGTCCGTGGCTCGGCGCCCAGGCCATCGTGGTCCAGCGAGATACCGTGCCATTCTCCTGGGCGAGGGTCCACGATGAGGTCCAGAAGGCGCCCGTCGCGCAGCACCGACAGCCAGAGAGCGCCGTCGGCCGCCATCTCCAGATCCAGAACATCGGCCGGGGCAGCGCCGTTGAGGCGCGCGATGCAGTCGCCGGACCGCAGGCCGGCGCGCTGCGCGGCGGCCTGCGCGCAGGCCACACGCAGGGCCTGCGCCGCGCTGCCTCCCGCTCGCGGTTCAGCTGCCAACGAGCTCCTGAAGTGCTTGCACCGTCGCCTCGATCTCCTCGTCGGGCGTGGACGCTCCGGCGGTCACGCCTATCCGGCGTGCGTCGGAGAACCACTCAGGCTGCAGCTCCACGGCCGACTCGATGTGATAGGTACGGTCCAGGGTGGAGCGGCAGAGCTGCGCCAGCCGCGCCGTATTGGCGCTGTTGCGACCCCCGACCACGACCACCACGTCGACCTTTGCGGCCAGCTCACAGGCGGCGCTCTGGCGCTTTTCGGTGGCATCGCAGATGGTGTTGTACACGAGCAGCTCGCGCGCCGCCGGAGCCAGCGCCGCCGCCACGCCGACCAGGTTGGCGCGGGTCTGCGTGGTCTGCACGACCACGCCCACACGTTTGCCGCGCAGGCGCTCCAGCGGCAGGCCGGCGGAGTCCTCCACGACCACCGCCCCCTCGCCGGCGAAGCCCTCGAGGCCGGCGACCTCAGGGTGATCGCGCTCGCCGAGGATGACGACGGCGTAGCCCGCCTCGTCCAGGGCCGCCGCCTTGTGCTGCGCCACCGCCACGAACGGGCAGGTGGCATCCACCACGTTCAGGTGCCGTGCCCTGGCGCCCTCGACCACGTGTGGCGCCACGCCGTGGGTGCGCACGATCAAGGTGCCTCCGGCCGCGCCGGCGACATCGTCGATGACCGCGACGCCACGCTCCTCGAGACGCCTGACCACGCTCGGGTTGTGGATGATCGGCCCCAGGCTGGCCACCGGCGCCGGCGCGCCCTCCAGAGCTTCCTCGGTGATGCGCAGAGCGCGCTCCACCCCATAGCAGTAGCCGGCGTAGCGGGCGACGACGATCCGCACCTCGCCGGCGCGCACCTCGCGCAGGTCGGAGCTGCGCTCAGGCTCATCGTCGTACGGGGCCCGGCGGCGCGCGCTCGCCTCAGGCGACTCGTCAGAGCCGCGCATAGAGCCCGGCCACGGCGTCGCGCATGCGCCGCGCCGCCTCCCGGTAGGTCTTACTGTTGCGCCCCGTGAGGTCGCTGAGGTCGAGCGGCGGCCCCACGAGCGCCCGCAGCGCAGGCAGCCCGGGCCGCCCCTCACGCAGCATGCGCTGCGTGCCGTCCGTCGCCATAGGCAGGACCGCAGCGCCGCTGCGCAGCGCGATCATGCCGACGCCGGGCAGGAACTCGTGCACGGCGTCGTCCCGCTGGCGATGACCTTCGGGGAACATGAGCAGCACCTCTCCCGCGGCGAGGATCTCCAGGGATGTCGTCAGCGCGACGCGATCCCCTGCGCCACGATCGATCGGGAAGGCGCCCAGCGAGACGATGAATTTTCGCAGGGCGGCGTTGCCGAAGAGCTCCTTCTTCGCCATGTAGCGCAGCGGCCTCTCGAAGACTATGCCCACGACCACGGGGTCCAGATTGGCCTTGTGATTCGTGATGACGATCACGGGGCCGTCATGCGGAAGATTCTCCGCGCCTTGCGCCCGGTAGCGATAGACGCCGGCGAAGAGCAGCACGGCGATCCGGCGGCAGACCGTGTACAGCGCGGTCTCGCCATGGCCCTTCATCGGGAAGCCCCAGACCTTCATGTTCCTACCTTGTCACGGACCACGCCGACCACAGCGTCGACCACCTGGTCGAGCGTCATCTCCGAGGTGTCCACCTCCACCGCGTCGGCTGCCTTGCGCAGCGGCGCCACAGCGCGCGTGGAGTCGCGGCGGTCGCGCTCCAGGAGCGCCGCCAGGACCTGTGCTTCCTCGACATCGTCACCCGTCGCCCGCAGCTCCGCGGTACGGCGCGCCGCACGCACCTCGGGACGCGCCGTCAGGAAGACCTTCACGGCGGCGTCGGGGAACACGTTGGTCCCGATATCACGGCCTTCCATCACGATGTCGGTGTCCTCGCCGAGGGCGCGCTGCTCCTCCACCAGCAACCGGCGCACACCCGGCAGCGCCGACACGCGTGAAGCCGCGGCGCCCATGTCGAGCGTGCGGATCGCCGTGCTGAGGTCGCGCTCGCCGGCGAACAGGCGGCCCTCGGCGTCGAAGTGCAGTCGCGCATCTCGAGCGAGGGAAACGACCGCCTCCTCGTCGTCCAACGGCACGCCGCCCTCGCTTGCCAGCAGGCCCACGGCGCGGTACATCGCCCCGGTGTCCAGGTAGATGTAGCCGAGTCGCCGGGCGACGCCGCGCGCCACGGTGCTCTTGCCGGAACCCACCGGCCCGTCGACGGCCGCGACGGTCATTCGACTGCGCTCCCCGTGATGACGTCGTAGCCGAGACCGGCGAGAAGGTGCGCGCCACGCGCGCTGGCGTCCTCGCCAAGCACGTACACGGTGAGCGTGCCGCCGAGTTCCGCGCTCATATGGTGCATCGAGAGGTCCTCGATGTTGATATCGGCGTCGCCCAGGGCGACGGTGATCTCCTTGAACACGCCCGGCCTGTCCGGCACGCGGACGATGAGGCGGTGCAGCTCCCGGGCCGCCAGGCTGCCGGCGGCGAGCATGCGCTCACGCTGCGCAGCCGCCTTGCCGATCGCGTCGTCGAGACGCACGGCGTCGTTGGCGGCGAGCGCCTCGAGCACCTCCTGCAGGCCCTCCTGGAAGGTCGCCAGCGCCGCCAGAAGGGCGGCGCGGTTCTCCAGGAAGATATCCGTCCATACGCGGCGGTTGCTCCCCGCGACCCGTGTCAGGTCGCGGAAGCTCGGGCCGGCCGAGAGCAGAGCGTCGCGGGAGCCGGCGTGCAGCCCCGCCTGCGTCATCAGCACGTTGGCGAGTACGTGTGGCAGGTGGCTGACCACCGCCATCAGGCGGTCGTGCTCCTCCGGATCGACGGCCACCGGGCGCGCGCCGATGGCGCCCAGAAAGCCGTACAGTCGCTGGTAGGCAGCGGCGTCGACGTGAGCTCCCGGCGTGATGAAGAAGGTGGCGCCGTCGTACAGCGAGGCCCGGGCATTGCCCACGCCGCCGGTCTCGGAACCGCAGAGCGGGTGGCCACCCACGCAGCGGCGCTCTTCCTCCGGGGTAAGCGCCCGCATGAGGGGCCCTTTGGTGCTGCCCACATCGCTGACGACAGCGCCCGCGGGCGCGGCCGCCAGCGCCGCCTTGACGTCCTCCACCACTCGGCGCACCGGCGTGCACACGAAGACGATGTCCGCGCCTGAAACGGCCTCTGCGAGGCTTCCACAGGCTCGAGTGACGGCACCGCGCTCCAGCGCCAGGTCGATGGTCGCCTGGGTCTGGGTGAAGCCGCGGACTTCCGCGACCCCGACGCGCTCGCGGGCGGCGAGGCCCAGCGAACCGCCCATGAGGCCGACGCCGATGACGGCGACGGTGCTGCCGGCCAGATCGCTCATCGCGTCAGACGGTCTTGCCGGCCCAGCGCGCGAGGTCCAGAACGCGACCCGCGTACTCGCCGAACACGGCCGTGGGCAGCGACTGGGGGCCGTCGCACAGCGCGTGCTCGGGGTTGGGGTGCGTCTCCACGAGCACGCCGTCGGCGCCGGCGGCCACGCCGGCCAGCGAGAGCGGCAGCACGAGGTCCAGGCGCCCGGCCGAGTGGCTGGGATCGACGACGATCGGCAGGTGGCTGGCCAGCTTGATGACCGGCACGGCGCTGACGTCGAACGTGTTGCGCGTCGCCGTCTCGAAGGTGCGGATGCCGCGCTCGCAGAGGATCACGTCGCGGTTCCCCTCCTTGACGATGTACTCCGCGGCCATGAGGAGCTCCTCGATGGTGGTCGACGGGCCGCGCTTGAGCAGCACCGGCTTGCCGATCTTGCCCAACTCGGCCAGGAGCAGGAAGTTCTGCGTGTTGCGGGCGCCGACCTGGAGCACGTCCGCGTACCGGCAGACAACGTCCAGGTCGCGCGGGTCCATGACCTCAGTGACGATCGGCAGTCCTGTGTCGTCGCGCGCGGCGGCCAGCATGCGCAGGCCCTCCTCGCCCAGACCCTGGAACGCATATGGCGAGGTGCGCGGCTTGAAGGCGCCGCCGCGCATCATATGGCCGCCCGCTTCCTTGACCGCGCGGGCGGCGGCCAGCACCTGCTCCGGCGTCTCCACGGAGCACGGTCCGGCGATGATGGCGAAGTGCCCGCCGCCGATCCTGGCGCCACCCACGTCGATGACCGTGTCGCGCTGCTGGAACTCCCGGCCGACGAGCTTGTAGGGCTTGAGGATGGCGACGACGCGATCCACTCCCGGCATGGCCTCCAGCGGGAGCTGCGTGATCTCCTCGCGGTCGCCGATGACGCCGATGATGGTGACGCGCTCGCCGGACGAGATGTGGGCGCTGGCCCCGATTTCCTCGACGCGCGCGACGACGTGAGCGACCTCCGCTTCGGTCGCCGTTTCGTGCATTATGACCATCATGCTCAGCTCGACCTCCTCTGGCCGTCACCCTGGGCGCCGACTTCAAGCGAGGCGAGCCGGTGCAGAAAGAACTCTATCTCCATCTCGGTACCCACACTCACCCGGGCCCAGCCCGGACAGCCCAACGCGGTGCCGTCACGCACGATCGCGCCCATGGACAGTAGCACCCCGCACACCTCGTCGTGCGGGTGGCACAGATCGCGCGTGTCGACGAGCATGAAATTGGCCTCGCTGGGCACCGTGGCGCGCCCGCGCGCGGCAAGCCGCTCGACCATGGTGGAGCGCAACTCTGCGTTGACTGCGCGCCGTTGGGCCACCTGGTCCTGATGCTTGAGTGCTTCGAGCGCCGCCACCTGGGCGAGCCGGTTCACGTTGAACGGCTGGCGCACCTTGTCGATCGCTTCACGCACGGCTGCGGCGCCCAGTCCGTAGCCCACGCGCAGGCCGCAGAGCCCGTAGATCTTGGAGAACGTGCGCAGGACGACGACGTTCTCGTGTCCAGCCTGCAGCGGCAGCGAATCCTGGCTGTCGGACGCCGTGACGAACTCGTTGTACGCTTCGTCGACGACCACCAGCACGTCGCTGGGCACGGCCTCGACGAGGCGCGAGACGGCGGCGGCGGACACGTAGGTCCCGGTGGGGTTGTTGGGGTTGCAGACGATCACCATCTTGGTGCGCGCGGTGACCGCGGCGGCCATCGCCTCGAGGTCATGGCGAAAGTCCACCAGAGGCACAGCGACCGCGACGGCCTCGTGCCGCAGGCAGATATCGTTGTAGACCACGAACGACGGATCGGCGAACACGACCTCGTCGCCCTTTTCCAGCAGCGCGTCGCCGAGCAGCATCAGGAGCTCGCAGGAGCCGTTCCCCACGGCGACCTGGCCGGGTGTGCGCGCGTAGTGCGCGGCGAGCGCTGCGCGCAGATCGGTGGCGTGCCCGTCGGGATAGCGATTGAGATCGTCCAGCGCGTCCACGATCGCCTGCTTGACCTCGACGAACGGCGGCTGCGGGAACTCGTTGGAGGCCAGCTTGACGACCTCGTCCAAGCCGAACCGGCGCATGACCAGCTCCAGTGGCTGACCCGGCTCGTACGGGACGATATGGTCGAGGGCGGGGATGAAGCGCATGGCCTACTCCGGCAGGTCGAGCCGCAGCTGACGCGCCTCGTGCAGGTAGACATGGTGCACGTCCGTCTCGCGCGGCAGGTAGACGTGCATCAACACCCGGATGCAGCGTGCGATCGCGTCCTTTACGGGTATCTCCAGGCAGCACAGCAGCGGCGTGTGCGACAAACCGATGCCGCGTGCCGCGACCGCGGGGAAGTCGGCACGCAGGTCCGGCGTGGCGCTGAAGATCACGCTCACGATGTCCTCCACGATCACGCTGTTCCGCTCGAGGATCGCGGCGAGCAGCTCCGCAGTCCGCGCGGCGATCGCCGCGCTGGTGTCCGCATCCACAGAGGTGGCTCCGCGCAGCGCATACAGCCGGGGGATATGGTCACTCATTCGAGTCCGTTTCGTAGAGCGAGTGAGAGATTATACACCGGCGTCCGGCGCGTCCCGAGTGTCGTCCGGCGCCTCGGGTGCTTCGTCGGAGTCGGCGGAGGTCAGGCTCACGATGGCCGGCGCTTCGTAGCGCGCGCCGGACGCTTCGCCCAGCGCGGTCTCGGCGTCGGAGGCGATGTGGGGAGCCTCCGCCGCGAGCAGGACCGGGTCGCCCTCCACTTCGCCGCCTACAGCCGTGGCGACCTCCTCACCAGCGCGTCGCAGAGCCTCCACCTCGTCGCCGTTCAGCTCACGATACCCGCCGGGCTGCAGCCCCTTGTCGCCGATAGGCCCGTAGCGCCGCCGGTGCAGCTCCTCTACGGGTAGTCCCACGGAGGCGAACATGCGGCGGACCTGGCGTTTGCGGCCCTCGTGGATGGTGATCTCGACGAGGGCCGTCTTCGCACTCTGCTTCCTGAGGTTCACCTCGGCCGGCGCGGTCACCCCGTCCTCCAGGTCCACCCCTTCGCGCAAGCTGCCGAGTGCGCGCCGGCTGACTTTGCCGCGCACTCGAGCCACGTACGTCTTGGGGACGCCGTAGCGCGGGTGCATCAGGCGGTTGGCCAGCACACCGTCGTTGGTGAGGATGATGAGGCCCGTGGTGTCCACGTCGAGGCGCCCGACCGGGAAGAGGATGCGCCCGTTGGGGATGAGGTCCACGATAACGCGGTCGGCATGCGGGTCGCGACGTGTGCAGGCCACCCCACGCGGCTTATTGACCAGGAAGTAGCGGAGTTCGCGCGCCTCGACGGTCTCCCCGTCGATCGCGACCACGTCGTCGGGACCGATCTTCTGACGTGGAAAGTCGGCCACCTCTCCGTTCACGGTGACGCCGCCCTTGCGAATGAGCTCGTCGCACGAGCGTCGCGAACCCACTCCGGCGCGCGCCAGGTAGACCACAAGATTCATCGGCCGGCTCGCGTTCACGCCCGCCTCCTCTCGGCGTTGGCCAGCAGGCGGGCGCGGATCTCCTCAACTGCGGACGACTGCAGGGAGAACTCTTCCAGCGGCGGCAACTCAGACCGAGAACGCAGGCCGAACAGCTTGAGGAACCGCTCTCCGCTGCCGTACAAGATCGGGGAGCCCGGCGTGTCGGCGCGGCCCTGCTGTTCCACCAGGCCGCGCTCCTCGAGCGATGACAGAGCCCATTCGGACGAGACGCCGCGGACCTCCGCCACATCGGACCGTGTCACCGGCTGCAGGTACGCGACCACGGCGAGCGTCTCGAGGAGCGCCGGCGTGAGCTCGTCCGGTCGCTGCGCACCGGTCAGGCGGCGCACGTCGGAGGCGCAGTCGTCGGCTACCGTGAAGGTGAAGCCCCCGGCGACCTCATTCAACACGAAGCCGTGACGTTCGGCGTCGTACTCGTCGCGCAGCGACGCCAGAGCCTCGACAACCTCATCGTCCGGGCACGCGCACGCCACCGCCAGTTCCGCGGCAGGCAGCGGTCGTGCCGAGATGAACAGAAGCGCCTCCAGGCGCCGGGCGAGTGAGTGCATGATCCTGGGTGGTCGGGTGGCCGGGTCCCCCGATGCTACCGCAGACCGGCAGCCGACGTCACCCGGCCGGGACGGGCACCGCCGCGGCGTCGGCTCGAGCCACGTGGGCGGCACGGGTCACGACGATGTCCCCGAAGTGCCTCGTCTGACGCAGCAGGGCTTCACCGCTCGAGTGAAGCTCGAGCAGCGCGAAGAAGGTGACCGCGCGCTGGAAGCGGTCCTGCGGCGCGACGTCGGCGAAGATGAAGCGGCCCTCGTCTCCCAGGATCATTCGCAGGCGCCGCAGTTCCTTGACCAGCGAGACGGCAAGATCGGCGAGATGGCTGGTGTCGGGCACCGGCGGCTCGCGCAACAGCGGCGCAAGAGCCGTCACGAGGGCCTGGGCCGGCAGCGCCCCTTTGGGGACCGGCCGGCGCAGCAGTGCCGGCGGCACGGCGACGTTGCGGTACAACCGTCCCGCGTGCTCGTCCCAACGGTCGCGCAGGGCGCCGGCGGCGTTCTTGAACTGGCTGTAGCGCACAAGACGCTCCAGAAGGCGCTGCGCCGCCTCGTCAGGGTCGAGGTCCTCGAGGTCCTCTTCGACCTCCTCTTCCAGAAGCAGGCGGGACTTCATCTCCAGCAGCGCCGCGACCAGTACGACGAACTGAGAGGTCGCGTCGAGGTCGAAGTCGCCGCTGTCGGCAAGCTTGAGCACGTACTCCGCGATGATGCGCGAGACGCGCACCTCCCAGATGTCGATCTCGTCCTGGAGGATCAGCGTGACGAGCAGGTCGAACGGCCCGTCGAAGACGTCGAGATCGAGATCCAGGAGTACCGGGGGTGGGGCGACGGCGCCTGCTTCGCCACGCATCGCCGTCGCGCCGCCTGCCCGCCCCATCCGCCGGCCTAGTCCTCTGGCTGATTGACGAAGGACGGGATCTCGAACGCCCCGCTGTCGATGGAAGGCGCGGGGCCGAACGGGGTGCCGCGGTCCTCGTCGCGCTCGGGGTGCCCGGCGTTGCGGTCGCGGCGCGTCTCTGACGGCTGGTTCGCCGACGGCTGGTTCGCCGCGCGTTCCGCGCGGCCCACGCCATCGCCGAAGCCGGTCGCCACCACGGTGATCGCGATCTTGCCCTCCAGGCGCTCGTCCACGACCGCGCCGAAGATGATGTTGGCGTCGTCATCGGCGGCCTCGCTGATGACCTCGGCGGCCTCGTTGACCTCGTAGAGCGTGAGGTCGCTCCCGCCGGTGATGTTCAGCAAGAGACCGCGAGCCCCGTCGATGCGGGTCTCGAGAAGCGGTGAGTTGATGGCCATGTCGGCGGCGGCCTGAGCGCGGTTCTCGCCGCCGGCCGTGCCGATGCCCAGCAGGGCCGTACCCTGGTCTTTCACGATGGTGCGCACGTCGGCGAAGTCGAGGTTGATCAGGCCGGGGACGGTGATGAGGTCGGTGATACCCTGCACGCCCTGGCGCAGGATGTCGTCGGCGTGCTGGAAGGCCTCCACCACGCTGGTGTTGCGCTCCACGACCTCGAGCAGACGGTCGTTGGGGATGGCGATCACCGTATCGGCGACATCCTTGAGGACCTCGATGCCCTCCAGCGCCTGCCGCAGGCGGCGATGACCCTCGAAGCCGAACGGCTTGGTGACGATGGCGATGGTCACAGCGCCGAGTTCGCGGGCCACCTGGGCCACGACGGGTGCGCCGCCGGTGCCGGTGCCGCCACCTTCGCCGACAGTGACGAAGACGAGGTCGGCGCCACGCAGGGCGGCTTTCAGCTGGTCGCGCGAGGTCTCCATGGACTCGCGGCCCACGGCCGGGTCGGCGCCGCCGCCGAGACCGTGGGTGATCTCCTGGCCGATGTGGATCTTGACGTCGGCATCGCACACGTCGAGCTGCTGCACGTCGGTGTTCACGGCGATGAATTCGACACCCTTGACGCCGGAATCGACCATCCGATTGATGGCGTTGGTGCCGGCGCCGCCGACGCCCACCACTTTGATGGTGGTCACGTAGGGACGGCCCTTGACGGGCTCGTCCAAGGCCTGCTGCTCGGGCGGCGCGCCACTGCTGTCGGTGCGCCGAAAGAGCTCGCTCAGTCCATCCTTCATGCTAGGACGATCTGCCATTCAGCACCTCCCGCGCGAGGGCGCGGTACGACTCTGCCCCTCTCCCCTTAGGATCGTACTTGAGCACCGAGGCGCCCGAAACGGGCGCCTCGGCGAATTTTATCGTCTTGCGCACGACCGTCTCGAACACGAGATCGCCGAAGTTCTCGCGCAATACCTCGATGGACTCCTTGCCGTGCGTGGTGCGGGCATCGAACAGAGTCGGCAGGATGCCCTGGATGTGGACCGCGGGGTTGAGGTTCTCGCGGATCATCTCGAGCGTGCGCTCCAGTTGGAGCAGGCCGCGCAGCGACAGGTACTCGCACTGAACCGGCACGATGACGCCCTCCGAGGCCGTGAGAGCGTTGATGGTGAGCAGTCCGAGCGACGGCGGCGTGTCGATGAGGATGTAGTCGTACCGCTCGCGCACGGGGTCGAGCGCGCGCTGCAGGGCGCGCTCGCGACCGATCATCGTGGCCAGCGCCATCTCGGCGCCGGCGAGATCGATGGTGGAGACGGCCACGTCCAGCTCGCGCTCGTAGATGACGTCCTCGATGGGCGCGCGGTGCACGAGCACGTCGTACATGCTCTTCTCGAGGCTCTCGGTATCGATGCCTTGGCTCATGGTGAGGTTGCCCTGAGGGTCCATGTCCACGGCGAGGACGCGCAGGTCGTGCTCGCGCAGGGCCGCACCAAGGTTCACCGTCGAGGTGGTCTTGGCTACGCCGCCCTTCTGATTGGCGAAGGCGATGACATGCGCCATAGAAGCTCTACCCCTGTGTCGACACCACGTCAGAACGCAGTTCGGGCCGCAGGCAAGAATCCCTGCACGCAGCGAGCCCTGCAGGACCTGCAGGGCTCGGCGTCTCGATCTTCATGAGTCCGTGTGCTCCGCACGCGATCAGGCCTTGGGGACCTCCGGAGCGTCCGGAGCGTCCGGCGTCTCGCCGGCTACCCGCTCCGTGGTCTCGGCCTCGTCGGCCTCCGGCTCGTCGAGGTCGTCTTCCTCGACGGTCTCTTCGATCACGTCGTCCTCGGCGGCGTCGATGTACTCGTCGTCCTCGTCATCCTCCTCGACGGCCACGGTGATGGAGGAGACGGCGCGCTTGAGGTACCGCACCCGGGTGCGCTTGGCGATTTCGATCTCGACCCAGTCGTCTCCGATGCCGGTGACGGTGCCGAACATGCCGCCGATAGTGACGATCTCGTCGCCCTTCTTGAGCATCGACACCATCTCTGCGTGTACCTGCTTCTGGCGGCGCTGCGGGCGGATGGCGAGGAAATAGAAGATCCCGAAGAAGACGAGGATCCAGACGATGAGCATGGGACCGTTCATGAGGTTCAACCTCCCGCGGCGAACCGCTCTTTGACGTCACTGGCGAAATCGGCGAAACGCCCAGCGTGAATTGCCACCCGGGCGTCCTCGGTCAATCTTATCAGAACCCGGAGGTTGTGCAGACTCAAGAGCTGCGCCGCCAGCATCTCCTTCTGCGTGACGAGGTGACGCAGGTACGAACGCGTGAACATGCGGCAGGTGTAGCAGTCACAGACGGGGTCGAGCGGGCCGAGGTCGGCGGCGAAGCGCGCGTTGCGCAGGTTGAGCCTGCCCGCGCTCGAGAACGCGGTGCCGGTGCGCGCCAGGCGGGTCGGCAGGACGCAGTCGAAGACGTCGACGCCGCGGGCGATGACGTCGACGATGCCGGGCGGGTCACCGATGCCCATGAAGTAGCGCAGGCGGTCGTGTGGCAACAGGTCGTCCATGAGCTCGACGGTGGCGAGCATCTCTTCGCCGTGCTCGCCGACGCTGAGGCCGCCGATGGCGTAGGCGTCGAACCCGACGCCCATTATCTCGGCGGCCGACCGGCGACGCAGCGCTTCGTCCACGCCGCCCTGCACGATGCCGATCAGCAGCTGGTCGCGACGGGTGTGGGCCGCCTTGCAGGCCGCCGCCCAGCGCGTCGTGCGTGCCACGGCGGCCTCGAGCTCGGCCGGCGGCAGCGTCCCCGGGGCGCACTGGTCGAAGGCCATGATGATGTCGGCGCCGAGCTGTTCCTGGACCTGCATCGCCAGCTCGGGCGTGAACACGTGCCGCGAGCCGTCGTAGACCGACGAGAACTCGACTCCGTCGTCGTGCACGACCCGCGTACCCTCGAGGCTGAACACCTGGAAGCCACCGGAGTCGGTGAGAACGGGGCCGTCCCACTGCATGAACCCATGCAGGCCGCCGTGCGCGGCGACGACCTCGGTGCCGGGGCGGAAGAACAGGTGGTAGGTGTTGGCGAGCACGACCTGGGCGCCGATCTCGCGCAGCTCACGAGGCTCCACCGCCTTGACCGTCGCCTTGGTGCCGACGGGCATGAAGCACGGCGTCTCGACGACGCCGTGCGGCGTGGTGAGGCGGCCTGCGCGAGCGGCTCCGTCGCACGCCTCCACCTCGAAGGCGAAGCCTTGGGCCATCATCGGCGCACCGCTTCTGGAATCGTCAACCCGGCGATTCACCACGTCACCTCACAGCGCCAGCATCGCGTCGCCGAAGCTGTAGAAGCGGTAGCGCTCCCGCACCGCGTGCTCGTACAGGCGGCGCGTGCGTTCGACGCCGCAGAACGCCATGACCAGGGTGAGCAGGCTGGTGCGCGGCAGGTGGAAGTTGGTGATCAGGGCGTCGACGGCGCGGAACTCGAAGCCGGGGGTGATGAACAGGCTGGTGTCGCCGCGGAGGACGGGCGACGCGGTGCCTGACGGCGTCGCCTCTTCCCCGCCCGTTCCGCCGGCCGCGACGTCACCGCCCGTCCCACCGGCCGGTCCAAGACCCGGCGCCGTGCGCGCCAGGTGCTCGAGCGTCCGCATCGAGGTGGTGCCAACGGCGACCACGCGGCCGCCCCGGTCGCGCGCCGCCCGCAGGCGCGCCCACGTGGCCGTGTCGACCTCGTAGGCCTCGCTGTGCAGGTGGTTCTGCGCCAGCGTCCCTTCCTGCAGCGGCTTGAACGTGCCGAGGCCGACGTGGAGCGTGACCGTCTCGACGGTCACGCCCGCGTCGGCCAGGGCCGCGTCGAGCGCCGGCGTGAAGTGCAGACCGGCGGTCGGCGCGGCCGCCGAGCCCGATACGCGGGCATAGGTCGTCTGGTAGCGCTCGGGGTCGTCAAGATGCTCGTGGATGTACGGCGGCAAAGGCGTGACGCCGGCCTCGTCGAGCAGGTCGAAGACCGGCTGCGACGCGGCGCTCGTCACCAGCCAGCGGCCGTCGCCGAACGGTCTCTCGCAGACCAGTGGCCAGGCGTCGCCCAACGCTTCGCTGGCGAGCGTCTCGCCGGCGCGCGGGCGACCGCGCAGCAGCACCTCCCAGGTCGCGGCCGGGCCAGCTGCGCCCGCCGGCCGCAGGAACAGCACCTCGATACGCCCGCCGGTCGCGCGCCGGAAGAAAGCCCGGGCAGGGAACACCCGGGTGTCGTTGCGTACCAGCACGTCGCCGCTGCGCAGCAGGTGCGGCAGGTCGCGGAACTCGCGGTCTTCGTCGCTCCCGTCAACTCTGTGGTGGACCAGCAGTCGCGACGCGTCGCGGGGCTCCACCGGGTGCTGGGCGATGAGCTCCTGCGGCAGGTTGTAGTCGAGGTCGGCGAGGGTCAGGGCCGGGGCCTGCGGACGGGCAGTGCCGGAGGCGCTCCCCGGCCCGTTCACCCGGCCCCCTTCCGCTCCCGGCGCCCTCGCCAGGCCTCCCACTTGCTCGCCACACAACCGCAGTAGGGCTGCCGGTACAGGTCGAGCCGGCGGCTCTCGGCGTAGCTCTGGTGGAAGCGCTCACGGAGATCGAAGTAGACGAAGTCGACGCCGGTGGCAGCCGCCGCCCTCTCCCCCGCCGCGCAGATGAGGTCGTGCCGCTGATACGGGCTCACGCTAAGCGTGGTCGAGAAGCGCGGCACGCCCAGGGTCGCGGCCGCCTCCGCGGCCTCGCCGAGGCGCAACTCGAGGCAGGCGGCGCAGCGCTCGTCGGGACTCGCCGCGCCGAGCGCGCCGAGCCACTCGCGCCAGGCCGCCGCCTGCCCCGTCTGCTGCTCGACGACCAACTCGACGCCGGCCGCCCGGCTGAAGCGCCGCATGCTCTCCAGGCGGCGTCCCAGCTCGAGGGCCGGCTGGATGTTGGGGTTGTGGAACCACGCTACGGGCTCGACGCCACGCTCGCGCCAGGCCGGGATGGCAACCGTCGAGCAGGGTCCGCAGCAGGCGTGCAGGAGAAGATCGTTCATAGCTCAAGTATAGCGCCGGCGACGCGCGGCGAGCCTGCGTGCGTCAGCTCGAGCGGCCCTGGCCACCACTGGCCGCCAGCAGCCGGTACCCCAGGTCCATCTCCTCGCGCTTGCGCAGGTGACCGAAGCGGCGCTCCCATTCCCCGCTTGCCATGTCGGCCCGCAGGCGCTCGAGCCCGGCCTCGGTCGTGGCCTCGTCAAGCGAGTGGAACCCCCCGACATGCCGAACCGCGCCTCCGCGTCGAGGTACGCCTCGGGGCGCCCCCAGAAGCACCCCAGAAACCCGTCGCTGCAGTCGTGAGGGATCAGCACCGGGTCCACGTTGAGCTCGCCCAACACAGTTGCGATCATCGCAGCAGTCGGCTCGACGGCGGCGACGGTGCGGTCGTTGAAACCGTCGACGCGTTCGTAGTCGGTCACGACTCGTCGAACAGCGTGCCGCCCTGGGCCGGCGGCGTGAGCCCGCAGTGCTGAAAGCCGCTGCGCGTGAGCACCCGGCCGCGCGGGGTGCGCTTGAGGAAGCCCTGCATGATCAGGTACGGCTCGTAGACGTCCATGACCGTGTCGGCCTCTTCGCCCAGCGCCACCGCGAGCGTGTCGAGGCCCACCGGGCCGCCGTCGAACTTCTGCGCGATCGTGCAGAGGATGTCGCGGTCGAGCTTGTCGAGCCCCTCGCCGTCGACCTGGAACAGCTCAAGTGCGGCCAGGCAGATGGGGCGATCGATGACGCCCTCGTGGCGCACCTCGGCGAAGTCGCGCACGCGGCGCAGGAGCCGGTTGGCGACGCGCGGCGTGCCGCGCGAGCGCCCGGCGATCTCGAACGCCGAGTCGTCGTCGATCTGCACCTTGAGGATGCCGGCCGAGCGGCGCAGGATGGCCGCCAGCTCCTCGATCTCGTAGTACTCGAGCCGCTGCCACACGCCGAAGCGGTCGCGCAGCGGCGTCGTGAGCAGGCCGGTGCGCGTGGTGGCGCCGATGAGCGTGAACGGCTGCACCTGCATGCGGATGCTGCGCGCCGCCGGACCCTCGCCGATCATGATGTCGATCTCGTAGTCCTCCATCGCCGGGTAGAGGACCTCCTCGACGGCGGCATTGAGGCGGTGGATCTCGTCGACGAAGAAGACGTCGCCTTCCTGGAGGTTGGTGAGCAGGCCGGCGACGTCGACCTTGCGCTCGAGAGCAGGGCCGGAGGTGGTGTGCATACCTACGCCGAGCTCCTGGGCGATGATGCCGGCCAGCGTCGTCTTGCCGAGCCCGGGCGGGCCGGCGATGAGGACGTGGTCGAGCGTGTCGCCGCGGTTCTTGGCGGCCTGCACGAAGATCTCGAGCTGCTCCTTGGCCACGCGCTGGCCGACGAAGTCGTCGAACCGGCGTGGCCTGATGCTCAGCTCGAGGTCGCGGTCGTCGGCGCGCTCGTTGGGATCGCCGATGCGGTCGACCGGCGCCGTCACGTGGCGCCCCTGTCGCGCGTCAGCGCGTACTTGACAAGGTCCTCGAGCGGCGCGCCCTCGGGCGCGCCGCGCAGCGCCTCCTCGGCCTCACGCAGACTCAGGCCGAGGTTTTGCAGCGCTGAGCGCGCGGCGATGAAGCCGTCGGTCGAGGCGGGGCCGGCGGTCCCGCCGGCTTCGCCGGCGCCCGCCGGCGGCAGCTCCCCGACCTTGTCGCCAAGCTCGACCACCAGGCGCTGGGCGAGCTTCTTGCCGATGCCGGGGATGCTCTCGAACTTCTTCACGTCGTCGCGCGCCACGGCCAGCTCGAGCTCCTCGACCGGGTAGCCGGACAGCACCGTCAGCGCGACCTTGGGACCGACCCCGCTGACGCCGATGAGCCAGAGGAAGAAGGCGCGTTCGCGCACGCTGTGAAAGCCGAAGAGCTGCAGCGCGTCCTCGCGCACGTGCAGGTACGTGTGCAGGCTGACCTCGTCGCCCGGATGGCCACTGAGCCCGCCCAGCGTGCGCGAGGAGGCGAGGACTTCGAGCCCGAGACCGCCGACCTCGACCACGGCGCGCTCGCCGTCGACCAGCAGAAGCTTGCCGCGAAGCGACGCGATCACCGCCGGCCCCCCGGCGGTTTGCGCAGCGCCGCCTGCAAGGCTTCGCCGTTGAGGTGCGTGTGGGTGATCGCCACGGCGAGCGCATCGGCGGCGTGGTCGGGCTGCGGGATCCGTGACAGGCCGAGGATGACCTTGGTCATCTCCTGCACCTGGATCTTGCTCGCCCGGCCGTAGCCGGTGACTGCCTGCTTGATCTGCAGAGGCGAGTATTCGCAGGGCGGCGTCTTGACGTCTGAGGCGGCGAGGTAGAGCACGCCCTTGGCCTGGCCCACGGCCAGCGCCGTCTTGACGTTGACGTTCACGAAGAGCTCCTCGAGCACGACGATGTCGGGCTTGAAGCGCTTGATGAGCCCGCGCGCCTGGTCGTGGATCTGCCGCAGGCGCACGTGGGTGCCGTCCTTGGCCGAGGTGACGATGCAGCCGTGCCCGAGCGAACGCATGCGGCTGCCGTCCTGCTCGATCACGCCCCAGCCGGTGCTGGCCGTGCCCGGGTCGAAGCCCAGGACGATCATCGCACCTCCCCCACTCCGTTGGACTTGACTCGGCCGTGCCGCTCGGCCGGCCCCACCGCTCAGCCTGCCAGCGCCTCGAGGACGTCCTCGGGGATGTCGAAGTTGGCGTAGACCTCCTGCACGTCGTCGCTGTCTTCGAGCGCGTCGACGATCTTCATGGTCTTGCGGGCGTCATTCTCCTCGAGCTTGACGGTGTTCTTGGGCACCATCGTGAGCTCGGCCTGCTCGAACTCGATGCCGGCGGCGACGATCGCGTCGCGCACGGCGGTGAAATCGGCCGGCTGCGTTAGCACCTCGAACTCGTCGCCGTCCTGAACCACATCGTCGGCGCCGGCGTCGATGGCCGCGGCCATGATGTCGTCCTCGCCGTATTTGGCGCCGTCGACGACGATCGAGCCCTTGCGCTCGAACACCCACGCCACGGCGCCCGGCTGAGCCAGCTGCCCGCCGTGCTTGCTGAAGATGTTGCGCACCTCGGCCGCCGACCGGTTGCGATTGTCGGTGAGCACCTCGACGATGATCGCCACGCCGGCGGGCCCGTAGCCTTCGTACAGGATGCTCTCGTAGGTGTCGCCGTCGGCGCCGCCGCCGCCGCGCTGCACGGCGCGCTCGATGTTGTCTTTGGGCATCGAGTAGCTGCGCGCCGTGTCGATGGCGTTGGCGAGCGCGATGTTCAGGGCGGGGTCGGTGCCGCCCTCACGAGCCGCCACGGTGATCACGCGCGACAGCTTGCTGAACAGCTTGCCACGCTTGGCGTCTTCCTTGCCCTTCTTGTGTTTGATGGTGGCCCACTTGGAGTGCCCGGACACGAGGACACCACCTCCTTTCTCAGCGGTTGTCGGCCGCCGCGGCTGCGGCGCGGCTCAGCTCGCCGGCGGCGCGCGGCTGCGCCGCGCGGACCGGCTCGGCCGCCGCGCCCTCCCGGGCGCGGATCATGCGGATGAACAGCTCGTGCAGACGGGTGTCATCGGTCAGCTCGGGGTGAAAGGCGGTCACCAGGACGCCGCCCTCACGGGCGGCGACGATGTGCCCCTGGCAGGTCGCCAGGACGTCGACTTCCGGCCCGGCGCTCTCGATCCACGGCGCACGGATGAACACGGCGCGCAGCGGGGAAGGGCCCAGGCCCTCGACGCCCAGGTCCTCCTCGAAGCTGCATACCTGACGCCCGAACGCGTTGCGGCGCGCGATGATGTCCATGACGCCGAGCGTCGGCGGCGTACCCTCGACGGTGGCGCGGGCGACGGTAATGAGGCCCGCGCAGGTGCCGTAGACGGCGCCGCCGGTGGCGGCGAACCCACGGATGGGCTCGGCCAGCCCGCAGGTGTCCATGAGCTTGCTGATCGTGGTGCTCTCGCCACCGGGGATCACCAGGCCCTCGAGGCCCGCGAGGTCGGCCGGCCGGCGCACCTCGGTCGTCTGTACGCCGAGCCGCTCGAGCATCGCCCGGTGTTCGCGGAAGTCGCCTTGCAGGGCGAGCACGCCCACGGTCAAGCCGGCGCCGGGTCCCAGAGGGTCGAGCGCGGGCTCCGGCGACAGGATCCAGTCGAGCCGCTGCTTGCCGTTGCTGGAGCTCACGGCGCCGCCGGGCTCACCAGCCGCGATGCTGGATCTTGGCCTCTTCGGGCAGGCGCGCCGCGTCGATGCCCGGCATCGCCTCGCCGAGACCCACGCTGACCTCGGCCAGCACGCCGGCATCACGGTAGTTCGTCGTTGCCTTGACGATCGCGTTGGCGCGGCTCTGCGGATCCTCGCTCTTGAAGACGCCGCTGCCCACGAACACGCCCTCGGCGCCGAGCTGCATCATGAGCGCGGCGTCGGCCGGGGTGGCGATGCCGCCGGCGCTGAAGTTCACCACCGGCAGCTTGCCGTTCTCGGCCACCCACTTGACCAGCTCGAAGGGCGCCGGCAGGTTCTTGGCGGCCGCGTAGAGTTCGTCCTCGTCGAGCGTGAAGAGGCGCCGGACCTCGCCCATGATGGTGCGCATGTGGCGCACGGCCTCCACCACGTCGCCGGTGCCGGCCTCGCCTTTGGTGCGGATCATGGCAGCGCCCTCGCTGATGCGGCGCAGAGCCTCGCCGAGGTTGACGGCGCCGCAGACGAAGGGCACGCTGAACTTCCACTTGTTGATGTGGTTGGCCTCGTCGGCCGGGGTGAGCACCTCGCTCTCGTCGATGTAGTCGACCTCGAGCGACTGCAGGATCTGCGCCTCCACGAAGTGGCCGATACGGGCCTTGGCCATCACCGGGATGGAGACGCAGCCCTGGATCTCCTGGATCTTCGTCGGGTCGGCCATGCGCGCCACGCCGCCCTGGGCGCGGATGTCGGACGGCACCCGCTCGAGGGCCATCACGGCGCAGGCGCCGGCGTCTTCGGCGATCTTCGCCTGCTCGGCATTGGTGACGTCCATGATGACGCCGCCCTTGAGCATGTCGGCGAGGCCGCTCTTCACACGCATGGTGCCGATGTCAGTCACGTGAACCTCCGTTGCTCTACCACGTCAATCCTACCGCCGGCGCTTTCTGCCCGCCACCGACAGCGGCATCGCAAAATGCCCACCTTTGCGGGAAAAACTGGACGGATTGGCGTCAGCTCTTGTGTGCCTCTTCCTTTTCCTTCTTGGCTTCGTCGACGATCTTCTGGGTGAGGTGCGCCGGTACCTCGTCGTAGCGCAGCAACTCCATGTGGTAGTCGCCGCGCCCTCCCGTCATCGACGTGAGGTCGGGCGCGTAGCTCAGCATCTCGGCGAGCGGGACCTCGGCGCCGACCACGTTGTTGTGGCCGCGCGGCGTCGTGCCCAGCACGCGGCCACGCCGTGAGTTGAGGTCGCCGATGATGTCGCCGACGTTCTCTTCCGGCACCGTGATCTCGACGTTCATCATGGGCTCGAGGAGCACGGGCTGCGCCTTCTCGGCGGCCGCCTTGAAGCCGATGGAGCCGGCGATCTGGAAGGCCATGTCGCTCGAGTCGACGGGGTGATGCTTGCCGTCGTAGAGCTTGACCTGGACGTCGACCACCGGGTAGCCGGCGAGGAAGCCTTCGGCCATGGCGGCGCGCACGCCCTTCTCGACCGCGGGGATGAAGTTGCGCGGGATGGCGCCGCCGACGATCTTGTTGACGAACGCGAAGCCGTCGCCGCGCGGCTGCGGCGTGACCTCCATCCAGGTGTCGGCGAACTGGCCGCGGCCGCCGGTCTGCTTCTTGTGCTTGCCCTCGGCCTTGGCCGAACCCTTGATGGTCTCGCGGTACGGCACCCGCGGCGGCTTGAGCTCGACCTCGACGCCGAAGCGGCGCTTCATCCGCTCGACGGTGACCTCGACGTGCACCTGGCTCATGCCGCCGACGATCATCTCGGCGGTCTGGTCGTCGTGGTGCACCTCGAGCATCCGGTCCTCTTCGCTGAGGCGGCGCAGGGCGGTGATGACCTTGTCTTCCTCGCCCTTGCTCTTCGCGGTGATGGCGAAGCTCATGAGCGGCGACGGGAAGTCGATGGCCGGGAAGCTCACGCCCGCGCCGTCGGCGCTGAGGGTGTCGCCGGTGACGACGTCCTTGAGCTTGGCGATGGCGCCGATGTCGCCGGCCACGAGGCCGTCGCAGGGCTTGTTGTCCTTGCCCATCGTCTTGAGCAGCTGGCCGAGACGCTCCTTGTGGCCGTCACGGGTGACGACCATCTGGGAGTCACTGCTCAGCGTGCCCTGGAACACGCGGAACACGTTCACGTGGCCGCTGAACGGGTCGGCCAAAGTCTTGAACACGAAGGCGACCGCAGGCTTCGCCGGGTCGCACCCCAGCTGCACCTCGTCCTCGCCCTGCAGCGCCGCCGGCGCCGGCACGTCGGCCGGCGACGGGGCCAGGGCGAGCACCTCGAAGAGACGGTCGATGCCGACGCTCGCGGTCGCCGAACCGCAGGCGACCGGGAACAGCTGCGCCGTGGCGACGGCAGCGGCGAAGGCAGAGCCCAGCTCGGCCGCCGTGATCTCTTCTTCCATGAGGTACTTCTCGGCCAGGTCGTCGTCGGTGCTGGCGACCGCGTCGATGAGCTTGTCGCGGGCGGACGCGACCTCGTCGGCCAGGTCCGTCGGGATATCGGCCTCGGCGGCCTTGCCACCCGCGTAGGTGTAGGCCTTCATGGCGAGCAGGTCGACGATGCCGTTGAAGTCGTGCTCTGCGCCGATCGGCAGCTGGACGGCCACGACCTGGGCGCCGAACGACTCCTGCAGGGCGGCCAGCGCGTGCGCGAACTCGGCGCGCTCGCGGTCGAGCATGTTGCAGAAGATGACCCGCCCGAGGCCGCGTTGGCCGGCGCGGTCCCAGAGGCGCTCGGTCTGCACCTCCACGCCGAGGACGGTGTTGACCACAACCAGCGCGGTCTCGACGACCTGGATGGCGGCGATGGCGTCGGCGAGGAAGCTGGAGTCGCCGGGCGTGTCGATGACGTTGAAGCTGAGCCCGCCGCGGTCGACGTGCGCCAGGCCGGCCGAGAGGGTCATCTGGCGCTTCTTCTCGTCGTCGTCCCAGTCGGAGATCGTGGTGCCGTCGGCGACGGAGCCCAGACGGGTGATCGCGCCGGCGCCGAAGAGCAGCGCCTCGAACAGCGACGTCTTGCCGGTACCGCGGTGGCCGACGAGAGCGATGTTCCTGATCTTGCCTGGGTCGTTCATCCGGGGTCTCCTCGTGTGTCTTTCGCCGGCCCCGCGCGCTCACGCGCGTGGCGCCGGTCGCGTCCTGTCGGAAGGATGAAGTCTAGCACAGGGGCCGCCGGTTCACGCGCGGGTCGCGGGCCCCCCGGCGGCTCCCGGATGGAGGGACAGGGCGGGTGACCCGTGCTCGAGGTGCGGACAGGCGATGTCCCCGCCGGCCAGAGTGAGCGCCTTGAAGCCGTACTTCTCGCGCACCCGGTCGACGACCTCCCCGAGCGCCACCTCGCGCCAGCCGTCGTCGAGGGTGAGCTGGAAGGCGTTGTGGGTGAAGCCGCTGGCGCTCACCCCGACGAGACGCACCCAGCGGGCGCCGATATCGAGCTCGTCGAGGAGCCCGACGGCCGTCTTGTGGATGGGACGGGTGGCGTTCACCGGTCGCGCAAGGGTGCGGCGCCGACTCACGGTGTGGAAGGTGTTGAAGCGCACCTTGAGCGCCACGGTACGCGCCGCCAGGCCCTTGCGGCGCAGCTCGGCGACGGCGTGATCGGTGAGCGAGAGCAGCGTGGCGCGCAGCAGCTCGAGGTCGTTGGTATCGTCGCCGAACGTGACCTCACGGCCGACCGACTTGGGCAGCGGACGCTCGCTACGCACCGGCGAGAAGCTGCGCCCGAGGGCGAGCTGGCGCAGGCTGTAGGCGCCGCGGCCGAACGCCGCGGCGAGCAGCGGGAACGGCACGTCCTGCAGCATGCCGACGGTCGTGAGGCCGAGGGCGGCGAGCCGCTCCTGGGTGACCGGGCCGATGCCACAGACCTCGCCCACCGGCAGCTCGCGCAGACGGCCGTGCACGTCGGCGGCGGTGAGCTCGCCGATACCGGCCGGCTTGTTGAGGCCGGCGGCCAGCTTGGCGAGCAGCTTGGTAGGCCCGATGCCGATGGAGCAGGTGACGCCGTGAGCGTTGTACACCTGTTCTTGGATGCGCAGGGCGATGGCCCGCGGCGGCCCGAACAGCCGCCTGCTGCCGGTGACGTCGAGGTAAGCCTCGTCGATGGAGGTGACTTCGACGAGATCGGTGTACCGCCCGAGCAGCTCGACCAGGTCGCGGTGCACGGCGACGTACGCCTTCATGTCGACCGGCAGGAACACCCCCTGCGGGCAGAGACGCTCGGCCTGGAAGATCGGCAGGGCGCTATGGACGCCGAAGGCGCGCGCCTCGTAGGAGCAGGCGGAGACCACGCCACGGCCGCCGCGCTCGCCGCCGACGATCACCGGCAGGCCGCGCAGTTCGGGACGTCGCGCCTGCTCCACCGAGGCGAAGAAGGCGTCCATGTCGAGGTGCAGGATTGCCCGGCGTTGTACGAACATCTGTTCGTATTTTATCCTGGCCGAGTGCGGGTGGTCAATCATCCGAAGTCACGGCGGGTATCGACCGACGCGGCGCCCGGCGGTCCGCATGGCAGCGGGAGCCGCGATGTGCTACTTCGTGCGGCGCCCCGGGTCGACCGTGAAGAGGACCGAGCCCGACAAGCCGCGGAACCTGCCCGAAGCGACGCCGAGGCCGACGTCGCGCCAGCGCTTGCCCAGCAGCACCGAGCGGTGGTAGCTCGAACGCATCCAGGCGGTGAAGATCACCTGCGGCGTGCCACGAGCTCCCGCGCCCCGGCCGATCACCTCGGAGACCGCCCATGACCTGTAGCCATTGCGGCTGTAGCCGGTGCGACGCAGGCGCCCGCAGTAGCCGCCGCCACCGATCGACAGGTGAGAGAACCAGCCGTGCGACAACATCTCGCGCGAATGTGACAGAGCGGCCCGGTCGAGCGCCGCGTTGAGACGCAGCGCAGCCAGACCCCGCTTGGTGCGCGCGTGATTGATGAGATCCAGCAGCGTGCTCTCGCTCGCTTGCTGGCCGAAGGCGGCGGCGGGCTCGGCGGCCGCAACGCCGACGGCCAGCCAGACGAACACCGCCGTGAACAGCACACAGATGGCCTTTCGCATCGGGTGACTCCCCAGCCGGTTCACGATCTCACGCCGGGTTCGGCGCCAAGACCGTCAATCCTCCGTGGGGAGCTCCAGACGGGGCACGTCTCCCCAGAGGGTCTCGAGCCGATAGAAGTCGCGCGCCGCGGGAGTGAACACGTGCACGACCACGTCGATGTAGTCGATGAGGATCCACTCCCCCTCGCGCTCGCCCTCGGCCCGAGCGGGGCGGCGACCGGGACGCAGTTTGAGGATGATGTCCTCGGCGATGGCCTTGGTCTGGCGGGGGTTGGCGCCGGTGACGACGACGAAGAAGTCGGTGTAGCTGACGGCATCGCCCATCACGAGGACGACGACGTCCTGCGCCTTCTTGCCGGCCGCGCTGGCGACGATCTCGCGTGCCAGTTCCTCGGCCGTGGTGGTCTCTGCGTCCGGTACTACGGTTGGTCCTTTGTCTCGACGTTCTTGAGTCTCACGTCCCCGCCGACGATGACCACGACCTGATCGGACGGCAGGTCGGTCCCATCGAGAACGACGCCGCGGCCGAGTATAGCACGCACGTCTTCAGCTACCGTGAGGGCGCCGCGCCCGGCAAGGATCTGCGTCTGGCGGTAGTCGAAGCTGTCGGCGTTGGCGGACGGTGGAAGGTCCACGTCGAGCACCGAGAGGCGCCGGCGCACGGCTTCGCCGATGCCCACCGTGCCGGTGCCATTGCGCACGAGCACGGTCGCGCGTCCCCGATACCCGGGAGCCTTCCGCGTGATGTCGGCCATGATCCCCTCTGGGTCGGGGACGAAGGCGAACTGGCCCTCGGCGACACGGGAGGTGGACGGCACGCGAGCCACGGTCGCCGTACCCGAGGTCAGCCCTCGCAATGCATCACCAAGATACCGCGTATCGTCCGCGCCGGAGGAGGCGGCGACTGCCGCGTCGGCGGCGCGGGCGCGCTCGGCGTCCGGGCGAAACGCCGCGTCCTGCAGGGCCGCGCGCCACAGAGCCTCCTGCATCGCCGCCGGATCCTCGCCGCTCGGCCCAGCGGCCGCAAACAACGCCGGGATGTCACTGGCCGGGACTGCGGCGCCGTCCTTGTACACGCGCTCCGTGTCATCGACCACCAGTTTCACGGGCTGGAGAAGCTTGACCTGGAGCGCACCTGAATCAGCGAGATCGGACAGCGTGCTGAGCGGCAGGTCGTAGACGGCATCCACGCGTGCGTTGATGACGCGCTCCAGATCCTGCTTGAGCGTCCCCCCCGTCAGGGCATCTCCGGCAAAGACGTACTCGCCGCTCGGGCCTTCCAGAAGCAGATCCCGAGGGATGACGAACAGGGAGTGACTGCCGTCGGCGGCGTCCTTGACGGCCAGGGCGGCTGCCTCCGGCCGGCCTTCGGCACCGGTCAACGTGATGAGTGCCAGGTAGCCGGGCTTCATGGCTGCTTGCCTGCCCCCACGCAGGCGTACGCCGAAGTACCACGCCCCGAGCACAGCCGAGAACGCGACCACGACCGCCAGCGCGTACAGGACCCAGGCCTGCCAGCGTTCCGCCGACCTGCGCCGCCGCCGGCGCAGACGATCTACCCTGTAGCCCTTACTGTCCCGCATAGTACTCGTTGTACAACGACAGTGCCGCCGGCACCACCCCGCGCCGCCGCCCAATGAGGTCCAGCAGGCTCAGGCGGGCCGCCGCCGCTACGGCCTCGTCAAGGGAGGCGCGCGACAGTGCGCGCACCTCCTCGAGGCCGGGGAACCCGCGGCCAGGCTCGCAGAAGTCGGCCAGATAGAGGCATTTCTCCAGGATCGTCATGCCCGCACCGCCGACGGTGTGAAGAGCGATGGCGCCGGCGACCTCGGCGTCAAGACCGGCCTCGGCCAGCTCAGCGGCAGCCACCGGGCCGTGCAGCAGGCCCACCGGGCGGCGCGCCTCGGTCAGACCCACGAGAATGCCGTAACGTGCGGCGACAGCAAGGATCTCCGCGGCGGGAAGCTCCCGGCAGTAGTCGTGCAACAGCCCGGCGAGCTCCGCCGCGGCTGGTGCGGCGCCGTAGAGGCGCGCCAGCTCATTGGCCTTGGCGGCGACGCGCCGCGAATGCGCCAGCCGCGCCGGAGAGAGACGGCCGGCCGCCAGCGCGTATGCCTCTGCCCGGTCGATCACGTTTGACGGTACAAGTCGTGCTGCCGCACGTACTCTTCCACCGCTGAGGGGACCAGGTAGCGGATCGGCAGGCCGGCGGCGACGCGCGCGCGCACGGCGCTCGACGAGATGCCCACGAGAGGCGCCTCCATGAGCCGCGCGCGGCCGGCACCCCAGCGCCCGGTCGCCGCGACGACGGCCTCGGGGTCGTCGCCGGGGCGCACTGCGACCGCCAGCGTGCAGATCCCGAGGATGCCCTCGGGGTCGTGCCAGGTCTCCAGCTGACGCAGGGAGTCGGAGCCCATGATGAAGACCAGGTCGTGATCCGGGAACCGGTCGGCCACGGCGCGCACGGTGTCTCTGGTATACACGAGGTCGCGCTCCATCTCGATCCCGATCACTTCGAAGCGCGGATCGTGCTCCACGGCCAGCTCGGTCATCGCGAGGCGCGCGGCGGCGGTCGTACGGTGGCCCGGATCCTTGTGCGGCGGAGCCGCCGCAGGCACGAACAGCACGCGCTCGAGGGCGAAGCGAGCACAGGCCTCGGAGGCGATCACCAGGTGACCCAGATGCGGTGGGTCGAAGCTTCCGCCCAGCACGCCGAGACGCCGACGCACCCCGACCATGACGCTATCCCCGCACCTGTCCGTCGCCCCACAGCTCGTACTTGACTGAAGTGAGCTCCTGCAGCGCGATGGGCCCACGGGCGTGCAGCTTCTGCGTGGAGATGCCCATCTCGGCGCCGAGGCCGAACTGGGCGCCGTCGGTGAACCTCGTGGAAGCGTTCACGTACACACAGGCCGCATCCACGCCGACGGTGAAGCGCCGGGCCGCGGCCAGATCCTCCGTGACGATGGCCTCCGAGTGATGCGTGCCGTGGGCGGCGATGTGGTCCAGGGCCTCGTCAAGCGAGTCGACCACGCGCACGGCCAGCTTCAGGGCCAAGAACTCGGTGTCGTAATGGATCTTGTTGGCGCGCTTGAGAGCAGGATCCCCGATGATCTCCGCCGCGGCCTTGTCGACCACAAGCTCTACGCCACGCCGCTTGAGCTCATCCACCGCCAGAGGCAGGAACTCCGCAGCCACATCCCGGTGCACGAGCAGGGTCTCGGCGGCGTTGCACACACCCGGCCGCTGGCACTTGGCGTTGACGATGATGGGGACCGCCTTGCTCAGGTCGGCGGCCGCATCCACGTAGACGTGGCAGTTGCCGCCGGCGGCGTAGATCACCGGCACCTTGCTGCGTTCGAGCAGGTACTCCTTGAGCTCTTCCCCACCGCGCGGGATGATCAGGTCGACATACCGGCGCTGCTCTAGCAACTCGTCCAGCTCGCTGCGGTCCGGGGTGAGGTAGGAGATCGACTCCCGTGGCAACCCCGCCTCGATGACGGCCCCCTGCACGACTTCGCAGAGAATTCGGTTCGAGTGCATGGCGGCGCTGCCGCCACGCAGGATGACGGCGTTGCCCGCCTTGAGACAGAGACACGCGGCGTCGACAGTCACGTTGGGCCGAGCTTCGTAGATGACGGCCACGACGCCGAGCGGCACGCGGACGCGGCGCACGTCGACGCCGTTGTCCAGGCGCCAGCCCTCCACGACCTGCCCGATGGGATCCGGACGCGCGATGAGCGCGTGCACGCCGGCGACGGCGTCCTGCAAACGGTCGTCATCGAGCAACAGGCGGTCGATAAGCGCGGCCGCGAGACGGTTCTCGCGCGCCAGTCGCAAGTCCTCCAGGTTCTCGGCGAGGATCTCCGCCGAGCGCCGGACGATCGCGTCGGCCACGGCGGCAAGCGCCTCGTCCTTCTGCGCGCGCGGCAGCACCGCGAGATAACGCGCCGCACGCTGCGCCGCAGCACAGGTCTCTTCGACGCTCACTCGGCCTCCTCGGCGACCAGCACCAGGCGATCCCGGTGCACGACTTCGTCCTCGAGCTGGGGGTTGAGAGCGCGCAGCTCCTCGCTGCGCAGGCCGCGCACACGACGCAGGTCGCGGGCGCTCATGGTCGTCAGGCCACGCGCGACCTCGATGCCGTCGGCATCGACGATCGCCACCGCGTCTCCGGCGGCGAAGCTGCCATGGACCGCGGTGACGCCGACCGGCAACAAGCTGCCTCCCCCCGATGCCAAGGCGCGCACGGCCCCGGCGTCGACTTCAAGAGTACCACGCGCCGGTTTCGCGTAGCGCAGCCACAACTTGAACGCCGAAGCCCGCGCCCGGCTCGGCGTGATCACGGTGCCGACCGGCTGGCGCGCCGCCGCAGCCGCGAGCACTCCGGGCCGGGCGCCGTTGGCGATGACCGTGCGCACGTTGGCGGCGGCGGCCATCAGAGCGGCGGCGACCTTGCCGCGCATGCCGCCGACGCCGCGGCAGGACGTCTCGCCGACGTCCAGGTCGATCAGCTGGCGCGGATCGTCGATCCGTTCGACCAGGCGGGCGGAGCGGTCACGGCGCGGATCGCTCGTATACAGACCATCCTGGTCGGTGAGCAGCACCAGCAGGTCGGCGCGCAGCATGATCGCCACCTGGGCAGCGAGCACGTCGTTGTCACCGAAGCGGATCTCGTCGGTGGCCGTGGTGTCGTTTTCGTTGATGATCGGGACCACGCCCCAAGCGAGCAGACGGCGCAGCGTGTTGCGCGCATTGACGTAGCTCTCGCGACGGGCGAAATCCTCACTGGTCAGCAGGACTTGTGCCGCGGTGAGCTCGTGATCGGCGAACAGGCGCTCGTAGTGTGCGAAGAGCCGGCCCTGCCCCACCGCCGAGGCGGCTTGGAGGGCCGGTACCTGCCGCGGCCGCTCGCTCACCCCGAGCACGTGCTGCCCACAGGCGATGGCGCCGCTCGAGACGAGGACCACGCGGCTCCCGGCGTGCGCCAGTCCGCCGACGTCGGCCGCCAGCCCGGCCAGCAGACGGCGGCGCAGATGCAGATGGTCGTCGGCGACCGTGCTGGACCCGACCTTGACGACGATGGTCTTCATGGTGCGGATTGTAGCAAAGGCCGGCGCGGCCGCCGGCGGATCAGCGCTCAGGAGAACTCGAATTCCTGCTCGCCGACCACGACGGTGTCACCGGGCCGGGCGCCGGCGCGACGCAAGGCGTCGTTGAGGCCGGCGCGCTCGATGACCTGTTGCAGGTAGCGGACGGCGTCTTCGTTGTCGAGGTCCGCCTTGGCGAACAGACGCTCGAGTTGCACGCCATGCACCACGAAGCGTTTCTCGTCGCGAGCGACCGTGAAGGTCTCTAGGCGGCCATCGGCGGGGCGCAGGACGGGCGCCGCCGCAGCCTCGGCAACAGCCGCCGCGGCCTCCTCCGCCGCGCGCGCCCGGCCGGTGATGTCGCCCAGCGCCTCGACCAGGGCATCGAGTCCCTCGCCGTCGCCGGCCGAGACAAGCAGTGAAGCCGCCGGCCAGACGAGACCGGCGAGGAACTCGGCGGCGGCCTCCCTGCCGGTGGCGTCCAGCACATCGGCCTTGTTCAGCAGGACGATGGCCGGGCGCTCGAGCAACTCCACGCGAAACGCCCTCAACTCGCCGCGCACCGTGTCGAGGGCCCGGGGCCACTCGTGGGGTCCGTCGCCGCCGTCGAGCACGTAGACGAGCAGGGCCGTACGCTCGATGTGCGCCAGGAAGCGGTGCCCGAGGCCCGCGCCCTCGCTGGCGCCCTCGATGAGCCCCGGGATGTCGGCGATCACCGCGGTGCCTTCGCCCACGCGCAGCACGCCGAGGTTGGGCTCGATGGTCGTGAACGGGTAGGCGGCGATCTTGGGGTGCGCCCGAGTGAGAGACGCCAGCAACGAGGACTTGCCGGCGTTGGGAAGACCCACCAGGCCCACGTCGGCGAGCAGCTTCAACGAGAGGGTGAGCCAGAGCTCCTCGCCGTCGAGGCCTTTCTCGGCGAATCGCGGCGCCTGGCGGGTCGGACTCTTGAAACAGACGTTGCCGCGTCCGCCCTCCCCGCCGCGCGCCGCGCACAGACGCTGACCTTCGCGCACGAGATCGCCGAGCAGGACGCCGTCGGCGTCGCGTACCTCGGTACCCACCGGGACTTTCGCCTCGAGCGCGGGGCCGTCTGCGCCGCGCTTGTTGGCGCCGCGCCCGTTCCCGCCGTTGCCGGCGCGAAAGTGGTGTTTGTGACGGAAGTGGCTGAGGTCGTGGAGTTGGCGCGTGGCCACCAGCACCACGTCGCCGCCGGGAGCGCCGTCGCCGCCGTCGGGCCCGCCCTTGGGCACGTACTTCTCGCGGCGGAAGCTCATCGAGCCGTTGCCGCCGCGACCTCCGCGCACGCAGATGCTGGCCCTGTCGAGCATGATGAGTGGGACCGGCGGACGCTGGCCCCGATCAGGCCTCGGGGACGACCGAGATGAAGCGGCCGGCGCCCTTCTCGGTGAAGACGAGGCGGCCGCTCACCTTGGCGAAGATGGTGTGGTCGACGCCGATGCCGGCGTTGTCGCCCGCGCGGAACCTGGTTCCGCGCTGGCGCACGATGATCGATCCTGCCGGGACCACCTGGCCGGCGAAGGCCTTGACTCCGAGGCGCTTCGCCTCGGAGTCGCGACCGTTGCGGCTGGTGCCGGCGCCCTTCTTATGCGCCACCCTGCTTCTCCTTCGTATCCTTGAGGGTGATCGACTCGATCGTCAGCTTGCTGAGACGGCTGCGATGACCCTTCGTCTTCTTGAACGTCGACTTCGGCTTGTAGGTGAAGACCTTGATCTTCTTGCCGAGCAGATGCTCGCTGACCTTGGCCTTGACCCTGGCGGTCGCTGCGCCGTCGAACTCCCCACTGCCCGTGCGTACGGCCAGGGTCTCGTACGTGACGCTCTTGCCTTCTTCGGCGTCCACGCGGTCGACGACGATGACGTCGCCGGTGCTCACCTTGTACTGCTGTCCACCGACGCGGATGATCGCATAGGTGACGTTGGGCTTCGTCATTTCAGCTCCCCACAAGACAACGGCAGATGATGATAGCCTCTCGGCGAAGGCAGGTCAATTTGCCTTCTGTTTCGAAACGGTCGCATATGCGCCGGTTCGCGCCGTGGCGGCGATGCGTACTTTGCGCTTCGTGCCCAGGTGCGGACGACCGCCCTCGACGATCACCATGTAGCCATCGATGTAGCCGACGGCGTCGCGTGGGCTGTAGGTGAGGCTGAACTCGAGGTCGATCTCGACCTCTTGCCCCTCCCGCACTGGTATGCGCTGCTCCTGCACGTGCGCCGGCGTCCCTTCGGCGAGGACGCGGAAGGTGTCCACCGGCAGGCCGCCGCTGCCCTCGAGGAACACGCGCCGCCCGACCTGCTTCTCCAACCGCTTCAGGCGGTCGCTGGTGAGCCGTTCGGCCACGCCGGCGCTGACCTCGATCAGCCACGCCTTGGCCTGCGAGGTGCGCGCCAAGGCGCACACGCGGCGCTCCACGCGCAGCGCCATGGTCTCCTCGCTGAGCACGCGCGCCTTGCCGAGACAGGTGGGGCAGGTCTTCGTGAGGATGCCGCGCGCGCCGTCGGTAGTGTTCTGGCGAGTCATCTCCACGAGGCCCAGCGGCGAGAGCTCGACCACGTAGGTCTTGGTGCGATCGGTCTCGAGTTCGGCCTCGAGCGTGGCCAGGACCATCTCGCGGTTCTTGGCGTGAGCCATGTCGATGAAGTCGATGATGATGATGCCGCCGATGTCGCGCAGCCGCAGCTGGCGCACTACCTCGTGAGCGGCCTCGAGGTTGGTCTTGGTGATAGTGTCTTCGAGGCCCTTGCCGCGGGTGAAACGGCCGGTGTTGACGTCGATGACGGTGAGCGCCTCGGCGTGGTCGATGACCATGTTGCCGCCGCTGGGCAGCGGCACGCGGCGCTCGAGCGCCTGGGCGATCTGTTCTTCGATCCCGTAGGCGTCGAAGAGCGGCGCTTCGCCGGTGTGCTGGTGGACCTTGGGCAGAAGCTCGGGTGCCTCCTTGTCCAGAAATGCGACGATCGCCTTGTGGCGTTTGGGATCGTCGACGATGAGGCTCTCGCAGGTGTCGTTGAAGAGGTCGCGGGCAACCTCGATGGAGATATCGACTTCCTTGTGCACCAGGCCCGGCGCCCTCACCGTCTCGGCCTTCTTCTTGAGGCGGGACCAGAGACGGGAGAGATACCGCAGGTCACGCTTGAGATCCTCCAGCCCGTGCCCTTCGGCGATGGTGCGCACGATGAGGCCAGCGTTCTTGGGCTTGAGCTCCTTGGAGATGTCGCGCAGGCGCTCGCGCTCGGATTGGCCGAGGCGGCGGGAGATGCCCACACCGCTGCCACCGGGCACGTACACGAGATACCGGCCGGCCAGAGAGACCTTCGTGCTCAGGCGGGCGCCCTTACTCCCCATCGGGTCTTTGGTGACCTGCACCATCACCTGCTGACCGTTCTTCAGTGCGTCGCCGATCCGCCGCGCGCGCTTCTCGCCCTCGGGCGTGGTGACCTCGTCTACGTACAGGAAGCCGTTCTTTTCCAGACCGAAGTCGACGAAGGCGGCGTCGATGCCTCCCATCACGCTCTCGACCTTGCCCTGATAGATGTCCCCGAGGTACGACTTCTTCTCCGGTCGCTCGATGTAGATCTCGGCGAGGCGACCATCCTCGACCAGGGCCACACGCAGCTCGTGACCATCGTCGGCCACCAGGATGAGCCTGCGCGTGGGCTGGTCGGCGACCACCGCGGTGCGACGCGGCGGAACCGTACTCTCGGCGGTGCCGAGGCCGCTGCCCTCATCCTGCCGGACGATGGCCTTGGGCCGGCGGTGGTCACGCTCGCGAGACTTGGCCTCGCGAGTCGCCCTCCCCGCCGGCTTCTTCTCGTCGGCAGGCGAGGCGGCGGCCTCGACCACGAGCGTCTCGGGGGCGGACTCCGGTGTAACCTCGTCTCCGCCACTGCGTACGCGCCCGCGGCGGCTTCCGCCGCGGGCGCCACGGCGGCGGCGCTTGGCCGTTCCCTCCACGCCGTCGGCGCCGTTCTCGTCAGATACGGGGGTCTCGGTCGGGCCCGCGTCGAGCGGCGGCTCAGCTGGCGGCTCAGCCGCCTTCCGGCCCACTCCCGCGACCTCGCCGACAGCCTCCTCAGCTTCGCGGGCGGCCTCTGCATGCTGGATGTCCGCCGCCTTGTGACGCCGGCGGCCGCCCCGCGTGCCGCGCCGACGACGCTTCGCCGGAACGTCGTCTGCGGCCGCGCCGTCGCCGGGCGTGGCCGGTGTGGCCGGTTCGGCCGGCGCAGCCGTCTCAACCGGCGCGCTCGCGGTCTCAGGCCTGCGGCTGCGTCTCCGCGCGGGTCGCGGCGTGCCTTTGGCAGGTTCCGGAGCGGATGCCGCGTCCGCCGCACTGCGTGGCGCCCCCTGGGGGTCTGGCCGCCCGGGGCGCGGCGCTGCTTGCGCGCCCCCCCTGGGCGCCGCCACCGGGATCAGCGGCGCCGTGGGCAGCGCGTCGCCGGCGGAAGCCGGCGCTGCGGCAGCGGGTGAGGGCGAGGGCCGGCCGGCAGAGCGCGTGTCCGCGCCGGTGGCCGGAGACTCGGCGCTTCTCGCGGCGCCCTCGACGGCCGGCTTGCGCCGGCGGCGACCGCCGCGGTTGCCGCGCCGCCGCCGCGGCGTGCCTGCCGACGCGGCCCCGGCGTCACCCGTCGTGCCGCCGGGGCTCTTCGCCGCTGCATCGTTGGGCTTGGAGGCGCCGGCCTCGGCCGGCAGCGCGCCCGGCTCCTGGCCGCGTGCCGCCTTTTCTGGTCCACTCACTGTGACTCACTCCTTCCGGCCCCGGGATCCAGTCCCGAGGGCAGACCTTTCCAGGCGATGCGCAGGCGCTCAAGGCCGCGCATCGCCGGCTCGACCCCCGCCCAGCGAGCGATGAGATCGACGAATTCCTGGGGTCGCGCCGCGCCGTCCTCGCGGTAGTGGATGGTGAAGCGGATCTTGGCTTCTCCAGCCACGGCCTCGATGGCGGTGGGCACGACGTAGTCCTTCAGATCCAACGTGCGGCTGCCCTTCGGGGAGACGCGCTCGTAGATCGTGTGTTCCTCTTCGGCATAGCGTTCGACGGCAGCGGTAAGGGCGCCTGCGTCACCGTCGAGCGAACAGATGTACTCGGCTTCACACGGCTGAGGGCGCGGATGGCGCTCTCCGGCCACGACGATCGTGTCCGGCACGAGACCGGGCGGCGCCGCGGCGCGCAGCGCGCGCAACGGCGCCGAACCTCCGGCCGTCTCGTCCGGGACTTCGACGACCGCGAGCTCCCCGTAGCCGACCGCGCCCACGGGCAGGGGCAGCGGCAGCGAGATGCGCGGCTTGGGGCGCATGCCCTGCGACAGCGCGATGGGCACGCCGGCGCGCGCGAAGGTGCGCTGCAGTGCGCGCGCCGTGTCCAGGTGCGAGAGGTACCGGGCGGAGCCCGAGCGCGAGAAACGCAGCAGCCACCAGGTCACACCAGCACCTCTGTCTCCACACCGCAGCCACAGACACCGCACGCCGCGCAGGCGCCGTCGCGACAATCCTCGGTGAGCGCGCCGCGACGGGCCTTGAGGAGCTCCCCATCGAGGAACGTGCGCTCGATGCCCGGGTCCACAGCGGCCTCCCAGGGCGCCTCGCGTCCATCGCCCAGCTGACTCTCGCCGAGCACGATGCCCGAGACGTCGGCCGCCTTCTGCCAGGCCGCGAAGGCAAAGTGCTCGCTCCAGCCATCGAACCGCGCGCCGCGACGCCAGGCCCCTTCCACCAACGCATCACTGCCGGGACCGCCGCGCGCCAAAGTGGCCTCTACCATCGAGGCGGCGACGTCGTGAAACGAGACGCGCACGTTGCGGGGCATGGCCTCGCGCAGCAGGCGCTGGCGGCGCCTTAAGGTCTCCTCGCCGGCGAACGGCTCGAGCTGGAAGGCGGTATGCGGCTTGGGCACGTACGACGACACGGAGACGGAAAGGCGGGCACGGCCGCGACCGATCTGCTTCGCCAGGCGAGCTGCCGTACCGGCCATGCGGGCGATGCCGGCGACATCTTCGTCGGTCTCGCCGGGCAAGCCGATCATGAAGTACAGCTTGAGGCCCGTGAAGCCACCCTCAAAGGTCGCCCGCACGGCCTCCTCGAACTGCGCTTCGTCGATACCCTTGTTGATGGCGTCGCGCAGCCTCTGCGTGCCCGCTTCGGGCGCCAGGGTGATGGAGCCGCGCTGACCGGCGGCGAAGCGCGCCAGGTTGTCGGCGGCGGAATCGATACGCAGCGACGGAAGAGAGACGCGCAGGCCAGGTCGCAGGGCGCGGACCCGCGTGAGCGCCTCTTCGATGCCCGAGTAGTCACAGGAGCTCAGCGAGATAAGCGAGACCTCGTCGCAGCCGGTCTCGGTGAGCAGCCGGTCGGCCGCTTCCACGACCAGATCGACCGGCCGCTCGCGCACCGGCCGGTACCACATTCCGGCCTGGCAGAAACGGCATCCGGCGGTGCAGCCCCGCATCACCTCCACGACCACGCGGTCGTGCACCGCCTCCATGACCGGCACGACCGGGCGCAACACCGGCGGGGTGCTCGAGAAGCCCATGAACACCTGACGCGCGGCCGGAGCACGGCTCACACCCGGTAGCCAGACGCCCGGAACGGCAGCGAGCGCCGTGAGGCGCCGGGCGCGCGTCGGCGCTTCAAGCGCCTCTACGATAGCGTCCAGGCGATGTTCGACCTCGCCCATGAAGAATGCGTCGAAGTACGGCGCCAGCGGCCACGGGTTCGTCACGGCCGGACCCCCGCCGAGCAGGATCGGGTCGTCCTCGCCGCGGTCCTCGGCGTGCAGCGGCACACCCGCCAAGTCGAGCATCTCGAGGACATTGGTGTACGTGAGCTCGTGAGGAAGGGTGAAGCCCCACAGGTCGCAGCCGGCGACCGGCGCCATCGTCTCCAGAGTCCAGAGCGGCACGCCGCCGGCGCGCATGAGCACCGCCATGTCCGGCCACGGGCAGTAGGCGCGCTCCGCCGCCGCCGGCGTGGCATCGTTGAGGTACGTATAGAGGATCTGTAGAGCCGGGTTGGAGATGCCGATCTCGTACGCGTCCGGGTAGGACAGCACGATGCGCGGGCTGGCCCCCGGCTTGACGCGGACGTTGAACTCGCCGCCCGCGTAGCGCCCGGGGCGCGTGACGCGCGCCAGCAGTCTCGCTACTTCATCACTCGGCCAATCCTCGCGTGAGGACTCCGGGGAGCCTGGAACGTACTCGGTCAACTTGTCGATTGATCCTTTGCATGCGCGAGAGCTGGAGCGGTGCTCCAGCTTCGAAGTACGCGATGGCGGCCTGACCCAGCACGACGGTGCCGGAGAACCCGGCGGCGCCCTTGAGCGCCCAGCCGAACCCCGGGACGAAGTCGAGCGCCTGGCGCGCCAGCGTGCGGAAGACGAACGCGGTGCCCACCACGGAGAGGATCTCGAGGGCTCGGTCGAGCCCGACATCCTCCCCGTAGCCGGCGGCGATCTTGAGGACCATGCGGATCTGATTGGCGGTCATCGCCGGCATGTCGGCGCCGGGGATGATTACCACCGCACCGATGACGCCGTTCTGGGCGGCATTGGCGAGGATCACATGATCGCAGTAGGAGCGGCGCACAGCGGGAAGCCGCGTCGCCAGGGCGGCGGCGGCGTCACCGGCGGCGTGCACGATGCGATTCTCCAGTGTGGGCTTCGCCTCGACGGCAGCGCCGAGACCGCGGGCGACTTCATCGTCGTCCACCCCCGCCTCGTTCGCCCAGCCACCATCGGCGGAGCGTTCCACGAGGGCGATGATCCGCCTCCCGGCACGGCGCACGGCGCCCACGACCGGCGCGGCCTCCGCGGCCGCGCAGCCGGCGGCGACGAAGACGACGATGTCCCAGCGCCCGGAGAGACGCCTTTCGCGCGGGAAATCGGCCGGAGACAGCGCGTCCACGGCGGCGCTGACGCCGCCGCGCTCATCGGCTGCGCCGGCCGACACCACGCCGACCACGCGCGCCAAGTCGGCACCGCTGCCGACGATGCAGAGCCGCGGCGCATCGGCGCCGTACCCGCGCGCCTCCCTCACGGCCCTGATGATCTTGGATAGGCCCAGACTACCGGACAAGCCGCCCCCTGTTGCTTGGCATGGCTGTGGCCCGCAGGTGGATAGCCTCCAACAGGCCGACGAACATCACAAAGGCGATCATGGCAGTCCCACCATAACTCACAAACGGCAGCGGGATACCCGTCACCGGCATGATACCAATCGTCATGCCGATGTTCACGAAGACCTGGAAGAGGACCATCACTCCGAGGCCACCGGCCAGGATGCTGCCGTACATGTCGCGCGCCAGCGTGGCGATGCGCAGGGCGCGCCAGATGAACAGCGCGTACAGCACCAGCAGGATGCTCGCCCCCACAAAGCCGTTGCGCTCGCTGACCACCGCGAAGATGAAGTCGGTGTGGTGCTCGGGCAAGAAGTCGAGCGTGGTCTGCGTGGCCATGTTGCCACGCCCCGTGAGCGCGCCCGAGCCCACAGCGATCATCGACTGGATGATGCTGTAACCGCTATCGCTGGGATCGTGACCGACGTTGATGAACACGAACAGGCGCTCGAGCTGGTACGACTGGATGAGGTGGATGCCGGCCAGAGGCAGCACTTTGAGCGCGACGACGAAGGCAGCGGCGGCGCTCCCCGCGAGCACGGCGAAGTGCGTCCACGACGTGCCGTAGAAGTAGAGCATCGCCAGCGTGAGAGCGAGCATGACCATGGTGGATCCAAAGTCGGGTTCCTGGTAGACGAGCAGCGCGGGGACCGCCACCAACCCGAGCGCGACCAGCGTCACACGTTTCGAGCCCAGCATATCCATACGATCGGCAAGGTAGGCGCCGATGCTCAGGGCAAGGAGCAGCAAGGCGAGCGCCGACGGCTGGAAACTGGTGAATCTCAGGTCGATCCAGCGCCGCGCGCCGTTCACGACCTCTCCCAGCGGCAGCACGGCGACGAGGATGAACACCGCGAACCCGTACAGCGCCCACTGAAAGCGGCGATAGATCTCGTAGTCGAGAAGAGAGATCGCGACGGCCACCGCAAGACCCACGACGACGGCGATCAGCTGCTGGCGCACGAAGGCGAACGGCTGTCCGGCGACATCATGGCGAGTGGCGAAGTAGATCATCGTCACGCCGTAAGTGATGAGGCCCACCGTGGCGGCGATGAGCAGGTAGTCGAGGTGCCGAAGGTAGTCGCGCCAGCCCATCGTCAGTCGCTGCGCGTCGTGCCGGTGGCCTTGTCGCTCTTGAGCCCGAACAGCTTGTCGTAGATCATGCGCGTCGCAGGGGCGGCGACCGTTCCGCCGTGCCCGCCCTTCTCGATCATGACGACGACCACGTACTTGGGATCGTTGGCCGGCGCATAGCTCGCGTACCAGGCGTAGTTGACGTAGTGGTACCTGTCCCAGACCTCGGCGGTGCCCGTCTTGCCGGCCACGGCCACGGGATAGGCGCCGAACACCGAGGATGACGTACCCGACGACGACGAGGCAGCTTCGCGCAAGCCGCTGCGCACGACATCGAGCGTGCTCTGTGAGATGTCGACCTTGCGCGGCTTGCGCGCCTCCAGATCGCGGACCATCTTGCCCTGTGAGTCGACGATCTTCATGCCGATGTGCGGTTGCACGATGTAGCCCCCGTTGGCGACCGCCGCGTACGTGACCGCCAGCTGCAGCGGCGTGGCCTCCAGGTCCCCCTGCCCGACGGCCAGGTTGAGTGAGTCGCCCGGCGTCCACTGCTGGTCGATCTCGCTCTTGAAGTGCTTCTCGAGCCAGGCCGGCGTGGGCACGCGGCCCGAGACCTCGCCGGGCAGGTCGATGCCGGTGGCCTTGTTCATGCCCAGGCGCATGGCCCAGTCCTCGAGCTCGGTGCCTTTGCTCTGCCAGAACAGGTAGCCGACGTTGTAGAAGTACACGTCACACGATTGCGTGAGCGCCCCGACCAGATCGAGGGTGCCGTGGCCGTCCAGAGCCCAGCAGTGCCAGACGGTCTTGTCGTAGGCGATCGGCGGCTTGTAGCTGCCGTTGCAGAAGAAGGAAGTGTACGGGGTGATGACGCCTTCTTCCAGCCCGGCGATGGCGTCGATCGGTTTGAACGTGGAACCCACGGCCTTCTGCTCCTGGATGGCACGGTCGAGCAGCGGCGTGTTGGCGCTCGGGCGCTTGAGCGCGTTGTAGTCCTTGGTGCTGATGCCGCCCACCCATTCCGCGGGATCGAAGCTGGGATAGCTGGCCATCCCCAGCACCTGGCCGTGGCGCGCGTCGAGCACGACCGCCGCGCCGCCGTTGGCCTCCACCTGGCCGCCGGCGTGCGCGAGGCTGATGCCGTACCGCAGGGCTTCCTCGGCCGTAGCCTGGACCCCTACGTCGAGAGTCGTGACCAGCGAGTCGCCCGGCTCGGGCAGACGGCCACCGGGCACCGGGTCATGCGACTTGGGCCTGCCGAAGTTGTCGACCTCGATCTTGGCCACGCCGTCGCGGCCGCGCAGCCAGCGATCATAGCTCCATTCCAGGCCGCCCCGGCCAATGACGTCACCGGACGCGTAGCCGCTGAAACGCTTCTCCTTGAGCTGCTCCGCATCGATCTCGCCCACGTTGCCCAACAGGTGAGCGGCGAGGCTGCCGTGCGGATACGCGCGCAGGTAGTTCTTCTGGATCTCGACGCCGGGGAAGGACGCCGTGTGCTCGAGCAAGTACGACATGACGGTGCGGCTCACGTCCTCCTTGATGACGATCAGGTCCAGAGAGACCGCCTCCCCGGCGGCGATCTTCGTCCACGTCATCGTCGAGTGGGGTGGGGGCGGCCAGCCGGGGCGCAGGTGGTCCTCGATCTCGCGGCGGACCTTCCCGGGTTTCTCGTTCAGGACACGGGCCAGGCGCACGACCTCCGCATCCAGCGTCCCGTCCGGGACGTCCATGAGGCGGATCCCCACCGCCAAGCCCGGCCGGTTCCCTACGATCACCTTGCCGTGACGATCCTGGATGGAGCCTCGCGACGCCACCAGCTTGACCGAGGCCAGGCGATTGTCATTGGCCCTGGCCAGGAACTCCTGCCCGCTCAGGATCTGCAGGAACCAGAGCCGGAACAGGACGATGCCGAAGAGTACGACGGCGATGCCGACCATGACGGCTACGCGGAGAGCGACCGACGGAAGCTGGATGATGGGCTTGTCACGACGGCCGGTGCGGATAGGCCGCTCACGACGCCCGTAGCCGTCACCGAGCCCGTGAAACACGCAGATCACCTGCCCCGTGCAGCCACAGGCGCACCACAAGATACAGCGGCGCCGCCAGGAGCGTGTTGATGACGAGGGACGGCACGAGCACCCGGCCGACGAAGAATCCCACCGGTACCTGACGCTCGAGCAGGAACTGGGCCATGGCGAACAGGGTGTTGGCGACCAGCGTGGCGGCGAACGTGGTGAGCAACGGCGCGAACCCGGCCGACAGGTCGGCGGTCTCCGCGTAGCGGCCGGCGAAGTAGCCGACCAGGACGAACACGAACGCGCTCAGGCCGAAGGGCTCCATGAGCGCGATCGCCGTCAGCATCCCGATGAGGAAGCCGAACACGGCGCCGGTCTCCGAGCCCTTCATGAGAGCGACGCAGACGATGATGATGAGGGCAAAGTCCGGGTTGGCGCCCAGGATGCGGATGTTGGGCGCCACCGTGGTCTGAAGCAGCGCCGCGACGACGAGCATGACCGCGAGGCGGGCGGTCTTCCCCCCCGAAGGCCAATGGCGCGCAGTGTCGATCGATGTGCGCTCCAGCGTCATCGCACGACCACCTGGACCAGGTCGAGCTTGCGGAAGTCGACGAAGGGCTTCACGGCGATGCTCTGATAGAGCTCCACTTCCTGCAGGCCCACGCTCTCGACGACGCCGATGGGGATGCCGCGCGTGAAGATGGAGCCTCTGGGGCCGGAGGTACCGGAGGTGACCACGTCCTGCCCCACCTTGACCTTCTCGTTCTTGTCGACGTACTGCAGCGTAACGTCACCCGTGACGCTGCCGCCCAGGATGCCCTGAGCGCCGCCGGGCATGACCATCCCGTCCACGTAGCTCTGCTGGTCGATGATAAGGGTGACCCCGGCCGCGTTGGCGGTCACGCTCGTGACGCGGCCCACCAGCCCGGCGCCGTTCACGACGGCGTCGTACACGTGCACGCCGCTCGTGCTGCCCACGTTGATCGTTGCCGTCGAGTACCAGGCGGTGGTAGGCCGAGCGACGACACGACCGGTGACGAGCCGCACGCCTTTGGGGAAGATCTTGTGGTCCCGCAGCTTGACCATGGCGCGCAGCTCGTCGTTCTCGGCTTGCGTGGTCAGCTCTTGGGCGACGCCGACGCGGAGCTGCTCGACCTCTTTCCTGAGCTCGTTGTTCTCGGACTTTGCGCTGAAGAGGTCGCCGGCCCAGTTCCAGGCGTCGCGAAACGGCTTGGTCGACCGGGCGGTGCCGTTCTGCAGCGGCGCCACCACACGCAGGACCACGCTCTGCGCGCCACGCGCGATGCCGCTGTCCGACTCGCGAAAGTACAACGTGAGCATGGCGACGGAGAGCAGCAGCAGGATCGCGACGACGATCCGCCGCCGGAGTACGCGCCGGCGATTCATCAGTCAGCGAAGGACGGAGCTACCGACCCCGCGGCCGGGAGTTGCGCTTGCTCTTGACGAGGACATCGAACTCCTCGAGATACTTGCCGGAGCCCACAGCCACGCACGTGAGCGGAGACTCCGCCAGATGCACCGGCATCTGCGTCTCTTCGCGCAGGCGCTCGGCCAGACCCTGCAGCAACGACCCGCCGCCGGCGAGCATGATCCCGCGGTCCATGACGTCGCTGGCAAGCTCCGGCGGCGTCTTGTCGAGGGTCGCCTTGATGGCGTCGATGATCGCCTGCACGGGCTCTTCGAGAGCAGTGCGCACTTCTTCGGACGAAAGGACGATCGTCTTGGGCAGACCGGTCACGAGGTCGCGGCCGCGGATCTCGGCCTGCTCCTCCTGCGGCAACGCGTGCGCGGAGCCGATCTCGAGCTTGATCTCCTCCGCCGTCTGGCTGCCGATCAGGAGCTTGTACTCCTTCTTGACGTAACTGATGACGGCTTCGTCGAGTTCGTCGCCGCCGACACGGATGGACTGGCTGACGACGATGCCGCCGAGCGAGATGACGGCCACCTCGCTGGTGCCGCCGCCGATGTCGACGATCATGCTGCCGGTAGGCTCGGCGACCGGCAGGCCGGCGCCGATGGCGGCCGCCATGGGCTCTTCGATGAGGGTCGCCCAGCGAGCACCCGCGGAGTAGGTCGCCTCTTCCACCGCTCTCTTTTCGACGCCGGTCACACCACTAGGGACGCAGATGACCACCCTGGGGTGCGCCCAGCGGTTCTGCATGACCTTGCGGATGAAATGGCGCAGCATCTGCTCGGTGATATCAAAGTCGGCGATGACGCCGTCTTTGAGCGGCCGCACGGCGCTGATGGTGGCCGGCGTGCGGCCGAGCATGCGCTTGGCCTCCGCGCCGACGGCGTGGACCTCATTGGAGCGGTGGTCGATGGCGACCACGGACGGCTCGCTGAGCACGATGCCCCGGCCGCGCAGATAGACCAGTGTGTTGGCGGTACCAAGGTCGATCGCCATGTCGCGAGCGCCAAAGCCCGTCACGAAGCCGAGGAAGCCGATCAGGAGCTCCTTTCGGTGAGATATCGAACAGCGATTGTATACGCTGGCTCAAGGCATCGCCAACTCAGGCGACGCGGACGGAGAAACCGGGCGGGGGCGCCGCAGGCCCATCCGTGCGCAACGGCCGTTCAAGGCCGCAACCACGAGAAGGGCATGACGGAGAAGCCGGCCAGCGCCTCGAGCAGCGCCGGCACCGGCAAGCCGACGACGTTGAAGTAGTCGCCATCCACGGCGGAGACCAGCGCCGAGCCGACGCCCTGGATGGCGTAGGCGCCGGCGCGCTCGCGCCACTCGCCGCAGGCGGCGTAGCGCGCGATGTCCCCGGCTCCCAGCTCTCGGAAGGTCACGCCGGTCACCGCGTGCGTCGTGACGCCGCGCTCCCGCGAGCACAGGTGCAGGCCGCTGAAGACCTCGTGGCGGCGGCCGGCGAGGAGGCGAAGGTAGTGCGCCGCCTCCTCCTCGCCGGACGCCTTGCCGAGCACGCGGCCGTCGACCACGACCACGGTGTCCACGCCGAGGACCAGCTCGCCCGCCCGCAGGCGGACGCGGGCGAGCACCTCCTCGGCCTTCCCGCGGGCGTTGCGCTCGACGGTGCGCACGGGATCCCCGTCGCGCAGGTCCTCATCGTGCTCGCTGACGACGATACGGAACGGCACGCCGAGCTGGCGCAGCAGCGTCCTGCGCTGCGGCGAACGCGAGGCGAGGACGAGCCTCAGGGACGGCCGCGCACGATGCGCGGGCCGCTCAGACGAGGTCGTCCTCACCGAAGAAGAGGGCGATCTCGCGAGAGGCGCTCTCGGGGCCGTCCGAACCGTGCACCACGTTCTCTTCCTTGCTCAGCGAGAAGTCGCCGCGGATGGTACCCGGGGCGGCCAGCGCGGAGTCGGTGACGCCCATCATCGTCCGCGCCACGGTGATCGCGTCACGGCCTTCCCAGACCATGGCGACCACGGGGCCGGAGGTGATGAAGGCGGCCAGCGACTCGAAGAACGGCTTGCCGACGTGCTCCGCGTAGTGCCTCTCGGCCAGGGCGCGGTCGATGCGCAGCGCCTTCATGCCGCGCAGCACGAAGCCGCGGCGCTCGAAGCGGGCGATGACTTCGCCGACAAGGCCGCGAGCGACGCCGTTAGGCTTGACCATGATGAACGTACGTTCCACGGAGGGCCTCCTGGGGACCTGAGATGCGGCGCCTCGGCGCCGCGAACGGGACTGTGAGCGGGGCTGCCCGCTACGCGCGGTCGTAGGCCGGCACCGGGGCGCCGTGCATGTCCTTCTCGCAGAACGGACACACACGCCACTGCGGCTCGACCGGCTTGTGGCACGACGGACAGGTGGTGCGCAGACGACGGCTGCAGGTGGGGCACACCAGGTAGTCGTCGCGGACCGGCGTCATGCAGAACGAGCAGCGAGCCTGGTCGCCGAGGCGCTGCTCCAGCATCTGCATCTCGAGCTCGCGTTCCTGGCGGTCGGCCAGAAGTTCCGGCGGCCGCACGATGGAGTAGACGATCAGCCCGATGGGCCCGAACACGAGGCCCGTGAGCACGCAGACCGCGAGCACGATCTTGTCGTCCACGCGGCGACGGGCGTCTTTGAAGACCCAGTAGGCGCAAGCGATCCACAGGACGACCATGAAGAACCAGAACATGTACGTGATGAAATGCCAGGTCGGTGACTTGAAGAAGTCCATGACCGCCTGGAACGGATTGCTGTCCGTGGTCGTCGTCGTGTTCGCCGCGGCGATGGTCCAGTGAGGCACCGTCTCCTCCTCAGGCGCACGTCGCCGAGGTCGCCCGAAGCGCCTCGGCGGGGTGGCGGCCGGTCACGGACTGGAGGGTGCGACGCCCCCCTGACGCGGACCCGGCCGACTGGCCTCGGCGGCCAGCGCCGCAATCATACCCGAGAATATCGCGCCATGGACAGAGTACAGGGAGTACCAGTAGAGAAGGCCGGGCAGCCCCTTGGGCGCGAAGTAGGTCGTCTGCACGAGCAACGTGCCGCCGGCCTGCGCCAGCGTCTCGAACTGTAGCCAGGCGCGGCCGGGCACTTTCATCTCGGCGCGGAGCCGCAGCAGCCGCGCCGGCTCCACGGCCTCCGCGCGCCTGAGCGTAGCCGAGCATCAGGTCGCCGTGGGTGCGCACGTCGGCCCCGCCCACCTCGATCACGCGGCCGGCGCTCTCAGGCACATCCAGGGTGTCCACGAGGTACCTCAGGACGTCGTCCACGCCGATCGGCTGCACCTTCGTGTACATCGACTTGGGACAGATCATCACCGGCAGGCGCTCGGTGAGATAGCGGATCATCTCGAAAGAGATGCTCCCGGACCCCACCACGACGGCGGCCCGGAACTCGGTGACCGGCACGCCCGCCTCGCGCAGCGCGTCGCCGGTGTCCTGACGCGAGCGCAGATGGTCGGAGATGCCGGCCTCGGGATCGCCGAGGCCGCCGAGGTAGACGATGCGGCTCACGCCGGCATCGGCGGCGGCACGGGCGAAGCTCCTCGCCGCCGCGACGTCGCGCTCGTGGAACCCTTTGCCGTCGGCCATGCTGTAGACGAGGCAGTAGGCGACGTCGACCCCGGCCAGAGCGTCCGCGAGACCAGCAGGCCGCAGTACGTCGCCGGTCGCCACCTCGACGTGCGGCAGCCAGTCGCGACCCTGGAGGCGGGACGGGTCACGGACCAGACAACGCACGCGATGGACGAGTGGAACGCTTAGAGCATACCCACGAGCGGGGGAGGCACGACGGCGATGCGCATGCCGAGGAGGTAGCCGACGAAGAAAGCGACGAACGCGACGGCGATCACGATGAGAAACGCCACCAGGAACCGCACGGCCGGGTGCGCCTTCTTCTGTGCCATTGGACCCTCCACGAGTTTGCGCCAGTATATCCGACGCACTTTGGCCGACAACCGGACGGAAACCGACGTCAGCCCGGGCTCGCGAGCACGTCGCGCAGGTCCTGCAGCAGGTAGAGGGAGCCGCCGATCAGGACGGACCCGTCGGGCCCTGCCGACTCGCGCGCCAACGCTAGAGCCTCGTGCGGGTCGATCTCGACGCGGACGCCGGTGAGCGCGCGGCCGAGGCGGGCGGCCGCCGCCCGCAGGGCGGCAGCCAGCTCCTCGGCCCTGAGGCTCCGCGGCTCGCCTGCCTGCGTACACACGGCGGCGTCCAACAGCGGGACGAATCGCTCGAGCATCTCCTCGTAGCCCTTGTCGCGCATGATCGCGAGCACGCCCACGGTCGGCCTGGGGACGTTCACGGCCGCTAGGCTCCGGGCGAGCGCGCGCACTCCGTCGGGGTTGTGGGCTCCATCGGCGAGCACCAGCGGCCGCTCGCCCACCTTCTGCAGACGGCCGGGCACGGTTGTGGCGGTCAGCGCCTCTCGCGCGGCGGCCTCATCCAGACGGCCGACGAGCAGCCGTACCGCCGCCACCGCCAGCCCGGCGTTCATCACCTGATACAAGGCCGGCGTCGGCACACTGAGACCGGCCCACTCTTCGAGCGCGCCGTCGAGCGCGAACGCGACGCCGAAGTCCGACGGCGAACCGGCGACCCGCAGGTCGCCGGGCGGCGGCGCCATGCCCTCGCCTGGGGCCGTCTCGTGGCGCAGGAAATGGGGCCGAGCGCCGGCCGCGGAGCAGACCCGGCGCGCCGCGCCTTCGAGATCGTCGATCTCGCCGAACACGACGTCGCCGCCCTTGATGACCGCCGCCTTCTCCGCGAAGATCAGCTCGCGCGTGTCGCCCAGCACCTCCGTGTGCTCCAGGGCGATGTTGGTCAGCACCACGACCGGCGCGTCGACGATGTTGGTCGCGTCGAGGCGGCCGCCGAGCCCGGCCTCGAGAGCGGCGACCTCCACCCCGCTCTCGGCCATGGCGAGCAGCGCCGCGACCGTGAGCACCTCGAACTGCGTGGTCTCCCCCACGTCCTCAGGCAGCGATGCCGTGGCCTCGCGCACAGCCTCGACGCAGGCCGCGAGCACGGCCTCGTCCACGGGGCGGCCGTCCACCACGACGCGCTCGGTCCAGCCCGAGATGTGCGGAGAGAGATACGCTCCGGCGCGCAAGCCGTGGTTGCGCAGCAGCGCCTCGCAGTACCGCGCCGCGGAGGACTTGCCGTTGGTACCCACGACGTGGATCACGCCGTAGGCGTCCTGCGGCCGGCCCAGGGACTCGAGCAGCGCGCTGACGCGCTCCAGCCCCGGCCGCATGCCGAACGCGGCCAGCGACTCGAGGTAGGCGACCCACGCGTGATCGACGGCGCTCACGAGCCCTCCGCGCCGCCCACGGCGCCGGCCTCAGGCCCCGCGCAGGTGCGCGAGGCGCACCGCAAGCTCGTCGCGCTCGGCAACGTACGCGGCGAGCTTGTCGCGCTCCTTGGCCACCACGGCCTCGGGGGCGCAGCCCGTGAAGCCCGCGTTGGCGAGCTTCGCCTCGCCGCGCGTGATCTCGGCCTCGAGCTTGCCGAGCTGCTGCTCGAGGCGAGCGAGCTCCTCGGCTTTGTCGACCACGGCGGCCACCTCGAGGCGGCCGCCGGGCACCAGCACCACGGTCGCTCCGGCGTCGGGATCGCCCTCGAAGCACACCTGCGTGCGCGCCAGCGCGCGGAACGCGGCGGCGTAGGGCGCGTAGCGCCCGGCCGCGCCGCCGCCCTCGGCCACGAACACGGCCTCGAGGACCTTACCTGGGGGCACCTCGGCCTCGCCGCGGAAGCGGCGCAGCGCGTCGACCACGGCCTGCAGCTCGCCGACGGCCGCCTCGTCGGGCGGGGAAAGGAGCGCCTCGTCGTGCAGCGGATGCTGACGCTCGAGGAGCGGCGCCTCGCCGTACTGCGCCGCGACCTCCTCGGTGACGAACGGCAGGAAGGGGTGCAACAGGCGCATGATCTGGTCGAGAAGCCAGCGCGCGTGGCCCGCGGCCTGTGCCTTCTGCGCCTCGTCCTCGCCGTACAGGCGCACCTTGACGAACTCCAGGTACCAGTCGCAGAACTCGTCCCAGACGAAGTGGTACAGCGTGTCGACCGCCTCGGCGAAATCGAAGACCGTGACCGCCGCCTCCACCTCGGCCAGACAGCGCTGGAAGCGGCTCGTGATCCAGCGATCGACCTGGTGGGCGTCGCTGCGCTTCGCCGGGTAACCCTCGCTCGCCAGCAGCACGAGCCGGGACGCGTTCCAGAGCTTGTTGGCGAAGCTGCGGCCCATGACGATCTTCTCTTCGCTGAAGCGCACGTCCTGGCTGCTGCTCATGAGCAGCAGGGCAAAGCGTGTGGCGTCGGCGCCGTACTTCTCGATCATCTCCAGAGGGTCGATCCCGGTCCCCAGGCTCTTGCTCATGCGCCGTCCGTCGGCGGCCTGGATCACGGAGTGGATGTAGACGTCGTGGAACGGGATGTCGCCCACGAACTCGAGGCCCATCATCACCATGCGCGCGACCCACAGGAAGATGATGTCGCGCGCCGTGCTCAGCACGTTGGTGGGATAGAAGTACGCGAGATCCGCCGTCTCGTCGGGCCAGCCCCAGGTGGCGAACGGCCAGAGCGCGGAGCTGAACCAGGTGTCCAGGACGTCTGTCTCGCGCGTCAGGGCCGCAGAGCCGCACTCGGCACAGGCCTGCGGCTCCGTCCCGGCCACGTTCACGTGACCGTTCTCGCAGTACCACACCGGCAGCTGATGGCCCCACCACAGCTGGCGGCTGATGCACCAAGGACGCAGCCTGTCCATCCAGTCGATGTAGACGCGCCCCCAGCGCTCGGGCGTGAACTTCACCCTGCCGTCGCGCACGACCTCGCTGGCCGGCTCCTTGAGCCGGCCCATGTCCATGAACCACTGCTCGCTGATGAGCGGCTCGATCGGAGTACCGCAGCGGTCGCAGGTGGCCACGCTGTGCGGGTAGTCCTCCACCTTTTCGAGGGCGTCAAGCTTCTTGAGGTCGGCCACGACGCGCGCGGCGGCCTCCTCGACCTCGAGCCCCGCGTAGGGGCCGCCGGCCGCGGTGATGCGGCCGTCCTGGCCGATGGCCTGCACCGAGTCGAGCTTGTGGTCGCGGCCGATGTCGAAGTCGGTGAGGTCGTGCGCCGGCGTGATCTTGAGGACGCCGGTGCCGAACTCCGGGTCGACGCGCTCGTCGGCGACGATCTTGAGCTCGCGCCCGAGCAGCGGCAAGGTGGCCGTCTTGCCGACGACGTCCTTGTACCTCGCGTCGTCCGGGTGCACGGCCACTGCCGTGTCGCCGAGCATCGTCTCGGGGCGCGTCGTGGCGATCGTGACGCTGCCGCCGCCCTCCACCTCGTAGCGCACGTAGTTGAGGGTGCCGGGCATGTCCTTGTAGGCCACCTCGAGGTCGCTGATCGCCGTGCCGCAGCGCGGGCACCAGTTCACGAGGTAGCTGTCCTTGTGGATGTAGCCCTTCTCGTAGAGGGCGACGAAGACCTTGGTCACCGCCCGGGCGTAGCCGTCGTCGAAGGTGAAGCGCTCGCGGTCGTAGTCGCACGAGCACCCCAGGCTCTTGAGCTGCTCGATGATCGTGCCGCCGTACTCACGGCGCCACTCCCAGACGCGCTTCGTGAACGCCTCGCGGCCGAGGTCCTCCTTGGTGAGACCCTCCTTGCGCAGCATCTTCTCGACCACGTTCTGGGTGGCGATGCCGGCGTGGTCGGTACCCACCAGCCAGCAGGCGTTCTCGCCGAGCATGCGGTGGTAGCGGGTGAGCACGTCCTGGATGATGTTGTTGAGGGCGTGGCCCATGTGCAGCACGCCGGTGATGTTGGGCGGCGGGATGACAATTGAGTACGGCGCGCGCGCCGGGTCTGGCTCGGCGTGGAACAGGTGCTCGTCGAGCCAGTGGTTCATCCAACGCGCCTCTACGGCGGCGGGCTCGAAGCGGGTGGTCGCGCGGAGGTAGTCGGCGGTGCTCTGTGCGTCGGTCATGGGGCCTCTGTGCTGGCGGATGATGACGTGGCCAAATCGACCGCGGACTCGGCTACGCCCGCCCGCGGCCACGCGACAGTATAGCGGGAGGCGGGCGGCGCTGCCGAGCGCTCGCCCGGTCCGCCTCGTTCACCGGCGGTGGAAGACGCGGAGAGCGCGGCGGCGCTCGTGCACGGCCCCCTCGTTCGTCTGTACTTCTCGCCGGGATTCTTCGGACTGAGGCGCCCTAGCGTGCGTCCTCAGTCGGCGGCACGTCGCCGCCGCTCGCCTCGACGGCGCACACCTGGCAGAACTCGTCCGAGCCCTCGATGCCGACCCCACACTGCGAGCAGTGCTGTTCGAGCCGGCCGCCGACCGCGTCGACCGCCGGCTCGACGTCCGATCCTGGCGTCTGGTGGTTGTGTTCCTCGCTCATCTTCTGTGCTCCTTGAAGGCAGATATCGATCAACGTGAGCTTGAATGTACCCGAAGGGGGCGCCGGCGTATCCGGCGACGGAGGTCCGTGCGGACTCGCGCTAGCTCCCGGCGGGCGCTCGGCGCCCGCCGAACACGTGCGGCAACGCGTCCTCAAACTTGTCTACGTAGACTAGGTGGCGGCGCCTTGCTCAGGCGGACTCTGCGTCACGCTGCGGCGCCGCCTTGCGGCGCGCCTCGGTGACAAGCGTCGGGTCGATCCCCTTCTCGATCGTCTCACGGGTGATGACGCACTTGCTCACGTCCTCGCGGGAGGGGAGATCGAACATGACGCCCATCAGCGATTCCTCGATGATCGAGCGCAGGCCGCGGGCGCCGGTGCCGCGGTCGAGCGCCTTGTGAGCGATCGCCCCCAGCGCCTCGTCGGCAAACATCAGCTCCACACCGTCCAGGCTGAAGAACTTCTGGTACTGCCTGGTAAGCGCGTTCTTGGGTTCGGTGAGGATGCGCTTAAGGTCGCTCTCGTCGAGGTTGTGGACCGCGGAGACCACCGGCAGCCGGCCGATGAACTCGGGGATGAGCCCAAAATTGAGCAGGTCCTCGGGCAGCGCGTGCGCGAAGATGGTGCCCGGGTCCTTGTCGGCCTTGCTGACCACGTCGGCCATGAAGCCCACGCCCTGGCGGCCCATGCGGCGCTCGATGATCTTCTCGAGCCCGGCGAAGGCGCCGCCGCAGATGAACAGCACATTGGTGGTGTCGATGGTGAGGAACTCCTGGTGGGGGTGCTTGCGGCCGCCCTGCGGCGGCACGCTGGCGATGGTACCCTCGAGGATCTTGAGCAGGGCCTGCTGCACGCCCTCGCCCGAGACGTCGCGGGTGATGGACGGATTGTCGGCCTTGCGCGCGATCTTGTCGATCTCGTCGATGTAGATGATACCGGTCTCGGCGCGCTTGAGGTCGAAGTCGGCTGCCTGGATGAGTTTGAGGAGGATGTTCTCGACGTCCTCGCCCACGTAGCCGGCCTCGGTGAGCGCCGTGGCGTCGGCGATCGCGAAGGGCACGTTGAGGATACGCGCCAGCGTCTGCGCGAGCAGCGTCTTGCCACAGCCGGTGGGGCCGAGGAGCAGGATGTTGCTCTTCGCCAGCTCCACATCGGTCTCGCCGGAAGCCACGGCCTGGACGCGCTTGTAGTGGTTGTAGACCGCCACGGAAAGCGAGCGTTTGGCTTCGTTCTGGCCGACCACGTAGTCGTTCAGGATGTCGTTGATGTCGTGCGGCTTGGGCAGCTGCTCGAGGTCGAGTGTCGCCGGGGTGGTGAGCTCCTCATCGATGATCTCGTTGCAGAGGTCGATGCACTCGTCACAGATGTACACGCCCGGGCCGGCGATGAGCTTCTTGACCTGCCGCTGCGACTTGCCACAGAAACTGCAGAGCAGTTGATCGTTGCCGTCGGTCGTTCCTGCCAACTCGCTCCTCCTCGAACAGACTGACGCTCGCCCGCCGCTAGCGGTGAGCGATGACGTCGTCGATCATGCCGTACTCCTTGGCCTCGGCCGCGCTCATGAAGTTGTCGCGCTCGGTGTCCTGGCGGACCTTTTCGACCGGCTGCCCTGTGTGCTCGGCGAGGATCTCGTCGAGCCTCTGGCGCAGGTTGAGGACCTCTCTGGCGTGGATCTCGACGTCGGTGGCCTGACCCTCGTAGCCGCCCATGATCTGGTGGATGAGGATGCGCGCATTGGGCAGCGCGAAGCGCTTGTCCTTGGCGCCGCCGGCCAGCAGCAGAGCGCCCATACTCATGGCGCTGCCCACGCAGATGGTGCTCACGTCGGGCTTGATGAACTGCATGGTGTCGTAGATGGCCAGGCCGGCGGACACGGACCCGCCGGGGCTGTTGATGTAGACGCTGATGTCCTTGTCGGGATCGTCGGATTCGAGATGAATGAGCTGCGCGACGATGAGGTTGGCGACATCGTCGGTGACCGGCATGCCCAGGAAGATGACGCGCTCGTTGAGCAGCCGGGAAAAGATGTCGAACGAGCGCTCGCCGCGGCTCGTCTGTTCGATGACGAACGGTACCAGTGGACTCACGTGTTCACCCTATCCTTGCGTTGCTGCTGGTCGTACCTGTCTTTCCCGCGCCCAAACGCTCAGTCGTCGGCCTCGGTGTCCGCCGCGTCTTCCGCGGCCGCCTCGTCCGCCTCCGTCATCTCGACGGCGACCGACTGCTCGGCGACGAAATCGACGGTCTTGGCCAGTAGCATTTCGGCGCGCACGGCCTCTTGCCTGCCCGATTCGCGCAGATCGGCGATGAGTTGCAGCGGGTCGCGGTCGAGCGCCTTGGCGTCCGAGCGGATTATCTCGAGCATCTCGTCGTCGCTCACCGAGAGCTCCTCGGCGGCGGCGATGGCGTCCAGCACCAGGCGCCGCTTGATCACCAGCTCGGCCTGCGGGCGGAGCTCCTCCTCGACCTCTTCTTCGCTCTTCTCGAGCACGCCGAGGTAGACGTCCATAGTGAGGCCGCGCTCGCCTACGCTCTCCTCGAGCTCGTGGTACAGGCGATGGGCCTCGCGGTCGATCATGGAGGACGGCACAGCGACGGTGGCGTCGGTGACGGCCTTGTCCACGGCGGCGGCGCGGAACTCGCGCTGCGCGCCGGCCTCTGCCGCCGCTTCGAGCCGCGTGAGCACGTCGGCGCGCAGCTCGTTCATGGTCTCGAACTCGCTCACGTCGGCGGCGAAGGCGTCGTCCAGTTCGGGCACGATCTTGGTCTTGATCTCCTTGACGGCGACCTTGAAGGTGGCCGGCTGCCCAGCGAGCTCCTCGGCCTGGTAGTCCTCGGGGAAGGTGACGTCGAAGCTCTTCTCGGTGCCCCGCTCCACGCCCACGAGCTCCTCTTCGAAGCCGGGGATAAGATTGCCGCGGCCGACCTCGAACATCTGGTCGGTGCCCTGGGCGCCCTCGACAAGTTCTCCGTCGCGGATGCCAGAGAGGTCCATGAGTACGAAGTCGCCGTGTTGAACGGCGCGGTCCTCGACCGGCTGCAGGCTGGCCAGGCGCTCCTGCAACATTGCCAGCTGCGCATCGACCTGCGCATCGCTGACGTCCACTGCGCGTTTCGGCACCTCGAGCCCCTTGTAGGCGCCGAGAACCGGGGTCGGCATCATCTGCACCTTGAGCGAGAAGCTGTAGCCGGCGGTCTCGTCGAGCGGGCCTGCCTGGAGGTCTGTGGTGCCGACGACGTCGTCGTAAAGGCCGGCCTCACGCAGCGCCTCGTCGCCCCACTCGGGGATAGCCTCTTCGAGCGCCTCGCCGCGGATGAGTTCCGGGCCGAAGTGGACGACCACCATGTCGCGCGGCACGTGGCCCTTGCGAAAGCCGGGCATCTGGAGCTCGCCGCGGAGGTGCGAAACGGTTCGCTCGTAGGCCTTCTTGACCGTCTCGGGGGGGATCTCGACGCTGAGCTCGACCTCGTTCTCGGCTGTGGGCTTGACCTTCGTCTTCACTGTGGAATCTCCGTCCGTCGCTGGGGCGTGCCGCAGGTGCCGCGGGCACCGGCGTCCGCCGTATGGTCCGTGCGGGGGTCAGGCCGAAGCCTGTGGTGCGGGTGAGAGGACTTGAACCTCCACGAGCAAGAGCTCACCAGATCCTAAGTCTAGCGCGTCTACCAGTTCCGCCACACCCGCGCAGCGCTAACACCGACGGCCGGCGCTCGCGCCGGCCGGTGCATCACCTGGTTGGGGTGGACGACGGGACTCGAACCCGCGACCGCCGGGACCACAACCCGGAGCTCTACCAGCTGAGCTACGTCCACCACCGCTCACAGCCGCCCACCCGAGCCTGCCAGAGCTCGGCTCCGGAGCGGACGGCCGACGTAAAAGGATACCATCCCCGGGCGCAGTTCGTCACGACGGGGGCGCCGAGACCGGGGAGGGTCCCGCCCCGAGCTACTGCTCAGGCTGGGATCGCGGCTCCGCCGGGAGTTCGGGCTCCAGGCACGCAGTGCGCACATCCCGCAACAGCCGCCCATCCTTGATCTCCAGGATGCGGTCGGTCTGCTGCGTCACGCTGAAGTCGTGGCGCGCCCGGCAGGATTCGAACCTGCGACCCTCGGATTAGAAGTCCGACGCTCTATCCAACTGAGCTACGGGCGCGCGGATCTGAGCTACGGGCGCGCGGATAGTCGACACACGGCGGTCGCCCGTGCGCGGTAGCGGCACCGCCGACCAGAAGGGACGATGTGGAGCGGGAGACGGGTCTCGAACCCGCGACCCTCAGCTTGGAAGGCTGATGCTCTACCAACTGAGCTACTCCCGCCCGTGGAGATGTGCTGGTCGGGACGGGCGGATTCGAACCGCCGACCCCCTGCTCCCAAAGCAGGTGCGCTACCAGGCTGCGCCACGTCCCGGCGCGGGCCAGTATACCGCACCTGCCGGCCATAGCCTGAGCGACACGCCATGGGAAGAGGGTCCGTGTTCGTCGGGAAGAGCCCTGCGCTCCAGGCAGGATGACGCGCCGAACGGGCAGGGCTACTCGCCCTGGTAGGGCAGCGTCAGGCACTCGCCGGGACGCACGGTGGAGGCCTGCAGGCCGTTCGCTTCGCGGATCTCGTAGACGGCGCGACGAAGATCGATACCCGTACCGTACTCCTGCGCGGCGATACTCCACAGGGTATCGTCGCCGCGCACCACATGCTGGTGACCGGTGTAGATGCTGGCATCTTCGCCCGCGTGCGCGACGCGCACACCGGCCCAGACAGCGATGAAGATGAGGAGAAGGAACACGGAGAAGCGCAGGAGGCCGGCGAGGCGGCGCCGGCGCACCTGGCGCCGGCCGGCCCGGCTGCTCGGGCGCCGCGAGACACGCCGGCTCACGCCTGTGCCATACGTACTCTCCCGCACTGTCGCCAGGCCTCGATACGTGTGTGCGGCGCTCACCGCGGAACCTCACGGAGGTAGCGCGGCACCACGCCACTGAGGTCGCTGCCGCAGGAGAGACAGTGCACGGCAACCTCACCGCTCCAGATGTCGGCCCTGGTCACCGTCACGTGCGGACTTCCACACCACAGACACGGCTCCTCGCGTCCCGCGAGGGCGGAGGCAAGCGTTTCGTCGACGGCGTCGGCGAGTGTCGGAATGGCGACAGTGGCGAGAGGCACGGTACTCATAGCTGGCGAAGGACCCCCACGACTCTGCCGACGAGTTCCACCTCGTCGGCGTTGACGATGATCGGCTCGTAGAGCTCGTTCTCGGGCTGCAGGCGCACGGTGCGGCCCTCGTTGTAGAAGCGCTTGGTGGTGGCCTCGTCGCCGACCAGCGCCACGACGATCTCGCCGTTCTGCGCTTGATCCTGCGAGTGCACGACGATGAAGTCGCCGTTGAAGATGCCGGCGCCGGCCATGGAGTCGCCCTGCACGCGGAGGACGAAGTCGTCGTCGTCACGGCGCAGGAAGCCGGGGACGTCGACGAGCTCCTCGATGTTCTCCTCGGCGAGGATGGGCACGCCGGCGGCGACACGACCGACCAGCGGCAGCGGGCGCGGCGGTCGGAAAGCGCCAACGACGTCCAGTGCGCGCGGCTTGGTGGGATCGCGCTTGATGAGCCCCAGGCGCTCGAGATTGGCGAGGTGCGCGTGTACGGTCGATGGCGAGGACAGGTCGAGCTCCGCGCAGATCTCGCGCACCGTCGGCGGATAGCCGTTGACGCGCACGCTTTCGCGGATGAACTCGAGTACCTGCTCCTGCCGCCGTGTGAGACCTTCCACCGTTCCTCCTCTTGTGGCGAACACGTGTTCGTATGCAGCTTAGGGTGAACGCGTGTTCGTGTCAAGGGAGATGATAGGAACGCTGGCGGACGGAAAACCACGGCACCTGCGCGAGGCTCTGCTCGATCAAGGCCGCCGGCTCTGTCGCCGATAGTCGAATGTGAAGGCAGATCTACGGCATCACACCCACAGCCCGATAGGAGACCCATGCGACTCATCCGGTATCTGCGCGCTCGTGCGCCGCGACGGTCGAGCGTACCCGTCTGGCTCGTGGCCCTGCTCGTCCTGCTCGTCTGCGCCCAGCCGACCACGGCTTTCGCTGCCCGAACGGCCGAGCAGCGAGTGGTCCTCTCGCAAGACGACGGGCTTTGCCTCATCGGCATGCCGAGCGCCCTGCGCGGCAGGCCGGCGCCCGCCCTCACCGACCTCACGGAAGCGGCCGCGAACGCCGCCGCGCCGCTGCCCACCCGCAGAAGCTACTTCCGCGGCGCCTACCTGCACTCCCACTGGCGTTACCGCTCGCCGCTGTTGCTCACCTTCACTCTGCCCAAGGCGATCTTCGCCGGATCCAGACTGCCCCTGTACCGCTACCGTGACCACGTCTGGCGCCGCCTCGAGCGAGCAGCGGTCGTCGGGCGCGTGAACACCACCGCGACGGCGACAGTGACGCGCCCCGGCCGCTACGCGCTCTTCCTGAACAGGCTCTGGAAGGAGGTCTCGCAGGACGGCTATGACCTCGTGCTCTACACGGGCGCCATCCCGCGCACGGTCATCCGTGCTCCCAAGGTGCTGGCCTCGGGGGCCACGGACGACCAGGCCGTCATCCAGGCGGTGATGGACATGACCGGATCCAGCGAAGAGAGCGCCAAGGGGACACTCGCATCCTACGATTCGCGCGTGGATCCGGTGGTCGTGCTCAAGCTCACCGCCGACGCCATGGTCATGCGCGACTGGAGCGGGACGACCACGGTGGGCCGCTGGTTCGCCCCGCACGAAGACGGACCGCTGGCGAGCCCGGAGACGGCGCGCGTCATCTACGCACTGCCGGTCGGCAACCTCGCCATCAACACCACTCTGCACCTCATGAAGCCGGGCACGGGGCTGATCGTGGGCACCTGCTCGGACATGACCGCGCAGCAGGGGTACGGCCCCTGGGCCACGGGCGGAGGGCCTCAGCTGTTCGGCCCCAAGGTCTCCACCTACCCGCCGCCCGCCTACGACCCAACGCGCACGGTGATCGTCTCGGAGTTGCGCTGGGAGGAACGCGAACTCACAGACATCCGGTGGTGACCACTCATCGATGGACGACGGGCCGGCCCCCGGTACTGGGGGCCGGCCCGTCGGCGTCTCGGCGTTCGTGGCGCGCACCCGCGCGCGGATGGCGTCTACTTCTTGTACGGGCCGATCGGCAGGATGACGCGGCCGTAGAGCTCGTTCCACACCTGGGCGATCGAGCCGTACACGGCGGACAGGCCCACGAAGATGCCTTCCCAGCCGGCGATCTTGCCCCACGTCGCGCCTCTGACGCCGAGGAACGTCGTGGTCGCGGCGGCGCCGCCGGCGAAGTCGCGGAAGGCGAGCAGGGCGAACAGAATGGTCAGCGAGAGGAAGACAGTCTGCAGGGAGCGATTGATGCGCAGGGTGGCCACGAACATCAGGCCGGTGAAGACGCCCCAGGAGACCAGATACCAAGCCATTGCCGACTCGCTCGGTGCGTCGATGCCCATCCATTTTGGGAAGGCGATGAGGCCCACCAAGGTCAACCAGAAGAGCCCGTAGCTCAGGAATGCCGTCATGCCGAAGGTGCTGTTCTTCTTCCACTCCATGATCCCCGCTATGACCTGTGCGATGCCGCCGTAGAAGACTCCCATGGCGAGGATCATGGTGTTCATCTCGAAGATGCCGGCGTTGTGGATGTTCAGCAGGACGGTGGTCATGCCGAACGCCATGAGACCCAGCGGGCCTGGGTTGGCGGTCGCATCGCGCAAGGTGGCCATCACGACGCGGTGCTCGCCCATCGGCCCGAACGCCCCGGCAGTCAACAGCTCCGTCTTGTCGTCAGTCATCTATCGAAGCCTCCACTCTCGGTAGACGGAAGCGAAAGGATGAACGCACGTCTTGAGCCACCCTCGCGGCCACAAGACAAACCTGCGGAGTTGTATCACGAACAGAGACCGCGGCCAAGCAAGCGCCGTTGCCCGAACGGAGCACCTCAGTGCTGCGCCCGCACCACCGCGGCGAACGCGCCCTCCGCGACGGCACCCGGGGCACGACATCGGCGTCGATCCACGCCGGCAGCAGTTCGGCGACGTCCACGCGCACGCCCGAGTGTCCACGTTCCGTCAGATATGTATACGGCTTTGGACGCCAAACGGCCAGATCGGGGCGAGAATACCCAGTCCGACTAGGTAAAGGGCCTCAAACCCAGGCCCTCCGCCGCCGATACATGACCCGAGCGGGCCAGCGGCTGCTGCTTGGCGAGCCGCATCAAACAGGACGGAGGCAATGTCTATGAACAAGTCGATGGGAAGGTATCCGCGTTTGGCGTTCTATGCACTGCTCGTGGTCTCGTTCGTGCTGGCCAGCGGGGCTGGCCGCAAGTGGTGACGAGACCGGATCACGAGTCTCAGCGGCATAGCCTCGCGTATCGCGCAAGGTCCTGCCGCCACCGTTCCCTGGGGGTTACTGAATGAAGCACTTCGTGTACCGCAACAAGTACCTGATGAGCCTTGCTGTCCTTCTTGCACTCGCCCTGGCGGGTGGCGCCGGGCAGAAGTGGTGGTGACTCACTTCACGCCGCAGTCGTGCGTAGGCTGCCGCCCGGCACTCTGATGTCAGCTGGCCCGCTCCGACCCATCTGACTCTGAGCAGACTGACGTGACTCGCGAGACTCGCAGCACCATCCTCTACATCACCGCGCTCTGGATCGCAGCCGCTGCGCTCCTGCTGTACAGCATCTCACTGGGCACCACTGGGCGCTGGTCCGACGTCCTTATCTTCCTGTGTGTCGCTATCTTGGCGGAGCGCTGGTTCGTGTACACCAGCCAGGAGAGCGGCATGTCGCTGTCGTTCACCGTCCACTTCGCTGCCGCGGCCCTCTTTGGACCAGCCTTCGCGATGATCATCGCCTTGGGGGGGTTCTCATCGCCGACGGGCTCATCAGTCGCCGTCCCGCCGTGCGCACCTCGTTCAACATGGCGCAGATGGCGGTCGCGGTCGGCCTCTGCGGCCTCGTCTTCCAGCGCCTGAGCCCCGGCGGGGAGCTGGACCTCCTCACGGACTTCCCGGCGCTGGCCGTCTCGGCCTTCGTCTACCTATTCATGAACAACACGCTGGTGGCCGGGGTGCTCAGCATGCACGGCCGCTCGTTCTTCCAGGAGTGGAAGCTCTCTTTTCGGGAGATCCTGCTGCCCTACGTCTCCATGGCTCCTCTGGGCGCGCTGGTCGCGTACACGTACCAGGCCTCTCCCTGGACGCTGGTGTACTTCCCGCCCCTGGTGCTCGTGATCTACAACGGCTTCAAGCTCTTCGTGACCCTGCAGCACGAGACCGACCACGCCCTGGTGGCGCTCGCCGATTCCATCGACCGCCGAGACCAGTACACGTACCAGCACTCGCAGCGCGTGGCCGCGCACGCCGGCGCGATCGCCCGGCATTTGGGGCTTCCGGCCCGTCAGATCGACCTTGTCGTCGCCGCGGCGCGAGTCCACGACCTGGGCAAGATCGCCACCGACAACCGGGTGCTCTTCAAGCAGTCGTCGCTCACCCCGGATGAACGACACATCATCGGGGCCCATCCGGCGGAAGGCGAGGAGCTGGCCGGCAAGTTCAGCATGTTCCGCGAGGGCCGACGCTTCATCCGCCATCACCACGAGCGCTGGGACGGCAAGGGTTACCCCGATGGTCTTGCCGGGGCGGATATCCCGCTGGGTGCACGCATCATCACGGTCGCCGACAGCTACGACGCCATGACGTCCGACCGACCCTACCGTAAGGCGCTGCCCCCCGACATCGCCGTCGTCGAGCTGCGCCGCGGCGAGGGCACGCAGTTCGACGCGCAAGTCGTCGAGGCCTTCATCGCCGCCGGCCGCGAGCGACCGGCGCCGGCGTACCACCTCGTGCCACAGGCGCAGGAATCGTGTTCGTACTGATCGCAGCTCTGGCGGCCGGCCTCGTCGCCGGCTACGCGATGGGCGGCCGGCTCCGCAATATCGAGCAGCTGCGTATCCGCCTGCCGTGGCTCGCCATCGTGGCGCTGGGACTGCAGCTCGTCGCCTTCTCTCCAGTGCGCGGATCGCTGGGAGACACCGGCGTCATCGCCGTCCACTTCGTGTCCTATGGGCTTCTCGTCTGGTTCGTCATCGTCAACCGTCAGCGCATGGGGATCGTCGTGGCCGGCGCCGGACTGCTGATGAACCTCCTGGCGATCGCCCTGAACGGCGGCTACATGCCCGCCAGCCGGCATGCCCTGGAAGTCGCCGGCTTGCAGTTCAGCGGAGCTACGGTGAACAACTCGACCGTCATCCACGAGGGCACCCGTCTCCGGTTCCTCGGCGACGTGTTCGCGATCCCGGACGGCACCATCGCGGCGAACGTCTTCAGCGTAGGTGACGTCCTCATCATCGCCGGCGTGGCCATCCTGATCGCCACTGCCATGCGAACCGCCCCCAGGGAGGTCCCAGCGGCCTTATGAGCTTCCTCGGCGCCGTGCACGGCCAGCTCGTCGGCTACCGGCGCATCCTCGGGCTCAGAGACTACCGGCTGCTGTGGTCGGCGCAGGTCGTCTCGACCTTCGGCGACCGGCTCACGCAGATCGCCCTCACGACCTTGGTCTTCGCTCTGACCGGCTCAGACCTCGGCGTAGGCCTCGTCCTCACGCTGACGGTGCTGCCGCGCGCCGCCTTCGGCCTGTTCGCGGGCGCCCTGGCGGACCGCGTGTCGCGCAAGTCGCTGCTCGTCGCCACCGACCTCCTGCGCGCCGCGATCGTGCTCGGCTTCGCTCTCGGCGCGGGGCTGCCACTGGCTGTGGTCTTCGCGCTTACGGCGCTCCACGCCACCGCCACCGTCTTCTTCACGCCGACGCGCTACGCCGTGCTCCCGGACATCGTCCCACAGGAGCATCTACTGACCGCCAACACCCTCGACGAGACCACGCAGAGCGCGCTCGACCCGGTCGCCTTCCTGGTCGGCGGCGCGCTGGTCGCCGCCGTGGGTGCGCGCCCGGGGTTCGCCCTCGACGGCCTGACGTTCGTCGCCTCGGCGGTACTGGTAGCGATGACGACCGCGAGTTCCGCCGCCATGTGGCACGCCCCCAGACCCGCCGGCGACGGCGACAGGCATGGGCTCGAGCTGTGGGCCGGGCTCAAGGCCTTGTGGCGGCAGCCCGTGCTGCGCGCCAACACCCTGCTCATGGTCTTCGCCGCGACCATCGCCAGCGCCGAGATGCCCCTCACCTACATGATGGTGCTGACGCACTGGCGCAAGGGTCCGTTCGGGCTGGGCGTCTTCGAGGCGTTCCTCGCCGTCGGCTTCGTCGTCGGTGCCTTGAGCTGCGGCAGCGTCGTGGCCCGCTTCGGGAAAGGCCCGGCGATCCTCGTCGGGCTCGTCGGGACCGGCGCCACGATGGCTCTCATCGCGGTGCTGCCGTTCTGGCCGGCCGCGGTCCTCAACGGCGTCTCGGGCGCGTTCAACATCTTCTTCTTCGTTCCCACGCTCACACTGCACCAGGAGCTGGCGCCGGCGGCGGCGCGCGCCCGCGTGTTGAGCTCGCGCGCCGCGCTCATGGCAATCGCGCTTGCCGCTTCGTACGCCTTGGCGACCGTCCTTACCACCATCCTGCCCCCTGGCCTGATCCTCGGAGTCATGGGGGTGCTGCTCGCCGCCGCCGCGGCGGCGGCAGTCGCCGTCCCCGAGCTACGGCGCCGCTGAGCGCGCTCTCCCGGCACACGCTGCGCTGCCGTCCACGGCGAGAGCCCGGCGCCACAGCCCAGACCGCGATGGTGCGGCTCGTATGGGCCGCCCCATCGCGGTCTGCCAGTTCTACCCGGGGTGTCTTGGAGCGAGATGATGGTGACGGCCTGACCGTGCATGGCCAGACACGTCATGTCTACGCGCGCGGTGATCAGTAGTCAAACCTCCTCACGCGCTCACAGCGCGTCTCCCGGCTTGGCGAGGCGAGGCGACGCGGGGCGACCTAGCGGCGCGCCGCCCGGCGCACCACGCTGATCTTGCGCGTCAGCGAGGACTCCGGGCCCAGGGTGCCGGCGCCCGGCCACCAGGCTCGCCACGTCGTGGTGGCGCGCGGCTTGACAGTCGCCTTCCAGGCGCCCGAAGCGCCGACTGTGACCGTCTTGCTGGTGACCCACTTGCCGGAGACCTTGCGCTGCAGCTGCAGCCTGGTGCCGAGCGGCGCCCAGGCGACTGCAGCGTCGGGCGCCGCGCTCGCCGGCAGGGCGAGCGTGCCCTTGAAAGTCGCCTTGCGCCCACGCCTGACCTTCTTCGTTGCGCTCTTGAGGCGCAGGTTCTGCGGGATCAGCAGCGTCGCTTTGTAGCCTTGCGTGCTCCGGCCTACCGCCGGCGGGGCCGCAGGGCCTAACGCCGGCTGCGACGAGACCATCCAGAGCACCGGGTCGTAGTGATAGCGCAAGCCCGGCCGCCAGGCGCCGGCGCGGTCGACGAGGAACCTGCCGTCGACCCCGTACCAGTCGCTGCTCCACACCGGCTCGCCGGGGTGCGGATGGCTCCACAGGTCCCAGTGCGACAGCTCCGTGGGCTGGCTGAGCGGCAGCGCCTCGTCGGCATCCCAGTCCGCCGGATAGACGTACTGTTCGAAGCTGACCGGCATCGCCGGAGACGGTGGCGCAAGGCGTCGGGCCCTGGCGTCGGCCGGGTACTCGAGGCGGCACGACGCCGTGCCCTGGGACGTCGGCGTGAAGTCCCACGGCCCGCCGTAGGGCGCTCCGGCGATCGTCTTCCACGCGCGCGCGCTCGCAGGTATCTGCAGAGTCGCGCGCGCCAGCGTGTCCGGGCTCGTGGTATCCGTACTCCCTGCCGCGGCCCGCGGCAGGTAGCCGCTCAGGCGATAGCTGTGGGCGCCGTTGAGGGCCTGGACGAGCACGTAGTAGGCGTCGCCGACGATATCTCCCGTGTCGGGCACCAGCTCGGGGTGCAGGACGACCGGCACGTCGTAGTCGACGACCTTCCTGCCCGGCCACAGATCCTCCCGGCCCTGCAACTCGGTGCCGGCGCAGACGGCGCCCTTCTCGTCCAGCAGGAAGACCAGGCAGGCCTGGTCCACGGGCGTGTACGCGAGTTCTATATGGATGTCGCCGGTGTGCGTGACGTTCTGCGGCAGCCGGTAGACGGCCACCCGCGCCTGACTCCAGACAGTGCGCTCGGTGAGTCCGGGCACGACCTGACGCTCGCTCCACGACGTGACGAGACCCGCGTGGGCGGGCGCGCAGAGCACCGTCATGGCGATCGCCAGCAGAGTACCGAAGAGTATCCCCGACCGGGACATGCGCATGGTGCACCTTACCTGAGGAAACAGATTCACTATACTGTCGGCGCAAATGCACCGTTACTGAAGGGCTTTCTTGGACCCCTTGCCAAGGTCTCCGGTCCCCATCGCCGATCCCCAGCAGAGGCAGCGCGTGGCTCTGGCGATCGCGCTGATCCTATTGGTCTCGGCCGCCCTGCGCCTCTGGCAGGTGAGCACGCCCGCCGAGTACATGTTCGACGAAGTCTACTACGCCAAGGACGCCAAGGCGATCGTCGACGGCCGCGTGGGGACTCGCGGAGCCCTGCGCTGGGAGGCGGGCGACGAGGTCTCGTGGCCTCACCCGGAGATGGGCAAGTTCGCCATCGCCGCCGGCATCATCGTGTTCGGCGACCGATCCTTCGGCTGGCGGCTGCCGGCGGTGCTGGCCGGCCTCGCCATTCTGGCCTGCGTCTACCCGCTGGCGCGTCGCCTGGGCTTGCCGCCACCGTGGGCGCTGCTCGCGCTGCTGCTGGCCGCGGCGGACACGCTCGGGATCGCGCAGTCGCGCATCGCCACCCTGGACGTGTTCCTCGGCGCCTGGACGGTGCTCTGCATCCTGCTGACGCTGCGCTACGCGCAGGACGGCCGGCGCAAACGCTGGCTGGTCCTCTGCGGAGCCGCCGGCGGCATGGCCCTGGCCACTAAGTGGTCGGGGATCTTTGTCCTGGCGGCCGCCGCAGTGATCATTCTCGCGCTGTGGCTCCGCGACCTCCGAGGCGCCGGCGCGGCCGGCGAGGAGCCCGCCCGCGAAGACCCGCCGGCCTTCGACGACGGGCCATACGCCGGGCAGCGCGTGACCGCGGCGCTGATGGCCGCCCTGCCGGTAGTCGGCGCGCTGGTCCTGCTGCCGGCGGTCATCTACTTCGCCAGCTACGCGCAGTACTTCAGCGCGGGGCACACCTGGGCCGACTGGTGGGAGCTGCAGCGCCAGATGCTGACGTTCAACCTGCATCTCAAGGCGACGCACTCCTACGCTTCGCGGGCGCCCACATGGATCGTGGACTACCGGCCGGTGTGGTACTACTTCGTCGGCACGACCGACTACCGGGGCGTGATCGCGATGGGCAATCCGTTCCTATGGTGGGCGGCGACCCTCGCCCTCGTCGCGGCGCCGGTGCTCGCCCTGCTGCGACGCACCGTGCTGCTGCTGCCGGCCGCCGCCCTCATCGCGCTGCTCTACTTCCCCTGGTTCGCGGCCACCCGCACCTCGTTCCTCTACTACATGACGCCGGTGGCGCCGTTCATGGCCATCCTCGTGGTCGCAGCCTTAGTGCATATCACCGGGCGCTCCGAGATTCCGCGCCGCGGCTGGCTCGTCCTCGGCGCCGCCGCCATAGCCACCGCACTGCTCTGGCTGCCGATCGGGCGTCTCGCCATGTGGCTGTTCTGGACGCTGCCCCATCGCGTGGGCATGCCCGTCCCCTGGGCGGGAGTCGGCATCGGGGTCTCCCTCGCTCTCCTCGTGGTGATCGTCTTGTTCTCTCCACGACTGCGAACCGTGCGTCCCCTCGTCGTCATGGCGCTCGCCGGGATGATCACCGGTATCGCCGTGGCGTTCCTCCCCGTCGTGCTGGCCATCCCCATCTCGCCGGACTACTTCGCGCACATCACCTGGTTCCGCAGCTGGATCTGAGTTGACGCGCTCACGCTGATCATCGGCCTCAACCCCGCCTGCGTGGCCGCGGCATTCGTGTTGCAGGACTGGAGGCTCGTCGCGATCCTGGCGGCGTTCAGCTTCGTGCGCTTCAGCACGCAGCCGCTGGAGAACACGCTCATCGCGCGCTTCACCCCGCAGCAGGCCCGGGGCATGAGCTTCGTCGTCAGCTGCGCGCTCAACTTCGGTGTGGGTGCGGGCGGCGCCTGGGGCCAGACATGATGCGGAGCGGGGCGCCGACCGCCGGTCACCGCCCCGCTCCTTGCGCGCACGCTGCTGCCTGTGGCGGACAACATCCGCTTAGCGGATCACGGCCGCCATGATCGCCTTCTGCGCGTGCAGCCGGTTCTCGGCCTGGTCGAAGACGACCGAGTTGGGCGAGTACAGCACCTCTTCGGTGATCTCCTCGCCCCAATGCGCCGGCAGGCAGTGCATGACCTTGACCTGCGGCCCGGCGAGCTTCACCAGGTCCGTGTTCACCTGGTAGGCCTTGAGCGCGGCCAGGCGGGTGTCGTGCTCCACCTCCTGGCCCATGCTGGTGAAGGTGTCCGTGTAGACGACGTCGGCGCCCTGTACGGCGGCCCTGAGGTCGCTGGTGAGCTCGATGCCGCCGCCGGTGGCCTTCGCGTCGTTGCGCGCGCGCGCGATGATCGCCGCGTCGGGCTCGAACCCCGACGGCGTGCAGATGACGACGTGCATTCCCGTCTTCGCACCGACCTCCGCCAGCGAATGCGCGACGTTGTTGCCGTCGCCCGAGTACACGAGCTTGACGCCCTCCAGCCTGCCGCAGTGCTCGCGGATAGTCAGCGCGTCGGCCATGCCCTGGCAGGGATGATGCGTGTCGGTGAGACCGTTGATCACCGGGATCTGGCCGTACTCGGCGAGGTCCTCGACGTCCTTCTGGGCGAAGGTGCGGATCATGATGCAGTCGACGTAGCGGCTCATCACGTTGGCCGTGTCCTTGAGGGTCTCGCCGACGCGCAGCTGCATGTCGTTGGCGCTCAGGAACATCGGCTGGGCGCCGAGCTGCTCCACACCGACCTCGAAGCTTATGCGCGTACGCGTGCTCGTCTTCATGAAAATGAGCGCCACAGCGCGGCCGGCGAGCACGGGGTGCGGTTCGCGGCGCTTCTGGGCCGCCTTGAGCTCGGTGGCGAGGTAGAGCAGCGCGACCACTTCGGCCGGCGTGAAGTCGTGGACGGTGAGGAAGCTGCGGCCGCTCAGGTCCAGCTCGGACATGCAGGCCTCGAGCGAGTGGTTCGTCATGCGGCCCCCTTGGGAGAGAGAGTTGACGGATGCAGTATGACGCCGATACGACGGTGGGGCACCTGGTCAGCCAGGTATGCGCGCCTCGGCGTCGCGCGATGGTATCAGATGAACTTGTGCGCGCTGAGGATGTCGGCCAGCGTCGGGCTGCCGATCTCCTGCAGGTCGTACTTGACCTGCACGGCCGGCAGCTTGATGTTCACGATGCGGCGCAGGTCGATGGGCGTGCCGATGACGACCACGTCGGCGCCGGAGGCGTTGATGGTCGTCTCCAGGTCCCTGAGCTGCTGCTCCGAGTAGCCCATTGCCGGCAGCAGCACGCCGACGTTCGGGTACTTCTCGAAGGTCGCCTTGATCTCGCCGACGGCGAACGGCCGCGGGTCGATGAACTCGGCGGCGCCGAGCTGCTTGGCGGCCACGGTGCCGGCGCCGTACTTCATATCGCCGTGCGTGAGCGTGGGGCCGTCCTCGACCACGAGGACCTTCTTGCCCTGGACGAGCTCGGGCTTGTCGACCGTGACCGGAGAAGCGCCCATGATGATGCGCGCCGTGGGGTTGACCGAGCGGACTGCCTCGAGCTCGGCTTCGATGCCGACGCGGTCGGCGGTGTCGATCTTGTTCAGCACGACCACGTCGGCCAGACGCAGGTTGACCTCACCCGGGTAGTACACGAGGCCGTCGCCGGGGCGATGCGGGTCGGCGACGGTGATGTACAGGTCGGCCTTGTAGAAACTGAAGTCGTTGTTGCCGCCGTCCCAGAGGATCACGTCGGCTTCCTTCTCGGCCTCGCGCACGATGGCCTCGTAGTCGACGCCGGCGTAGATGACGTTGCCGGCCACGACGTGCGGCTCGTACTCTTCCATCTCCTCGATGGTGCAGTCGTACTTCTTCAGGTCATCCACGGTCGCGTAGCGCTGCACGCGCTGCTTCACCAGATCGCCGTACGGCATGGGGTGACGGATGCTGACGACCTTCTTGCCGGCCTCGCGCAGCATCGTCTGGATCTTGCGCGTGGTCTGGCTCTTGCCGGCACCGGTGCGCACGGCGCAGACGGCGATCACCGGCTTGGTGCTCTTGACCATCACATGGTCGGGGCCGAGCAGGCGGAAGTCGGCGCCGAGGGCGTTCACGACGGCCGAGCGGTGCATCACGTACTCGTAGGGCACGTCGCTGTAGGCGAACACGACCTGCTCGACGCCGAACTTCTTGACCAGCGCGGGCATCTCAGACTCGTCGTAGATGCCGATGCCGTTCAGGTACAGCTTGCCGGCGAGCTCGGCGGGGTACTTGCGGTCGTCGATGTACGGGATCTGGGTGGCCGTGAACGCCACGACCTCGTAGGCCTCGTTGTCGCGGAAGTAGGTGTTGAAGTTGTGGAAGTCGCGCCCGGCGGCTCCCATGATCAGGACTTTGATCTTGTCTGCCATGCTCACTCCTCTGGTAGGAGGTCCCTCCGCGCCACGATCAGATGTCAGGCCGGCGGAGTGAACACTTTCTGGACGTAGCGTGACGTGAAGAGCTCGAGCGTCGCCGCGTAGGCCGGTCGGAAGGCGACGGCGTCGCCGACGGCAAGCGGCGGGTCGACCGCCTCGACGTCGAGGATCAGGTGGTCGCTGGATGCCCCAAGGACCTCGACCGCGGGGTCGAGCGGCGTGAGGCCCTCGACCTGACAGTCCTGACGGCCGAGGGCGCAGATCGCGCGCCGGCGTTCGCCGCGGTCCGCGAAGGTGGGGCACCGGCCGTAGGCGTCCTGCGCCCCAGTCCCGCTGGGAAGGGACGGCTTCGACAGGCACTCGATGACGGGCGCCTCGACGGTGAAGGCGTCGACCCGCAAGTCGAGCACGCGCTCGCGGGTGAGCGTGTCGACGCCGTGCAGGATCGTCTCGCCGATGCGCAGCGTGTTGACGGCGGCCGGCATGCGGCCAGAGGCCGCCATGCCGATGGAGCCGGAATTGCCGCCCGAGACGCAGCGCAGCGGGCGGCCCAGCTGCCGCTCTGTCTGCGCCGCCAGCTCGGCGAGCCGGCCGAGGTTCTCCTCGTCGGGCATGATAGCGCCGTAGCAGGTGAGGTTGACCCCGATGCCGGCGAGCTCGATGTTGGCGAGCCGCTCGACGGCGTCGGCGAAGGCAGGCAGCTCGGCCGGCATGATGCCCTCGCGCAGGTCGCCGAGCTCGACCATGACGATCACCTGATGGCGCTTCCCCGCCGCCCTCGCGGCGGCGTCCAGCGCCGTCACGGTCTCAAGCTCGCTGTTCAGCGAGAGGTCGAAGAGAGCGACGGTCTCGGCGGCCCGCTCCGGGACCGTGCCGCGCAGCAGCCACAGCGGAGCCTCGAAGCCGGCGGCGCGCAGGCGCTCGGCGTTCTCGTGCCTCGACTCGCCGATCGCGACGGCTCCGCCGGCCAGCATCGTCTGCGCCACCTCGAGGCTGCCGCAGGTACACTTGGTCACGCCCACGACGCCGATGCCGGGCAGCGCCGCGACGACGTCGTTCGCGTTGTCCGATATCGCTCCCAGATCGACCGTCAGCGTGGCCTTGGCGAGCATGCTCCTCCTCTGCATAAGACGTATGCAACAGGTTATATGTGGGGAACCTGGGATGCAAGCATGGCGACTGTTGAGTAGGCGCCCGCACATCGGTTTTCGGCTGAGGTCCGCCCGCGCCCAGCCGGCTTGGTGCGATCAAGCGGCACGGCGGAAGCCGCGCACTACTCAGATGCCGACCGCGTGTGTGGGCGGTACCTGCAGATCGGCCGAGCCAACGCGATCACCCGGAACGGCTGAGCCCCGCGGCCGCGAGGGCGCCTGGCTCAGGCCTCGGCCTCGAACGCCCGCCGGGCAGCCGCGTGAGAGCGCCGCCGGTGCCGATGACCATGCGGCAGGCGGTGAGATCGCGGCCGCGCGACGGTCTGGCGACCCTTCGGCGTGGAGAGGTGCGCCAGCTGACCGGTGTGGCGCTGCACCTTAGATCGAGGGACGCTCCCCGACAAGCGTCTTGTCCAAGACGTGGGCACGGGCACCGCGATTCTTATGGCACAAGACGTCTCTGGCGTTGTCTGCCTCGGCGGTGGCCACCGCCGGGCCCATGAGGATGCGGCGCTTGCCGCCGCGGGACGGCGCGCCGGACACAGCGCAGGCCGCGCATCGTCCAACCCCCAGTTCAGCCGCCATCGACGCGCGTGAGCGCGAGCGTGTAGGCCCCGATGGACACCGCTCGCGCCGTGCCCAGTCGGGTGACGCCCACCCCAACGGCCTTGGCGGCGTCGTACAGGACCGTGCGCGCGGACAGGGGGACCTGCAGCTCGCGCACGTCGCCGCGCAGGAACGTGGCCCGGTCCTCAGGGTCCTCGAGGTTGAGCGCCCGGCTCTCGGACCGCGGCACGCGGCCGCCGAGCGGCGTATCGTAATGGGCGTTCATCTCGTGCACCAGCCGCTTCATGAAGAGGGGGTGCCCGTGCGCCAGACCACCGCCGATGACCACCAGGCCATCGACCAGCGAGCCGGCGGTGGCCAGGGCGTCTCCGGCCACCACCGCCAGCTCCTCGAACGCACGCTGGGCGGCGAACCTGTCGCCCTCCCGCTGCCCCAGTCCGATCTCGTTGATCTCCTCAGGCGTAGGGCAGTCGGCAAGGTCGATGTCGCTCTCGCGGGCGTACACGCGCTGCACGCCTCTGATGGAGACGCTCTCCTCTACGGTCCAGGCGGGCTCCAGACGGTTGCGCAGGCGGTTGATCTCGCCGGAGGCGGAGTTATCGCCCTCGAGTAGACGCCCCTCGCACACCACGCCGGCGCCGAACCCGGTGCCGAAGGTGGCGCCCAGCAAGTTGCGGTAGCGCCGCGGGCTTTCGGCCTGCTCCAGCAGGTCGTTGACGTAGGGCACAAAGCCGGCGATGGATTCGCCCAGGGCGAAGAGGTCGCCGTCGTTGCTGATGAACACCGGAAAGCCGAACTCGTCTTCCAGCGCCGGACCCAGTGGCACGCCGCCGCGAAACACCGGCAGGTTCACCAGATCACCGATGACGCCGTGCTCGTAGTCGGCCGGCCCCGGGAAAGCAAAGCTGATCGCCACGGGTTCCGCGACCACCTGAGTCGCCCCGTTCGCGCCGTCGCCCTCCGGCACCTGGTCATGCACGCGGCGGAAACCGGTGATGAGCAGTTGCAGGAACTCGTCGATGGTGCCCGCGCTCGAGGAGAGCGTCACCGGCGGCACGATCTCACGCTCGCCCTGGACGGCGCAGAAGACCAGGTTGGTGCCGCCGGCGTCGAGAGTGAGCACGACACGAGGGTCTTCCACATACCGTGTTGGCACCCGCCGCCGGCGCCCGCCGTCATCGTCCATGGACCATCCCTACCCCTTTCGACCGCTCGCCTTCACCGTTCACCACACACCGTCACCGCGCCCCATCGGCGCGGCCGTTCAACCGCCGGCGGTGACCTCGGTCGCGGACACCTTGAAGAACCGCAGGACCCACTCGGCCAACCCCTGCGGGTCTTGGTACATGCGTCCGTGGCCGCCTCCGGTGAAGCGTACAAGCGACGACGCCGGAACGCGCTCGGCCATGATGATCGCGTTCCGCGGCGTCAGCACGTCTTCTGAGCCCGTTGCGAACAGCGTCGCGCAGGCGATGTCCTTGAGGTCTCCCCAGACCCCTCCCACACCCCATCGTTCTGGTCTGAAGGCCGACCGCCGCCAGATCGGACTACACCACGGGCTGGCGCCCCAGGTCGACCGGCCGGCCACCGTCCCGCCAATGCTCCTCGATCTCCTCCAGCGAGACGCCCTTGGTCTCCGGCACGTACAGCCTGGTGAACACGATGGCTACCAACGAAATCCCTGCGTAGAACCCGAAGGTGGCGGGGCGACCGAGCGCGGCGATCAGGGCGAGGAAGGTCATGGCGACGATGAAGTTGAACGCCCAGTCGAAAAGCGTGGCGATGCCCGCAGCCGTGCCACGCACGTTGAGGGGACAGATCTTGGACATGATCAGCCAGGCGATGGGCCCCAGACTGATGGCGAAGGAGGCGATGTAGCCCACCAGGCTGCCGATCGTGACCCACTTGAGCGACGAGCCGAGATCCGCCTGCGCGGCAAAGGCCGCGCCGAGGGCGATCAGGCTGAGGGCCTGGTCGGTAAGGCCCCAGCACAGCAGCGGCTTGCGCCCCACGCGGTCGACGAGCCACAGGGACAATCTTGAGCCGTCGGGCCAAGCTGCGACTCATGTCGCGAGCGGTCATTTGGCGACCTTATCGGTGCTGATTCGGCTGGGACAAGGTATGTTGATGACAGCGCGCATGTCAAGCGTCCGGTCGGCAGCTCTAGGACCTATCCCTCTTGGGCCCTTTGCCCATCCAGCGCCATGCGATGTCTGTTCACCCAGTTCGCGCGGCCGTGTCGACGGTGCAGAGACAGTCGCCCCGGCTCGGCGGAGCACGCGCTGGGGGTGAGGTATCCCTCAGACCCCCGCACTGGCGCGCATGAGCGCCAGGACGGCGGCGCCGACAAAGTGCGCGAAGAGGGCGCCGCAGCAGGCGAAGACGTAGTCGCGGTCGAGCGTGACGCGCGCGTCCGGCGGCGGCAGCAATCGCTCCCCGCCGCCGCTCTTGGCGCGCGTGTCGGCCAGCACGGCCTCGCCACCCGGAAGGCGGGTGAGCGCGCCGCCGGTGCCGATGACCAGACGGCAGGCGGTGAGGTCGCGGCCGCGCGCGACGGTGTGGCGACCCGTCGGCGTGTAGAGGTGGGCCAGCCGCCCGGCGTGCCGCTGCACGCCGGTGACGGCGGCGCAGTGCGTCAGCGTCAACACCGCCTCGACTTCTTCAGGCGTGCTCGGCAGCGGCGGCGGCAGGTACGGCGGCCGCTCCTGCTCAGCGAGCATCTCCACCACGTGCTTCGCGCTGACGTACGTGCCAAGGTCACCCTCGACGGTGCGCTTGCTGTGCGGCTGTGGCTCGATCATCAGCGCCCCGATCTCGGGGCTGCCGTCGGTGATGGAGTGCACGTCGGTGGTGGCGCCGCCGACATCGACGACGACAAGGTCACCGACCTCGTCGGCGAGCCGCTCGGCGGCGATCAGCACCGCCCCCGGCGTCGGCAGGATGCTGCCGTTCACGACCTCGCCGATGCGCTCCATGCCGGGGGCGTGGGTGATGTGTTCCTCGAACGCGTCGTGGATGACCACCCGCGCGGGCACGATGTCGAGCTCGTCGATGCCCGGATACACGTTGTTCGTAAGCTTGACCTTGAAGCCGGCCCTCTCCAGGAGCTCCTCGGCGTCGCTGCAGACCACGGAGTTGCCGGCGTACACTACGATGGGCCGCGCCTCGAGCTCGGCGAGGCGGCCGGCGTTGAACAACACGGTGTCGCAGTCGCCGCCCTCCACCCCGCCGGCGAGCAGGATCAGATTCGGCTTCACCGCGTCGATCTCGCGCAGGTCGTGGTCGCGCAAGCGGCCGGCGGTGACGTACTCGACCACGCCGCCGGCCCCCAGCGCGGCCTCACGGGCGGCCATGGCCGTCATGCGCTGCGTGAGGCCGTGCACGGTCATGCGCAGGCCGCCGGCCGCCGAGCTGGTCGCCAGCGTCAGGCGAGGCTCGAGCGGCCCGGACGCCGCCTCGAGCCGGGCCCGGGCAGCATTGACGCCGAGGGTCACGTCGCCGTCGGCGACGGACGTCGCGGCGACGCCCTGCCCGACGAGGCAGGGCGTCGCCGCCGGGTACTCGCACAGCCCGTCGAACGCCGAGACGACGGTGGTCGTCGAGCCGATCTCGGCGACGAGCGCATCGACGGGGCGGGCGCCGGCCGCGGCCGGCCCTCCCCCGCCCCGCGTGTCACTCGTCGCCGTCACGTCACATCCCGCGTTCGCGCATCGTCCTGACCGCGAACGAGGCGACGCCGATGCCCTTGGCGCCGCGACCGAAGCCGGCGTCCATGCCCCAGCTCCGGGCTAGTTCGTCGGTGACCTGGGTGCCGCCGCTGATGAGCAGGAGCTTGTCGCGGACGCCCTTCTCCACGGCGAGGTCGGCGAGCTTCTCCATGTTGTTCCTGTGCATGTCGCCGTGCGTGATGATCGTCGAGATGAGCACGATCTGGGCGGCGTGCTCGATGGCCGCGTCGAGGACCTTCTCGACCGGCACCGAGGTGCCCAGGTACTGGCAGCCGAAGCCCCACTTCTCGAGGCCGCCGTGCTTGATGTCGATGATCTCGCGCATGCCCACGGAGTGCTCGTCCTCGCCCACGGTGGCGGCCACGCACTTGAGCTTCTTCTCGGCGACGAAGGCCTTGATCTCCTCGTCGCTCATCACCACGGGCTCGGGCGGGATGACCAGCGTGGCCGGATCGACGACCACGTCCAGCCGCCCCTTGAGCTCGATGAGCGTGCCCTCGGCCGGGTGCATGACCTGCTTGTTGATGACCTCGCAGTCCTGCAGGTTCATCGCCTTGCCGAACTCGAGCGCCGCGAACTCGGCGACGCGCGGCGCGGCGGGCAGGAACAGGGTCACCATGACCCAGCCGTCGGCGGCCCACTCGACCTCCGGTTTGATGAGACCCTTGGCGCGCAGCTCGGCGGTCTGCGCCAGCCGTGCGTTCACGTTGTCCTCGGGGTCGAGCTCGTCGATGAACGGCACCTTGTCGGTGTCGCACAGGGTGCAGCCGCCGATGAGGACGCAGGGCTTACCGGCGCATCCGGCGCCCCCCGCTGCCGCGCCGTCGCCAAGCCCCTCCGGCAGATGATTGTCGCCGAAGTGGTGGCACACGGGCGCCAGGTAGTCGGCGGCGCGCTCGACGATCGTCCCGGCGGCCACGCCGCCGTCGGCCTTGCGGGCGATGCCGTCGTCGTGCGTCTCGGGGTAGATGCCGGAGTCGACGAAGTAGGCCTCCTCGACGGAGGCGAAGTAGCCGCCGTCCTCGAGCATCGCCTCGAGAAAGAGCACGGCGCGCTCCTTGATCTCGCGCACCTTGGCCTTGAGCTCGGGCGCCTCGCGGTCGAGGGTGACCATCTCGCGCAGGCCGTCCATGCCGACGAGGCTCTGCTTGGCGGTGTTCACGGCGGCGACGCTGTTGTAGTGCCAGGGCACGTTGCGGCCCTCGTCGGGCGTGATCGTGCTCTGGATGTCGGCGCTCGTGAGCCGGCTGATCACGAGGTTCATGACGTGGCTCACGGTGGCGTCGCGGCCGTCGGCCTCCATGTAGCGCGTGTTCTCCTGGGCGCGCATCTTGTACTCGCCGAAGAGGTCACGGAGCGCGACGGCGTAGGGCAGGTCCATGCGCATGCAGGGCGCCGGAGCCGCGTCGGGCGGCACGGTGCTCAGGCAGATGTCTTCCTTGGGCATGCCCACGCTGACCGAGTAGGCGCTGTTGATGGCGTGCTGCACGAGCAGCTCGGGCATCACGTTCCAGGCCTCCACGGCGGTGGCGTTGGCGTTGTGGGCGCCGTCGATCTGGGCCATGCGTACGCTGGCCATCACGTGCTTGGCCACCGCCGCGTCGACGAAGCTGCGGTACATGTTGATGTTGCGGTACAGGACGTTGTACTGCGGGTCCTGGTGGGCGCCGTTGACGCCCTCCTCGGCGAACATCACGGCCATCTCCGGCCCGGCGACGCCGCTCACGTAGCTGTGGAAGTTGATCGGCCGCCCCACCTCGTCCTCGATGAGGTCGAGCGCCCTGCGCGTGGCGCGCACCTGCTTGCGCGTCACGGCGATGCCGCCGACGCCCTCGGGCGTGCCTTCGAGGAGGCCGTCCATGTGGCTCTGGCCGGCGGTGCGGATGACCATCATGTGGTCGGCGCCGTGCCAGGCGGCCATGCGCATGCGGCGGATGTCGTCCTCGAAGCGCCCGGAGGCGATCTCGGTGGTCACCACGCAGTCGGGCTGCGGGTCGATGCCGCCGAAGTAGTGGGCCGCGGGCAGCGGGATGCTCTGCTTGAGGCCCTTCGACGTCTCCTTGTAGACGAACTTGTGCAGCTTCTGGTCGGGCACCTGCTCGCGCCAATGCCAGCCGCGGCGCCGCGGCTTGTAGTTCGCGATGCCTTCGAGGAGCCTGGCGACGTCGAGCTTCTCGTTGGGGTCGAGCGGCGGCATCGCGTCGCCGGCCGGGCGGGGGGTCTGGTCGCTCATGCCGCCCCTCCCCACTTCTGCTCGACGACGTCCCAGCCCTCGCCGGCGGCGAGCCGGCGGGCGGCTTCGCTGACCGGCACGTCCCACGCACGGGCGCAGTGCCATACGACATGGCCACAACCGTGCCCCAGCAGGCCGCGCTTGTCGCACTCGCCGACCACGGCCATGCAGGTCGGCGAGGCGACGCCCATGCGCATCAGCACCGAGCGCTCGATGCTCGGCGAGGTGTGCGAGCGGGCGAGCTCGACCAGCGGGTCGACGACCTGCTGGGCGAGCTCCCAGAAGTGCCCCTCGAGCTGCTCGTCGCTCAGCTCGGCGAGGTGCCCTCGGATCTGCAGGTAGGTGTCCTCGCGGGCCATCTCAGGCCTCCTTGAGCTCGGCGATGATCGCCTCGACGGCGGCCGCGTCGCTGTTGGTGTCGGCGGCCAGGAAGGCGATGTCGTCGGCCGTCGGCAGGTAGCCCTCGGGCGCCTGCTTGAGCGCGTTGCGCACGTAGCTCTTGCGCATGCGGGCGACGTCCAAGTCCTTCGCCCGGATCTGCTCCGGGCGCTCGGGGATGACGATGACCTTGCCCGGGACGTTGTCCTTCGGGTCGCCGCTGCGCACCTCGACGCCCATCTGCTTGGCGAAGTTGAGCTGCGCCCAGTGGTGCTTGCCGGCGCCGGTGTACTCCGTCTCCTGCACGACGACGGTGGCGTCGCGCGGCAGGTCGCGGGCAAGGCTCACCGCCGCGGCCATGGCGGTGTTGCCCGCCGGGCCGCGCTCCAGGCCCTCGATCTTGCTCATCGCCTCGGTGATGTAGAACACCT
>Ga0209585_10000001_pt1 | contig 131658 bp, 137 predicted proteins | sample NGEPerone_FD_185491 | JGI IMG/M metagenome (GOLD analysis project Ga0209585, IMG submission 185491) | Arctic peat soil microbial communities from the Barrow Environmental Observatory site, Barrow, Alaska, USA - NGEE Permafrost154B-one... | ecosystem: Environmental > Terrestrial > Soil >... | reverse complement strand
CCTTAGAATGGGCGCGCTTCTCCGAGTGTCGGCCTCCCTAAGGGTCAGAGGACCTATGGGATCGGCGCCGGTAGGGTACAGCGGGAAACCGCCGTGCCTCCCAGTGCGGAAAGGAGAGCAAGCCTGACGGGCCTTTCCGCGTGCGGGAAGGCCTTTCCTGTGGCCTCCTCACGCGCCCGCAGTGCGCCCCGCCCGCTCCCCGCGGGCAGGCCGCGTCCGCCGGACGCCGGCCGGGCAGCTTTCCGCCGGGCGGCCGGCGCTCCTCATCTGTCCCTCTCTCGGAGACGACGGCGAAATGACCCTAGGAGGAGAGATGAGAAAGCGCGTGATCCTGTTGTTCGCGGGCGCCGCCATGCTGCTGCTCGCCGTGGCGGCCCCCGGGCTGCTGGCGCTGGTGCGCGCGTCGGCGCCCGACCCGTACACCACACCCGTGCCTTACGGGTGGACCCTGCAGCTGCGTGGCGTCAAGCGCAGTATGAACCTGTCCAAGCATCAGTTCCGTGTGTTCGAGTCCCTCAAGAAGCACGAGGCGATCATCGTCGATGACAACAAGACCGCCGACGATCCCTCCGACGACATCACGTACAAGGGTGTCCCGCTGTGGCGCGTGGTGGGGCTCATCGACGACCGCAATCCGGCCACCTTCAACTGGAAGCTCGCCAACGGCAAGGGCTACGGCGTCAGGGTCACGGGCGTCGACTACTTCTCGTACGTGTACTCGAGCCGGCAGATCGCGGCGCTCGGCAAGTCGCTCATCCTCGCCGGCACAGCGAACGGCGCGCCGCTCACCTGGGGTACGGTCAAGGTCAGCGGCACCACCGGGACGTTCAAGCCCAACTGGCCGCTGAAGCTCGTGAGCAGCGACTCGTCGGTGACCGGCAAGATGAAGCCGGGCGGCATCCTGCGCATCCGTATCGTGGCCGCGCCGACACCGTCGCCGTCCCGGTCTCCCTTGGCGCCGTCGCCCTTTTGAGACGAGGGTCACGGCGCCTCCGGGAGGCTGGACGCTGACCCTGCAAGGCAAGCGCAAGAGGGTGTTGCCGATCGCGAAGGTGCCGGCCACGGTGGCTTGGCACGGCGAGAAGGCCGGCAACATCAACCCGTCGCTCAGGTACACGTACAAAGGTCAGACGCTGTACAAGCTGGTCGGAATGGTCGACGACAAGAAGCCCGGCTTCAATGTCGCCCGGGCGAAGAAGGGCTACAAGATCCAGTTCGTCTGCCGCGACGGCTACAAGCCCACGATCCCGAGCACGTGGATCATCGGCAAGAAGACCTGGATCGTGGCCAAGAAGAAGGCCGGCAAGCTACTCAAAGGTGATGAGGCGCCGTTCCGCTTCGTCGGCGGCAAGCCCATCACGCAGCCGTTCAACAACAAGCTGTCAGCCTACGGCGTCGTCAAGATCCGGCTCATCTTCTGAGCCGCGGAAGCCTGGCGCACGTGTGGCGCAGTGGGGGTTCCTCGCCCATTCTCCCCGCCGCGTCGCCGCCGGGACCGGGTGCGCCGCCCGCCGCAGGGCCGGCGGCGCACCCACAATCAGTCGAGGGAGCACGCATGAGCAGACAGACCATCCGCATCGGCGCCATCGTGATCGTGGCTTTGGCGTTGCTCGCGGTCGTCGTCACCGGCGCCGTGGTGCCGGGCGGCACGCCGCAGGCGGCTGCCGCCGACCCGGTCGTCCTTACCGTCACCGGCAACGATCAGACCAGGACGTTCACGCTGGCGGAGCTTCAGGCCCTGCCCGCCGCCTACAGCGGATACTCCGGCATCATCAACAGCGCGGGCACCGTGACACCCCCCAAGCCGGTCAAGGGGATCAAGCTGAGAGACCTGTTCGCTCTGGTCGGCGGCATGACCGAGACGAATTCGGTGGACGTGTTGGCCAGCGACGACTACGGCATGACCTTCACCTACAACGAGGTGTTCAACGGCGCCTTCCAGATGTACAACGCCTCGACCAAGGCGGCTGAGGACGTTAAGTCGCCGGTCTCGCTGGTGCTCATCTACGAGTACGACGGAGCGGCCCTGACGCCGGACGTCGGCCCGCTGCGCCTGGCGGTCTTCCAGGATGCCGACGTCGGCCAGGTCGCCGAAGGCCACCTGAACGTGAAGTTGGTCAATCGGCTCAGCCTGCGCAGCGCGGTCGTCGAGTGGACCGTGAAGATGTACGGCCTCAAGCGCAAGAACGGCACGCGCCAGACCTACAAGCTCGACCGCAAGACCTATGACTCCTGCGCGACGCCTGGCTGTCACGGCTCCGCCTGGACCGACAGCGCTACCAGCAAGACCTGGACGGGCGTCCCCCTCTTTCTCTGCATCGGCAAGGTCGACGGCGGCAAGGGCCACGGCGGGTACGGCGCGTACAACGAGGCGCTGGCCCTCAAGGGCTATCGCATCAAGCTCGTCTCGAAGACCGGCAAGTACGTCATCATCGGTTCGCGCGCCATCAGGAACCGCGACCGCATCATCCTCGCGAACAAGCGTATGGGCTCGGAGCTGACGTCCACGTACTACCCGCTGCGGCTCGTCGGCCCGACGAAATACATCACCGCGAAGAAGCGCCTCGGGCGCCTCGCGAAGATCGTGCTGCTGCCCAAGTGAGCGTGTGGCGACCACTCGAGGGGAACGGCCGATGACACGCTCCTCGCCCCCGGGAGCGGCCGCCGGACGCCGGCGGCGGGCCTTGCCCGCCATCGGCCGAGCCGGCCTCGCGCGCGTCCTGGCCGCCGCCGCCGCGCTGGCTATGCTCGGCCTGGTCGGCCTGGTCGCCGCCTGCGGCGGGAGCGGCGGCGCGAGCGACCAGGCCTCCTCGTTGCCCAGTCCCACCGGCAAGGTCGTGCTCACGCTGGTGGGGGAGAAGGGCGAGAAGCAGTTCACGATGAACCAGCTCCAGGCGCTCCCTTCGTATACGGGATACGCCGGCATCAAGAGCAGCACCGGCGTCATCACGCTGCCGCAGAAGTACACCGGTGTGCGTCTCAGCTATCTCACCGACCTCGTCGGCGGCATCAGCAAGGCCACCGGCGTGACCATCGTCGGCAGTGATGGCTACGGCATGACGTTCTCCTACGACCAGATCATGCATCAGCGGTTCACGGCGTACGACCCGGCGACCGGCGCCGAAGTGACGCCCGCAAAGGACCTCACCGTGATCGTGGCCTACGCCCGCAACGGCAAGCCGCTGGGCACGGACGAGGGACCGCTGCGGCTGGCGGTCGCGGAGAGCAAGCCCGGTGGTCAGGTCGTGGACGGCCACTGGGCCGTCAAGTGGATCGAACGCGTGTCCGTGACCAAGGCGTCGGCGCAGTGGAACGTGCAGCTGCAGGGCGCAGTGGCCAGCAAGATCGACAAGGCGTCCTACGTGAACTGCGCCTCGCCGGGCTGCCATGGTTCCGGCTGGGTCGACGCCACGGGCAGGAGCTGGGAGGGCGTGCCGCTCTACCTCGTGGCCGGCATGGTGGACGACAAGAAGCGCCACGGGCCGGGCGCCTACGACGCCGCGCTCGCCAAGAAGGGCTACCAGATCCAGATCGAGTCGGCCGACGGCAAGGTCGTGACCATCGATTCCCGCTTCATCGCCGGCAAGGACAGCATCGTTCTCTCCGGCAAGGTCGACGGCGGAGAACTTCCCGACGAGTACTTTCCGCTGCGGCTGGTCGCCCCGGGGTTGAGCGAAGCCCAGATGCCGGGTCGCATCGTCCGCATCGTCGTGCGCGTACCGTAGAAAGGCAGGACGATGCGGCGGCCGAGACGCATCTTCGTGCGCAGGGCGCCGGTGGCCGCGTTTGCGGCGGCCGCGCTCGCCGTCGCCGCCCTGCTCGCCGCCGCCGTCTTCGCCTCGGGCTGCGGCGGCAAGACGCGCCAGGTGAAGCTCATCTACGCCGGCAGCCTCATCGTGCCGTTCGACAAGCTCGCCACCGCCTTCGAGCGTGCACATCCCGGCGTGACCGTCACCACCGAAAGCCACGGCAGCATTCAGGTGCTGCGCCACGTCACCGAGCTCGGCGACCGCTTCGACATCGCCGTGAGCGCCGACGAGCAGCTGATCCCGCCGCTCATGTACGCGCGTGACGACCCTCACACCGGCAAGCCATATGCGAGCTGGTACTGCACTTTCGCGACTAACCGCATGGTCCTCGCCGTGTCGCCCAGGAGTCCGCTGGCCGGCGAACTCACTTCGCCGACGTGGTATCGTCGGCTCACCCGACCGGACGTGCGCTTCGGCCTCGCCGACCCGCGCTTCGACGCCGCCGGCTACCGCGCGCTGATGGTCCTGCAGCTGGCGGAGGCCCAGTACGACGACCCCTACCTGTTCGAGGACATGTTCATGGGTCGTTTCACGGCGCCCATCACCGTCGAGCCGGTCGGCGGCGTCGACGTCATCCACGTGCCGGAGATCCTCGAGACGCGGCGCGGGAGCGACCTCGTCGTGAGAGGCGCCAGCATCGAGCTCGTGGCGCTGCTCGAGTCCGGCGACCTGGACTGCGCCTTTGAGTACGAGAGCGTCGCCCGCCAGCACGGGCTCGAGTACGTGCAACTCCCGGCGGCCATCGACCTCGGAGCGGCCGCCCATCGCGCCGGCTACCGGCGGGTGGAGGTCAAGCTCGACTCCCGGCGCTTCGCCAGCGTGCGGCCGGTCTTTCGCGGCGATCTGATCCGCTACGCCTTAACCATCCCGGCCGACGCCCCCGACCCGGCGCTGGCGCGCGAGTTCGCCGCCTTCCTGCTGGGGCCGGACGGACGCGGCGTGCTGGCCGCCGACCATCAGCCGCTGCTCACGCCGCCCGTGCTCGACAACGCGGCGGCCGCGCCGGAGGAGGTGAGGCGGGCGTGCGCGGGACCCAGGTGAGCGTCCTCAGGGAATACAGGCACCCGGTCGATCCTGGGTCCCCCTCACGCCCGTCTCACCTGCCCTGATGCGCGGCCGCCGGCCGTCACTGTTCGCGGCGCTCTGCGCCGTCGCCGGAGCGGTGCTCGTCGCCTTCGTGCTGCTGCCGGCGGCGAGCATGGTCGTGGGCGCCGGCGCGGGACTGCTGGGCGATGCTCTGCGGCAGGACGACGTGCGTCGCTCCCTTTGGCTCACGCTCGTCGCGGCGCTCATCGCCACCGCCGCGGCCTTCGTCGTCGGCGTCCCGCTCGCGTACCTTCTGGCGCGTCGCGACTTCGCCGGCAAGCGCCTCGTGGAGGGCGTCATCGACCTCCCCATCGTCTTTCCGCACACGGCCGCAGGCATCGCTCTGCTCACCGTGTACGGTAGCGAAGGCTTCATGGGCCGCCTGCTCGCTCCGCTGGGCCTGCGCTTCACCGAGACCGTCGCCGGCATCGTCTTGGCGATGCTCTTCGTGAGCCTCCCATTCCTCGTGGACACGGCGCGGGAGGCGTTCGCGCTCGTGGACGAGCGCTACGAGAAGGTGGCACGCACGCTCGGCTCGTCGCCCGGCGGAGCGTTCGCCCGCGTGACGTTCCCTCTGGCGTGGCGCGGCGTGTTCGCCGGCGCCGTGCTCATGTGGGGCAGAGGCATCAGCGAGTTCGGCGCCGTCGTCATTCTGGCGTACAACCCCAAGGTCATCTCGGTGCTCACCTTCGAACGCTTCGAGGGGTTCGGATTGCGCGCCGCCCAGCCGCCGGCCGTGCTCATCGTCATCGTGGCGTTCGTCGTATTCGTGGTGCTGCGGACCGTGCTCTTGCCGCGCCGCCGTCGCTCGCGAAAGGGCGTGGCGTGATCGGCCTGCGCGGGCTGGAGGTCGAGGCCGGCGGGTTCGTCGTGGGCCCGCTCGACCTGGACGTGACCGCGGGCGAGTACGGCGTGCTGCTGGGGCCGAGCGGCGCCGGCAAGACGTTGGTGCTGGAGGCCGTCGCCGGGGTGCGCCGGATCCGCGCCGGGCGCGTGCTGATCGACGGCGATGACGTGACGTCGCTGGCGCCGGAGCGTCGCCGGGTGGGGCTGGTGTTCCAGGACGGCCTGCTGTTCCCGCACCTGGACGTGGCGCACAACGTGGCCTACGGCGCCCGACGGCGCGGCGGCGTCGGGAGGCCGACGCTGGGCTCAGACGCCGGCCGACTCGCGGAGCTGGCCGAGAAGGCTGGCATCACCCGCCTGCTGAACCGCAAGCCGGCGACGCTGTCGGGCGGCGAGCGACAGCGCGTGGCCTTGGCGCGGGCGCTGGCCGCCCGCCCCCGCGTGCTGCTGCTCGACGAGCCGCTGAGCGCCGTAGACGCCGAGGCGCGGGAGGAGCTGCAGGATGTGCTGCGGCGCGTCAGCCGCGCGGAGCGGCTGACCGTTCTTCACGTCACGCACGATCGCGCCGAGGCCTTCGCGCTCGCCGACCGCTGTGCGCTGCTCGTGGGCGGCGCGCTTCGCCAGACCGGCGCGCCGTGCGAGGTGCTGCGGCGGCCGGCCGACGAGGCCGTGGCGCGGTTCCTCGGCGCGCGCAACATCCTGGCGGCGACGCGCGCCGACGACGATGCGCGCGTCGCCGTCCTGAGCGCGGGCGTCCGCCTGCGCGCCGCGGAGCCGCTTTCTTCCGCACTTGCTACGGTGGTCGTACGGCCCGAGAACGTGCAGGTGTGGCGGGCCGGCGACGCGCCGCCCGCCGCCTCCGTTCTGCACGGCCGGGTCGTCCGCCTGGCGCTGCAGGGCGGGCACGTCCTCATCTCGGTCGACACGCCGGCCCGGTTCGAGGCGCTTGTGCCCGAGCGCGTCGCCGAGCGCCTCGGCCTCACGGTCGGCGCCGGCGTCGACATCACCGTCGAGCCCGAAGCCGTGCACGTCCTGCCGCGGCGGTGACCGCCGTTTCCGGAACGGCCGCAGGGGAAATGTGAAGCGCGACGGGCTGCCGCGTCGCGGCGGCCAGGAGAAGGAGGCGGCTATGGCTCTGAGTGCCCGCAACCAGCTCCCCGGGACCGTGAAGAGCGTGGTCCTCGGGACGGTCATGGCCGAGGTCGTGCTGGACGTCGCCGGCTACCAGGTCGTATCGGTGATCACCCGGCACGCCGTGGAGAATCTCGGCATCAAGGCCGGCGACCAGGTGAAGGCCGTCATCAAGTCGACCGACGTCCTACTGCAGAAATGACGCCCGGCGGGCCCTCGGGCCCGCCGCCCCGCCCGCGTACGGGCCGCGCCGCCCGCCTCTGCCGCGCCATCCTGTCCAACCGCGGCGGGCCGTCTTCGCCGCCGCCGCGCTTGCTCCCGCCGTCCGGCGGCGGCTAGAATCCGGGGGCTTCTCCGAGCGCCGGAATCCTACGGGCGGTGAACCTACGGAACCGGAGCCGGCAGGGTGCGGCGGGAAACCGCCGTGCCTCCCAGCGCGGAAAGGAGAGTGTCCAGGCGGAGGCTCCCCGTGCACGGGCGAGCCTCTTTCTCGTCTCGTTGTCACGGTGGTCCCTCACCCGTGGCGATGCCCGGCGCGCGGAGATGCGGTACGGGCATCGCCGATCTGGAGGGATCATGAAGGACGCGCGAGTCGTGTGGATGAAGACCAGGGCCGTCATCGGAGCCGTGCTCCTGGTGGTGGCGGTGACGGCGCCGGCGACGCTGGTCGGCGCCTGCGGGTCGGGAAGCTCCGAGCCGTCGGTGCAACGCGACCAGCTGATCGTCGCCACAACCACGAGCCTGAACGACTCGGGCCTGCTCGAGGATGTCGTGCTGCCTGCCTTCAAGCAGCAGCACCCCGATGTGACGGTCAAGGTGGTAGCTGTCGGCTCCGGTGAGGCGATCGCCATGGGCGCCAAAGGCGAGGCCGACGTGCTGCTCGTCCACTCGCCCGACGACGAGGCACAGTTCATGGCCGACGGCCACGGCACCCTGCGCCTGCCCTTCGCCTTCAACTACTTCGTGATCGCCGGCCCCAAGGACGACCCGGCTAATGTGAGCGCCGCTTCCTCGGCCGCGAGCGCATTCGCTTCGATCGCCCAGGCTCGCAGCACCTTCGTCTCGCGCGGCGACGAGTCGGGCACCAACAAGAAGGAGCTCAAGATCTGGGAAGCGGCCGGCGTGACGCCCAGCGGCGCCTGGTACATCAGCAGCGGGCAAGGCATGGGCGAGACGCTGCGCATCGCCAGCGAGAAGCAGGGCTACACACTCACCGACCTTGGCACCTTCCTCTCGCAAGCGGAGTCGCTCGACCTCAAGCCCCTGTTCACGGCCAGCGTCGACCTCAAGAACGTCTACGACGTGATCATCGTCGACCAGAACGAGTTCCCGGCGGTGAACGCCGCCGCCGCCGAGCAGCTTGCCCAGCTGCTCGTCAGCGCCGAGGGCCAGAAGGCCATCGGCGAGTACGGCAAGAGCCGGTACGGGAAGGCGCTGTTCTCCCCGTACGCCGGCAGCACCGGCGCTTACTGAGCGCAGCCACAGGGCCGGGACGGAAGGACCCATGCAGGTACTCTGGGACGGCTTCGTCGAAGCGCTCCGCCTCCTCTTCGGCGGCGACGCCGAGATCTACCAGATCACCCTGCGCTCGCTCTGGGTGTCGGGGCTGGCGCTGCTCGTCGCCGTCGCCGCCGGAGTACCGCTGGGCGGCCTCGTCGCGATGCGCGAGTTCCGCGGCCGCCGGCTCACGGTGGCCGCCATCAACACCGGTATGGCGGCGCCGCCGGTGGTCGTCGGGCTGCTGGTGGCGCTCTTCCTGACCCGCAACGGCCCGCTTGGCGAGTTCCGGCTGTTGTACACGACCTGGGCGATGGTGATCGCCCAGGTCGTGATCGCTCTGCCGGTCGTGATCGGGCTCTCGCTGGCGGCGCTGCAGCAGCTCGAGCCGGGCCTGCGCCAGCAGATCACGGCGCTCGGCGCCGGCCGCCTGCAGGGATTCGTCCTGCAGCTGCGCGAGATCCGCGTCGCCCTGCTCGCCACGGTGATGGCGGCCTTCGGCGCCGTGATCAGTGAAGTGGGCGCCGTGATGATGGTCGGCGGCAACATCCGCGGGCAGACACAGGTGCTCACCGGGGCGATCGTGCAGGAGACGCGCATCGGGCGGTTCGCGGTCGCCATCGCCCTGGCGATCATCCTGATGCTGCTTGCCTTCGGCGCCAACCTGACGCTGACCCTGATTCAGCAGCAAGGGAGGCGGCGCCCGTGAGCGGCGTCGCCGCAGCTCGTGCCGCGCCGTCGGCCCCGGTGCTCGAGGCCCGCGGCCTGGAGGTCGTGCGCGGCGGCCGTACCTTGGCGGCCGCGGACGACCTGGCCCTTCTCGCCGGCCGGGTGCACGTGCTTCTCGGCGCCAACGGCGCCGGCAAGAGCACGCTGCTCAAGGCGCTCAACGGGCTCGAGGCCAGCTCCGGTGAGCTCCTGTTCGAGGGCGGCGCAGTGGCGACGGCGGCGGCGCGGCTGGCGCTGCGGCGCCGCACCGCCGCCGTCTTCCAGAGGGCGTACCTACTCAACACCAGCGTGCGCGGCAACGTCGAGAGCGGCCTCCGCCTTCGGCGCGTGCCCCGAGCGGCGGCGCGCGAGCGCGCCGCCGCCGCCCTCGAGCTGCTCGGCATCGCGCACCTGAGCGACCGCAAGCCGACGCGCCTCTCCGGCGGCGAGGCCCAGCGCGTGAGCATCGCCCGCGCCCTGGCCGTGGACCCCGCGGTCCTCTTCCTCGACGAGCCACTGGCGTCGCTCGACCCCCCGACGAGCCGCGCGCTCACCGCTGACCTGCTGCGCATCTTCGGTGAGTCGGCGATGGCGGTGGTCTGGGTGACCCATGACCGCGACGAAGCTCTGGTGGTCGGCGACACGGTGAGCTTCCTCGAAGCGGGGCGCATCGTTCAGTCGGGCGCAGCTCTGGACGTCTTCTCGCACCCGGTGAGTACCTCGTTCGCCGGCTTCCTCGGCTTGGACACCTACCTCCAGGGCGTGGTCGTCAGCCAGGCCGACGGGCCGACGCTGCTGGACCTCGGCGACGGTGTCGTGCTCGCCTGCGGGGAGGCTCGGGACGGGCCTGCGGTGGCCTGCCTGCCGCCGGAGGACGTAGTGCTGTTCAGTACGCCGCCGGCCAAGCACAGCGCCAGTTTGCGCAACCTGCTGCCGGGAAAGGTGAAGGCAGCCCGGCCGGCCGGCCGCCTGTTGCACGTGACCATCGAGGCCGGCAGGCTCGAGGTCGCGGCGCTGGTCACGCGGGCCGCCTACGACGACTTGGGCCTGGCCATCGGCAGCACCGCCTACGCCGCCTTCAAGGCGGCGGCGGTGCACCCGATTCCCAGGCACGACAGGCGGCCGCTGTGAGCCGCGGCGCCGGAGCGAAGGAGGTCTTTCATGGCACTGAGCGCACGCAACCAGGTCCAGGGCACGGTGAAGAGCGTGGTCCTCGGGGCGGTGATGGCCGAGGTGGTGGTGGAGGTGGCCGGCGGCGAGCTCGTCTCGGTGATCACCCGCCACTCCGCCGAGTCTCTCGACATCAAGGCGGGGGACGGCATCACCGCGGTGATCAAGGCGACCGAGGTCCTGCTGCAGAAATGACGCGCGACGGATGCGCGGCTACACTGGAGGTCGCGTGAACGCGCCCCCCGACAGGTCCCAGGGCAGGGTCGACTACCTGCGCCTCTCGATCACCGACCGGTGCAATCTGCGCTGCACGTACTGCATGCCGCCGGACGGCGTGCCGCCGCGCGCGCACGGCGAGATCCTCAGCTACGAGGAGCTCGCCGCCTTCGCGCGCGTCGCCGCGACCTGCGGCATCAGCAAGGTGCGCATCACCGGCGGCGAGCCGCTGGTGCGGCTGGGCTGCGCTGACTTCGTCGCCATGCTGGGCCGCACCAGCGGCATCCACGACATCTCCCTGACCACCAACGGCGTGCTACTGCCGCGATACGCCGAGGACCTGCGCCGCGCCGGCCTGCGCCGCGTCAACATCAGCCTCGACAGCCTCGACTCGGCGCGCTTCGCGCGCATCAGTCGCGGCGGCAAGCTCGCCGACGCGCTGGCCGGTCTCGATGCCGCTTTCGCCACCGGGTTCACGCCGGTCAAGGTCAACGCCCTGCTGCTGGAGGGCATCGAAGAAGAGCTCGAAGGGTTCGTCGACCTCTCGCGCGAGCGCGAGGTGCACGTGCGCTTCATCGAGTTCATGCCGCTCGACCGTCGTGTCGCCGGCGGCGACGGCCTTGGCGGCGCGGGCCGCCTCGTGCCCGCGGGCGAGATCCTGCAGCGCCTCAAGGAGCGCTACGAGCTGGTGCCGCACCAGGGTCCGTACGGGCACGGCCCGGCGCAGTATTGGCATGTGCCCGGGGCGCGCGGCACGATCGGCTTCATCGCCGGCGTCAGCGAGCACTTCTGCGGGAGCTGCAACCGCCTGCGCCTCACCGCCGACGGTCGCCTGCGCACCTGCCTCTTCTCGGGCGACGAGGTGGATGTGCGCCCGCTGCTCGATCGGCCGCTGGAGCTTCGCGCCGCGATCGAGCGGGCCGTGGCGGGCAAGAGCTACGACCGCTGCCGCGAGGCGCTGGCGAACGAGCGCGCCATGTCGCAGATCGGAGGATGACCGGATGACCGAGTTGAGCCACATCGATGCGCGCGGGCGGGCCACTATGGTGGACGTCGGCGCCAAGGACGAGACCGAGCGGAGGGCGCGTGCCGAGGCGCACGTGGTGATGGCCGCCGAGACGCTTTCCGTGATCGAGGACCAGACGGTGCCCAAGGGCGACGTCATCGCCGCCGCCCGCCTGGCCGGCATCATGGCCGCCAAGCGCACGCACGAGCTCATACCGCTCTGCCATCAGCTCAGCCTGACGGCGGTGACCGTCGACATCGAGTCGGACCGCGACCTGCCGGGTCTGCGTGTGACCACCGAGGCGCGGCTGCGCGGCCGCACCGGGGTGGAGATGGAGGCGCTGGTGGCGGCTTCCGTAGCGGCGCTCACGGTCTACGACATGTGCAAGGCCATCGATCGCGGCATGGAGGTCACCGCCGTGCGCCTGCTCGAGAAGAGCGGCGGGCGCAGCGGCACCTGGCGGCGCGGCGACGCCGGCGCGGAAGGCGACGTGGCGGGCGACGCGGCGGAAGGTGGCGCGTGAGCGCCGCCCCGGATGGCCGCGTCGTCTCGGTCAACGTCTCCGCCGAGAAGGGCGTGCAGAAGAAGCCGGTGCCGTCGGTCACGCTGGTCGCCGATCACGGCATCGAGGCCGACGCCCACGCCGGTCCGTGGCATCGCCAGGTCAGCCTGCTGGCCGACGAGAGCATCGCCAAGATGCGCGCCTGCGGCGCCGACGTGGGCCCCGGGGCCTTCGGCGAGAACCTCACGACCGAGGGCCTGGTGGTCCACGAGCTGCCGGTGGGCGCCCGCCTGCGCGTCGCCGGCACGCTGCTCGAGGTCACGCAGATCGGCAAGGTCTGCCACGACCGCTGCGCCATCTTCAACCAGGTGGGCGACTGCGTGATGCCGCGCGAGGGCATCTTCGTGCGCGTGCTCGAGGGCGGCGGGGTCAAGCCCGGCGACGAGATCGTGCTCGAGAAGAGGAGCCTCATCCACGCCGCCGTGCTCACGGTGAGCGACAAGGGCTCTCGCGGCGAGCGTGAGGACCTCAGCGGCGCCTCCCTGGAAGAGGAGTTGCGTGAGCTGGGCGTCGCCGCCGTGGAACGCGCCATCGTGCCCGACGAGCGCGACCTCATCGCCGCCGAGCTGACGCGCTGGGCCGACGAGACGCCGGTCAACCTGATCCTCACCACCGGCGGCACGGGGATGACCACGCGCGACGTCACGCCGGAGGCGACGTTGGCGGTGCTCGACCGGCAGGCACCGGGGTTCGTCGAGGCCATGCGCGCCGGCTCCGCGGCCAAGACGCCGCACGCGATGCTGTCGCGCGCGGTCAGCGGCCTGCGCGGCAAGACCCTGATCGTCAACATGCCGGGCAGCCCAGGTGCCTGCCGCGAGCAGTTCGCGATGATCGCGCCGGCGTTGCCGCACGCGGTCGAGAAGCTGCTTGATCTGGGGGGCGATTGCGCTGCGCCTTCGCCGCCGCCCGCGCGGGATTGAGGATCGCCGGCCGGCAGCCGGACACGCCCGTCAGGGCGTGTAGCGCTGCCGGCGGATGTAGCTGAGGTAGGTGGCGATGGCCACGTCGGCCTCTTCGACGGCGCGGCGGTGGCCGGCGGTGAGCCGGTCGCCCACGCTCTGCCGCGTGACCCCCAACTTCTGGGCCACGTCCCGCTGGTGCCCGAGCTCGCGGTAGGCCGCGATCGCCTCCCACTGCTTCTGCGTGCGCGCCCGGATGAGCGGGTCGACGAGCCGGCAGAGGGCGCCGAGCAGTACGTCTCCGGCCTCGCCCGCGCCGAGGTAGCGGCTGAGCCCGTGGTCGCGCGCCGCCAGCTGCAGGGCGCGGCGCGCCATCGAGTAGGCGTCCCGGTCGGTGGCGGTGGCGTCGCGCAGATGGTCCACGGTGCCGACCCCGACCCCGACGCGGAGCTGGAGCGGGGCGATCGACTCGCGCAGCACGCTGATGCACAGCGGCGCCTGGGCAGGGTCGGCGAGGGCGCCGTCGACACGGTCCTGGCCGGCGAGCGCGAACGGCTCGGCGACTGCGGGGGCGAAGAGGTGGTTGACGCGGTCGAGCGCGGGGCGCAGGCGTTCGCGCCGCGCCGCGTCGTCGGCGCCCAGCACGTCGGTGAACACGACGGCGATGAGTCTGCTCTCCCGGCGCTTGTCGATGGGCATGCTGCTAGCTACGCCGTGGCGGCGCGGTTTTCCTGCCGGGCGCCTGGGGAGCCGCCGTCACGGCCGGTAAACAAGGATTAACCAAGCTTTGCACAGTGCAAATGGCGTCGGAGTCGTTCGTCGGCTACACTAGGCAAGCTCTCAGCACATACAGCCAGGGGTATCCGCGTGAACAAGAAGTCCCGCACTCGTTTGCTGATCGCCACCGGGGTCATCGTCGTCGTCTTCGTGATCGGCGTCGTCTTCCTGGTGCAGCGACAGGGCGCGTACTACCGCCAGGTCTCCGACCTGACCACCGGCAAGTACGACGGCAAGAACGTCAAGGTCGGCGGCAGGGTGCTCGGCGGCAGCATCGATCGCGACGCCAGCGGCGTCCACTTCACCATTGAAGATCTCACCGGCAAGTCGGACACGGTGAAGGTCACCTACGCCGGTCAGATGCCGAACACGTTCGACGCCGGCGTCGACGTCGTCGTGGTGGGCAAGTACGCGTCCACCGACGGGGTGATCACCGCCGACCAGTTGCAGACCAAGTGCCCCAGCAAGTACAAGGGACAGGCCTCGCCCTCGGCTCAGCTGGGGCAGTGAGGTCGCGCGGGTGCTAGAGCTCGGCACATACTCACTCTGGGCTGCGCTCTTCTTCGCCCTCGCCGGGGCCGGCTTCCTGGGGCTCGGCATGCTTTGGGACCGCAAGGATCTGCTGCGCAACGGCTACTACGCCGTCTACGGCTTCTTCCTCACGACGGTGGTCGCCGCCGCGGTGCTGCTGCAGGCCTTCCTCAAGGGTGACTTCGGCTTCTCCTATGTGGTCGAGAACTCCGACGCCTCGCTGTCGACCTTCTACCGCATCGCGGGCTTCTGGGCCGGGCAGCAGGGCTCGTTCCTGCTCTGGCTGCTGCTGCTGGCGATCGTCGCCGTGGTCATCGCCCTGCTCGACCTGATCCGCCTCGAGCGCCTCACCGGCGGCGCCGTGATGGTGCTGGGCATCATCTCGGCGGTGTTCGCCGCCCTGATGGTCTTCGACGCCGGTTCCAACCCGTTCGTGAGGGCCGCAGCGGGGGCACAGCCCTTCGGCCTCAACCCGCTATTGCTGCACCCGGCTATGGTGCTGCACCCGCCGGCGCTGTTCATCGGCTACGTGGGACTCGCCGTCCCGTTCGCCTACGCCGTGTCCACGCTCCTCCTCGGCCGTGGCGACAAGCTCTGGGTGCAGCGCGCGCAGAAGTGGGGCGTGGCGGGCTGGCTCTTCCTGTCGCTCGGCATCGGCCTCGGCGCCTGGTGGGCCTACGTTGTCCTCAGCTTCGGCGGTTACTGGGGCTGGGACCCGGTCGAGAACACCTCGCTGGTGCCGTGGCTCACCGCCACCGCCCTGCTGCACGCGTTCACGCTCTACAAGGCGCGTGGCCTGTTCAAGCACTGGGCCCTGGGCCTCGCCGCGGCGACCTTCTTCTTCACCATCCTCGCCACCTGGACGACGCGCACCGGCCTCATCAGCTCAGTGCACGCCTTCGAGAAGAACAGCCTCCTGATCGACATCCTCACTACCTTCCTGGCCGTCACGGCGGCGCTCAGCATCGGCCTGAGCGCCTGGCGCTGGGGCCGTTTCAAGAGCCACGATGAGCTACAGAGCGTGCTCTCGCGCGAGTTCCTCTACTACGTCACCAACCTGCTGCTGACCCTGTTCGCGGTGGCGGTCGCGTTCGGCACCGTGGTCGTGCCGCTGACGATGAACCGCACCGTCGGGCCTAGCACCTACAACTCGATCGCCCAGCCGCTCGGCGTGGTCACCCTGGCGCTGATCGCCATCTGCCCGCTGCTCGCCTGGCGCAAGACCGACGGCGCCCAGCTGAGCCGCAGGCTCATTTTGCCGCTGGTGACGATGGGGCTCTCGGCGGTGTTGTGGCTCTCACTCGGCTTCCAGTCGGACTTGCTCGGCTTCATCGGCTTGCTCGTGTGCGGCTTCGCCTTCGGCGCGGTGATCCAGTTCGTGCTGCATGCGGCGCGCAAGGCGGCCGGACCCGCCAAAAGCCTCTGGCTCGGCCTGGGGCGCGCCTTCACCGGCAGCCGCACCCGCACCGGCGCCTACTTCGTGCACCTAGGCATGGTGCTCATCGTCGCCGGCCTGCTCGGTTCCAACGTCTACAAGGTCGAGAAGTCGACCATCGTCAAGGTCAAGCCCGGCGCGACCGCCGGCCTGAACGGCTACACCCTTACCTACCGGACGATGGACGAGAGCACCGGCGCTCAAGGCTCGGTGCGCAGCGTGGCGCACTTCGACGTCGCCAAGGACGGCGCGCCGATCGGCACGCTGGCTCCGCACACCGACGTCTACCCGGTCAGTGGGGCCGCCGTTCGCGCGGTGATCCTCGGGCGGGCGTTCGAGGACCTCTTCGTGGTCGCCGACGAGCCGTTCGACAGCTCGTCCAAGACCATCGCCCTGCGCACGGTGATCTTCCCACTCATCCGCTGGGTGTGGATCGGCTCGATCCTGCTCTGCGCCGGCGCTGTGGTCTCGCTGTGGCCGCGCGGGCGCCGGAAGGAGCAGGAGGCGCGGGTCCCGGAAGCGAACGCCGCCGTAGGCGACGCCGCCCGCGCGGACGGCGCCACGGCCTAGCGGAGGGTGCCCCATGTCGGACTCACCAGACCGGCAGGAGAGCGCGGCCCCCCTCGAGATCGAGGTGGAGGGCCTGCGCAAGACGTTCGGCCGCCGCGAGGTGCTGAAGGGCATCTCCTTCAGCCTCGAGCGCGGCGGCTTCCTCAGCATCTTCGGCCCCAACGGAGCCGGCAAGACGACCACGCTGCGCGTGCTGGCGACGCTGCTCACGGCCAGCGCCGGCAGCGTCCAGGTGGCCGGCCACGACGTGCGCGAGGACCCGATGCCGGTGCGCCGCGCCATCGGTTTCATCTCGCACAACCCGATGCTGTACCCGGATCTGACGGCGCAGGAGAACCTGCGCTTTTACGCCGACATGTACGGCGTCGAGGGCCGCGAGGCGCGTGTCACGGAGCTGCTCGAGCGCCTCGAGCTCAGCCATCGGCGCCACGACGTGGTGCGCACCTTCAGCAAGGGCATGCGCCAGCGGCTCGCGATCGCGCGCGCCATCCTGCACCGCCCGCGCGTGCTGCTGCTCGACGAGCCGCACTCGGGCCTCGACCCGCGCGCCGTCGACATCCTCGACGGGCTGCTCGCCGACATCCGCGCCGAGCACACCTTCGTGATGGTCACGCACAACATCGCCAAGGGGCTCGAGCTCGGCACCCGGCTGATGATCGTCGAGAGCGGCTGCATCGCCTACGAGCAGGCGGCCGGCGGCGACCCCGCGAGCTTCACCGCCGTGTACCGCGAGCACGTCCAGGAAGGTCCGCTGCTGTGAGCGGCTGGGCCCAGTTCAAGGCGATCCTGCGCAAGGACCTCATCCGCGAGCTCCGCACCCGCGACATGCTCGTCAGCATGATCCTCTTCGTGCTGCTGGCGATGGTGATCTTCCACTATGCGTTCACCGTCAAGGAGGGCGCCGACCTCACCTACTTCACCGGCGGCATGCTCTGGGTGACGTTCATCTTCGCGATGCTGCTCGGACTCAACCGCTCCTTCGCGCAAGAGAAGGACGAGCACTGCCTCGACGGCCTGCTGCTCTGCCCGGTCGACCGCGTCACGATCTTCTTCGCGAAGACGGCCGGCAACCTCATCTTCCTGCTGATCGTCCAGGCGGTCGCGGTGCCGGTGTTCACGCTGTTCTTCATCGAACGCAGCTACGCCGGCGACGTGCTGCCGTTCCTCGTCGTTTTGCTGCTCGCCGACGTGGGCATCTGTGCCCTGGGAACGCTGCTCGCGACGATCTCGATGAACACCCGCTCGCGCGACCTGCTGCTGCCGATCCTGTTCCTGCCGTTGATCGTGCCCGTGCTCATCGCCGCCACCGGCGCCACGACGCTGATCTTCGCCGAGGGCGCCGGGTTCGCCGACCTGGTCGCTCGGCTCCTGTTCCTGCTTGGCTTCGACGCGGTGTTCCTGGTCGCCGCCTGGGGAACGTACGACTTCGCCATAGGAGAGTGAGCGTGAAGAAGCTCGTGAGCGCGCCGGCGCTCTTCGCCGAAGCCGGCATCTGCCTCATCGTGGGCCTTCTGCTGGGATTCTGGTGGGCGCCGGTCGATGCATCGTCGCTGGGCTTCAGCCAGAAGATCTTCTACTACCACGCACCCATCGCCGAGACGGCGTTGGTGGCCTTCGGGGTCGCCTTCGTGGCCGCCATCGCCTACCTGCGCACCGGTCGCCTCACGTGGGACCGCCTCAGTTACGTCAGCGTGCGCCTCGGCCTGCTGTTCAGCATCCTCGTGATGCTCACCGGCATGATCTGGGGCAAGGCCGCCTGGGACACCTGGTGGGCCTGGGAGCCGCGGCTCACCACCTTCCTGCTGGTCTGCTTCCTCTACGCCGCCTACTGGGTCCTGCGCTCGGTGGTCGACGAGGAACAGCACCGTGCCACGTACGCGGCGGTGTTCGCGATCATCGCGTTCATCGACGTGCCGATCACGTTTTTCGCTACGCGCTTCTTGCCCGAGGGCCTACACCCGGTGGTCATCACCACCGGCGACACCGGCATGGAGGGCAGCATGCTCGTGAGCTTCCTCATCAGCATGCTCGGCATGACCCTGCTGCTGGCGGCGCTGACGCGCCGTGACCTCGCGATCGAGAAGCTCAAGGATCGCGTTGCCGACCTCAAGTCCACGATCGGAGGCTGACCGCATGAGCATCGAAGAGGGCGTCAAGTTCGTCGCTTCGGCCTACGCCATCATCTTGGCCGTGCTGATGATCTACTACTTCATGAGCGCCCGTCGCGTGCGCGCGCTGCAGCGCGACGTGCAGCTGCTCGAGGACGAAGCGAAGCGCCGGCAGGGCCCTGCGGGCGGCGCCGGCGCCGAGTGACGCCGCGCTTGCGTCCGGCATCGACCGCGGTAGCCTGACCTAGCCCCATGGACCAGACGTCCACCATCTGCCTGTGGCTCGCGTATCTCCTGTACGCGGCCGCCTTCGCCGTCTTCGTGGTGGCGTTCTTCACGCAGCGCCCGGGTCTGAACCGTCTCGGCCTGATGGCCGCCGCGGTGTCCCTGGTCTTCCACACCGCGGCGCTCATCACCCGCGGCGTCAGCGCCGGTCACTTCCCGTTCGTCGGCGCCTACGAGTCGCTGATGCTGGTGTCGTGGGCGATCGCACTCGTCTGGCACGTGCTCGAGTCGTTCACGAAGATCAAGGCCGTGGGCCTGTACGTGATGCCAGTGGTCCTGGTGCTGCTCACGCTCGCCCTGGTCGAGTACGAGGCGCCGCGCTCGCTGGTGCCGGCGCTGAAGAGCGACATCGTCATCCTCCATGTGGCGGTGATGCTGGTCGCCATCGGCTGCCTCTACGTGGCCGGCGGCGCGGCGCTGATCTACCTGGTCGAAGAGGCGCTGCTGCGCCGCCGCCGTCCCGGCGGGGTGCTGGGCCGGCTGCCGTCGCTGGCGACGCTGGACCGGCTCATCTACCACGCGACCCTGCTCGGCGTGCCCTTCCTCACCATGGGCATGGCCGCCGGCGTCATCCGCGCCGAGACCTTCTCCGTGCCGCGCTGGTGGATCGACCCGATGGTGCTGCTGTCGCTGGCCGCCTGGGCGGTGTACCTCGTGCTGCTCGCCGGCCGCGTGCGCGGCGAATGGGACGGCCGGCGCATCTCGTGGCTCGCGGTGGCCGGCCTGGCGCTGCTGCTGGTGATCCGCTTCGCGGCGGTGCCGTACCTCAGCGGCTTCCACAACTACGGAGGCTGACCGGGTGCTCGTCGTCGTCGCCGGCATCTCGCACAAGACCGCCTCGCTCGAGCTGCGCGAGCGCCTGGCGCTGGACGAAGAGCAGTCGTTGCGCGTGGCGCAGGAGCTGCTCGACGAGGGCAGCGCCTGCGAGGCGGTCGCGCTCAGCACCTGCAACCGCACCGAGCTCTACCTGTACGGGCGCGACTCGCTGGCGGCGCGCCAGGCGGCGGTAGCCCACCTGGCGCGGCAGGCCGGGGTCGACGCGAGCGAGCTGGAGCCGAGCTCATACAGCTACTCCGGCGACGGCGCCATCGCGCACCTGTTCCGCGTGACCTCGAGCCTCGACTCGATGGTCGTCGGCGAGGCGCAGATCGTCGCCCAGATGAAGGCGGCTTACCAACAGGCGTGCGAGGGCGGTTGCACGAGCGTCGTCTTCAACCGCCTCTTCCGGCACGCGCTCGAGGTCGGCAAGCGGGTGCGCACCGAGACCGCCATCGGGGAGCGGCCGGTGAGCGTCAGCTCGGCGGCCGTCGAGCTGGCCCTGCAGGTGTTCGGCAAGTTCCGCGACCACACGGTCCTGATCGTCGGCGCCGGCGAGACCAGCGAGCTCACGGCGACGCACCTCAAGGCGCACGGCATCGAGCGCATCCTGGTCACCAACCGGACGCTCAAGACAGCCGAGGAGCTGGCGCGGCGGGTCGGCGGCCGCGCCGTGCCCTTCGAGGACCTCGAAGGGCACCTGGCGGCCGCCGACATCGTCATCAGCTCCACCTCGGCGCCGGACTACGTGATCGGCCGCGACAGCGTCGAGCGCGCCCTCAAGCGCCGCCACCACCGGCCCGTCTTCTTCATCGACATCGCCGTGCCGCGCGACCTCGACCCCGAGATCGGCCGGGTGCGCAACGCCTACCTCTACGACATCGACGATCTGCAGCATGTGGTGGTCCAGAATCGCCACGAGCGTGAGAAGGAGGCGGCGCACGCGGAACGCATCGTCGAGCAGGAGCTGGCGAGCGTGAACGACTGGCTGCGTAGCCTCGAGGTGGTGCCTACGATAGCGACCCTGCGCGAGTCGGTGGAGCAGATCCGCCGGGGGGAGCTGGAGCGGCTGAGCAGCAAGATCAGCGGCCTCACCGACGAACAGCGCGCCCAGGTCGAGATGCTGACCACAAGCATCGTCAACAAGATCCTCCATATGCCGACCGTGAAGATGAAGGAGGCCGCCGGCCGCGACCAGTGTTACCTGTACGTGGACGCGGTCCGCACCCTGTTCGACCTAGACGGCGACGAGGCGGCGCCGGAGGCGCCGGCCGACCCGCCGTCGTCGGCCGGCTCGGATGCGACCGTCCATCATCTGCCCGGAACGGGCACGGAGGACGCATGACCGACACCATCCGTATCGGGTCCCGCGGGTCGCGCCTGGCCCTGATCCAGAGCGAGTGGGTGCGTGACCGGGTCCGCGAGCGGCACCCCTACCTGCAGGTCGAGATCGAGGTCATCCACACCAAGGGCGACAAGCTCCTCGACGCACCGCTCGCCAAGCTCGGCGACAAGGGCCTGTTCGTCAAGGAGCTCGAGACGGCGCTGCTCGACGGGCGCATCGACGTCGCCGTGCACTCCGCCAAGGACATGCCCACCGAGCTGCCCGACGGGCTCGGCATCATCGCCTTCACCGAGCGCCAGGACGTGCGCGACGTGTTCGTCGCCAACCCCGAGCTCCTGGCCGCGGCGGGGGCCGGGGAGGGTCCTGACGGCGGCTTCACCCTCGACGACGTGCCCTACGGCGCCCGCGTCGGCAGCTCCAGCCTGCGCCGCCGCTCGCAGCTCCTGGCGCTGCGCCCGGACCTCGACGTGGTCGACATCCGCGGCAACGTCGAGACCCGACTGGGCAAGGTCGTGGAAGAGCGCATGGCCGGAACGATCCTTGCGGCCGCCGGCCTGGCGCGCCTGGGGCGGGCGGAGGCCGCCGCCTTCGCCTTCACGTTCGACGAGATGGTGCCGGCCGTCGGCCAGGGCGCTCTGGCGGTCGAGGCCCGCCTCGACCATCCGCATCTGAGCGAGCTGCGCGCGGCGCTCGACCACCGGCCGACGGCGCTGGAGGTGGCCACAGAGCGCGCCTTGCTCGGCACGCTCGAGGGAGGCTGCCAGGTCCCGATCGCCGCCCACGCCGACTGGAAGGTCGGCGGCGAGCGCGGCACCGGCGTACTCGTGCTCAAGGCCTACGTGGGCTCGCTCGACGGCAGCCGCGTGCTGCGCGGCGAGTGCGTGCGCCTCGCCAACGACCCCGAGGGCCTCGGCATCTTCCTCGCCGCCGAGCTGCTCGAGAACGGCGCCGGCGACATCCTCGACGAGATCCGGGCCGAGTGAGCGCCGAGCCGGGGACGAGCGCCGGAGGCGCGAGCCCCGCTGCCCGCCCCCTGGCGGGCAAGACCGTCGTCGTCACGCGCCCGCGCGAGCAGGCGGCGTTGCTCGCCGACGCGCTCGAGGGCCTGGGAGCCGAGGTGCTGCTGCTGCCGACCATCCGCATCGTCGCGCGCCCCCGCGACGCCGAAGTGGATGCCGTGCTCGCCCGTCTCGCCGAGTACGCGCTGGTCGTGTTCACGAGCGTCAACGGCGTCCAGAGCTTCTTCGACTACCTGGACGAGACCGGCGCCGGCCCGGCTGCGCTGGCCGGCGCCACTCTGGCCTCGATCGGGCCGGCCACGGCCGGGGCCCTCCAGGAGCGAGGCGTGGCCTGCGACGTGGCGCCCGACGACTACGTCGCCGAGGGCCTGCTCGAGGCGCTCGAGGCGCGTGGCGTCGCTCCCGCGGGGGCGCGGGTGCTCATCCCGCGCGCCCGGGAGGCGCGCAGCGTGCTGCCCGACACGCTGCACGAGCGGGGCGTGCTGGTCGACGTGCTTCCGGTGTACGACACGCTGCCGGCCGAGGGTCTGGCGCTGCCTGTGGAGCGCGTCGAGGGCGCCGACTACATCACCTTCACCTCGAGCAGCACCGCGCGGCAGTTCGCGGCGCTGATGGAGGCCTCCGGCCCGGCCGCCGCCGCCGGCCCTGGCGCCGTCGCCCGCCCGCTCGCCGCACGGCTCTCCGGCGCTCGCCTCTGCTCGATCGGACCGGTCACCAGCGCTACCCTCGCGAGGCTCGGCCTGCCGGTGGCCGTCGAGGCCGTGGAGTACACGGCCGTCGGCCTCATGACGGCGATCGCCGCCGACGCCGGCGCCTGACGGCGCCGGCCTCGGCCGGCCGCGCGCCTCGACCGAGCTCTCCATTCGCCCGCGGGACCCTGTCGACGTTGCGCCGCGGCGCGCATCGGCGTAGGTTCCGCCCATGCTGCGCCCGATCTGCTTCTACAGCGACTACGGCTACGCCGACGACTTCGCCGGCACCTGCCGCGCCGTGATCGCACGCGTTGCGCCGGACGTTCGCGTGATCGACATCACGCATGGCCTGCCGGAGCGCGATGTGCTGGCCGGCGCCGTGGTGCTGCGCAACACCCTGCCCTACATGCCCGACCGCGCCGTGCACCTCGTGGTGGTCGATCCGGGCGTGGGCGGGCCGCGGCGGCCGGTCGCCCTGCGCAGCGGGGGCGACCGCGTCTTCGTGGGTCCGGACAACGGGCTCCTGGTGCAGGCCGCCGACGCCGACGGCGGCGTCGCGGAGGCCTATCTGCTCACCAACGAGGAACTCTGGCTGAGCCCGCTGTCGGCCACGTTCCACGGCCGCGACATCTTCGCCCCGGTGGCGGCGCGTCTGGCCGCGGGCCTGCGGCTCGAGACCGTCGGCATCCCGGTGGACCCCGATGGCCTCGACCGCATCGATGTGCCCGAGCCGCGCCGACACCGCGACGGCGTGAGCACCATCGCGGTGCTCGTCGATCGCTTCGGCAACGTGGCCCTGAACCTGCGCGCCGAACAGCTCGAGAAAGCCAAGCTGGGGGAGACGGTGGAGCTGCTCACCGGCGGCGAGCGCTACCTGGCGCGCATCGCCCGCACCTTCGCCTCCGTGCGTCCCAGCGACATCGTCATCCTGGTGGACAGCTACGGCCAGGCGTCGGTGGCGGTCAACGCCGGTTCGGCGGCCGAGGTGCTCGGCCTGGACGCCGGCGACGAAGTGCGGCTGCGCCGGCTGCCCTAGGCGATCGGCGGGGCGTGGCCCTCGCCTGAGCTTCACGGCTCCGCCTGTCTTGCATCACCCGCGCCGATTGGCTATAGTTCCCTTTCGCGCGTCCGCATGGGGCGCGCGTTCTGTCACCGAACCGAGCGAGCGCATGAAGACTTACGTCGCCAAGCCGTCCACCATCGAGAAGAAGTGGTACATCGTCGACGCCAAGGGCCACACTCTGGGCCGTCTCGCCACCGTCGTCGCCGACTGCTTGCGCGGCAAGCGCAAGGCCATCTACACGCCCAACATCGACACCGGCGATTTCGTCGTCATCATCAATGCCGACAAGATCGTCGTCACGGGCAACAAGCCCGAGCAGAAGATCTACTACCACCACTCGGGGTATCCGGGCGGCATCAAGGCAGAGACGTATGCCAAGCTCCTGGCCCGCCGCCCCGAGGAAGTGTTGCGCCATGCCGTGCGCGGCATGCTGCCGCACAACAAGCTCGGGCGCGCCCAGCTCCGCAAGCTGAAGATCTACGCCGGCACGGAGCATCCCCACGAGGCGCAGATGCCCGTAGTGCTCGAGATCAAGGAGTAAGGCGTGCCTGATGCAGTGACCTACCGCGCGACCGGCAAACGCAAGACCAGCGTCGCCCGCGTCACCCTCACCCCGGGCGTCGGCAAGGTCGTCATCAACGGCCGCGAGATCGACGCCTACTTCGGGCGCAAGGTCCTCGAGACCGTCGCCCTCATGCCCTACGAGACTACGCACACCGGTGGCAAGTTCGACACCTCGGTGAACGTCGGCGGCGGCGGCATCTCGGCGCAGGCCGGCGCCGTGCGCCACGGCATCGCCAAGGCGCTCTGCGAGGCCGACGAGAACCTGCGCGCGCCGCTCAAGCGCGCCGGCTTCCTCACCCGCGACGACCGCAAGGTCGAGCGCAAGAAGGCCGGCTTCCACAAGGCGCGCAAGAAGCCGCAGTTCAGCAAGCGCTGACCCAGCGCACAGATCCGCTTTCCCCGACGGGCTGCCGTGAGGCAGCCCGTCGTCGTTGCGGGGGCGGGTTTGCGACCCCGGCGCGACGCGCGTAGCATGACCCGAGTACCGGTGCGAACGCGCCACACCCCACAGAAGAACGGAGACCGGTCGAGGCATGGGCACGTATTTCGGCACAGACGGCATTCGCGGCGTCGCCGGCGAGCTGCTGACCCCCGAGTTCGCGGTACAGGTCGGGCGTGCGGCGGCCGTGGTGCTGGCACAGAAGGCCGGCCCGCACCCGCTGTTCGTGATCGGCCGCGACACGCGCCTGTCGGGGCCGATGCTCGAGGCGGCGCTCACGGCCGGCCTCACCAGCGGCGGGGCTCGCGTCGAGATCGCCGGGGTGATCCCGACGCCGGGGCTCGCCACGCTGGTCCACCAGCGTGGCGCCGACGCCGGCGTCGTCATCAGCGCCTCGCACAACCCGTACGCCGACAACGGCATCAAGTTCTTCTCCAGCGCCGGACTCAAGCTGAGCGACGAAGAAGAGGCTGAGATCGAGGCGCACATCGCCCATCACGACCTGCAGTCGCTGGCCGGCGCCGCCTTCGGCTCGGCCACCGCGCTCGAAGGAGCCGTGGAGGGCTACGTGTGGGACGTCGTCAAGCGCATTCCGCTCGACCTCACGGGCATGAAGATCGCCATCGACTGCGCCCACGGCGCCATGCACGTGGCGGCGCCGCTGGCGCTCGCAGAGTCGGGCGCCGAGGTCACCGTGCAGTTCGACCAGCCGGACGGGACCAACATCAACGCCGGCTGCGGCAGCACGCACATCGGCGCCCTGCAGCAGACGGTGGCGGGCGACGGCTTCGACCTCGGCCTCGCCTTCGACGGCGACGGCGACCGCGTGCTTGCCGTCGACGCTTCGGGCGAGCTGGTGGACGGGGATTTCATCATCGCCATCCTCGCCAGACACCTGAAGGCCCTGGGCAAGCTCCGCAACAACACCGTGGTCACCACGGTGATGACCAACCTCGGCTTCCACCTCGCCATGAAGCGCGAGAGCATCGAGGTGCTGGTCACCGACGTCGGCGACCGCTACGTGGTGGCCGAGATGCTCAAGGGCGACCATGTGCTCGGCGGCGAACAGTCCGGGCACATCATCAACCGCGACGTGTGCTCCACCGGCGACGGCCTAGCCACGGCGTTCCTGCTGCTGCAGGCTCTGCGCGAGATGGACGTGCCGCTTGCCGAGGCCGCCAAGGTGATGACGCGCCTGCCGCAGAAACTGGTCAACGTGCGCGTACGCGACATCGGCGCGCTGGACGGCGCCGCTGCCGTGTGGGCGGCGGTCGACGAAGAATCCCGCCGCTTGGACGGTTGCGGCCGCGTCCTGGTGCGCCCGTCCGGCACGGAGCCGCTCGTGCGCGTCATGTGCGAGGCGCCCACGCACGACGATGTCGACGGCGCCTGCGCGCGGATCGTGAACGTGGTCGAGGAGCTTCTGGCGTAGCGCGGAGCGGCCCGGGCGACCGGCCGGGAGACGGAGCGCCGGCTTCGTGACGCGGACACGTTCACCGGGCGCGCTGCCCCGCGGTGACGTGGTGAGGTAGAATGCCGGTGGGCGACAGCGAGAGGAGGGGATGGGCACAACCAGCAGGCATCTCTCAGCAGCAGACCGGCAGCGCGAGCACCGCAAACAACCCAAGCGCCAGACCCGCGCGGCACGCCATTCAGGCGGGCATCGCGGGTGACGAGGCGGAGGTTCATCGAATCCTTTCGGCGGATGCCTCCCGGCCCGGCACGGTCGTGATCGAGTCGTCAAAACCCGTCGGTGACGGCGGAACAAAGCGACCCGAGCGTGCCGCTCGCAGCCTGCTCATCTGCGCCCTCATCCAGAGAAGGGAGCACGCATGTGCGGCATCGTAGGCTACGTCGGGCGACGCCCCGGGAAGCCCATCATCCTCGACGGCCTCAGACGCCTCGAGTACCGCGGCTACGACTCGGCCGGCATCGTCCTCGTGGAGGCCGACGGCCTCGAGTCGGTACGTTCGGTCGGCAACCTCGACGCCCTGTTCGCGGCGGCCGGGCCCAACTCGTCCCAGGCCGTCGTGGGCCTCGGCCACACGCGCTGGGCCACGCACGGCCGGCCGAGTCACGAGAATGCGCACCCGCACGACGATTGCACGGGCAAGGTCTCGATCGTCGTCAATGGCATCGTCGAGAACTACAAGGAGCTGCGCACCGAGCTCTGCGCGCGCGGGCATGAGTTCAAGAGCGAGACCGACGCCGAGGTAGTGGTGCACCTCATCGAGGAGCACATCGGCGACGGTCTCGTGGCGGCCGTGCGGGCTACGATGGGTCGCCTGGAGGGCCACTACGCCTTCTGCGCCGTCTCGGCCGACGAACCCGACGTCGTCGTCGGCACACGCAACCAGTGCCCGCTCGTGGTCGGCGTCGGCGACGGCGAGATGTTCTTTGCCTCGGCGATCCCTGCCTTCATGGCGCATACACGCACCGTGGTCATACTCGAGGACGGCGACGTCGTCACGCTCCGCGCCGACGGCGCGGAGTTCTGCGACGTCGCCGGCGCGCCGTTGGTGCGCGAGCAGACGGTGGTCCCCTGGGACGACGCCGCCGCCGAGAAGGGCGGCTACGAGACCTTCATGCTCAAGGAGATCCACGAGCAGCCGGCGGCTCTGCGCGACACGCTTGCCGGCCGCCTGCGCGAGGACGGCACGGTCGACCTCTCCGAGGTGGGGATGGGCGACGAGTTGCTGCGCCGCTTGCGGCGCGTGTTCATCGTCGCTTGCGGCACCTCGTACCATGCCGGCCTGATCGTCTCGTACGCGATCGAGCAGCTGGCGCGCGTGCCGGTGCAGATCGACGTGGCCAGCGAGTTCCGGTACCGCGAGCCCGTCTTCGACCCCGACACCCTGGTGATCGGCATCACGCAGTCGGGCGAGACGGCCGACACGCTCGCCGCCATGCGGCTCGCCCGGGAGGCCGGCTCGCCCGTCCTCGCGCTCTGCAACATCATGGGGAGCCAGGCCACTCGCGAGGCTGACTACGTCCTCTACACGCGCGCCGGTCTGGAGATCGGCGTGGCGGCGACCAAGACGCACAGCGCCCAGGTCGCCGCCATGCTCCTGCTGGCGCTGCGCCTCGCCTGGGCGCGCGGCGCGGCGAGCGAAGCCGAGCTGAAGCGGCTTGGCCACGAGCTGCGCGCCGTCCCCGAGCAGGTCGAGCAGCTGCTGCTGCGCGACAGCGCCGTCACCGAGATCGCGCGGCGCTACCACGACGAGCGCTTCTTCCTCTATCTGGGCCGCGGCATGGGCTTCGCCGTCTGTCTGGAGGGGGCTCTCAAGCTCAAGGAGATCAGCTATATCCCCACCGAGGCCTACGCTGCCGGCGAGATGAAGCACGGCGCCATCGCCCTGCTGGACAATGCGTCCCCGGTGGTCGTCGTGGCCGACGACAGCCCGGTGCTGCCCAAGCTGGTGAGCAACATCGAGGAGGTCCGCGCTCGCGGCGCCGACGTGATTGCCGTGGCCAGCGACGGCAACGAGACGATCGGCGAGCTCTCGCGCGACGTGCTCTGGGTGCCGAAGTGCGATCACCACCTGGCGCCTATCCTCACGGTGGTGCCCCTGCAGCTGCTGGCCTACCACATCGCTGGCATCAAGGGGCTCAACGTGGACCAGCCGCGCAACCTCGCCAAGACGGTGACGGTGGAGTAGACCGACGCCCGCGCTCCCCGACATCCCGCCCGGCGGCCTGCTCCTCGGCCTCGGCATCGACGTCACCGAAGCGGCGCGCATCCAGCGCTTGCTGGAGCGTCTGCCCAGGGCCTACGCGCGCCTGTTCAGCGCCCAGGAGCGCGCCTACTGCGACCGCTTCTCCGACTGCTTCTCCCACTACGCCGCGCGCTTCGCCGCCAAGGAGGCGGTGGGCAAGGCGCTGGGAATCGGTATCATCGGGTTCGTGTGGCGCGACATCGAGGTACTGTCGGGGGGGAAGCCACTGATAGCGCTGCACGGAGACGTGGCAGGCATCGCCCGTCGCCTGGGCGTGACGCGCGTCGAAATCTCGCTGAGCCATACCGGCGGCATGGCCTACGCCGTGGCCGCCGCGCTGAAGGAGGACGCCGATGTATGAGTCCCTGCTGATCGGCCTGTACACCGCGGAGGTGATGCGGCAGATCGACGTCACCGCCATCCAGGGCGTCGGCATCCCGGGCGGGCTTCTCATGGAGCGCGCCGGCATGGCCGTGGCCGGCGAGATCCTCGACCGGTACGAGCCCGAAGAGGCGGTCGTGTTCGCCGGCAAGGGCAACAACGGCGGCGACGGCTTCGTGGTCGCGCGCGAGCTGTTCGACGCCGGGGTCGAGGTGACGGTGTTCACGCTGGCGCCCGCCGGCGAGTACGGCGAAGAGGCGGAGCTCAACCTGGGTATCCTCGGCAAGCTTGGAGTGGACGTCCGCGAGGCGTTCGACGCCGGCGGCGCGCCGGTCGAGGACGTGGTGACCTTTGTCGAGATGGCGGACGTCGTGGTCGACGCGATCTTCGGCACCGGCTTCACCGGCGCGGCCAAGGGCGCCGCCGCGGTGGCCATCGAGCTCATCAACGAGGCGCCGGGCGCGGTCGTGAGCATCGACATCGCCAGTGGTGTCGGCGCGAGCACCGGCGCCGTGCTCGGCCCCGCAGTCGTCGCCGACCTCACCGTGGCGTTGCACGCGGCCAAGATCGGCCACTTCGTCACTCCCGGCGGCACGTGCAGCGGCGAGGTCGTGGTGGTGCCCATCGGCATCCCGCCGCTCTGCGACCACGACGCCGACGTGTGGCTGCTCACCGAAGACGGCCTCGATCCGCTGCTGGTGCCCAAGGGCGCGCTGGACCACAAGCGCTCGGTGGGCACCGTGCTGGTCGTGGGCGGCTCGCGTGGCATGAGCGGCGCCGCGCACATGACCGCCATGGCGGCGCTGCGCTCCGGCGCCGGGCTGGTGCACGCCGCCCTGCCCGAAGGGGCGGGCGGGGACAAACCGTATCCGGAGGTCATCACCGTCGACGCGCCGGGCGCGGACGGGCGGTTCACGCTGGCCGCGCGCAGCGCGCTGTTCGACGAAGCGGCGCGGCTGAAGGCCGTAGCCGTGGGCCCGGGTCTGGGCCGTGCCGACGAGGCGCAGCTGTTGGTGCGCGAGCTGCTAGCCCTCGACCGGCCGTTGCTGCTCGATGCCGACGCCTTGTACGCGCTCGGCGACAAGCCGGAGCTGCTGGCCGAACGCACGATGCCGACGGTGCTCACGCCGCACGAGGGCGAGCTGGGCCGCCTGCTCGGCCTTCCGGCCGAGGAAGTCGCGGCCCAGCGACTCGAGTGCGTTCGCTCCGCCGCCCGGCGCAGCGGCGCCACCGTCCTGCTCAAGGGCGAGGGCACCATTGTCGCCGATCCCTCGGGACGGGCCTACGTCGTCCCGACCGGCAACCCCGGCCTGGCCACCCCTGGTACGGGCGACGTGCTGAGCGGCGTGATCGTCGCCCAGCTGGCCAAGGGTCTCGGCGCCACCGACGCCGCCTGCCTGGGCGCCTACCTGCACGGCCTCGCCGCCGACCTGGCGGCGGAGAACGCCGTCGGCACCGAGGGTATGGTGGCCAGCGACCTGTTCCAGTTCCTGCCGGCAGCCGTGGAGCGGCTCAAGGCCGGCCCACAGGAGGAAGCGCATGAGCACCACTGAGCAGCCGGCCGAGGGCGAGGCCCTCGCCCGCGACATCATGACCACGCCCGTCATCACGGTCGACCCCGATCTGTCCGTCAAGGACCTGGCCGCTCTGTTCCGCGAGAAGAAGATCGGCGGCGCCCCCGTGGTGGAGGACGGCAAGCTGGCCGGCATCGTCACCGAGGGCGACCTCATGGCGCTCGACGCCGACGTGCAGTACCCGCACTACTTCGAGCTGTTCGACAGCATCATCTACCTGGGCAGCCAGAAGAAGTTCAAGGAACAGCTGGAGAAGGCGGCAGCCGCGAACGTGCGGCAGCTCATGACGCACCTCGACAAGGTCAAGAGCGTGGCGCCCGAAGACCCGGCCCGGAAGGCAGCCACGCTGATGACGCGCCACCACTTCGATCGCGTACCGGTGGTCGACGAGGGCGACGCCGTGGTCGGGCTCATCACGCGCCATGACGTCATGAAGCTGCTGGAGCTGTAAGTGCTGGCCGGTTGTGAACGGGCGCTGGCCGAGATCGATCTGGAGGCCATCCGGCACAACGTCCGCCGGCTGATGCGCGACCTGCCGGCCGGCGCCGTGCACTGCGCCGTGGTGAAGGCCAGCGGCTACGGGCACGGCGCCGTGCCGGCGGCGCGCGCAGCGCTCGAGGCCGGATCCACGTGGCTCGGCGTCGCCGCCGTGGCCGAGGCCGAGGAGCTGCGCGCGGCAGGCCTCACGGCGCCCATCCTCATCTTCGGGCCCATGACCGGCGCCGAGCTGGAGGGCGCCGCGGCGGCCGGCGCCGACGTCACCGTGTGGTCGGTGGAGTTCCTGGCCGCGGCGCGGCGCCTCGGGGCCCGCGTCCACGTCAAGTTCAACTCCGGCATGGGCCGTCTGGGCGTCACCGAGGAGGAGACGCGACTGCTGTGCTCCGGCGCCGCCGAGGAAGGCTTGCTCGTCGGGCTCATGAGCCACTTCGCCACCGCCGACGATGAGGACGACACGAGCTTCTTCGAGTATCAGCTGGGGCGCTTCGCGGCGCTGGCCGGCGAGCTCAAGGCGGTCTATCCGGAGCTTCTCTGCCACATCGCGAACAGTGCGGCGACGCTGCGCGGGCCGCGCACCCATTTCGGCATGATCCGCACCGGCATCGCCCTGTACGGCCTGGCGCCGAGCAACGACGACCCCTTCAGGGACGACCTGCGTCCGGCGATGAAGTTGAGCTCCTACGTCGCGGGGGTGCGCGTCGTCTCTCCGGGCGAGTCGGTGGGCTACGGGCGGCGCTTCGTCGCCGACGCGCCGACGCGCATCGGCATCGTGCCCATCGGCTACGCCGACGGGATCAGCCGGCTGCTCACCAACCGCGGCGACGTGCTGGTCGCCGGGCGGCGCTGCCGCATCACCGGCACGATCAGCATGGACCAGCTCACCGTGCGTCTGCCCGACGACCTGGGCAAAGCGGGCGACGAAGTGGTGTTCTTCGGCGCCGCGGGGGACGGCGTGCCGGGCGACCCGGATGGTGTCTGGACCGGTGCGGACAGCCCGCGGGCCGACGGCTCCGGCGCGCCGCGCATCCTCTGCGAAGAGGTGGCGCGGCTGCTCGAGACGATCAACTATGAGGTCGTGTGCGACGTGAGCCCGCGGGTGGTGCGCCGCTACCGCGGCGCCGGACCCGCGGCCTGAAACGCCGGTGAGCGCCGGCCCGCAGAGCGCGCCGCCGCCGTCGCCCGACGAGGTGACGGCGGCGGCGCGCTCTGTTCTCGGCGCCGGCGAAGCAGGCTGGCTCGTCGGCGGCTGCCTGCGCGATGAGCTGCTTGGCTTTCCCGTGCGCGACGTCGACGTCGTCGTGGACGGCGCCGCCGAGCCGTTCTCGCGCTCCCTGGCCGACCGGCTCGGCGGCGCCGTCTTTGCCTCGTCCGACGACTTCGGCACCTGGCGCGTCGTCGCCCGCGGTCTCCACGTGGACGTGGCGTCGCTGCGCGGCGACGGGCTGGAGGCCGACCTGCGCGCCCGGGACTTCACCGTCGATGCGCTGGCGCGGCCGCTGGGCGGCGACGAGCTCGTCGATCCGCTGAGCGGCCTCGACGACCTCGCCGCCCACCGCCTGCGTCTCTGCTCGCCAACGGCGCTGGACGACGATCCATTGCGCGTGGTCCGTCTGGCTCGCCTGGCGCGCGGCTTCGGCCTGGTGCCCGATGCGGCGGCCACCGAGGCGGCATTTGGTGCTGCCTCCAGCCTTCGGGCGGTGAGCGGCGAGCGCCTGCGCGACGAGCTCTCGGCGGTGCTCGCGACGTCCGGCGCCGCCCTGGCGTTCCGCGACCTCGCCGTGTGGGACGCCCTTGCGGTGATCCTGCCGGAACTGGACAGCTTGCGTGGCGTCGAGCAGAACCCGTACCACCACCTGGACGTGTTCGAACACACGCTGGAGGCGCTCACCCACGTGCGTGGGGTCGTCGAGCAGCTCGGTGGCACGGGAAACCTGACGCCGCCGGCTGAGGCCGGCCTTCCCGGGGTGGGGTCGCTGGTGCCGGCGTCGTGGGCCGTGCTGCTGCACGACATCGGCAAGCCGGCGGCGCGCAAGGTCGACGACCAGGGCCGCGTCCTGTTCTGGCATCACGACGAGATCGGGCAGGAGATGGCCGCGGCCATCGCCGCCCGGTTCAAGATGAGCAACCGCTTCACGGCGTACCTGGGGACACTGATCCGCCAGCATCTGCGCCTGGGCTTCCTGGTGCGGGAGCAGCCGCTCACGCGGCGCGCCCTGGCGCGCTACCGGCGCGACGTGAGCCCGTGGGTCTTCGAGTCCGTGGTGGTGTCGCTCTGCGACCGGCTGGCGACGCGCGGCGAGATGACCTCGCTCACGTCCATGGCGCGGCACTACCGCCTGGCGCGTTCGGTCTGGTCGGCGGTCGGCAAGACCCCGGTCCCACAGTTGCTCAGCGGGCACGAGGTCATGGAGCTGCTCGGCCTGGAGCCCGGCGCCAGGGTGGGCCAGGCGCTCGCCGCGCTGGAAGAGGAGGTCGAGGCGGGGGATATCCGCACGGCCGACGAGGCGCGCGCCTTCCTGCTCGATCGGTGGAGCGAGCGGGAGGACGGCGGCGTAGGTGACGGCGGCCTCGCCGAGGGTGGCGCCGGCAAGGCGCCGCGCCGTTCCGGTGGTGGGTGATGCCCGAGCTGCCCGAGGTCGAGATCGTGCGGCGCCGGCTGCTCACCTGCCTGCCCGGGCTGCTGGTGCGCGACGTGGTCGTCAATGACGTCAGGGTGAGCGACCGCAGCGAGGCGGAGCTGCGCGCCCTGCTCGCCGGCCGCCGCGTGCTCGGCCTGCGCCGGCGCGGCAAGTACCTGATCGTCGACCTCGGCGGGCTTGAGACAGGCGACGTGGCCGCGGCGGCCGGCGGCGGCCCCACCACGGCCGTGATCCACCTGCGCATGACCGGCCAGCTCCTGTTCCGTCCGGGGCCGGCGGACCGCCCGCCGCGGTTCGTCTGGGTCCTCGAGCCGCAAACGGAACTGCACTTCCAGGACGTGCGCCGCTTCGGCCGCCTGTGGGCCTTCGACCCGGCGGCCGAGGACGAGTTCTTCGCCGGTATGGGCCCGGAGCCGTTCGGCGACGCCTTCGACGTCGCCTACCTGCGCCGGGCCCTCGAGAGCCGGCGCGCGCCGCTCAAGGCGTTCCTGCTGGACCAGCGGCGCATCGCCGGGGTGGGCAACATCTACGCCGACGAGGCGCTGTTCCGCGCCCGCCTGCACCCGCTTCGCGCGGCTGGGAGCGTGGGGCCGAGGGAGGCGCGGCGCCTGCACGCGGCCCTGCTCGAGACCCTTCAGGCCGGCATCGACCACGAAGGCTCGTCCATCGAGAGCTTCGTGGACCCTGCCGGCGAGCGCGGCGGCTTCCAGGAGATCCTCAACGTGTACCAGCGCACCGGCGAGCAGTGCCGCGTGTGTGGCACCACCGTGCGGCGCACAGTCGTGGGCGGCCGCGGCACCCACTTCTGCCCGCGCTGCCAGCCGCGGCGCGGCGGCATCGCGCCGACGGCCCGCCGCTTGCGTTCGAGCGCGGCGCCGCCCGGCGCCGCCCGGACGGCGGCCGCCGTCCGGGCGCGCGGCTGAGGCGAGGCGCCGTGCATTCCTCGCCCGCCGTGCCGGGCAGCGCCGTCTCCGGCCCGCCCGCGAGCGCCGCGTCCGGCCCTCGCCTGTACGTCGTCGTCACGTTCGTACCGCGACGCACGGACGTGACCGTCGGCTCCCTGGGCGCCGTGGCCTTTCCGCGCGCCTGGTACGCCTACGTGGGCGGCGCGGCGCGGGCGCGCCGGGCGCGCGTCGAGCGCCATCTCGCGCCCGACAAGCCGCTGCGCTGGCACGCCGACTACCTGTTCGCGGCCTTCCCGTCGCGCCGCGCCTGGCTCGTCGACGGCGCGCCCGGTGAGTGCGAGCTCGCCGGTGGGCTGGCGGAACTGCCCGGCGCGGAGCGCCGCCCGCCCCGCTTCGGCGCCGGCGACTGCCACTGCGCCGGTCACCTGATCCGTCTCGGCAGTCGTCCGCGTCGCATCGACGTCGCGCTTGCGGCCGGGGAAGGTACCGCGGTACGGGCCTTCGGCCGTCGCGCCCCCGGCGCGTAGCGCCCTCCGTCCGCACAGTCGGCCTGTCGGCCCGTCAGGTCCCCCGCCTCACCCCGCCAGGGCCTCCGCACCTACCGCTCCTAGGTACAGCTGCCCAGAACATCCGTCTACTCAGGCTCGAAGCGGGGTTAAAGTTCCGGCGGCCGCTGCCGATACCCTGCCCTGCGACTCGCTGAAGACGGTGGGGTCGTTGTCGAAGCAGGCGACACAGTTCCAGTCACCGCTAGACATTCGTCCCAGGGCCACCAAGCGGCCGAGGGGCACGGTAGGAGCGCAAGGACCAAGAGGGATCGGTCCGAAAGGGTTCCAGGCCTCGCGTCAGATCCGCCGCGGGGGCGGGACAAAAGTGGCACTCGAGCGAGGGCCGGCGGGACACAGGAAATCCCGAAAACCGGCTCAGGTGCGCGAGTGAGGCACAGATGGAGGCAAGAATGAAGCGCATGAAGGTTCTCTTTGGTCAGCGTCGCATGCAGGTGCTGCTGACCCTGGCGGTGCTGCTCGTGGCCGTCAGCGTCGTGATCGGTTCGGGCGCGAACTTCACGTCACAGTCGGCGAACCCCAGCAACGTGTTCACGGCCGGTAACCTGAGCCATTCCAACAGTAAGAACGGCGCCTACATCTTGACCGCCAGCCTCATGAAGCCCGGCGACACCGTCACCAGCAGCGTGACGCTCACCAACAACGGCGACATCCCCGGCGCCTTCTCCTTCACCAAGACCATGGGAACCAACGTGTTGGGCCTTACCGGCGGCGACTTCCGCACCAAGCTCGATCTCACGATCAAGGAAGGCGCGACGACGATCTGGACCGGCAAGATCGGTGCCGCCATCCCGGCCCCGAACATGGACCTCGGCACCTGGGCTCCCGCCGCGACCCACACCTACGACTTCACGGTCACCTTCCCGGACGGCGGCTCCGGCGGCGCCGACAACGCCTACAAGAGCGCCGCCATCACGGTCGTGTTCGACTGGACGGCTGTCAGCTGACCCGACTGATCTGATCTGACCCCGGGGGGCGGGGCCGGGCGTCCGCGCCCAGCCCCGCTCCCCGGTCTGCATCCACACCGAAAGGAGCGCCGCGTGAGCTACAAGGGAGCCCCCGGGACGAAGGTCAAGAAGGCCTTCCTTACCCTGGTCGTGCTCGCCCTGCTCGCCGTGGCGCTCCAGTCGCTCGTCTTCTCCGGCGCCAATTTCACCTCCACGCGCGGCAACCCCGGCAACGTCTTCACGGCCGGCACTTTGTCTCACGTGAACAGCAAGGACGGCCAGGTGGTGCTCAACGCCGCCAACCTCCGTCCCGGCCAGTCACTGAACGGATCGCTCACGATCACCGGCGGCGGCGACTTCAGCGCCCGCTACACCATCAGCAAGGTGAGCCTGACGGATACGCCGGCCAGCCCCGCGCTCTCCGCGGCGCTCACGCTCACCATCGACGATACGACCGGCGCCGCCGTGCAGGAATGGAGCGGCGCGGCCAGCACCTTCTCGAGCGTGACCATCGACACCATCGCGCCGGGCGCGACGCGCACCTATCGCTTCACGCTGACCTACCCGACGGCCACCGCCGTGCCCGCCCTGCAGGGCGCATCCATGGCGCTCCGGCTCCAGTTCGCCGGGGTGCAGCAGTGAAGCGGATCCTCAAGGGCATCGTGACCCTGCTGTGCGTCGGCGCGCTCGCGATCGTCATCCTCATCATCGTGGTGCCGGCGCTGCTGGGCCTGCAGCGCTACGTGATCACCGGTGGCTCGATGACCGGCACCATCTCCAAGGGCTCGGTGATCTACTCCAGGCTGACACCCGTGGAACAGCTCAAGGTGGGCGACATCATCACCTTCTACCCGCCGGGCTACAGCGCTCCGGTCACTCACCGCATCATCGGCATCGACGCGGGGCAGGGCGGCAAGACCGTGTTCCGCACCAAGGGTGACTTCAACGAGGCCGCCGACCCGTGGAAGGTCAATCTCGTGGAGTCGCGGCAGGCGCGCTACGTGTTCCACATCCCCGGTATCGGCTACTTCCTCGCCGCCCTGGCCATCCGCCAGGTGCGCATGATCCTCATCGGCCTGCCGGCTCTCGTCATCGCTCTCTCGCTGCTGTGGTCGCTGTGGAAGAAGGCCGGCGACGAGGTGCAGCGGCAGGAGGCCGGCGGCGACGCGGGCGGCGCCGGAGGCACGGCGTGAGCCGGCGCCTCCTCGTCCTGCTCGTCCTCGCCGTCGTGGCCGCGGGTGTGGCGGGGTTCGGGTTCTCCCATGCCAACTACACGACCTCGAGCCAGACCGACGTCACGGCGAGCGCCGACCACGTCCACAACTGGCTGGATCTGTACTCGCAGAGTACCGACCCGGCAGGGCTGCTCGCGTACGCGACCCAGCGCGTCCAGACTGGCGTGGGACCACTGGTGGCGACGGGTGCCGACGAGACACTCTCGCTCACCATGGGCGGGATCCGGGGCAACAACACGTCGTATACCTTCAACCGGTCGTTCACGATCCAGACCCCCGCAGCGTTCCCGGTCGCGACCGTTACGCAGGCGACGATCACGGCGACCTACGTGGCCGACTCGGCGACCGGCAAGCAGCCGCTGCGCGACGTGCGTTTCAACGTCGTCGGCTCCACGCGCGGCAGCAACCCCGTCACGCTCGCCCGCAACACCAAATACCAGGCCAACGTGCGCATGCGCGCCACGGGGACCGGCTGGGTCGTCGGCAGGGTCTACAGGCCGCACATCATCATCACGGTGACGTACACCGGCGGACCCACCGGCTACTACGTGTACGACATCCCGCTGGCGGTGACGATCACCACCTGGTGAGCATCCGGCCGGCGGCGGCGCTGCGCCCCGCCGGCTTCTCACGCACGTCGGGTTCCCAGGTTCCACCCTCGTTCCGGCTCGTTCCTCACCCGACCCCAGGCCGCCTACCCGGCAAGTCTGACCGCCGTGCCTATCGGCGGCGGGAAACCTGGGTCCGATGCATCTTCTATGATGAAGCGCACGGCGACCAGGAGCAGAGCGACGGGGTCCCGCATCACGGCCACGCTGCTCATCGTGCTGCTCACCGCCGGCATCCTCGCCGGCGTCGTCGTGCAGTGGTCCGCGGCGTCGCCCGCAGGTGTCTTCTCCAGCGGCTCGGCGGCCGTCGCAGGCGGCAAGGCCTCGGCGCTCGATGCCAAGGGCTTGGCGCCGGGCCAGACCATCAGCGGCGGTTTCGTCATCGGCAACGACGGCGGCACGGCCGGCCGCTTCACGCTCGGCACCAGCGCTCTCGTCGACAAGCCCGGCGCGGACGGCGGGAGCCTCGCGCAGGCCCTCCAGCTCGTAGTCACGGACGTGACCGACCGGGCGGCGCCGCGCGACGTCTACCGCGGCGCCGTGGCAGGGCTCCGCGGCCTCGATCTCGGATCGTTCGCTGCGGGCGCCGTCAGGGCATACCGCTTCACCGTGACCTTCCCGCGGGCGCAGGCGGCCGGCTCCACGTTCGCCGGCAGCAACCTCTCCGTTGCGTTCGACTGGACGGCGGTGGCTGCCGGCTGATCCGCCGCTGTCCGGCCGGGCGCTCCGCCTGGCCTCACCAAGACCCCGCGCCGCTCGGCTGGTTCGCCCACCCAGCCGGGCGGATTTCTGCCCGCAGTGACCGGGTGTCGCCAGCGTGGGACACGGTCATCCGTCCACGGCGGCTGGAACGTGCCGCGACACTCGTTATCCTTAGGGTAATCGACCTTCCTGCCGATACCTAAGGTACGGCCCGCGCGGGCGACGCACGTCGGCGCTCCACGGGCATTTACGGGCGGCACGAGAGAGACGTGACGACGGAGAACAGCGCACAGAAGAACACGCACCGGGGCGACCGCCTGGGCCGCCGCGGCTTGGCCGCGGCGCTGCTGGCGGCCGTCGTCCTCGTGCTGCTCGCGGCGGTCGCCTACGCCGCGGTCAAGGTCCCGTCCGACCAGTCTGCCGCCAAGCTGTATCGTGCCGCCGGCAAGGTGAAGATCAGGAACAGCCGTGGCGGGGACGCGCTGCTGGGCATGCAGCACATGCTGCCCGGCGACCGCGTCTCGGGCACGGTCACGACCGGCAACGGCAGCAAAAAGGCGCGCGCCCGCTTCTATCTCGGTCTGTCCAAGCTGGTCGAGACCAAGGGACCCAGCGGCGGGCGCCTTTCATACCGGCTCGTGCTGGTCGTGAAACGGCTGTCGAGCCGGCGTCGCGCTCAGGTGCTGTACCGGGGCCCGCTCCGCCGGATGCCGCTGATGGGGCTGGGCAAGTTCCGCCCTCGCGAGACCCGCACGTACAAGTTCACGGTGCTGTTCCCGGAGGGGCCAGCGAGCCTCGACAACCGGTTCAAGGGCAGCGCCGTGAGCCTGCAGTTCACCTGGCTCGCCAGGCAAGCGCGCTGAGGCAGCGCTCCTGCGCCGCCCTTCGCGCGTACGGCCGTTCAGCCGCCGAACAGGCGGCGGACCACGCCGCGGAGGCCGCCGCCTCCGGCGGCGGCCTCGTCGCCCATGTCGTCTTCCTCCTCGGCGTGCGTCTTCCACGAGCGGTCCTCGCGGACGAGGACCTCTCCGGCGCCGCTCAGGTACGTGTCCTGCAGCAGCCGCTCGGACTTCTCGCCGGCTTTCTGAGCTTCAGCCTCGGGATTGTGGGGGGTCGTTCATCGCGTTCGCCTCAGCGCGCCTTCTCCCACTTCTGCAGGTAGGCGACCTCGGCTAGCGTCTTGCCGGCGTCGATCTCGCCGCGCAGGCGGTTCTCCTTCTCGAGCACGTCCATGGCGCGATTGGCGAGCTCCACGGCCTGCGACTTGGGCAGCACCATGACGCCGTCGTCGTCGCCCACGATCCAGTCGCCGGGGGCGATGGTCTGGCCGGCGATGACGATGGGCACGCCGATCTCGCCGAGACCCTTGGGCTCGCCGGCGTTGGCGCAGACCTTGCTGCTGAAGGCGGGGAAGCCCATCTTGGCGATCTCCGGCGTGTCACGGATGGCGCCCCACACCACGAGGCCGGCAAGGCCCTTGACCACGGCGCTGTGCGTGGCTAGCTCGCCCCACATGGCGGGGGTGGCGTCGCAGGCGTCGATCACGAGCACGTCGCCGGGCTTGCACACGTCGATCGCCTCCACGGGCTTGGCCCAGTCGCCGGCGTAGGTGCGCACGGTGACCGCCGGGCCGCACAGGTGGGCGCCCGGCAACAGGGGCTTGATGCCCGGCAGGCTCGGCTGCCGGTGCCAGGCGTCGCTGACGTTGGCTGTGGAGACCTGTTCGAGGATGCCGCGGATGTCGGCCTCGCCGGCGCGCTTGTAGAGCGTCGTCTCGATGCAGACGCGTTCGTCCACGGCGCGGCGGATCTCGGCCGTCGCGGCGGTGGCGTCGGCCGATTTGATGATGGCGCCACCGACGACCACGATGCCGGCGCCGGCATCGACCGCCGCCGCGGCCGTCTCGCTGTTGATGCCGCCGGCCACCGAGACGGGGACCACGACCGCCTCTGAGACCGCCTTGAGCGTCTCGAACGGCGCCTCGCCGCGCATCTGCTGGTCGATCGCCGTGTGGATGCCGATGTAGTCGGCGCCGAGCTCCTGGGCACGCTTCGCGCGGGCCACGGGGTCGGCGACCTCGATCATGTCGACGATGAGCTTGCAGCCGTAGTTGCGCGCCGCCTCGGCGCACTCCTTGATGGTGCTGTCGGATGCGGCGCCGAGCACGCCGACGACGCCGGCGCCGGCCTTGGCCGCGTACTCCACCTCGGTGCGGCCGGCGTCCATCGTCTTCATGTCGGCGACGATGGTGTGCTCGGGGAACTCGGCCTTGAGCGTGCGCACCGCGCCCAGGCCCTCGGCCTTGATCAGCGGCGTGCCGGCTTCGACCCAGTCGGCACCGCCGGCCACGGCCTCGCGCGCCACCTCGATGGCGCGCGGCAGGTCGACGAAGTCCAGGGCGACCTGGACGATGGGGCGCTCCTTAGAGGGATCGCAGGCGGGGCCTGTGGCCGGGCCGCCCGGCGCAGCCTCGGCGGCGCTCATACGCCCATCACCTGCACGACGATGCTGCGCTCGCGCGGGCGCGCGTCGAAGTCGCAGAAGACGATGCTCTGGTAGCGGCCCAGGGTGAGGCGGCCGTCGACGAAGGGCACCGTCAGCGACGGCCCCACGAGGCCGGCGCGGACGTGCGAGTGACCGTTGCCGTCGCCGAGGTTCACGTTGTGCCGGTAGAACTTGTCCGCCGGGGCCACCACGTCGAGCGCCTTCTGCACGTCCTCGACGACGCCGGGCTCGTACTCGAGCGTGGTCAGTGCACCGGTCGCACCCGGCACGAACAGCGTGACGGTGCCGTCGCTGAGGCCGGTCTTGCCCACGGCCTCGGCCACCTCTGCGGTGATCTTGACCATGTCGGCGTCGCCTCGGCTGGCGAACTCGATGGCGCCGGTGATGACGCACATGAGGCCTTCGCGCACCTGCGCCTTCTTCTGACCGTTGACGATGACTGTTGCCATTGGCGTCCTTCCTTTCACGCGGTCGCGTCCTCGGCGGGGTACGCGCTGGGGTGCAGAGGGATGTTGTCGATGAGGCGGGTGGAGCCCAGGCTGGCGGCGGCGATGAGCAGCGCGCGCGGGCCGAGTGTGGTCTGGGGAACGAACGTGTCTGCGTCCACGATGGCGATGTAGTCGATGTCGAAGCGCGGGGCGGCCGGCGGAGCCTCGCCGCGCATGGCGGCCAGCCGCTCGTCCTCGTCGAGCGGGATGGCCGGGAGCACCAGAGCGCTGGTGACCGCGACGACCACGTCCTTGGGCGCGGAGGAGGTCTCGCCCGCGGCCGCCCGCCCGGCGAGTAGCGCCCGGTACAGGTCGGGCGCCACGGCCCGCTGCTCCGCCGTGAGATACCGGTTGCGTGAGTTCATGGCCAGGCCGTCCGGCTCGCGCACGGTGGGCACGGCGGCGACCTCGACCGGCAGGTCCAGGTCGAGCACAAGGCGGCGGATCACGGCGAGCTGCTGGGCGTCCTTCTCGCCGAGGAAGAGCACGTCTGGCTGCACGACTCCGAGGAGCTTGGCGACCACCAGGGCGACGCCGTCGAAGTGGCCCGGTCGCGCGATGCCCTCGTAGCCGTCCACCAGTGGTCCCCGCACGGTCACGCCGGTGGCGAAGTCCGCCGGGTACATCTCGACGGGCGCCGGCGCGAACACCGCGTGCGTGCCTCGGGCTTCGAGCATCGCGAAGTCCCCGGCTTCGTCGCGGGGATACGATGCCAGGTCCTCCCCGGCGAGGAACTGGGTGGGGTTGACGAAGATGGAGGCGGCGACGGACGCGCAGCGCGCCTTCGCCGCGTCGACGAGGCTGAGGTGGCCCTCGTGAAGAGCGCCCATGGTGGGGGTGAGGCCGAGCGGCCGCGGCAGGCTGCGCAGCGCGGCCCGGGCTTCGGCGATGGTGCGCGCGACGATCATCGCGTGCCTCCCGCCGCGTCGTCGCCTGGGCCGCCGCCCGCCGCGTCGACTTCGAGCAGGTCCTTGAGGGACCGGACCTGCTCGTCGTCGAGGCGCGGCGCCGCCAGGGTGAGCGCTTCGAGCGACAGTGCGCGATACGCCCGCGCCAGGCGCGGGGACTCGCGCTCCAGCAGGCGCAGGTGCGAGCGCACGGTGCCCACGTCGCCGCGAGCGACCGGGCCGGTGAGCGCGGACGCCGGTCGCCCGCCGTCCAGCAGGTTCTTCATCGTCGTCCGCAGGAGCGGCCCGAGGAGCTCGAGGCCGTCCTCGCCCCCGGTGGCCTCGTCCATGAGGCGCTTGGCTTCGCTCTCCAGCGCCACCAGGAGGTTGCAGCCTACGACTGCCGAGAGGTGGTAGAGCGTCTTCTGCTCGTCGGCCAGCCGGAACGGCTTCATGCCGAGCCGGCGGGCGAGCTCCTCGCCGAGCTGCAGGTCGCGCTCCTCGTGCGCCGTGACGGCGCACGGGACGCCCTGCAGCAGCTCGGCGCGCGGCTCGCCGGTGAACGTCTGCAGCGGGTGCAGGCAGAGCGTGCGCACGCCGGCCTCGAACAGCGGCCTGAGCAGGTGGACGGAGCCCAGGCCGCTGGAGTGGATGGCCAGTGGCTGACGCCCGCCGCGGCGTACGGCCGGCAGCGCTGCCGCAAGCCGGCCTGCCACGGCGTGGATCTCGTCGTCGGGTACGGCGAGCCACCAGGCGTCGGCCTCGAGGGCGGCGTCGCTCACGCGAACGCGCGGTACGGTGCCGAACGGGTCCGTATCGTCGTCGCCGTGGATGCCCACGGCCGTGATGGAGAGACCGGCCTCATCGAGACCGGCGAGCAGCGTCGAACCCAGGCGTCCAGGGCCGATCACGCAGTAGCGATACGCTTCGATGTCCAAGCCTACGACCTCTCCGGCTGCAGTCTGCCTCTGGGGGCGGTACCGCGCCAGTCGCCGGCCTGTGCAGCACAGGCGGCGTCTCCGTCTCTTGCGCAAGGCTGAGAGCGGAGCCTCACCGAGGGTAGCCCCTCGCTCGCGCGCGGTCAATCGAACATCGTTGGACCCGCTGGGGAATCGCGGCCGCTCGGGTGGCCAGGAGGTCGGACGGCGGTGTGGCGACCACCGGGCGCGCGGACGTGGTGCGATAGACTCCTCGAGTCGGGCGGTCCGCACGCGCGGAAGCGGGAAGCCCGTGACGTCGTCGATCGGTTAGCCGGAGCTGCTCCTCTTGCTGCTGTTGGGGCTCGTCCCCATGGTGCTCGCCATCGTGGTAGCGTCGCGAAAAAGGCCGGAACTCCTTTGGCTCTGCGTGCTCTTCGCCGTCCTCTTCCCTCTCATCATGCTGATCGTCGCGCTCGTGATGCCCCGGCGGAGCTCGAAGCCCCCGGACGTGCCAGGGCCGACGTCCACGATGGGACCCGACACGGGGCCGCCGCCGCACGCTGAGCCGCGCAAGCCCGTCTCCCGCCTTGAGGCGGTGGTACACTACGCCCATGCCGGTCTACGAATTCTGCTGCAACCAGTGCGGAACCGCCTTCGAGGAGCTGGTCCGCAACGGCACCAAGCCCGAGTGCCCCAACTGTCATTCCGGCGACGTCTGCCGCCTGCTGTCGACGTTCGCCGTGCATTCGTCGTCGTCCAACCTCGGCGGCAAGGGAGCGACCAAGAGTTGCTCCTCGTGCGCCAGCTCCTCCTGTGGCACCTGCCACTGACGACACCACCAGAGCTCTCGACGCCCTTCGCGCGGAGGTCGAGGCCTGCACGCTCTGCGACCTGCACGCCACGCGCACCCGGGGCGTGCCCGGCGAGGGCGACTCCGGCAGCGACCTCATGTTCGTCGGCGAGGCTCCGGGCTACCACGAGGACCAGCAGGGCCGGCCGTTCGTAGGCCAGGCCGGCAAGCTCCTCGAACAGCTGCTTGCCGGCATCGGGCTCACCCGCGAGCAGGTGTTCATCGCCAACGTCCTCAAGAGCCGCCCGCCCAACAACCGCGACCCCAGGCCCGAGGAGATCGCCGCTTGCCAGCCCTACCTGTGGCGGCAGATCGAGCTCATCAAGCCCAGGGTCATCTGCACCCTGGGCAACTTCGCCACTAAGCTGCTCTCGGGAGACCCGGCCGGGATCACCAGGGTGCACGGCCGGCCGCAGCCCATGCAAGTCGGCGGGCACTCGCTGTATCTCTTCCCGATCTTCCACCCGGCCGCGGCGCTCTACACGCCGGCGATGCTCGCGACGCTCAAGGAGGATTTCCTGCGGCTCCCCGAGCTGCTGCAGTCAGCGGCGCCCGGGGAGGAGCCGGCCGCGCCGTCAGGCTCGACGGCGGGGACGCAGCCGGCTGCGGCGTCCGCACCCGCACCTGAGTCCGCACCCTCTCCGGCGGCCTCGGCTCGGGTGGGCGAAGCGGAGCAGCTCGGCCTCTTCTAGATGCTCACCTTCATCCTCGCCTCGCCGGCACAGACACGAAAGCTCGCCCGCGTGCTGGCGGAGCTGCTGCGGCCCCCGGCGATCGTCACCATCGAGGGCGACCTGGGCACCGGCAAAACCACGCTGGTACGCGAGATTCTGCGCGCCCGCGGCGTGCGCGGGGCCATCACCAGCCCGTCGTTCACCCTGGCGCAGAGCTACCGCGGGCGCGAGGCCGAGGAGCTCCATCATCTGGACCTGTACCGGCTCGGCGCTGGCGCGGACGCGGATCTGTTCGCCTGGGACGACTACTTGGGGCCGCGCGCCATCACCTTCGTCGAATGGCCCGCGGCTGGGAGCGAGGCATTGCCGGCGCCCGACCTGCGGCTCGAGCTCGCGCATCGCACGCGACAGAGCCGCGCTGCGAGACTGCACGGTGAGCCGCCCGTCGAGCACGCCGTCTTCAAGCGCCTGGTGGCCCAGGGTATCCGGGTGACGTCAGGCGCCGAGGCCGGCGAGGTGCGCGCGTGATCCTGGCGCTCGAGACGGCGACGACGGCGTGCTCGGCGGCGCTGTGCGCCGCCGACGGCTCCGTCGTCGCCGAGACCGTCGCTCTCGAGGGACCGGCGCACACCCAGCGGCTTCTTCCCGGCGTGCACCAGGTGTTGCGGGAGGCTGGGGCCGGCTGGGCCGACGTCGATACGGTCGCCGTCGGCCTCGGCCCGGGCGCCTTCACCGGCCTGCGCATCGGTATCGCCACGGCGCGCGCCCTCGCGCAGGCGGACGGCCGCGTGCGTCTCGCCGGCGTGCCCACGCCGGCCGCGCTGGCGCTCGCGCTGGCGCGGGCGCCCGAGGCGGCCGCGCCGGCGTCGGGCGCGGCCGCGAGGGCGCTCGTACCGCTCATCGACGGCAAGCGCCGCGAAGTGTTCGCCGCCGTGTTCGCTGCCTCCGGCGATGGCTTGGGCGTCGTCGAAGACGTCGCGGTCGTCCGCGCCGACGATCTGGGAGGGTGGCTCGAACGCTTGGGAGAAGTGCTCGTCGGCGGCGACGGCGCTGTGCTGTACGCCGGCATGCTGCCGGCGTCGGCGGGCAGCGTCGCCGGCGTCGCCGCGCCGACCGCGGCCATGGTCGGCCGGGCGGTCGCCGCCGGCGTGCCCGGCCTTGTCTGGGGCGCCGATGCCGTGCTGCCACTCTATGGCCGCGCCCCCGACGCGGCGCGCTGGGTCGGGAAGGGCGCCTGGTGACTCTGGAAGCCGTTCCCGACGAGCCGCGCGGCGAGCGCCTGGTGCGCCCCATGCAGTTCACCGACGTCGAGGCCGTGGCCGGCATCGAGCGGCGCTCCTTCGCCCTGCCGTGGTCGATGGGCATCTTCAGCGGGCGGCTGGCGCGCGAGAGCGGCATCTGCCTGGTGTGCGAGTTGGACGGGCGTGTCGTCGGCTACCTGATCGCCGACATGTTCGTCGACGTGTGGCACCTGATGAACCTGTGCGTCGACGAGCCCTACCGCCGCAAGCACATCGCTGCACAGCTCATGGAGGCGTACTTCGCCGTCACCGAACGTCAGGGACACCGGGGGCACACGCTGGAGGTGCGCATCTCCAACGCCTCCGGCATCGAGCTCTACCGGAGCTTCGGCTTCGTCTCCACGGGCGTGCGCCCCGGCTACTACAGCGACGACCGCGAGTCCGCCGTCATCATGTGGAAGGACTACGAGGGGGACTCGGCGTGAGCCCGGCGGTCCCCCGCGGAGCGGCCGGAGGGGCTACGCCCGCCGGCCCCGTCCTCTGCCTCGAGACCTCGTGCGACGACACCAGCGCCGCGGTGGTGCTCGGCCGCGAGGTGCTCTCGTCGATCGTCTCGTCGCAGAACGAGCTGCACGCGCGATTCGGCGGCGTGGTGCCCGAGGTCGCCTCGCGGCGCCACACGGAGCTGGTCAACGAGGTCGTCGCCGAAGCGCTCGCCGCCGCCGGCGTGGCCTGGGACGACCTCGCGGGGGTGGCGACGACGCAGGGGCCCGGCCTCATCGGCGCCCTGCTGGTCGGCCTGGCGGCGGCCAAAGCCATCGCTTACCGCCGCCGCCTGCCGCTCATCCCGGTGAACCACATCCAGGGCCACATCGCCGCCAACTACTCCCTGGGCGTCGAGGCGCCCTTCGTATGCCTGGTCGCCAGCGGCGGCCACACGCTGCTCGCCGTGGTCGAGGAGGGCGTGACGTACCGGGTCACGGCACGGACCATGGACGACGCCGCCGGCGAGGCCTTCGACAAGGGCGCTCGCCTGCTCGGCCTGAGCTACCCGGGCGGCAAGGAGCTCGACCTGTTGGCGGCACAGGGCGACGCGCGCTACGTGAGCTTCCCGCGCGCCGTGCCACGCGGCCGCGACTTCAGCTTCAGCGGTCTCAAGACCGCATTGCTCTACGACCTGCGTGACCGCGAGGCGGTGGAGGCGGCGGCGCACCGCGCCGACATCGCCGCCTCATACCAGGCCGCCATCGTGAACCAGCTGGTGGACAAGACTCTGAGCTGTGCCGCCGGCGAGGGTCTGCGCAGCATCGCCATCGCCGGCGGCGTGGCCGCCAACTCCGGCCTGCGCCGCGCATTGACGGAGCGTTGCGAGGCTGAGGACCTGCGGCTTTCGCTGCCGCCGCTCAGCCTGTGCACCGACAACGCCGGCATGATCGGCCTGGCGGCCGGCTTTCTGCCTGCCGTGCCCTGGCCGGACTACCTCGATCTCGACGCCTTTGCCAGCGACAGCGAGGCCAAGGCGGCGCGGCCACCGTCCAGGCGCGCGAAAGACGGGGGACGTTGAGCGCTTCGCCCCCCGGGGCGCGTGTGTCGCGGACGACCCATCCTGGTCAGCATCGTCGTGCGCTCTCCCGGGCCCTCCTCGTCCCAGGTCGTGACCTCCGGCGGGCTGCGGAGCTCCGCGCCATGGGGTCCACCTCGGTCCACGCCGTCGCGCCATGTGGGCTCTGCCCCGCGGAGGACGCGGTGGTACACTCGCGTCAGTCATGGGTCGCAGGCCGAAACCCGTCTTTCCCCGCGTGACCGCAGACGACGCGCCGCGTCTCGCCGCCGAGCTCTTCGTCGAGTGCCTCGAGAGCGAAGGCGTCGAGTACATCTTCGGCATCCCGGGCGAGGAGACCCTCGACCTCAACGAGGCCCTCGACCGGTCGGAGCGCATCACGTTCGTCCCTACGCGCCACGAGCAGGGCGCCGCCTTCATAGCCGACGCCTATGGCCGCCTCACCGGCGATCCCGGCGTCTGCCTCGCGACTCTCGGGCCCGGGGCCACCAACCTTGCGACCGGCATCGGCGACGCCAACCTCGACAACGCGCCGCTAGTGGCGCTCACCGGGCAGATCGGCCTCGCCGGCATGCACAAAGAGACGCACCAGTTCATCGATACGGTCGAGATCTTGCGCCCGATGACCAAGTGGAACACGCGTGTCCACGATGCGCGCATGATCAGCGAGGCGGTGCGCAAGGCCTTCAGCACGGCCGCCGCCGAGAAGCCGGGGGCCACGCACCTGGAGCTCCCGGCCGACGTCATGGGGACGAGCATCGTTGGCCGGCCCATGCAGCCCGGCCCCGAGACGCTCGCCGAGGCCGATCCAGTGAGCCTGCTGCGCGCCGTCGAGTCGCTGCAGGCCGCGGAGAGCCCGGTGATGCTCGTCGGCAATGGCGTCGTGCGCCAGCGGGCGGCGCATGCCCTGCGCGCGTTCTGCGAAGAGACCGGACTGCACGTCATCACCACGTTCATGGGCAAGGGCGTCGTCGACGCCGCCTCCGACCAGTTCCTGTTCACCGCCGGCCTGCGCGCCCAGAACTACCCGCAGGGACTCATGGGGAGCGCGGACCTCGTGGTCTGCGTCGGCTACGACATGATCGAGTGGCCGCCTTCGGCCTGGAACCCCGACGGGCGTCAGAGAATCGTCTGCATCGACACGGTGTCCCCGGAGATCGACGCTCACTACGTGCCCGAGGTGCAGCTCATCGGTGATCTCAGCCGCATCCTCTATCAGCTCGCCGGGCTTCTCCAGGGCAAGGAGGTCGCGCATCCCAAGACCAAGCCGTACCGGCGGGCCTTTTCGGCGCTGCTCGACACGGGGTCGGACGACGACCTGCCGGTCAAGCCCCAGCGCGTGCTGCGCGACCTGCGCGCCGCCCTGGCGCCAAACGACATCCTGGTCTCGGACGTGGGCGCTCACAAGCTGTGGGTGGCGCGCTTCTGGGAGACGCGTGAGCCCAATACCGTTCTCATGAGCAACGGCTTCGCCGCCATGGGCTTCGGGCTTCCGGCGGCCATCGCCGCCGCTCTGGTGGGCCGCGGCCGAAGCAAGGTTGTGTGCATCACCGGCGATGGCGGCTTCCTGATGAACGTGCAGGAGCTCGAGACCGCCAAACGGCTCGGATTGCCCTTCGTCGTCCTCGTCTGGAGAGACGGCGGCTATGGCCTCATCGAGATGCACCAGCGCCGCAAGTTCGGCCGCGTTGCCGGTACGCGCTTCGAGAACCCGGATCTGGTCGGCCTGGCGCGCTCGTTCGGCGTGGACGGCGTGCGCGTCGACCGCGCCGGCGATTTCCGCCCGATACTGGACAAAGCCCTCGATAGCGGGGGCCCTGTTGTGATAGACATTCCTATTGACTACGCCGAGAACAACAAGCTTGGGGTCGATCTGTGGCAACTTGCACCGGAGGCGCTGGCCTGAAAGGTGCACAATCTTCATCGGGGGGTCCGAATGACAGAGCTGTTGCGTAACGAGGGTCTGAAACGGGTGAGGATGCGACTGATCACGGCAGTGGTCTTCGTGTTCACGCTCACCTGCTCCGGCTCGTTCGGTATGGAGGACGTCGTCTCGTCATCCGGCCCGGGCATGACGCTGTTGATGATCCTCATCCTGCCGTTCCTCTGGAGCGTCCCGATGGCGTTCGTCGCGTCCGAGCTCGGGTCGATGGTCCCGGAGGCCGGCGGCCTGTATCGCTGGATCCGCAGGGCCATGGGCGAGTACTGGAGCTTCCAGGCCGGCTGGTGGTGGACGCTCTCCCTGTATGTCGACTCCGCCGTGTACATCGCCCTGGCGCTCGACTATCTGGAGGCCAAGTACGCCTTCGGTGGCGGCACTCGCGCGATCATCGGCATCTCGTTGGTCGCCGTCTTCACCTTCATCAACATCCGCGGCCTCGAGCTCACCGGCTGGTCGCTGACGATCATCCAGATCGCCGTCATGGTGCCCCTGCTCATCTTCACCGTGTGGGGCATCGCGAAGGGCAGCGGCAACCCGTTCAGTCCGGTCCTGCCGGAGGGTGAGAGCTTCCTCACCTCGCTGAACCTGGGGTTGGCGATCATGATGTGGATGTACGCCGGGTGGGAGTCGCTCTCCACCCTGGCGGGCGAGATCCAGGAGCCGCAGAAGGTCATCCCCAAGGCGCTGATGATCGGCACACCGCTGGTCATCATCACCTACTTCATCACCGTGTTCGCGGCCATCCGCGTCGCCAACATCGGCGATCCCAATGGCTGGATGAACATGTGGACCGGCGGCGGCGGCATCGACTTCGTCGCGGCGGCCCAGACGATCGGCGGTGGCGTCCTCGCCTATCTCATGCTGATCTCGGCGGTCCTCTCCAACGTCGGCCTGTACGCTGGTTACCTGGCTACCGGCTCGCGCCCCGCGTTCCAGATGTCGCGCGACCGCCTGTTCCCCAAGTTCTTCGGCATCGCGCACAAGAGCTGGGGTACGCCGTGGGTCGCCATCCTCGTCATGGCCCTCATCAATGCGGTGCTGATCAACTTCAACTTCGACGCGCTGATCACCATCGACGTGTTCCTGCTGATGTTCCCCTACGTGCTCATCTTCATCTCGGTGATTGTGCTGCGGGTCCGGGAGCCGGAAGCGGTCCGGCCGTTCCGCGTGCCGATGCCCACGTGGCTGCTCGGTGTCTGGGTCGCTGCCCCGATCGCCATCGCCGTCATCGCGCTGTTCGTCAACGGCGTCGACTGGATGATCGGTGGCCTGATCGGGATCCTCACCGGCCCCATCGCCTACCTTATCTTCAAGAGCATCTACAAGGGCGTGAAGGACGACGAGCTCGAAGGCTCTACCGTCACCCCTGACGGCGCGCTCACCACGTTTGGTGCTGAAGTGGAAGGAGCGTCGGCATGAAGGGCAAGAAGATGGCCATGTACGCGGCTGTCGCCGGCATCATCGCCGGCGGGTCCGCGATAGCGGGCGGGCTCTATGCGCACTCGGCGCAGCCCCTGTTCGGGTACGCGCAGTTCTACGGCATCCACTCGAAGTACCTGTCCGGCGTCCACGTCCTGGTCGGCATCGGCGTCATCATGGTGGTCGGCGGCCTGATCAGCTTCAAGTGGCCGAGCGTCGGAGCCGTCATCGTGTGTCTCGGCGCCATCGTCGGCCTCATCTTCACCTACAACCGGGGCCAGTACCACTGGACCCCGCTGGTGTACTACTGGTGGGCTCCCTGGCTCTTCGCCTGGATCGCCGGCATCTTCGCCGGCCTCTCCATGTCTCAGCGTGTCCAGCAGCTGGGCGCGCAGAAGGATGGGTCGGTGGAGCCTAGTTAGAGGTCAGGGGCCGAGGCGTCCTCAGACGCATCTGCCCTAGGCACGTGTACGAGGCCGGGGCCCGCCATCGCGGGCCCCGGCCTCTTTCTGCTTCGTGGGGCCTGCACGTGCCCGGCGGTCACTACGCCTCCAGCAGGATCGTCACCGGGCCGTCGTTGACCAGCTCGACGTGCATGTGGGCGCCGAAGACGCCGGTCTGGACCGGCACGCCCTCGGCGCGCAGCGCCTCGACGAAGGCCGCGTAGACGGCCTCACCTTGCTCGGGCCGCGCCGCCTGCGTGAAGCTCGGCCGGTTTCCCCTGCGCGTGTCGGCGTACAGCGTGAACTGCGACACCGCAAGCAGCTCTCCGCCGATCTCCTGCAGCGAGAGATTCATGAGACCGGCGTCATCCTCGAACACGCGCAGCCTGGCCGTCTTGGCGGCGAGCGCCGCGGCCGCGGCGGCGTCGTCCTCGTGGGTTACGCCCACGAGGACGAGCAGCCCGCGGCCGATCCCGGCCACGGGCTCGCCGGCGACGCTCACGGAGGCGCGGCGCACGCGCTGGACCAAGGCTCGCATGGAGGCAGTGTAGTCGCGCGCGTCGAGCGGCGCCAGGTCGGGGAGTGCGCCGCCGGTCGGGACGGGACACCGAGCACTCGATGGCGAGGAGCGCCCGGCGAAAGCGCGGCTCCCTGGTGATGAGAAACGACCTGCAAAAGGGGTTAGTATGCCGGTCGGGTCCAAGATCATGGACGATCCTCCGGGCTGGTTTGACATGGTGGGGAAACGGTCATACGATAACCACCCCGTGAGACTTAGCACTCTCGTTCTGAGAGTGCCAGATTCCATATAGGAGAAGAGGAGGGTTGCTGCATGAAGCTCAAGCCGCTTGAAGACCGCGTGATCATCAAGGCCGTCGCCGAAGAGGAGAAGACGGCCAGCGGCATCGTGCTGCCCGACACGGCGAAAGAGAAGCCGATGATGGGCGAGGTCGTCGCCGTGGGCGACGGCAAGTGGGACGAAGACGGCGAGAAGCGTATCCCCGTCGACGTCAAGAAGGGCGACAAGGTCATCTACGGCAAGTACTCGGGCACCGAGTACAAGACCACCGATGGTGACGAGCTCCTGATCCTGCGCGCCAGCGAGATCCTGGCCGTAGTCACAAAGTAGAGAGGAGGCTGAAGTAGCGTGGCTAAAGAACTGAAGTATGCCGACGAGGCCAGGCGTTCCCTGGAACGCGGCGTCAACGCGCTCGCCGACGCTGTAAAGATCACCCTCGGCCCCAAGGGCCGCTACGTGGTGCTCGACAAGAAGTTCGGCGCCCCCACCATCACCAACGACGGCGTGACCATCGCCCGCGAGATCGAGCTCGAGGACGTCTTCGAGAACCAGGGCGCCCAGCTGCTCAAGGAAGTCGCGACCAAGACCAACGACATCGCCGGTGACGGCACCACCACCGCCACTCTGCTGGCTCAGGCGATCGTGCGCGAGGGTCTGCGCATGGTAGCCGCCGGCGCCAACCCGATGGCCATCAAGCGTGGCATCGAGGAGGCCGTGAACGAGACCGTGGCCGCCATCAAGAAGCAGTCCAAGGAGATCTCCGGCAAAGAGGACATCGCCCGCGTGGCCACCATCTCCGCCCGCGACCGCGCCGTCGGCGACGTCATCGCCGACGCCATCGAGAAGGTCGGCAAGGACGGCGTGGTCAACGTCGAGGAGAGCAACACCTTCGGCCTCGACCTCGAGTTCACCGAGGGCATGCAGTTCGACAAGGGCTACCTCAGCCCGTACATGGTCAGCGACCCCGAGCGCATGGAAGCCGTGCTCGAGGACCCGTACATCCTCATCGCCAACCAGAAGGTCGGCGCCGTGCAGGACCTGCTCCCGATCCTCGAGAAGGTCATCCAGGCCGGCAAGCAGATCCTCATCGTGGCCGAGGACGTCGAGGGTGAAGCCCTCGCGACCCTGGTCGTGAACAAGCTGCGCGGCACGTTCAGCAGCGTCGCCGTCAAGGCCCCGGGCTTCGGCGACCGCCGCAAGCGCATGCTCGAGGACATCGCCATCCTCACCGGCGGCGAGGTCATCACCGAGGAGATGGGGCTCAAGCTCGACAACACCCAGATCTCGCAGCTCGGCCACGCCCGCAAGGTCGTCGTGACCAAGGACAACACCACCATCATCGACGGCGCCGGCGACACCGAGGCCATCAAGGGCCGCATCAAGCAGATCAAGGCGGAGATCGAGAACACCGACTCCGACTTCGACCGCGAGAAGCTCCAGGAGCGTCTCGCCAAGCTGGCCGGCGGCGTGGCCGTCGTCAAGGTCGGCGCGGCTACCGAGGTCGAGATGAAAGAGACCAAGCACCGCGTCGAGGACGCTCTCAACGCTACCCGAGCCGCTCTCGAAGAGGGCATCGTGCCGGGCGGCGGCGTCGTGCTGGTCAACGCCATCCCGTCGATCAAGGTCGACAAGAAGTCGGACGACGTGGACTTCCGCGCGGGCAAGCAGATCATCACCCGCGCGCTCGAAGAGCCACTGCGTCAGATCGCCGAGAACGCCGGCCTCGAAGGCTCGGTCGTGGTGAACAAGGTCAAGGGTCTGAAGGCCGGCGAGGGTCTCAACGCCGAGACCGGCAAGTACGAGGACCTGGTCAAGGCCGGCATCATCGACCCCGCCATGGTCACCCGTTCGGCGCTGCAGAACGCCGCGTCGATCGCCAAGAACATCCTCACCACCGAGTGCATCGTCGCCGACAAGCCCGAAGAGAGCGGCGGCATGGGCGGCGGCGGCGGCATGGGCGGCGGTATGCCTCCGGGGATGATGTAGAAAAGACGGCGTGAGCCGCTGCGCCTCACGGCGAGCGGCACCGCTTCAACGCTTTCGCGTCACGGCGGGCGGGCCTCACGGCCCGCCCGCCGCTTTTTCGTGGCCGGCTCGCGCCGCCGTATACGCGCGTCTTCGCGGGCGAGGCGGCGCGTCGGACGTAGTATCGTTACCCCAGGATGTGACCTGTGAGCAGGACAGCGAGGTGGGCGATGGAGACCTTCAAGAACCTCATCGGCGGCGAGTGGGTCGGCGCATCCGACCACGCCAGCTTCGAGACCCGCAACCCGGCGCGCAGCGACGAGGTGCTGGGCACCTTTCCCAGCGCGACCGCGGCCGACTCTGCGCAGGCGGTCGCCGCGGCGGCTGAGGCGTTCCCCGGCTGGCGGGCGACTCCGGCGCCCGCTCGCGGCGCCATCCTCTTCCGCGCCGCCGAGCTGCTCGACGAGCGCTTCGACGACATCGTCGCCACGCTGACGCGCGAGGAGGGCAAGACCCTCGCCGAGGCGAAGGGCGAGGTCACCCGCGCCCGCGACATCCTGCGCTACTTCGGCGGCGAGGGCTGGCGGCTTGGCGGCGATGTGCTTCCGGCGAACACCGCCGACGCCATGCTCTTCAGCCGCCGTGAGCCGCTCGGCGTCGTCGCGGTGATCACTCCCTGGAACTTCCCCATCGCCATCCCCGCCTGGAAGATCGCTCCCGCTCTCGTCTACGGCGACACCGTGGTGTTCAAGCCGGCGTCGGCGACGCCGCTGACGGCACTGCGGCTGGTCGAGTGCCTGCAGGACGCCGGCCTGCCGGCCGGCGTCCTCAACTTTGTCACCGGCTCCGGCGCCACCGTTGGCGGTGCGCTCGCCGGCGATTCCGTCGTGCGCGGCCTCACGTTCACGGGGTCGCACTCCATCGGTGCCGGGATCTACGCGCGCGCGACGGAGCACTTCGCGCGCGTCCAACTGGAGATGGGCGGCAAGAACCCGACCGTCGTCCTCGACGACGCCGACCTCGACCTCGCTGTGCGGCTGGTGGTCACGGGCGGCTTTTCGCTCACCGGCCAAAGCTGCACGGCGACCAGCCGCGTCATCGTCGAGGACGGCATCGCCGACCGCTTCGCCGCCGCGCTGGTGGAGGCTGCCGCGGCGCTCAGGGTCGGCGACGGCCTCGCCGAGGGCGTTCAGATGGGACCGGCCGTGAGCGAGGAGCAGCTCGCCACCGACCTCGAGTACGTGCAGATCGCCAGGGACGAGGGCGCCGAGCTGCTCGCCGGTGGCGGCAGCGCCGGCGAGGGGGGCCATTTCGTGCAGCCGACGGTCTTCGACGGCGTCGACGTTCACAGTCGCCTCGCCCAGGAGGAGGTCTTCGGGCCGGTGATCGGCATCATCCGGGCGCGCGACCTCGACGACGCCCTCTTCAAGGCCAACGCCGTGGAGTATGGCCTTGCCGCCGGCGTCGTCACCAACGACCTGCGCCGAGCGCTGACCTTCGTCGACCGCATCGAGGCCGGCGTGGTCAAGGTCAACGAGCCCACCACCGGGCTCGCGCTGCAGGCGCCGTTCGGCGGCTTCAAGCTGTCGAGCGCCAACACGTTCAAGGAGCAGGGGCCGGCGGCGCTCGAGTTCTACACGCGCACCAAGGCGGTCTACGTGACCTACGGGTGATCGGCGGCGAGCGAGTCGCGGGCGCGGGCGGGCAGGCGTGCCTCGCGCAGGCGCCCGCGTCGTGCTCGCCCGTGCCGTTCGATGATCCGATCCTCCTGAACGGGGGTAGAGTACGAGCATGAGTGGTGCGACCGACAGAACCATCCATCGCCTCGTGGTCACCGGCCCCGCGCGCGACCGGCTGTACGACCGTTTCCGGCGCTTGTTCTTGGGGCGCGACGACGTGACGATCGTCAAGGATCGGCGCCTTCGTGAGCGTCGCGTCCGGTGCGTGGCGGGCGGTGAAGAGCGGCGCTCGACCGAGCGGCGCGACGGTCCGCCCGGTTGGGTGGTGCCGCCCGACTGAGCCCCTCGCGGCCGGCCCGGTCTCCCTTTCTCCTCCGCACGCCCTTCGCATATACTCTGCTGACGTCCGTCCCGGATAATCGTCGTGGAGGTTGTTGAAATGCTGTTGATGGGTGAATCGATCAACGGGACGCGCAAGCAGGTCGCAGAAGCGATCCAGGCGCGTGATGCGGAGTTCATCAAGACGCTGGCCACCGACCAGGTGGAGGCCGGCGCCGGGCTGCTCGACGTCAACGGCGGCGTCGCCGGCGGCAACGAGGTCGAGGACCTTCTCTGGCTCATCGACGTCGTCATGGCCGTCACCGAGATGCAGCTCATGGTCGACTCGGCCAACCCCGTGGCCCTCGAGAAGGGCGTCCAGGCCGTCATCGACAAGGGCGGCAAAGTGCCGTTCATCAACTCGATCTCCGGCGAGCAGCCGCGTATTGACGCCGTGTTGCCGCTGGTCGAGAAGTACAAGTGCCCTGTCGTGGGTCTCTGCCTCGGCGATGAGGGCATCCCGCCGACGGCCGAGGACCGTTTCGCCGTCGCCAAGCAGCTGCACGACCTGTGCAGCGGCGCGGGGCTGCCCGGCGAGGACCTGTGGATCGATCCGCTGGTCATGGCCGTCTCTGCCGACCCCGGCGCCGCGCAGGTCACCATGGACACCCTCAAGCTCGTCAAGGAGCGTCTGCCCGTGCGCACTACCGGCGGCCTCAGCAACGTGAGCTTCGGCCTGCCCAACCGCGCCCTGCTCAACCGCACCTTCGTGGCCATGTGCGCGGGCCTCGGCATCGACGGCGCCGTCTTGGACGTGCGCAACAAGCCCATGATGGCCAACATCAAGGCCATCGAGGCGCTGCGCGGCGAGGACAGTTTCTGTGGCAGCTACCTCAAGGCGCATCGCGCCGGCATCCTGGAGTGGACGTGACCGAACCGGCCCGGGCTAGAGCCCGAGAACTGGGCATCGCCATCGGCGAGCTGCCCACCGGTCCACTCAACGCCATCACCGATGTGCCCGGCGTTCGCGTGGGGCACTGCACCGTCTCGTGGGGCGGGCCCGAGCTGCCGAGCGGCAGCGGACCCGCCCGCACGGGCGTCACCGCCGTCTTTCCGCACGGGGACGACATCTGGCACAACCGCGTCAAGGCCGGAGCCTTCGCCGCCAACGGCGTGGGCGAGGTCATCGGCATCAGCGCCCTGCGTGAGTGGGGCCTCATCGAGACCCCGATCATGCTCACCAACTCGCAGAGCGCGGGCACCGTCTACGACGCCACCGTGCGCTGGATGATGGATCAGAACCCCAAGGCCGGGATCGAGGATGCCGTGATGCCCGTGGTGGGCGAGTGCGACGACGGCTTCCTCAACGATCTGCGCGGCATGCACGTCAAGGAAGCGCACGTGCGCGAGGCGCTCGATACCGCCGCCGCGGGCCCCGTGGCCGAGGGCTGCGTCGGGGCCGGCACCGGGATGACCTGCTTCGACTTCAAGGCCGGCATCGGGACCTCGTCGCGAGTCGTCCCCGCGCACGGGCGGCGGTACTCTATCGGGGTCCTGGCGCTCACCAACTTCGGCCAGCGCCGCCGTCTCATGGTGGACGGCGTGCCTGTGGGGCGCGAGATCACCGACCTCATGCCGGTCGAGAACCGTGAGGGCTCGTGCATCGTCCTTCTGGCCACCGACGCGCCGCTCAGCGCGCGGCAATGTGAACGCCTCGCCAAGCGCTGTTCGCTTGGTCTTGCCGTCATGGGGTCCTACGCCTCGGACGGCAGCGGTGAGTTCATGGTGGCCTTCAGCACGGCGCAGCGCGTACCCCGCGCCACCGTCGACCTGCTGAACGTCGCCACGGTGGCTAACGACCACATGTACGGACTCTTCGAGGCGGCGGTCGATGCCACGGCCGAGAGCGTCGTGAACTCGCTCTGCGCTGCACGCACCAGCGAGGGGCGTAACGGGGGAGTGGCCTATGCTCTGCCGCTCGATCGTGTCGTCGAGATCATGCACAAGTACGGGCGCCGGGCACGGCTGCTCGACGGGGAGTAGACCCGTCTCCTCCTGCGCCCCACCAGAAGCGATGGCCAGGAGCGAGAACGCCGAGCCGGCAACGTCGGGCTCGGAGCGCGAGATCGGTCGGTGGCACGGCTTCTCTGGCCGGCAGGCCCCGCGCGTCACTTTCCTTGGCCGGCGCACCGACGGAGATGACCGCTCAAGGCGTCTCATGGTCGTGACCCCCTTCGCGGGCCGCGTGTTCCGCAGTCGCTCGAGCAGTAGCGTGCCGGGACAATCTCGAATGTGAGAGGGGGTAGGGGCTCGCGGCCGTTCGGGGCCGGATGTCCGGTGGGCCCGGAGTGCAGTGGACAAGCGACGATACTTCGTGAGGAAAGTGCTGAACGCCGTCCTCACCATCGTCTTGGTGGCGTCGTTCAATTTCGCGCTGTTCCGGATCCTCCCGGGCGACCCAGCGCGACTGCTCCTTCCCAAGGGCAAACAACCGCCGGCGGCGGTAGAGAAGCAGCGTAAGTTGTTCAACCTGGACAAGCCCATGTGGCAGCAGTTCGCCCTCTACTGGGGCGACACGCTGCAGGGCAAGTTCGGGATGTCCTTCCATGAGAAGCGTCCCGTCACCGAGGTGGTCGCCGAGCGAGTCTGGCCGACCGTGCTGCTGGTCGGGGTGGGTACCTTGTTCGCCACCGTGATCGGCTGGATCATGGGCGTGTACGCAGGGTGGCGAAGAAACGGGGTCTACGATGTTGTGTCGACGAACACCGGCATGGTGCTGTACTCAATGCCGACGTTCTGGTTCGGCCTCCTCATGATCATGCTCTTCTCCACCAAGCTTCGCTGGTTCCCCACGGGGCGGATGGAAGAGCCCGGCGTGGTGCTCAGCGGCCTCCCCGCCTTCGGGTCGCTGCTCAGGCACCTGTTCCTCCCGGCGTTCACCTTCGCCGTCGCCTACGTGGGCGAGTACCACCTCATCATGCGCAGTTCCATCACCGGCGTGATGAAGGAGGACTTCGCTCTCACCGCGCGCGCCAAGGGCCTCAGCGAGAACGCCGTGCTGTGGCGCCACGTGGTGCCCAACGCCATGCTGCCCACGGTGACCATCGTGATGATGAACCTGGGCTTCGTCATGTCGGGCGCCATCCTGTCGGAGGCCGTGTTCAACTGGCCGGGTCTTGGGCTCTTGTCCTACGAAGCGATGCAGAGCCGTGACTATCCGGTCTTGCAGGCGGTGTTCCTCATCGCGAGCGTCGCCGTGATCGTCGCCAACCTCATCGCCGACATCATGTACTACTACCTCGATCCACGGGTGAACGCATGATCCCCCGTCGCTACAGAAACTGGGTCTTCTTCTGGACTCCGGTCACATGGATCATGCTCGAACTGCTCACCTATCCCAAGACCGTGCCGCTCTCCATGGGCTTCGCGAAGGTGGTCGAGGGGTTCGCCTCTCCGACCGTCGCCGCGTATCCCGCCTGGGCGCTCGTCCTGGGCGCCCTCATCACCGCCGGCGCCGGCATCGTCGGCCTCGTGCGCAGGAGCAAGGCGCGCAGCTTCGACCTGACGCTCATCGTCATGGGGGTCGTCTTCGCGGTGTGGGCGTTCCAGGCCGGCGGCGGCGTCTCCGGCTGGTCCGCCGGCGGGAACGTGATCGGCTACAACTGGCTCATCCAGACCGTTGTCGTCGTGCTCGGAGGCCTGAGCGCCTGGTTCTGGGCCACCGGCAACCCCGAGCGCGCCGAGCTGACTACCTGGAACACCCACCAGGTCTGGAGGCTCTACCGGGCGAACTGGCAGGGCATGGTGGGCCTCGGCATCCTCGTGGTGTTCGTGCTCATGGCTCTGCTGGCGCCGTTCCTCATCGACCACGCGCTTCTCGATCCCAACGCGCAGATCAAGGACTCCGCCGGGGAACTCTTGAAGCAGTTTCATGCGCCGACATGGGATTACTACAACTGGTTCGGCACCGACCATGTCGGCCTGTCGGTCCTCGCGCAGTTCATCTGGAGTGCGCGCATCTCGCTCGTGGTCGGTCTTCTGGCCGCCATCATGTCGACGGTACTGGGCGCCGGTATCGGCATCGCCGCCGGCTTCTATGGTGGCTGGCAGGGGGAGGTGTGGATGCGTCTCACCGACTTCTTCCTCGTCTTGCCGTGGCTACCGCTGGCGATGATCTTAGCCATGCTGCTTGGCCCCAGCTACGTGACCATCATCCTCGTCATCGGTATCACGAGCTGGCCGGGCACCGCCCGGGTGGTGCGTTCCGACGTGCTGCGCGTACGCGAGCTGCAGTTCATCGAGCGCGCCCGCGCCATCGGCTCCAAGAACGGCCACATCATGACCAAGCATGTGCTGCCCAACGTGATGCCACTGATCTTCGCCAACCTGGTCCTTGTGGTGGCCATCGCCATCCTCTCCGAGACCACGCTGTCGTTCCTGGGTCTCGGTGACCCGCTCAACTTCAGCTGGGGCACGATGCTGCACTACGCCTGGACCAGCGGCGCCGCCGGCCTGCCGGCCTGGTGGTACCTGCTGCCCCCGGGCATCGCCATCATCCTGGTGGTGCTGGCCTTCACCTTCATCGGTACGGCTTACGACGAGGTGCTGGATCCCAAGCTGCGCAAGCGTGAGGACAGCATCACCGAGAGCCGCTTCGACGCGCGCGTGGGCACTCCGGCCGTCGCCATGGGCGGCGCCGGCGCGGGCGGCGGCGGGGGTATCTTCACGCCGGGCCAGCAGACTGACGACGCCATGCCGGACTTCAACAAGCCGGCCGGCGGCACCATCAACCGCCCGGAGGGCGGCGGCTGGGTCGGCGGCCACATCGAAGACGACGGGCAAGGGGGCGAGGAGGAATGAGCAAGACCAAGTCCAAAGCCGCCCCCACGAAGAAGCCCGTCGAGCGCATCGAGCACAAGGGCCTTCTGGAGGTCCGCGAGCTCACCACGTACTTCAAGCTCGGCGTGGGCGATGTGAAGGCCGTGCAGAAGGTCAGCTTCGACCTGGAACCGGGCGAGAGCCTCGGCCTCGCCGGCGAGAGCGGCTGCGGCAAGACGACCGCCGCGCTGTCGATCCTCAAGCTGCTGCCCGAGAACGGCCGCATCGTCGGTGGCGACGTGTTCTTCGACGGTCGCAACCTGGCCAAGCGCACCGAGTTCGGCATGAGCCGCATCCGCTGGAAGGAGATCAGCATAATCTTCCAGGGGGCGATGAACGCCCTCAACCCGGTGAGGGAGACCGGCAAGCAGATCGCCGAACCCATCCAGCTGCATGAGGGCCTGTCCGAAGCCAAGGCGATGATCCGGGTCAAGGAGCTTTACGACCTCGTGGGCATCAGCCAGAAGCGCGTCATGGACTTCCCGCACCAGCTCAGCGGTGGCATGCGTCAGCGCGCCATGATCGCCATGGCGCTGGCCTGCAACCCCAAGCTGGTCATCGGCGACGAGCCCACCACGGCGCTCGACGTCATGGTCCAGGCGCAGATCCTCGAGCTCATCGGGCGCCTGCGCAAAGAGCTCGACCTGTCCTTCATCCTCATCAGCCACGACCTCTCGGTGATGGCCGAGACCTGCGATAAGGGCGTCATCATGTACGCCGGCGAGGTCGTCGAGTCGGGGACCACGACCAACATCTTCACCAACGCCACGCACCCGTACACGCGAAAGCTCATCAAGGCGTTCCCCAACATCCACGAGAAGCGCGAGATGGTCAGCTCCATCAAGGGCGACCCACCCGACCTCATCAACCCGCCGGCGGGCTGCGGTTTCTGCCCCCGCTGCGACGTCAGGATCGCCAGCTGCGAGACCGAGCATCCGGAGATGATCGAGGTCGAAGCCGGCCACTTCGTGCGCTGCGTCCACGCCGAGAAGGGAGTGTGACGATGGCGACCACCGAGAGCACTCCCGCGGTGACCGAGCTCTACGAGAAGGGCACGGTCCACGCCGACGACCTCTCGTCGGCGACAGTGAAGGACGGCGTCCTCTTCGACGTCAAGGACCTCGAGGTCTACTTCCCGATCCAGCAGGGCTTCTTCAAGGCCATGGTGGCCACCGAGAAGAAGTACGTGAAGGCCGTCGACCACGTCAGCTTCCAGGTCAAACAGGGCGAGATCCTCGCCCTCGTCGGCGAGTCGGGCTGCGGCAAGACGACCACGGGGCGCACCATGCTCCGCCTCGAAGATCCCACGGGCGGCCACATCCTCTACAAGGGCCTGCCGGTGGAGAAGTTCGGCCAAAAGACCCTGCGCGAGTACCGCAAGAAGGCGCAGATCATCTTCCAGGACCCCTACAACTCGATCAATCCCAAGCAGACAATCTTCGACATCGTCGCCGAACCGCTCGAGGTCAACAACATCTGCTCGAGCGAGCGCGAGAAAGAAGAGCGCGTCATCAAGGCGATCAACGAGGCCGGCCTGCGGCCGGCCACCGAGTACCTGTACCGCTACCCGCACGAGCTCTCCGGCGGGCAGCGGCAGCGCGTCTGCATCGCCGGGGCCACCGTGCTCGGGCCGGACGTGATCGTCGCCGACGAGCCGGTGGCCAGCCTCGATGTCTCCATCCGCAACGACATCCTCAAGCTTATGGTCGAGCAGAAGGAGAAGATGGGGGTCACCTACATCTTCATCACCCACGACCTCTCGCTGGCCTGGGTGATCAGCGACCGCATCGCCGTCATGTACCTGGGCCGCATCGTCGAGATCGGCGAGACGCTCGAGGTGGTGGCCAACCCGAAACACCCCTACACCAAGGCCCTGATCAGCGTGATCCCGGTGCCGGACCCACTCGCCAAGCGCGAACACGTGATCCTCAAGGGCGAGACGCCGAACCCAGTCGACATCCCTTCGGGCTGCCGTTTCCATCCACGCTGCCCCGAGGCCATCGACGCTTGCAAGGAGATCGACCCCCCGGACGTGCACATCACCGGGGACCACCACGCCGCCTGCATCAGGATCGACGAGTGAGCCACGGCGGTGTGGCGGCCGGCTGGCCGGAATGGGGCCGCCCCACCGCTTCTCTCCCCGCGCCGCCCGGCGATCGAGGCCGGCGGGCGGCGCTCCGATCCGAGGCACGAAGAAGACGGTCCGCAAGGACTTGGAGTCACCGAGGGGGTGCCCGCCGACGCGTGGGCGCGCAACGTTCGATGAGGAGTCGTCAATGAGCCGTTGCCCAGCCGCGATCGCGGCGTTCTTCGTCCTGTCCCTGGCCGCGTTGCTGACGCCTGCCGGCGCCCTGGCCGTCTCGGCGTCGCCGTCGCCGGGGAGCGATGTCATCACCTACAAGATCGGCATCAACCAGGACTACGACGGCATGAACCCGTTCAGCTCGTGGAGCGGCATCTCCTGGGAGTGCTTCCGCCTGGGCTACGATTTCCTGACCTGGTACGACAAGGACTACCAGCCCACGCCCGACGTGGCGTCGAGCTGGGAGACCTCGAGCGATGGCAAGACGTGGACCTTCCATATCCGCCAGGGCATGACATGGCAGGACGGCCGGCCGCTCACGGCCGACGACGTCGCCTTCACCTACAACCTCATCATCAAGACGCAGGATGCGTCCTACATCCAGTACCTCACCGGGGTCACCAAGGTGACGGCCACCGACGACACGACGCTGGTCATCCAGACGGGGGCGCCGAACGCCTGCATGCTCGCGCTCTACATCCCGATCCTCCCCGAGCACGTCTGGAAGAAGGCCGACCCGAACAATCTCGGCAGCTTCAGGAACTGGCCCTTCGTCGGCTCTGGCCCGTTCCAGGTCACCGAACTGAAGAAGAGCAAGTGGGTGAAGCTCGAGGCGAACAAGCAGTACCCGCAGGAGCTCGGCGGCGCCCCGACCCTGGATGAGGTCTACTACGTGATCTCGCAGAACACCGACTCGATGATCGAGGACTACAGGGCGGGCAACGTCGACGCCGTCGTCGACTTCCCGGCCGCCTACGAGAAGGTGCTCGGCGGCACCCCCGGCACCACGGCCGTCGCTTCCCCGGCCATCGGCTTCCATGAGCTCGCCTTCAACTGCTGGAGCAGTAACAAGAGCAAGGGAAACCCCCTGTTGCGCGACGCGGCCATCCGCCAAGCCGTGCACTGGGCGATCGACAAGAAGTCCATCAACGCCACGTCCATGGCCGGCCTGGCCGTCCCCGGCACCTCGCTCATCTCGCCGGTGCAAGGCATCTGGCACTGGGAAGTGCCGCAGGCCGACCAGTACACGTACGACCCGGAGAAGGCGAAGCAGATCCTCGAGGACGCCGGCTACACGGACAGCGACGGCGACAGCATCCGCGAGAACGCCAAGGGAAAGAAGCTCGACTTCCGCTTCGTGGCGCTCAACGAGTACCCGGAGGACCAGGCGGCGGCCAAGATGATCGTCAGCTGGTGCGACGATATCGGCATCAAGCTGCGCCTGGACCAGAAGGACGAGGGCGCCTTTGGCGATGAGGTCTACGACAACGCCAACTACGACATGTTCATCTGGAGCTGGGGCGGCGACATCGACCCGGGGTTCATGCTCTCGACCTTCACCACGAAGCAGATCCTGAACTGGGGCGACAGCCAGTACTCCAACCCGGAGTACGACAAGCTCTACGTGGAGCAGGCCGAGGCTATCGATCTCGCAGACCCGACCGATCCGACGAAGCGCAAGGCCGTCACCGACAAGATGCAGAAGATCCTGTACCGAGACAACCCGTACATCATTCTCTGGTACAACGTGAACCTGCAGGCGTTCCGTGCCGACACCTGGTCCGGGTACAGGCAGATCCCGGCCGCCGGCGGCGCGCCGTTCTGGAACTACCTGCGCGCCACCTACATCGACCTCAAGCCCGAGAAGATCGCCGCAGCAGAAAAGGGCGGCACGCCGGCGTGGGTCTACGTCGTCGTGGCGCTCGTCGTCGTGGTGGTCATCGTCGGGTTCGTCTGGTTCCGGCGTCGCCCCAGAGCCGTCGAGAGCGCGTGACTTGGACGGCGCCCGGGGACGAGCGTCGCTGGGTGAGCGAGGACGGCAGCCGATGCCTGACTCCATGATCCGGATCTGGCCGGACGAGGCCATCGAAGCGATGCACCTGGTCTCGCTCGCCCTGCTCGAGCGGGCGCTCGTGAGGGCCGAGTCGCGGGCCGCCCGGGAGTTGCTGCTGGCGGCCGGGTGCACGGCCGCGGACGGTGACCGCCTGCTCGTGCCCCCGCAGGTGGTCGAGGACGCGGTGGCCGCGTGTCCGCCGTCGTATACCCGGGTCGCCCGGGATCCCGAGCGCTCGCTGCTCATGGACGGCGCCCCCGGTGTGACCTAGGTGCACAACCTCGGCGGCGCCCGCGACGTCGCCGATCCGCGCACCGGCGTCGGCCGGCGCGCGACTCTGCGCGACCAGCTGCTCGCCGCGCGCGTCATGCACAACCTGGTCAACCAGCATCAGGTCACGAGTCTCTGGCAGCCGGAGGATGTACCCGACCTGCTCGAGCCGCTCTATTCCTCCCTCATTCTCGCCTGCGAGACCGACAAGGCGATCGGCGGGCCGGGCATCTCTCACCCGTTCCAGGCGCAGTACCTCAAAGAGATGGCGCAGGCGGTCACCGGTGCCGACGGCTCCAACGGCGTCTATCCGATCGACCTGGCTTTCTCGCCGGTGAGCCCGCTCGTCCTTGGGGCGGAGGTCACCGACGCGATGACCGAGCAGGCGCGGCGGCGTCATCGTCGAGATCCTGCCCTGCCCGGCTGCCGCCACCACGGCGCCGGGCGCGCTGTCGGCGGCTGTCGCGCAGCAGAACGCCGAGGTGCTGTCCGGCGTCGTTCTGACGCGAGAAGGCCGCGGAGCTCGTTGAGCGCGATCCCGTGGGCCTGCCCGGCGACGCCCTCGACTCTCTGTGCGGACTCATGGTCCGCTGCGCCGCCGAGATCGGGGTTCACGAGTACCCCGACCCGCGGCCCGTGCTCGGGCTGTAGACTGAAGGGCGACGGGCGCTGACACCGCCCGTCGCCCTCAGGCAGCGGCGCCGACCAGCGAGGCGAAGCAGATGGCGATCCCATTCACCCACATCCAGGCCAAAGGCTCCTATCGAGAGCTCGGCCGCGCCGTCGGCGAAGGCGCCCGCGAGCAGTGCCTGGCCGCCATCGCCTTCTACGCGGAGCATTTCGTGGCCATGGCCGGCATCGACTTCGCCGAGGCGGAGCGCCAGGCGCTCGGCTATCTGCCCTACGCGCAGAAGTACCTGCCGCAGTACGTCGAGGAGCTCGAGGGCATGGCCGAGGGCTGCGGCCTTCCGTTCGTCAAGCTGCTGGTGCCCAACTGCGCCGAGGAGTTCACCTGCCCCACCGACGCCGACACCGGTGCTTCGCCCCACGGCGGCCAGGCCGGCGACTCCTGCCGACCCGGGACGCCGGGTCCGGTCGCCGGCCACTTCTGCACCGGCGTCGCGGTCATGACCGCCGACCGCCACCTGGTGGCGCACGACATGGATTGGTACGTGGTCGACGCCGACAAGAACGTGCTCTTCGACCTCACCACGCCGGACGGCACGCGTATCGTCACCATCGCCGGCGTGCCGTACCTCCCCATCCTGGGGATGAACTCCCACGGCGTCGCCTACGTGGGCAACTCGGTGTACTCGAACGACAACCGCATGGGCGTGCCCAACGCGTTCGTGCGCCGGTGGGCGCTCGAAGCGTCGACCATCGAGGAGGCCGCGGCGCGCGCCTGCATGCCCGTACGCGCCCGGGGTTCCAACCACACCTTCGGCGACCGCGCAGGCCGCATCTGGGACGTCGAGACCTCGGCCTACGGCGCGGCTCTCATCGAGGCGGAGGGGCACTACGCGCACACCAATCACTACGTCGCGTCGGCGATGGCCATCTACGAGGGGTACCACAAGGAAGAGTCGCGCCGGCGCCTTCGGTGGGCCGAAGAGGAGCTCGCCGCCGGGCTGGCACGGGGCGAGGAACCCGAGGTCCTCGTCGAGCGCGTTCTGCGCAGCCACGAGTACGCGCCCGCGAGCATCTGCGCGCATCCAGACCCGGACGACGATCCGGCCGACCAGGTCATGACCGTGGCCAGCATGGTCTGCGACCTCGACGCCATGGAGCTCAAGGCCTGCGCCGGGCCACCGTGCGAGAATCCGTACCACACCTTCGCCGCTGGCCCCGAGTGACGATCAACGATCTCGTCATCAGCGGGGGCCGCATCGTCGACGGGTGCGGCAACCCCTGGTATCACGGCGACGTCGCCGTGCGCGGCGACCGCATCGCGGCCGTCGGCGCGCCGGGGACGCTGCGCGGCCGGCGCGTCGTCGAGGCCGACGGCCGCTACGTGACGCCCGGCTTCATCGATCCGCACACGCACTCGGACATCTCGATCCTGCAACACCCGCGGGCCGACTCCGTGGTCCGGCAGGGCGTGACGACCCACGTCACCGGCAACTGCGGCATGTCGCCGGCGCCGGTCTCGACGGCGCACAGGGACGACCTGCTGCACAACTGGGCTCACTACTGGGACGTCTCGGGCGTCGAATGGGACTGGCGCACGTTCCGCCAGTATCTCAAGAGCGTCGAGCGAGCGGGCGGGGCGATCAACATCGCGCCGCTGGTCGGCCACGGTGCTCTGCGTCTGGCCGCCATGGGCTTCGCCGAGAGGGCGGCCACCGAGCGTGAGCTGGCGCGCATGGAACGCCTGCTGGACGCCAGCATGCGCGCCGGCGCGCACGGCCTGTCCACGGGCCTGGTCTATCCGCCCGGCTGCTTCGCAGGCACCGAGGAGATCGTGCGTCTCTGTTCCGTCGTGTCCCGCTACCATGGCATCTACACCTCGCACATCCGCGGTGAGCGCGAGACGATCCTCCAGGCCGTCACCGAGGCCATCGACATCGGCCGTCGCGGATGCGTGCCGGTGGAAGTGTCGCACAACGCGCCCAAGTGGGGTGCTGCCGAGAGCGCCGCCGCCAACCTGGACCTCATGGAGGCGGCGCGGCTCGAGGGTCTGGACGTGACCACCGACAACGACGTGCACACGGATCTGGCGCCGCGCCTCTCGCGGGCGCTGCCGCAGCCGATCCTGGACCTGGACCACGAGGCGCTGATCACGCTGCTCGCCGACCCGCGCGAACGCGGCGCCGTGCGCCGCGCCGTCCTCGAGGACGAACTGCCCGGCGCCGGCTACACGGGGGTCGTGCGCCACGGCGACTTCGAACGCATCGTCATCCTGCATGCCGCCGTGCATCCCGAGCTGCGCGGCCGTACGGTGGCGCAGATCGCGGCCGCGCGCGGCCGCGATCCATTCGAGACGTTCCTCGACATCATCGTCGAAGAGGACGACCGTGTGGTCGGCATCTTCGACTACATCGAGCAGGAGAACATCGTCGCGCTGCTCCGACATCCGCTGTCGATGGTGTGCTCGGACGGTCTCATCATGCCACCGCCCGAACTCCTGGACGACCCCGCGCTGTACTGGCCCTGCAGCTACGGCGAATACCCCGGCATCCTGGAACGCTACGTGCGCGAGGAGCCCGTGCTTCGTCTGGAGGAGGCGATCCGCAAGATGACCTCCTTCCCGGCGCAACGCTTCGGCCTGCTCGACCGCGGCGTGCTACGCCCGGGGCTGCGCGCCGACGTCGTCGTGTTCGACCTCGAGCAGGTGCACGACAGGGCGACCAACCGCTTCCCGCACGCATTCCCGTTCGAGAACATCCCGCACCGGCACGCGGAGGGCATGGACTGGGTCGTGGTCAACGGAGAGCCGGTGGTCGCCGACGGCGAGCACACCGGCGCTCTGCCCGGCCGCGTGCTGCGTCGCCGGCGGTGAGCCACCACGACAGGGCCACGCTGTTCGCCGACCTGGTCTACGCCATAACGTACAAAGGGCAGTGGCCAACCCGGGCTGCTCCTCTCGCGTTGTACTTGGACATCGAGTAGAATCGCGCCGATGATCAGTGTCCAGGACATCCTCGAGATCCCCGACTTGAACCTTCGCCTGCTGGCGGGCTCCAAATCCACCAGCAACCCGGTTCGCTGGGTGCACATCACCGAGGTCCCGGACCCTACCAAATGGCTCAAGGGCGGCGAGCTCCTGCTCACCACCGGCTATGGCTTCTTGGGCTCCGAGGAGCAGCAGGTGGAGCAGGTGAAGCGCCTCATCGACCACCACATCTCAGGTCTTGGGTTCGGCACCGGCTTCAGTTTCGACAAGGTCCCGCCGGCGCTGGTCAAGGTCGCCGAGGAGTACGGGTTCCCTCTCTTCGAGGTGCCCTACCATGTGCCGTTCATCGCCATCACCGAGGCCGTGGCGTCGAAGATCGTGAACGAGCAGTACTCGCTGCTGCAGCGCAGCCTCGCAGTCCACGAGAAGCTCACCAAGATCGTGCTCGAGGAGAAGGGTCTGGATGCCATCCTCTCCACGCTGTCGGCCCTCGTCGGTTGCTCGGCCGTGCTGTTCGACTTCCACGGCGTCGTCCTCTGCGAGACCGCCTACCGGCGCCGTCTCGGCGGCGAGCTGATCGCCGATCTGTGGCGTCAGATCAGCGACCGCCGTGCCAGCCGCCAGAACTTCGCCCTGAGCCTGGAAGGGGTGGGCTCCGGCGTGCAGGTGTACCCCGTGGTCGCTTCGCACCGCATCGGAGCCTTCCTCGCCGTGGTCAAGGACAGCGGCGACTTCAGTGAGTACGACCGCATCATCCTGCACAACGTGGTCACCGTGACGGCGCTCGAGCTGGTGAAGAAGAAGGCGGTCGCCGAGACCGAGAAGCGCCTCGCCGGCGATTTCTTCGACGAGCTCATCGCCAGCGATCTCTACGAAGAGGAGATCGCCCGCCGCTTGGCCTTCTTCGGCCTCGACCCGCAGTCCCCGCATCTGATCGTGCTGGTCGACATCGACGGCTTCAGGGCCTTCGTGGACGGTCCCGGCGAGCGTGAGGCGGCGGCGGTCCAGGACATCAAGGAGCGTTTGCACTGGGCCGTCGACGAGTTCATGGCCAAGCACGAGGTGCTGTTCATATCCGCCTCGCGCAGCGATTCCGTGGTCATCCTGGTGCAGCCCGGCGCGCTGGACACCGACGCCGTCCTTGCTCTTGCCGCCGAGCTGCAGGCGGCCATCGACAAGATGCTGCCCGAGATCACCGTGTCGTTGGGCATTGGGCGCCCGCACCGCCAGCTCGTCGACCTCCGGCAGAGCTACTACGAGGCCAGCTACGCGATCAGGATCCGCAAGCTCAAAGGCGAGCCCGGCGTCATCGCCACCTTCGCCGACCTGGGCTCCTACGGCCTGCTGCTGGGGCTGCAGGACACGCTGTCGCTCGAGGTCTTCTACGACAGCGTCCTCGGCAAGCTGCAGGAGTACGACGAGCAGAACTCGAGCGACCTGGTCAAGAGCCTCGCCGGCTTCCTCGAGGCCAACGGCCACTGGGGCGACGCCGCCGAGAAGCTCTACGTGCACCGCCACACGCTGCGCTACCGCATGAAGCGCGTGGAGGAGATCACCGGCCGCGACCTCGACAAGTCGCAGGACCGCATGGAGTTCTGGCTGGCCCTCAAGGCCAAGGAGCTCATCGACCAGGCCAAGAGGGGCAAGACGGTCCAGTAGGCCTGCGGGCGGCCGGCGAAGCACCGCCGCTCACCTCGGGCCCCGCGCGGCCCACTCACCTCACGACGAGAGCAGCGAGCCGTTGTCGACGACCACGTTGGCGCCGGTGACGCCGTCCGTCTCTAGGCAGAAGCGTACGGCCGCTCCCACGGCCGCCGGACTCACGAGTCGTTCCCAATCGCCGCGCGCCGCCGCGCGCAGGGTAGCGGCGCGGTGCAGGTCGTCCGCGAGATCGACCGGGCCCGGCGCGACCCCGCAGACCCGCACGCCGTCTTTGGCCCAGGCACGGGCAAGCTCCTTGACCAGGTGGATCTGGGCCGCCTTGGCGGCGCCGTGCGCCGCGAACGCGGCCGAGGGCTGCAGCCCCAGGTAGTCGGTGAGGGCGACGATCGCACCACCTCCGCCGGCGAACGCTTCGTGGGCGGCGGCGGCGCTGTAGAAGAACCCCTTGGCGATGGTGTCGAGTGAAGCGTCCCACAGGGCTTCCGCGATCTCCTCGGGCGGTGTGGGCACGAACGGTCCGCTGGCCGCGAAGACGAGTGCGTCCAGGCCGCCGAGGGCGGTCGCGGCTTCGGCGACCAGGGCGCCGGCGGCGTGCGCCGTGCTGACGTTGCCGGCCACGGCGGTCGCCGACGCAGCCCCGGCGACGCGGAGCGCTGCGACCTGAGCGTCGGCCTCCGCGCCCAGGGCGCGCGATGACACGCAGACGGCCGCGCCGTGCGCGGCCAGATCGAGAGCGAGTGCGCGGCCCAGGCGGCGCACGCCGCCGATGACGAGGATGCGGGCGCCGGCGACGTTCATGCCGGCTCCCCGAGGTGGTCGTACAGCGCGGCGGCGATGGCGGCGATGGCCGCCGGGGCGCGGTCCTGGGCAGCGTGGCTCAGCCCTTTGCAGTACACGACCATGACGACGGGCGCGCCCGACGGGGTGCGGACGATCGCGGCGTCGTTGCTCGTCCCCGACACGCCGCCGGTCTTGTTGGCCACGAACACGCCGGCCGGCAGGCCGGCGGGGATCTTCTCGCGCCACTCCTGGCGGTGCATGATCTCGATCATCAGGCGGCAGGAGGGCGCCGAGGCGCAGCGCTGCTCGGCGATCATCGCCAGCAGCTCGGCCATGTCCCGCGGTGAGCCCTGGTTGTCGAGGGCCTGGTCGAAGGCGAACGAGTCCTCGTAGCCGAGCTCCCCGTCGCGACCCCAGCGTTCGTCGCTGAGACGGAGAAAGGCGGCGCCGCTGAGATGGGCGTTTTCTTCCAGAACGCGCTCAAAGGCTCTCTCGCGTTCGCCACTCGCCTCCAGGCCGCGCCACCGGGCCACCATCTCCTCGCCGTCCAGCCCTCGCCACTCGCTTCCGGCTCCGGCCTCGACGAGGAAGTACTCGCGATCGGGCATGAAGCAGTCGATCGAGTCCAGACCAAGGTGCCGCATGGTGACGTTGACGCTGCGCAGGCCTACCCGGCGCCAGAGCATGTCGGTGGCCGTGTTGTCGCTGAGCGTGATCATCAGGTAGAGGAGATCGCGGATCGTCGGCTGCAGGCCCGCGTGGCAGTGGATGAGGGTGCTGCCCGGGCTCTTGTCGGCTTCCGCGAGGGCGAGGCGGTCGTCGAGTCGCAGGGCGCCGGCGTCGACCTGCCGCAGCACCGCGACCATGACCGGGATCTTGAAGCAGCTCGCCATGGGGTAGAGGTCTTCGGCGCCGACGGTCACGCTGGCCTGGCTGGCCAGATTGCGGGCGGCGACGCCTACCGTACCCCCGAGATCGGCGGCGACGGCGGCGATCCGCTCGCGGACACGGGTCTGGTCGGTCATGCAATGACTCCCTCCGTCGACTGTGGTAAAGATATACGAGCCGTATGACCGCGGGCCACCAGGGCCCGCGCGGCGGCCGACCGAGGAGGCACCCCGTGGCGCGACCGGTCGACCCCCTGGACAAGCTCCTCATCGCGCTGCTTGGGGAAGACGGCCGCCTGTCGCTGGCCGACCTGGCGCAGAAGGCCGGCGTGTCCCGGCCCACCGTCGCATCGCGCCTCAAGGCGTTGCTGGGCGACGGGGTGCTCCGCGTCGCCGGCCTCGTCGATGTCTTCCAGGCCAAGGGTCTTACCACAGCGCTCGTGGGGCTCACCGTGGACAAGCACCGCCTCGACGAGAAGGTGGAACAGATCGCCGCCCTGCACGAAGTCACCTGGGCGGCGGTCGTCACCGGCCGCTACGACATCATGGCCGAGGTCGCCACCGAGGAAGGCATGAACGGCCTCTACGACTTCCTCAACGTCTCTCTGCGCGAGGTGGGGGGTATCAACTCCAGCGAGATGTTCGTGGTCATGAAGGCGTGCAACCGCTGGACGCTGCTCCCGACCAGCATGCGGCGCTCCGGGAGCGGCCCGCGGGCGGGCGACAGCTGACGCAGGCCCGCCGTTCGGAGTTCCCATATCGACCATGGGATGGGGTGCCTGCTTTACGCGTTGGTATATTTCCTATGCAATGATGTGCTAGACTGCTAAGCTGAACGATATCCCGTGAGCGCCCCCGTGGATAGCCCACCAACCGTGTCGAGGAGCGAGGAGCAGCCATGATCGTCGGTGTCCCCAAGGAGATCAAGAACGAGGAGTACCGCGTGGCGGTCACTCCGACCGGCGTCAAGGAGTTCGTGCGCGCCGGTCACGCGGTCATCATCGAGAGGGGCGCCGGCGTCGGCAGCGGCTTCGACGATGCCGCCTACAAGGCCGCCGGCGGCTCGCTCGCCAAGGTCGACGACGTCTTCGCCAAGGCCGACATGATCGTCAAGGTCAAGGAGCCGCTACCGGTCGAGTGGCCGCGCTTCAAGAAGAACCAGATCCTGTACACGTATCTGCATCTAGGCGCGGCGTACGCCGGGGACCTGACCAAAGGCATGCTCAAGGCCGACATCCGCGCCATCGCCTACGAGACGGTGGAGTTTCCCGGCGGCGCGCATCCGCTGCTCTTCCCGATGAGCGAGGTCGCGGGCCGCCTGGCGATCCAGGCCGGCGCCTACCACCTGCAGAAGGACAAGGGCGGCCGCGGCGTACTGCTCGGCGGCGTCACCGGCGTACCGCCGGCGAAGGTCGTCATCATCGGCGGCGGCACCGTGGGCCTCAACGCGGCCAAGATGGCCGTGGGCCTGCGCGCCCGCACCGTCGTTCTCGACATCAGCGCCGAGCGGCTCGTTTACCTCGACGACATCTTCGGGGGTCGCGTCGAGACCATGCTCTCCAACGCGAGCGCGATCGAAGAGGAGATACTCAACGCCGACCTCGTCATCGGCGCCGTCCTGCTGCCGGGTGGAGCACAGGCCCCGCATCTGGTCAGGCGCTCGATGCTCAAGAAGATGCAGCCCGGCTCCGTGCTCGTCGACGTCGCCATCGACCAGGGCGGCTGCTTCGAGACCTCCAAGCCCACCACGCACACCGATCCCACCTACGTGGTCGATGGCGTGATCCACTACTGCGTCGCCAATATACCCGGCGCCGTGGCCCGTACCTCGACGATGGCCCTCACCGGTGCCACGCTGCCCTACGGCCTCGCCATCGCCAACAAGGGCTTCGAGCAGGCGGTCAAGGAAGACGCTGCTCTGGCCCTGGGCGTCAACGTGTATCGTGGCAAGCTCACCATCCCGTCCGTGGCCGATGCGCACAAGATGAAGTACACGCCGCTGGACAAAGTGCTGGCCTGATCTTCCTTTCGGCTCCGCGGCGTCCACTGGTCGCGCCCAGCCGATTATGCCAGACTGGAGCCGCGTTCGGACGCACGTCCGCGCGCGGCTCCTTCCGTTGAGGGCGACTCAACGCCTTGCCGGGGCCGGTCCCGCCGACCAGGGGCGGCCATCGGACACGGTCGGAGTGCCTCGGACGCTTGGGCACGGCAAAGGAGCATTAATGGGCGACCTTCTTCGCATCGACCTCACCACGTGCACGTCAACTGAGGAGACGGTACCACCCGAGCTCATCGAGGAGCTCATCGGCGTCAAGGGCATCGGCACCAAGTACCTGTGCGAGGAGGTCGATCCCGAGGTCGATCCGCTGAGCCCCCAGGCCAAGCTCATCTTCGTCGTCGGGCCGATGGCCGGCACCTCCATGATGGGCAGCAACCGCTACGCGCTGTTCTTCGCCTCACCGCTGACCAACGCCTACTGCGAATGCTACTCGGGCGGCAACCTCGCCCCGCAGTTCGCCAAGACGGGCTACAAGGTCGTGATCGTCGAGGGCAAGGCCGACGGCCGCGTCTATCTCGAGATCAGCGAGCAGGGCGTCGCTTTCCACAGCGCCGAGGACCTCTGGGGACTCGACGCTTTCCAGGGCGAGGACAAGATCCTCGAACGCACCGATCACAAGAAGGCGCAGGCGTGCGTGATCGGCCAGGCCGGCGAGAATCTCGTGCGCTTCGCCTGCGTCAACAACAACTACTGGCACCAGCTCGGCCGCGGCGGCCCCGGAGCCGTGTTCGGCAGCAAGAACCTCAAGGGCATCGTCTGGCACGGCGACAGGAAGGTCGAGGTCGCGCGTCCGGACGACTACAAGGTCGTGGTCAGAGATCTCGTGGAGCGGACCAAGGACGACCCCGGCGTGGCCGCCTACCAACGCGGCGGCACCCTCAACATGGTGCGCATCATGAACGGCAAGAACGCCTTCCCGACGCGCTACTGGCGCAAGGGCACGGTCGAGGGTTTCGAGAACATCACGGTCGAGACGATGCTCGAGAAGCACGGCACCAGGACTGAGGTATGCCCGCCCTGCGTCATGAAGTGCGTCAAGCACAACTTCGTCTTCGAGGGCCGGCACAAGGGGCTCGAGTGCGAGGGCCCCGAATACGAGACCGCCTACGTCTTCGGTGGCCTCTGCGAGATCATCGACTTCGCCGAGCTCATGTGGCTCAACGACATCTGCGACCGTCTCGGCGTCGACACGATGAGCGCCGGTAACCTGTGCGCGCTGGCCATCGAGGCTTCGCAGCGCGGTCTGATCGACGAGAAGATGGACTTCGGCGATTCCGACTGCGTGGCCGAGTTCCTTCGCAAGATGTGCCTGCGCGAGGGCATCGGCGACATCTGGGCCGAGGGCATCCTGCGAGTCGAGAAGGAGTACGGACTCGAGGGCATCGCGGTCCACGTCAAGGGCATGGAGCCGGCTGGCTACGAGCCGCGCGCCCTGAAGGGCATGGGCCTCGGCTACGCCACCGCCACGCGCGGCGCCTGCCATCTGCGCGCCACGATGTACAAGCCGGAGCTCATGGGGGTCATCGACCCCCGGACGATCGAAGGCAAGGCAGCCATCTACTGCGACTGGGAAGACCGCCTCACGATCATGGACTGCCTCGTCTACTGCCGCTTCTATCGCGACCTGGTCCAGTGGCCGTACATCACCGCGGTGGTCAATGCCGCCATCGGCACCGACTACACCGAAGACGATATGCACCGCATCGCCAACCGCATTATCACGATGACGCACGACTTCAACGCGGCGCGCGGTATTGGCCGCGAGTCGGAGCGTCTGCCGCAGTGGGTGAGCGACAAGCCGATGGAAGACGAGACCGCCTGGGACTTTCCGCAGGCCGAGATGGAGTACATGCTGGCCGACTACTACAGGATTCGCGGCTGGGGGGATCTGCCGCCCCTTCGCGTGCCCGGAGGAGGCCCGCGGCCGTCGCCGGCTAACGACCGAGGTAGTCGCGCACCGTGCGATACGGCCACATCGCGTCGGCCCATGCTTCGGCGACGACCTGCAGGCGCTTCACCGAGACCTGCAGGTGCTCCAGATTGGCGGTGATCTGCTCGCCGTTCATCGCCAGGCGCTCGGCCGCGGCCGCGGCCTGCTCGGCGCGGCCGGCGAGCTGGGCCGCTAGCGGCGCCGCGCCACGGGAGATCCGCAGGCCTCGCTTGAGCAGTCGCCAGGCCTTGAGCGCGAGGTAGGCGAACGCCGCGAAGATGAGGGCGAGGCTGGCGAGCCCGATGATCAAGAGAATGAGGCCGTTCATAAGGCTAGTCTACCGCGCTGCGGCGCGCGGCGACAGGGCGCGCGGCGCCGACCCTCAGCGCGTGCGGATCGCGTAGCGGCAGGCGAGCGTGGCGCCGCGGCCGGCCAGCTTACTGATCTTCACCACGTCGCCGGTGTGAGGCGCCTCGATGAAGAGGCCGTCGCCGATGTAGATGCCGACGTGGTGATAGAAGGCCGAGTTGCCGAAGAACACCAGGTCGGCGGGCTGCATACGGCCGAACGGCACCGGCGTGCCCAGGTGGGCCTGCATCGTGGCGCCGTGCGGGAACTCGACGCCGAACTTGGCGTAGACATACAGCACCAGCCCGGAGCAGTCGAAGCCGCCGGAGGGCGTCGCTCCGGCCCACACGTAGGGGATGCCCAGGTACTTCATCGTCTCTCTCACGACGGCGACCTGCGCGGCCGTACCGTTGATGCTGTCGATGTCGATCCCCGCGCGGTTGCCGTCGAGGCGCGCCTGGCGCTCGATCAGCGTCTTCACGCGGGCGTCCAGGTCGGCGAGGAGCGCGCGGCGCTGGGTGAGCTGGTCCTCGATGTCGGCCTGCTTGGCGCGCAGGTCCATCTCCTTCTCCAGGGCCGCCGCACGGTCCGCCTCGATGCGGTCCGTGTAGCCCGTCACGTCGCGCGTGAGCGCCTGGACGCCGTCCACGGTGTCGTCGTCCGCCTGGCCGATGAGGCGTACGTAGTCGAGCTGCGTGCTCACCTCGGTGAAGTCGTCGGCGTTGATCACGACGTCGAGCAGGCCGACGTCGCCGCTCTTGTAGATCTGGCTCATGCGCTCGCCAAGCTGGGTCTGGGCGAGGTCGAGCGCGGTCTCCGCGCGCATCAGGTCTCGCCTCGCGTCGGTGAGGCTGACGTTGAGCTGGTCCAGTTCGGAGCGGGCGGTGTTGTATTCCTCGATGGATATCTCGGCGCGGCGGTCGAGACGGGCCACCTCGGCGCTCACACGGGCGGCCTCCGCCTGCAGCGCGGCGAGGTTCTGTGGCGCGGCCACGGCGCCGGCCGGCACCACGGTGGCGAGCGCGAGCAGCGTCGCGCACAGGGCGCCGCCGCGTGTGGCCGCGGCCGCGACCTTGCGCAGGTAGGTCCGTATGGTGTGTCGCAACGCCATCTTCGAGACAGTATCGGTATATCCCGCCTGTCCTTTAGCGTCGCGCGAGCGTGGGGCCCTGGCGGACGACTTTACATTCGCCGTTCACAGGGGATACAATTCCAAGTCCACTATCGTCGCGGGGTGGAGCAGTCCGGTAGCTCGTCGGGCTCATAACCCGAAGGTCGCAGGTTCGAATCCTGCCCCCGCTACCAAGCCTTCCCGGGCGCCCGTTCGGGCGCCTTTTCTTTGTCTTGATGCGCGCCGCGCGAGTGGGCACCACCGTTCGCGGAAGCGCAGTTCAGAGATACGTCGGGTCAAGCATGAGGGCGGGCAAGCAAGCCGCCGCGGAGTTCTTCGGCACGTTCCGGCTCGTCTTCGGCGGCACGGGCGCTGCCGTCCTGGCGGCCTCGCTCGGGGCCACCGGCAGCGGTCTCGTCGGCGTAGCGCTGGCCTTCGGCCTCACGGTCGTGACCATGGCCTACGCGGTCGGGCACATCTCCGGCGGCCGACTTCAACCCCGCCGTCACGATCGGCCCGTGGGTCGGCGGCCGCTTCCCGGGGGGCAAGATCGTCGTCTACCTCGCCGCCCAGGTCCACGGCGCCATCGCCGCGTCGGCCGTGCTGCACGTAATCGCCAGCGGCAAGGCGGGCTCACGCTCTCCGACGGCGTACACGATGCTGGCGGCGATCGTCATCGAGCTGCTGCTCACCTTCCTCTTACTGCTTGTGGTCCATGGCGTCACCGACCGGCGGGCTCCGGCCGGACTGGCGCTGCTGGCCAGCGGCCTTGCGCTTACCCCCATCCACTTCATCAGTATCCCGGTGGACAAAACGTCGGTGAACCCCGCGCGCAGCCTGGCCCCCGCCCCGTTCGCCGGCGGCTGGGCGCTCAGCCAGCTGTGGCTTTTCATCGTGTTCCCGATCGTCGGCGCCGTGATCGCCGGTCTGGTGTGTCGGTACGTGCTCGAGGTCCCGAAGTCCGCCCGCGACAAGATCGAAGGCTCGGACGAGGCCACGGAGTGAGCGGCGGGCGGCGACCGCCCGCCGCCCGCCGCCCGCGCATCCTTGTCGCCGCATGCCCGTCTGCTATGCTCGTCGGGTCCGCGGGAGTGGCCGCTCGGCGGCCCGGGAGGAGGCGCCATGTCCGTGCTGCTCGTGGTGAACACATCCCCCTACGGCAGCGAAGGGCCGTACAACGCGTTCCGCCTCGCGGAGGCGCTCGCGTTGCGCGACGAGCACGTCGAGGTGTTCCTCATGGGCGACGCCGTGCAGGCGGCGCGCGCCGGCCAGGACCCGCGCGGCGCCCACGCCTCGCTGGAGCAGATGCTCGTCGACCTGCTCGAGCGCGCCGTGGACGTCAGCTGCTGCGGCACCTGCTGCTCCACGCGCGGCCTCACCGAGGACCACCTGATCCCGAGTGTGCGCACCGCCACCATCCACGACCTTGCCGCCGCCACCGCGCGCAGCGACAGGGTCGTCTCCTTCTGAGGGCTCCGTGACGCGCGGCGACGCGGAGGGCTACCGGCTCGAGCGGCGCGTCGCCGCCTTCGTCACGCGCGAGAGCGTGGTGGAGCGGGGGGAGCGTGCGCTGCTCATGCTTTCCGGCGGCGCCGACTCCATGGCCCTGCTGGCGCTGCTGCCCGTCGTGGCCGCCCGGCTGGGCCTGGAACTGGAGTTCGCCGCGCTGCATGTGGACTACGCCATGCGCGGCGCGCACTCGGATCGCGACCGCGCCATCGTCGAGCGTGCCTGCGCGGCCACCGGCGTGCCGCTGCACGTGGTCCGCCTGCAGCGCAAGCTGACCGGCGGAGATTTCCAGGCTCGGGCCCGCGAGCTGCGTTACCGCCGCGCCCGTGTGCTGGCCGCTGCGGAGGGCTACGGCGTCATCCTCACCGCCCACAACCGCGACGACCAGGCCGAGACCATCCTCTACCGCCTTGCCAAGTACGCCTCGCCGCGCGGGCTGGCGGGGATGCGGCCGCGCGAGCGGCAGCTGGCGCGGCCGCTGCTCTGCCTGGGGGCGGCGGAGATCCGCGAGTACTGCCGCGCGCGTGACATCGAGTACGGCCTGGACGCGACTAACGCGGAGCCGATGTACGCGCGCAACGCCATCCGCCTGGACGTGCTGCCGCGGCTGGCGGCCATCAATCCGCGCGTCGTTGAGACGCTGGCCGGCGCCTCCGCCATAGCCGCCGCCGAGGCCGACGTACTGGCTATGGCCACGGCAGCCGCGTCCCTGCGCGTCGCGGCGCCGTCGCAGGCCGGTGACCTGGCCGCCGTGGACCTGAAGGCGCTGGCCGCCGAATCGCCGGCGCTACGGGCACTGGTGCTGCATGACCTGGTGCGCGCCGTCCTGGGCGGCGAGGCGCTCGTGGAGCGCCGCACGGTCGACGCTCTGCTGGCGCTGGCGGAGCGTCACGACGACTCCGGCCGGGTGAGCCTCGGCCGCGGCCTCGAGGGGGTACGCGGCGGCGCCCGCCTGCGGCTGCGCCGCTGCGCGCCGCCGCACCGCTGCGAGCCCGTCACCGTCGAGCGCGCGGCGCTGGTGGCCGCGGCGGGCGATGGCGTTGCCCTCGCCTTCTGCGGCCGTCTCTTCCGCGCCCGCCTGCTGCCCGGCGTCGCCTTCGATCGGGACGCCGCGGCCGCCGGCGCTGCCTTCGTCGGCCTTCCCGCCGCAGCGCGCCGCGTGACGCTGCGCCACGCGCGGCGCGGCGAACGCTTCGCCCCGCTCGGCCTCGGCGCCGAGACCACGGTGGCGCGGTTCCTGGCGGGCGCTCGCGCGCCCGCCGCCGCCCGCGCCCGCGCCGTCGTCCTCGACGTGGACGCCGCCGTCGCCTGGCTTGGGTACACCGGGCTGCACGATGATCATCGCGGCCGGGTTGCGCACGGCTTCCGCGTGGACCAGAGTACTTCCCGCACTCTCCATGTCATCCAGGAGGATACGTGAACGCGCCCATCGCCGAGGTGCTCGTTGGTCGTGACGAGCTGGCCGCCAAAGTCGACGAGCTCGCTGCGCGAATCTCGCGTGACTACGAGGGCAAGGAGATCCTCCTCGTGGGCGTCCTCAAAGGCGCCGTGTTCTTCATGGCCGATCTGGCGCGGCGCATCGAGGGTGTCGCCGTGGCTCTCGACTTCATGGCGGTGTCGAGCTACGGCTCGTCCACGGATTCGTCCGGCGTCGTTCGCATCCTCAAGGACCTCGACCTGGAGATCGCCGGTCGCGACGTGCTCATCGTCGAAGACATCATCGACTCGGGGCTCACGCTCAGCTATCTGCTCAAGAACCTGCGCAGCCGCAAGCCGGCTTCGCTGGAGATCTGCGCCCTGCTCACCAAGCCCTCTCGGCGGCGCACCGAGATCCCCTGCAAATACGTCGGTTTCGAGATCGAGGACAAGTTCGTCGTCGGCTACGGCCTGGACCTCGCCGACCATTTCCGCACGCTCGACTTCATCGGCGTGCTCACCCCCGAGGCGTCGGCCGAGATCGTCGACCACGGGGGTTCTTTGCTGTAGCCCCACGGGTATGCTACTCTCGCTGGGCGGGCCATTTGCAGGCATAAGTGGTCCGCTTTCCGTCCACTGCATGAGCACCCGGTCAGAAGGGTCGTCGTGAGCAGATTCATCCGCAGCGCGCTGTTCCCCATCCTCATCGTGATCGTCGTCGCGATGTTCATCGAGTGGGTCATTCAGGGCAACAGCGGCAACGATGGCCCCAAGTACACCTACCAGGGCGGCACCAACAGCTTCGTCTCCGATATCGACGCCGACCGCGTCAAGTCCGTGATCATGAACACCAAGGACCAGACGCTCAAGGTCGAGACCAACGCGCAGCCCGCCGTCAAGTACGAGGTCAACTACCCGGACACCGGCGAGACCACGAAGCTCATCCAGCAGCATCCCACCGTGGTGCTGACGCCCACGAGTCCCAAGGCGGCGTGGTGGACGGGGGCGCTGACGTTCATCTTGCCCTTCGTGCTCATCATCGGGTTCTGGATCTTCATCATGAACCAGATGCAGGGCGGCGGCTCCAAGGTCATGAGCTTCGGCAAGAGCAAGGCCAAGCGGGTGAGCGTCGACTCCCCGAAAGTCACCTTTAAGGACGTGGCCGGCGTGGAGGAGGCGGTCGAGGAGCTGCACGAGATCAAGGAGTTCCTCGAGAACCCCAAGAAGTTCCAGCAGCTCGGGGCGCGCATCCCCAAGGGCGTGCTGCTGTACGGCCCACCCGGTACCGGCAAGACGCTGCTGGCGCGGGCCGTGGCCGGCGAGGCCGGGGTGCCCTTCTTCTCCATCAGCGGCTCCGACTTCGTCGAGATGTTCGTCGGCGTCGGCGCTTCCCGCGTACGTGATCTCTTCGAGCAGGCCAAGCAGAACGCACCGTGCATCATCTTCGTCGACGAGATCGACGCCGTGGGGCGCCATCGCGGCGCCGGAATGGGCGGCGGCCACGACGAGCGCGAGCAGACCCTGAACCAGCTGCTGGTCGAGATGGACGGCTTTGAGATGAAGGACAACATCATCCTGATCGCCGCCACCAACCGCCCCGACATCCTCGACCCGGCGCTGCTGCGCCCCGGCCGCTTCGACCGCCAGATCGTCGTCGACCGTCCCGACCGCCCCGGTCGCAAGCGGATCCTCGAGGTCCACACCAGGGGCAAGCCGATCGCCAAGCACATCGACCTAGACACCCTGGCCGCCCAGACCCCGGGCTTCACCGGCGCCGACCTCGCCAACTTAGTCAACGAGGCCGCGCTGCTGGCCGCTCGATACGGCAAGAAGGTCATCGACATGCCCGAGCTCGAAGAAGGCATCATGCGGGTGCTCGCCGGCCCCGAGAAGAAGACGCGCATCATCTCCGAGAAAGAGAAGGCGATCACGGCGTACCACGAGATGGGCCACGCCTTGGTAGGGCACTTCCTCGAATTCACCGACCCGGTGCACAAGATCTCGGTCGTCAGCCGCGGCCAGGCCTTGGGCTTCACCATCTCGTTGCCGCTCGAGGACAAGTTCCTCACCACCAAGGGCGAGCTCATGGACACGCTGGCGATGACGCTCGGCGGCCGCGCCGCCGAGGAAGTCGTGTTCGGCGAGATCACCACCGGCGCCGCCAACGACCTGGAGAAGGCCACGGCTACCGCCAAGCAGATGATCATGCGCTTCGGCATGAGCGAGGAGCTTGGCCCGCGCACACTGGGCCACGATCAGTCGATGCCGTTCCTGGGGCGTGAGTTCCAGCAGCAGGCCGATTACTCCGAGGAAGTGGCGCGCCAGATCGACGTGGAGATCCGCCGCATCATCGAAGAGGCGCACCAGCGCGCCCAGGACCTTCTCGCGGAGAAGCGCGAGCTTCTCGACCGCATCAGCAAGATCCTCATGGCGCGCGAGACCATCGAGGCTTCGGAGTTCCAGGCCCTCGTGGACGGCGCGCCCGAAGAGGAGGTCTTCCGCGAGCGCGACGCCAAGGAGGCGCTCGGGCGCCAGAAGAAGGCGCCCAAGCTTGAGAAGAAGGAACGTCCGGCTCAGCCGCCGGTGCCCAAGCCGGCGCACGTCAACCCGGTCAACCCCGAGACCACCTGACGCTCGCCCCGAGCCTGCCCACACGTGGACCACGACAAGATAGAGCGGGGCGTCAGGCTCCTCCTCGAGGGCATCGGGGAAGACCCGGAGCGCCTCGGGCTGGTCGACACGCCGCGTCGCGTCGCCGAGATGTACGAGGAGATCTTCTCGGGCATCGGCGGTCCCGACCCCGCCGAGCTGCTTGCCCCCATGGCCGGCGAACACCACCGCGAGATGGTGATCATCCGCGACATCGATTTCCATTCGGTCTGCGAGCACCATCTTCTGCCCTTCGCCGGCACGGCCCACGTCGCCTACATCCCCAGCCGGGACGGCCGCATCACCGGTCTCTCCAAGCTCGCCCGCGTGGTGCGTCTGGCGGCGGCGCGCCCGCAGTTGCAGGAACGCATCACTTCCGAGGTCGCCGACGCGATCGAGCGCGCGCTCGATCCTCTGGGGGCGCTGGTGCTCATCGAGGCCGAGCACCTGTGCATGTCGATGCGCGGCGTGCGCACGCCGGGAGCGCACACGATCACCAGTGCGGTGCGCGGCATCATCCAGACCGACGCGTCCACGCGCGCCGAGGCCTTCGCCCTCATCAACGCGCCGCGCTGACCCCACCTCCCATGCCGGCCGCGCCGACCTGTTCTCTCGACCTCCAATTCCCCTGCATCATGGGTGTGGTCAACGTGACGCCCGACTCGTTCTCGGACGGCGGCCGCTTCCTCGCCGCCGAGGATGCGCTCACCCAGGCCCTCGCTCTGGTGCGCGAGGGGGCGGCGATCGTGGACATCGGCGGGGAGTCCACGCGCCCGGGCTCCGAGCCGGTGCCGGCCGCTGAGGAGCTGGAGCGCGTCCTGCCCGTGATCGAAGCGCTGGCCGATCGCGTCGGCGTGCCCATCTCGGTCGACACGACCAAGGCTGAGGTCGCGCGACGCGCACTTGCCGCGGGCGCGAGCCTCATCAACGACGTCAGCGCGCTGCGCAGCGACGCCGGGATGATCGAGGTGATCGCCGAGGCAGGCTGCCCCGTGTGCCTCATGCACATGAAGGGGCAGCCCAAGACCATGCAGGACGAGCCGCGCTACGACAGCGTGGTCGACGAGGTCCTGCGTTTTCTCGAGGAGCGCATGGCCTTCGCCTTGGCGAACGGTCTGCGCGAGGACCAGATCATGGTCGATCCCGGCATCGGCTTCGGCAAGACGGTGGAGCACAACCTCGCCTTGCTGCGCGACCTGCACCGCTTCACGGTGCTCGGTCGTCCGGTCGTCCTGGGGGCCTCGCGCAAGCGGTTCCTGGGCGCCATCCTGGGCGCCGAGCCAGGGGAGCGCATCATCGGCACCGTGGTCACCACGGTCGTAGGTCTGCTTGCCGGGGCGCACGTGTTCCGCGTGCACGACGTCAAGCCGAATTTCGAAGCGCTGCGCGTGGCGCAGGCTGTGCTCGAGGGCGCGGCGGCCACGTGAGCGCCTGCCGGCCGCGCGGCCGGCGCGCCCCGAGGAGGTCTTCATTATGACGCGCAGCCTGACCATCACCGTCGAAGGGATCGAGCTCCGTGGTCGCTGCGGCGTGAGCGCCGAAGAGCGCGCCGTCGGCCAGGTCCTCGTCGTCGACGTGCGGCTGGAGCCGGCGCGCTGCACCGGCGCGGAGAGCGACGATCTCGCCGGGACGCTGGACTACGGTCGCGTCGTCGATGTCGTTCGAGGCATCGTGGAGGGCGCCGAGTTCAAGCTCCTCGAGCGTCTGGCGACGGTGCTGGCCGATGCGCTGTGGGACGAGGCGGACCTCGCCTTCCTCGAGGTCGCCGTCGCCAAGCCGTCGCCTCCGGTAGCCATCGCCATCGCCGCGGCGCGAGTCGAGGTGGTGCGAACGGCGTGAGCCCGGAAGCGCACAGCCACGTGTTCTTGTCCCTGGGGTCCAATCTGGGCGACCGCGGCGCGTATCTCGCCGCGGCGCGCGACGCGCTGACGGCGTTGCCCGGCACGTCCCTGCTCGCCGCCTCACGGATCTACGAGACCGCGCCGCAGGGGTACGGCGAGCAGCCGGAGTTTCTCAACCAGGTCGTCCTCCTGCGCACCAGGCTGCAGCCGCTCGACCTGCTCACCCAGTGCCAACGCATCGAGAAGGAGCACGGCCGGCTCCGCGAGTTGCGCTTTGGCCCTCGCACCCTGGATATCGATATACTTCTCTATGAGGGCGTCGAGTCCGACGACCCCGAGCTCAGGCTTCCGCACCCGCGCATGGTGCGGCGGGCTTTCGTGCTCGTGCCTCTGGCCGAGATCTGGGGCGCGGGCGCGGGGATGCCCGATCTCGATGTCGCCGCGCTGGCGCAGGCTGCGACGCGCGACCAGGCCGTCCGGCTCTTCGACGTTGCGGAGGCGTGAACGGTGACCAGTGATCGGTGATCATGGTGCAGTGACGGCAAGGTCGCCGATAGCTGGCGCCACGTCGCCGCGCGCCTGAGGCGGCCGGCAGTGCCCCGCCCGTACATAGCCAGTCGCTCCGCGGAGTCCTTGCACCGGCGTACCTTCGACGTGCTCGTGCTGGGCGGCGGCATCGCCGGTCTCACGGCCGCCATCGGCGCCGCCCGGCGATGGCGCGTCGGCCTTCTCACCAAGTCGACCTTCGACGACACGACGACGTTCCTGGCTCAGGGGGGTATCGCCGCGGCACTGGGCCCGTCGGACTCGCCTGAGCTGCACTTCCAGGACACCATGAACGCGGGCGCCGGATTGTGCGACGAAGAGGCGGTGCACGTGCTCGTCAGCGAGGGACCGGACCGCGTGCGCGAGCTCATGGAGATCTGCCCGCGCTTCGACAAGGTGGAGGGCCAGATCGTGCTCGGGCGCGAGGGCGCGCACTCTGTGGCGCGGGTCGTGCACGCCGGCGGCGACGCTACCGGCAGCGAGGTCTCGAGCGCCCTCGCCGAAGCCGCCAGGGTGGGCAGCCGGGTGCAGCTCTATGAGAACGAGTTCGTCATCGACCTGCTCACCGTGGATGGGCGTTGCGTCGGCGCCCTCACCCTGAACCTGGATGACGGTGGTCTCACGCTCAATGTGGCGATGGTGACGATCCTCGCTACGGGCGGGGCGGGCCAGGTGTACGGCCGCACGACCAACCCGCTTGTCGCCACCGGCGACGGTGTAGCCATGGCGTACCGCGCCGGCGCGGCGATCCGCGACCTGGAGTTCATGCAGTTCCACCCCACGGGGCTGGCCCTGGACGGCCAGGAGACCGTGCAGCTCATCACCGAGGCCCTGCGCGGCGAGGGCGCGTACCTGCGCAACGCTGCCGGGGAGCGCTTCATGCAGCAGTACGACGAACGCGCCGAGCTCGCTTCTCGCGACGTGGTCGTGCGCGGCATGGTGGCCGAGATGCGCCGCGAGGGCACGGACCACGTGTATCTGGACGCGACGCACCTCGACGCCGCGTGGCTCCAGGAGCGCTTCCCGCGAGTCACGGCCGGGCTCGCCCGGTACGGGCTCGATCTGGCCACTCAGCTCATCCCCGTGGCGCCGGTGTGCCACTACTTCATCGGTGGCGTGACCACCGATCTGTGGGGTCGTACCACTGTGCCGGGTCTGTACGCCAGCGGGGAGGTGGCGAGCACCGGGGTCCACGGAGCCAACCGGCTCGCTTCGAACTCGCTGCTCGAAGGTCTCGTGTTCAGCGACCGCGTCGTGCGCGACCTGGATCGCTATGTCGGCCGGCTGGGCGAAGATGTCCGCCGCCTGCGCTTCGACCTGCCGGAGGCGGCGGCCGGCGAGAGCAGCGACGTGGCCGCCGTCCGCAGCCGCCTGACGGCGATCATGGCCGACAAGGTCGGTGTCCTGCGCCGCGGCGACGACCTGAGGGCAGCGCTGAGCGATCTCGGCGCTCTCAACTCGGGGCTCAGGTTGGGCGACAAGGGAGAAGCCGAGTACGAGCTGCTCAACCTGCTCACGCTGGGAACTCAGATCGCCCGTTGTGCGTTGCTTCGTGAGGAGTCGCGCGGCGTTCACCTGCGCGACGATTTCCCCGCTATCGACAACGAACGCTGGCGGCGCCACGTCACGCTGCGCCTTCCCGAACACGAGCGCGAGGAAGGCCTGGTCGGCAAGGTAGAGCGGCCATGACCGCGCGCTGCTATCGCGAAGCAGCCTACGAGGCGGCGCGGCGTGCTCTGGCCGAGGACCTCGCCGGCTACGGCGACATCACCGGCGCGGCGTTCGCCGGCCCCGGCGCGGCGCGCGTCGTCGCGCGCGAGGCGGGCACGCTGTCCGGCGCCGCCGCTCTGGAGGCGACGGCGGCGCTCGTCGATCCCCGGCTGGGGGTGGAGCAGGCGATCGCCGACGGCCAGGCTTTCGCCGCCGGCGTCACGCTGGCTACGCTGCGCGGCCCGCTGGCCGCCATCTTGGCCGCGGAGCGCACCGGCCTCAACTTCCTCTGCCGTCTCAGCGGCGTGGCGACGCTCACGGCGCGGTACGTCGCGGAGGCGGCGGGCACGGATGCCCGCATCGCCGCGACCCGCAAGACGACCCCGGGCCTGCGCGCCCTCGAGAAGCAGGCGGTGGTGCACGGCGGCGGCACGCCGCATCGCTTCGGGCTCTTCGACGCCGCCATGGTCAAGGACAACCACATCGCCGCCGCCGGCGGGGTGCGCCCCGCCGTCGACCTCGTGCGCGCCGGCGTCGCTCGCCTGCACGCGCTGGAGGTTGAGGTGGACACGCTGGATCAGCTTGACGAGGCGCTGGAGGCCGGCGCCTCCATCGTGCTGCTCGACAACATGGACACGCCCACGGTGCGCGCCGCCGTGGAGCGGGTCGCCGGCCGCGCTCTGGTCGAGGTCTCCGGCGGCGTGCGTCTGGAGCGTGTGCGCGAGCTGGCCGCCACGGGGGTGGACGTCATCTCCGTCGGTGCGCTGACGACGCGGGCGCCGTGGATCGATCTTAGCCTGGACCTCGAGCACTGAGCATGCTGCTCGTCGTCGACATCGGCAACACGCAGACGCACATCGGCCTTATGGACGAGGGCGCCGTGGTGAGCGAGTGGCGACTCGCCACCGTGCGGCATCGCACCAGCGACGAGATCGCCGGGCTGCTGCAGGGCTTCTTCTCGCTGCACAAGACGGGCTTCGTGGAGGCTGTCGACGAGGTCGGCATCGCCTCGGTCGTCCCGCGCCTCACGCAGCAGTGGGTCGAGATGTGCGCCAGGCATCTCGATGTGGAGGCCTTCGTCGTCGGCCCCGGGGCGCGCACCGGCATGCGCATCAGCATGAAGAACCCCGCCGAGGTGGGCGCCGATCGCATCGTCAATGCCGTGGCCGCCTACGAGAAGTACGGCGGTCCCTGCATCGTCGCCGACTACGGCACCGCGACCGCGTTCGACGTGATCTCGGAAGAGGGCGACTACCTTGGCGGAGCCATCGCTCCGGGCATCGAGGTGTCGTTGGAGGCGCTCACCACGCGCGCCGCCAAGCTCATTATGATCGACTTCATCGAGCCCGCCCACGTCATCGGCAAGTCGACCACCGAGGCCCTGCAGGCGGGCGCCGTGTACGGCTTCGCCGGCCAAGTTGAAGGTATCGTGCACGCTATCTGGCAGGAGCTCGGCGTCGAGGCGAGGGTGATCGCTACCGGTGGTCTCGCCGACATGATCGCCCGTCACACCCAGGTCATCGCCGAGGTGGACCCGTTCCTCACGCTGCGCGGCATCGAGATCGTGATGCGCCGCCAGCAGCGGCCCTGAGGGGGGCCGGGCGTGACCATGCCGCCCGGGTCCAGCGAGGCTGCGTCCGCGGCGGACCCGCTGCGCCGTCCGCTGCGTATCGGCGGCCTCGAGCTCGACCGGCGCCTGTTCATGGCGCCCATGGCGGGGATCACCACGGCGCCGTTCCGGCGCAGCGTGCGCCGCTGGGGCGCCGGTCTCGTGTTCACTGAGATGATCTCGGCTTACGGCGCGCACTACGGCAACCGCCGCACACTGGACTACCTGGCCTGCGGAGAGACCGACCACCCGATAGGCTTCCAGCTCTTCGGCGCCGACGCCGAAGTCCTGGCGGATGCCGCGGCGCGCTGCGTGGCGGCCGGCGCCGACCTTGTGGACCTCAACATGGCCTGCCCGGTGCGCAAGGTCGTGAAGACCGGCGCCGGCGCGGCGCTGCTCGGCGACCCTACCCACGCCGCCGCTATCGTCAACGTCGTCGTGGATGCGGTCGGCGGAGGCGCGCCGGTGACGGTGAAGATCAGGTCCGGGCTGCGCGAGGGCGACGAGGCGGGGCGGCGCACGGCGCCGCTCCTCGTCGATGCCGGCGCAGCCGCCGTCTGCATCCACCCGCGCACGGCCGGGCAGCTGTACCGCGGCCGCGCCGACCACGCGGTGACGTTCGCCCTCGCCGCGGAGCTGCCCGTCCCCGTGATCGCCTCCGGCGACGTGGACGGCCGCGCCGCGGCCCTCGCCCTGCTCGACGGTGGCGCCGCGGCCGTCATGCTGGCCCGCCACGCCGTCGGCCGGCCCTGGCTGTTCGCGGAGGCGCTGGAGGCTGCTTCGCTGCCCGCGCCGGCGGCGCGGCTCAAGGAACTGCGCCTGTTCGCCGACGATGTACTGCACGAGATGGAGGGCAGGGCGGTGGGCCACCTGCGTCAGTTCTGGCAGCGCTTCCGCCGCAGCGGCGCTCTCGAAAAGGACCTGGCGCAGGCGCTGATGAAGGCGCCGGATGCGGCGACGGTGCGCGAGCTGCTCGGTCTCTGACGGCCTCTCGCGGACGCGTTTGCGCAACGCGGGGCCATGCCCTATAATTCCACGCCACTTCGGCGCGCGGTCTCGGTTCGGGGCCGCGTTGCCGCGTTCAAGAGGAGGAACCCGTGGTCGACCGCGAGATCATTCTCACTCCCGAGGGCTTCCAGCGCCTCAAGGAGGAGATCGAATACCTCTCGAGCGTCAAGCGCGACGAGGTAGCGGAGCGCATCCGCGCCGCCCGTGACTTCGGCGACATCTCGGAGAACTCGGAGTACGACGACGCCAAGAACGAGCAGGCCATGCTCGAGGCTCGCATCTATGCGCTCGAGGAGCGCCTCCGCAGCGCCATCGTCGTCGACTCCGACTCCGTCACCACAGACTCGGTCGGCGTCGGCACCAAGGTCACCTTGCAGGACATGAAGGCGGGCGACATCGTGCAGTACTCCATCGTCGGCTCGTCCGAGGCCGACCCCTCCGCGCACAAGCTCTCCAACGAGTCGCCGGTGGGCCGCGCCATCATGGGGCACAAGCCGGGCGACAAGATCACTGTGACCGTTCCCCAGGGGTCGAAGAAGCTCAAGGTCCTGGCGATCGAGAAGGCCTGACGGGGCCCGCCATGGACGAGCATAGCGAGCCCGGCGGCGATGTCTTCGCCGAGCGGCGCGCCAAGCTCGCCGCGTGGCGCGAAGCCGGAGACGTCTACCCCACCCAGTACCAGCCGCGCGATGAGATCGGGCCGCTGCACGACGCCTACGCCGGCCTCGAGGCGGGCCAGGACTCCGGCGACGTGCGCCGCATCGCCGGGCGCGTCATGGCCCGCCGCGTGCACGGCAAGATCACCTTCGTGGTCCTCAAGGACTTCAGTGGCGAGCTGCAGTTGTTCGCCCAGCTCGACGCCCTCGGCGAGGAGCGCTACGCAGCGCTCGAGCACGTCGACCTGGGCGACTTCGTCGGCGCCCAGGGCGCCGTCATGCGCACCCGGCGCGGCGAGCTCAGCCTGCGCGTCACGTCGTGGGAGCTGCTCTCCAAGTCGCTGCGGCCCATGCCCGAGAAGTTCCACGGCCTCACCGACGTGGAGACCCGGTACCGCAGGCGCTACCTCGACCTCATGGTCAACGACGATTCCCGCGAGGTGTTCGTCAAGCGCGCCCGCATCGTCCGCGCCATCCGCGAGTTCCTCGACCGGCGCGGCTTCGTCGAGGTCGAGACGCCGGTGCTCCAGCCGCTCTACGGCGGTGCCCTGGCGCGACCCTTCACCACGCACCACAACGAGCTCGAGCGCGACCTCTACCTGCGCATCGCCACCGAGCTGTACCTCAAGCGCTGCATCATCGGCGGCATCGACCGCGTCTACGAGATGGGCAAGGACTTCCGCAACGAGGGCGTGAGCTTCAAGCACAACCCCGAGTTCACGATGCTCGAGACCTACGAGGCCTACGTGGACTACAACCACGTGATGGACATGGTGGAGCAGATGATCGCCGAGGCGGCTCGCGCCGTCGGCGGTCTCAGAGTGCGGTTCCGCGATCATGATATTGATCTCACGCCGCCGTGGCCGCGCCTCACGATGCGCAAGGCCATCCAGAATGAGACCGGCATCGACATCGGCGAGATCCGCGACGTGCCGGCGCTCCACGCCGCCATCAAGGAGCACGGCTTCGACGGCGTCACCCTGGCGCCCACCTGGGGCCTGCAGGTCGACGAGCTGTTCAGCGAGATGGTCGAGCCCAAGCTCATCCAGCCCGTGTTCATCACCGAGCATCCGCTCGAGACCAGCCCGTTCGCCAAGAAGACTCCGCACGACCGGCGCTTCGTCGAGCGCTTCGAGGGCTTCGTCGCCGGCATGGAGACGAGCAACGCCTTCAGCGAGCTCAACGACTCCGAAGACCAACGCGAGCGCTTCGTACAGCAGATGCAGGACCTCGCCGACGGCGACGAGACCGCGCACCGGCTCGACGAGGACTTCCTCGAGGCGATGGAGCACGGCATGCCGCCCACCGGCGGCATGGGCATGGGCATCGACCGCATCGTGATGATCCTCACCGGCGCGCCCAGCATTCGCGACGTCATCCTCTTCCCGGCGCTGCGCGGCTGACGCGGAGGGCCGGGCCGGCTGCGCCCGTGAGCGAGCAGAGGACAGTGGCGATGAACACGAGACGAGCTGTCGCTGACCTTCTGCCGATACCGGGCGTCGTTCTCTTCGCGCTGTCACCGTACGTGGCGCCAGTCTGGGCTTTCTGCTACGTGATGCTCGCGATCGGGTTTGTGATCGCAGCCGTCGTTCTGCGCGCTGGCCGAGACGGCAATACGCCCGGCCGGCAGACGTCACGGGTCGCACCGGGCCGAGCGTCACTGTGCGTGCGTCTTGCGCTGGTTGCTGGCGTGACCGCCCCAGGCCTCGTCTTGGCGTGGCTAGCGTACTTGGCCTGGGATCGTCGGCACGTGGCCCCCGGGTGTGCCGTGAGGCGGCTCGACGGCCCCTAGACCTCCACATGCGACCCTTGCGGCAACGTGACCGAGGAGAAGACGCCAGACTGGAACGGCAGTTGGGCTTGCCCGTTCCCGTTGACATCTCGTCATGAGGTGACTGAGGCGCTGGCGCGACGTTGTCTCGACGTGTGGGTAGCCATGCCGCTTCGTCCACAGCCGCCTCGGGTCGCGTCTCGCCGGGAATCGGGTACCATTAGGCTACGTCACACCTCCGGGGGGCAGGCCGGAGGCCGAGAGCAAGCACCGGTGGCCGTCCGCGTCTTCTCATCCGACCCGAGCGGCCCCCGTTTTCCGGAAGGAGATACCGGATGTTCGAACGCTTCACCGAGCGGGCCCGGCAGGTCGTGGTCCTCGCGCAAGAAGAAGCGCGGGCGCTCAAGCACAACTACATCGGCACCGAGCACCTTCTGCTCGGCCTGCTGCGCGAAGAAGAAGGCGTGGCGGCGCGGGTGCTCGACGGTCTCGAAGTGTCCGTCGAGGAGGTCCGTGCGGCCGTTGTGCGCATCGTCGGCTCCGGCGAGGAAGCGCCGCAAGGCCAGATCCCCTTCACGCCGCGCGCCAAGAAGGTGCTCGAGCTGGCGCTTCGCGAGGCGCTCAGCCTGGGCCACAACTACATCGGCACCGAGCACATCCTGCTTGGCCTTGTGCGCGAGGACGAAGGCGTCGCCGCGCGCATCCTGATCGATCTGGACGCCGAGCCGGAGAAGATCCGCAACGAGGTCATGCGCACGCTCAGCGGCCCCGGCCGCCGCGGCCAGCAGCAGGGCGGCGGCGAAGGCAAGCGCTCGGCCAAGGTGCTCGAGCAGTTCGGCCGCAACCTCACCAAGCTGGCCGAGGATGGCAAGCTGGACCCCTGCATCGGCCGCGCCACCGAGATAGAGCGCGTCATGCAGATCCTCAGCCGGCGCACCAAGAACAATCCGGTGCTCATCGGCGAGCCCGGCGTGGGCAAGACGGCCATCGTGGAGGGCTTTGCGCAGCGCATCGCCAACCACGAGGTGCCCGAGTTGCTCAAGGACAAGCAGGTCTACACGCTCGACCTGGCTGCTCTGGTGGCCGGTTCCAAGTACCGCGGCGAGTTCGAGGAACGCCTCAAGAAGGTCATGAAGGAGATCCGCGATCAGGGTGACATCATTCTGTTCATCGACGAGCTGCATAACCTCGTCGGCGCCGGCGCCGCGGAGGGCGCCATCGACGCCGCCAGCATCCTCAAGCCGGCGCTGGCGCGCGGCGAGCTGCGGACCATCGGCGCCACCACCATGGACGAGTACCGCAAGTACCTCGAGCGCGACGCCGCTCTGGAGCGCCGCTTCCAGCAGATCAAGGTGGCCGAGCCGTCGGTCGAGGAGACCGGCGACATCCTCAAGGGTCTCCGCGACCGCTACGAGGCCCACCACCGCATCCGCATCACCGACGAGGCGCTCACCTCGGCCGCCGAGCTCGCCGACCGCTACATCAGCGACCGCTTCCTGCCCGACAAGGCCATCGACCTCGTCGACGAGGCCGCCAGCCGCATGCGCATCCGCACCATGACGGCGCCGCCCAGCTACCGCGAGCTGGAGGACGAGATCTCGCAGGTGCGCAAAGAGAAGGAGGCGTCCATCGAGGCGCAGGAGTTCGAGAAGGCCGCCAACCTGCGCGACAAAGAGCGCAAGCTCAGCCACAAGAAACTTGAGCTCGAGGACCAGTGGAAGACCAGCGACGAAGGCACGCGGGCCAGCATCGGCGAGGACGAGATCGCCGAGATCGTGAGCATGTGGACGGGCATCCCGGTGGTCAAGATCACCGAGGCCGAGAGCAAGAAGCTCCTCCGCATGGAGGAGGAGCTGCACACGAGGCTCATCGGGCAGGACCCGGCGGTGCGCGCCGTCAGCAAGGCCATCCGCCGCAGCCGCGCCGGGCTCAAGGATCCCCGGCGCCCCACCGGCTCGTTCATCTTCCTCGGGCCATCGGGCGTGGGTAAGACCGAGCTCGCGCGGACGCTTGCCGCATTCCTCTTCGGCGACGAGGACCACCTGGTGCAGATCGACATGAGCGAGTACATGGAGAAGCACTCCGTGTCGCGCCTCGTCGGGTCGCCGCCCGGCTACGTGGGGCACGACGAGGGCGGGCAGCTCACCGAGATCGTGCGCCGCAAGCCCTACAGCGTCATCCTCTTCGATGAGATCGAGAAGGCGCACCCGGACGTGTTCAACATCCTCCTGCAGATCCTCGAGGACGGGCGCCTTACCGACGCCCAGGGGCGCACGGTCGACTTCCGCAACGCCATCCTCATCATGACCAGCAACATCGGCGCCGAGATGATCACCAAGGACACGCCGCTGGGATTCGGCCAGACGGCCAGCTCGGGCATGACCTACGACGACATGAAGGGCCGCATCACCGGCGAACTCAAGCGCGTCTTCAAACCAGAGTTCCTCAACCGCGTGGACGAGGTCATCGTCTTCCACAAGCTCGACCGCGACGAGATCAGCGCCATCGTCAGCCTCATGATCGCCCGGCTCCAAGAGCAGCTGACGGTGAGCGGCATCACTATCGACCTCACCGACGCCGGCCGCGAAGTGCTGGTGGAGAAGGGGTACGACCCGATGCTCGGGGCGCGGCCGCTGCGGCGCGCCATCCAGCGCTACATTGAGGACAAGCTCAGCGACGCCATGCTCGAGCGCCAGTTCCCCGAGGGCACTCTGGTCCTGGTGGACGGCAAAGACGAGGACACCGTACTCACCGTCAACGGCGAAGCCGTGGGCGGGCGCGTCGAACTGCCCATGGTCGGTCTCGACGAGCCGGTCGCGCAGCGCGTGACGCCCGCCGGGGCGCCGCCGGCCGGCGACGAAGGCCCGGATGCTGGCGGCGCGGCCGCGGGCGTCTAGAAGCGTCCGTGGCGAAGACGCGGACCGTCTTCACCTGTGGCCAGTGCGGGCGCCGCGAGGCCAAGTGGCTCGGCCACTGCCCGGACTGCGGCGCCTGGGACTCGTTCGTTGAAGAGAAGATCGCCGTGCCGGGCGACGCCGGCCACGCCGGCCGGGGCCGCCGCACGGGCGCTGACGGGGCCGGCGGTAGTACCGCCCCCGGCCCCGTCCGTCTGTCCGACGTGGTCTCCAGCGCCACCGAGCGCTTCACCAGCGGCATCGCCGAGCTGGACCTGGTGCTCGGCGGCGGGATCGTTCCCGGCTCCCTGGTGCTCGTGGGCGGGGAGCCGGGGATCGGCAAATCCACGCTCCTTCTGCAGGTGCTCGACCAGGTAGCCGCCGGCGGGCGCAGCGTGCTGCTCATCTGCGGAGAGGAGTCGGCCGCCCAGGTCAAGATGCGCGCCGAGCGCATCTGCAGCGACCCGGGCGGCATCTCCGTCCTCGCCGAGACCGAACTCGAGCTGGTGCTGGAGACAGTGGCCGCCGCCCCTCCGGCGTTCGTCGTCGTCGACTCCGTGCAGACGCTCTACAGCGACGCCTTCACGTCGGCTCCGGGCAGCGTGAGCCAGGTGCGGGAAGCGGCGGGCCGCTTCCTCCGCCTGGCCAAGGAGACCGGCGCCGCCGTGTTCCTCGTCGGCCACGTCACGAAGGAAGGCGCCATCGCCGGACCGCGCGTCCTCGAGCACATGGTCGACACCGTCCTGCAGTTCGAAGGCGACCGCTACCGCTTCTACCGCACGCTTCGCGCCGCCAAGAACCGCTTCGGCTCCACCAACGAACTGGGCATCTTCGAGATGACCGCCTCCGGCCTGCAGGGCGTCGCCGATCCCTCGCGCCTGTTTCTCGGCGAATCCGGCCCGGCTGCCGGCGCGGCTGTGCACGTCGCCGTCGAGGGCAGCCGCTGCTTTGCCGTCGAAGTCCAGGCGCTGGTCAACCGCACCGAGCTGGCCATGCCGCGTCGGGTCGCCGTCGGTTTCGATCGCAACCGGCTGGCCATGCTGGTGGCCGTCCTGGGCCGCCACGCCCGGCTGCCTTTGTCAATGAGCGACATTTTTGTTACAATTGCAGGTGGAATCCGTATCGACGAACCCGCGGCCGACCTCGCCGTCGCTCTCGCCATCGCGTCTGCCGAGAGCAACGAGCCACTTCCGACACGGGTCGCGGCAATCGGGGAGATCAGCCTGACAGGCGAACTTCGTTCCAGCAGCCAGAGCGAGCGGCGCGTCGCCGAAGCCAGCCGTGCCGGCTTCGAGCGCATTGTTGTTCCCGCCGCCGACGCGCGGCGCAGCGGCGGCATTGCTGTGGGTGCGGCCGATCTGCGTGGGGCTCTCGCGACACTCCTCAGCGAGGGCTCGTCACCGGCCGCAGGGGCTACGAGCTACGAACGGGGGGTTTGAGAACGTTGTACTCAGTCGGAGACAAGGTCGTCTACCCGCATCACGGCGCAGGCAAGATCATGAAGATCGAGCAGAAAGACGTGCTCGGGCAGCAGCGCGACTACCTGACCATCCAGATCCTCCACAATGACATGACGGTCATGGTGCCGGTCGAGAACGCCGACCGCGCCGGCCTGCGCAAGGTCGTGGAGTCGGACGTCGTAGACCAGGTGCTCGAGGTCCTGCGCAGCGATCCTACCAAGATGCCCAAGAACTGGAGCCGGCGCTACAAGCACAACCGCGACAAGCTCAAGACCGGCGACATCTTCGAAGTCGCCGAGGTCGTGCGCAACCTCGCCATCCGCCACGCCGACAAGGGCCTCTCCACCGGAGAGAAGCAGATGTTCTCCAAGGCCAAGAAGATCCTCGCCAGCGAGCTCATGTATGCCCGCGATTTCAACGAGGACGAGGCTACGGCGTTCCTCGAGGACGTGCTCGAGAACATCAATGTCGACGGGGTTCCCGTTGCCGACGAGCCCCGAGAGCCGGTCACCGTCGTCTGACGCCGGCTCTGCCGGCCACTCGCCGAGGGGCAAAGGCGTGCTTGCACCGGCGGTCCGCATCCTGCTCGCGCTGCTCGGCGCGCTCGCCGGGTACCAGATCGCCGGCGGGATCCGCCTGTCGGCGTTCTCGCCCAGTCTCGATCAGACCGGGAAGATCCTCTGGCCCGTGGCCTTCACGCTCGCCGGGTTCGTCCTCGGCTGGGTCTGCGGAGTGCTTCTCTCGCGCCTCCTGCGCCGGGGTCTCGACCATGTCGACGACGTGCTTTCTCGCGCCAGCGGCGCTGAGGTGGTCGTGGGTATCGCCGGCGTGGTCGTCGGCCTTTTCATCGCCGCCCTGATCAGCATCGCCCTCCTGCGCATACCGCTTGTGGGACCCTATCTGACGGTGCCGATCTACCTGCTGTCCGGCTACTTCACCGCCTACGTAGCAGCCCGCAAGCACCTTGAGATCCTGCGCCTGCTCGGCGTTCGCGGGGCGTACGAAGGGCTGCCCGGCCTGACGCCCTCCAAGCTGCTCGATTCCAGCGCGATCATCGACGGCCGCATCTTGGAGATCGTCGACACCGGGTTCGTGGAGGGCGAGCTGCTGGTGCCGCGTTTCGTCGTTGAGGAGCTGCAGCGCCTCGCCGATTCGGCCGACGCCGAGAAGCGCGTGCGCGGCAGGCGCGGCCTGGACTTCGTGCGCCGCCTGCAGGGTAGCTCCGGGGCGGTACGTATCGACGACACCGACTACGACGACATGGAGGCGGTCGACGCCAAGCTGGTGCGTTTGGGCCGCGACCTCGGGGCGCAGATCGTCACCACCGACTACCCGCTCGACAAGGTCGCCGAGATCCAGGGCGTCAAGGTGCTCAACGTCAATGACCTCGCCAACTCGGTCAAGGCAGCCGTCATGCCGGGCGAGGTCATCGAAGTCAAGGTACTGCGCGAAGGGCGCGAGCAGGCTCAGGGGGTGGGCTATCTCGACGACGGCACGATGATCGTCATCGAGGCCGGCGCACCGGCGGTCGGCTCTCGCGTCCAGGCCGAGGTGACGAGCGTGCTGCAAAGCCCCTCGGGCAAGATGATCTTCAGCCGGGTGGTCTCCTAGCCACACCGCACACGCTCTGAATGGGGGACTAAAGTGGAGGAACAGCAGACCGGAGAGCTCTGGGTCATCGTCGCCGCAGCCGGCGAAAGCCGGCGCATGGGCCTGCCTGACGGCGAGTCCAAACAGTTCCTGCTTCTCGGCGGCGAGCCCATCCTCAATCATTCCGTTCGCCGTCTTCTGGCCATGCCGCTGGTCGCCGGCCTTGTCGTGGTCCTGCACCCTTCGCATACGGTGCGGTTCGCCAGTGAGCTGCCGGCCTTCGACGACGGCAAGCCGCTGCTTATCGCCGAAGGCGGGCGCACGCGCACGGATTCGGTGCGTGCGGGCCTCATGGAAGTGCCGTCGACGGCGACGGCCATCGCCGTGCACGACGGCGCCCGGCCTTTGTTTTCGCGCCGCGTGCTGGAACGCTGTCTCGGCGCTCTCGACCGGGTGGACGGTGCCGTACCCGGCATCGAGGTGAGCGACACGCTGAAGCGCGCCAACGGGGACTGCTTGGTGCAGGCCACGGTCGACCGCAGCGGGCTGTGGGCGGCGCAGACACCCCAGGTCTTCCGCGCCGCCGCGCTGCGCGACGTCTATTCACGCCCCGCCCTCGACGTCGCCAGCGACGACGCCGCGCTCCTCGAGCGCGGCGGCTACAAGGTCGGCCTCGTGCCGTCGACGCCGGCCAACGTCAAGATCACGACTCCGGCCGATCTGCCGCTGGCGGGGGCGCTCCTTTCGTGGGAGGTGGAGGCAGACGTTTAGGATCGGCAGCGGCTACGATGCCCACCGCTTCGCCGACGGGCGCCGTCTCATGCTCTGCGGGGTCGAGATCGACCACCCGCAGGGCCTCGCCGGACACTCCGACGCGGATGTCGCCGTGCACGCACTCATGGACGCCATGCTCGGCGCCGCCGGCCTGGGCGACATCGGTGAGCTGTTCCCCGACACCGACCCGGCTTTCGCGGGCGCCTCGAGCATCGAGCTGCTGGGCAAGGTCATGGCTTGGCTGGCCAAAGGGGGGTGGGAGGTCGCCAACGCGGATATCACCCTCATCTGCGAGCGCCCGCGGCTGGCCGGCTACCGGCTCCAGATGCGCGAGGGTCTGGCGGCGGCGCTGGACGTCGCCAGCGATGCCGTGAGCGTCAAGGCGACGACTACCGAAGGCATGGGGTTCGAGGGCCGCGGCGAGGGCATCGCCGCCCTGGCCGTGTGCCTGCTGATGCGCGAGGGCTGAGCCGCAGGCTCAGGACGCGGGCGGATCGCCCTCGTCGTCGTCGGCGTCCTTGTCGGGCGTGGCCGACTTGGCCTCGGCATCCTTCCCGGGCTTCTCTTCGTCTTCGGCCGGAGGATCTTCCTTGAGACCCTGCTTGAAGCCGCGAATGCTCTGGCCCATGGACCGGCTGAGCTTGGGCAGGCGGGTCGCGCCGAAGAGCAGTAGGACGATGAGCAAGACCAAGAGGATCTCTTGCCATCCGAAGTTCGACATCTTGCTCTCTCTCGTCGCGCTTGGCGGCGCCGCTACGGCGACCGCTTGGACCCCGGGAGCCACGCTGAGGACCCGGCACCACTTGCGGACACTGTACGGCGTGAGTGGAGACGAATCAAGGAGGCGCGCCGGGCGTGGTCCGCGCCGGCAAGAGGGCCTTGCGCTCAGTAGCGCCGCAGCGTGTCGAGCCGCGCGGCGAGGAACTGCGCCAGGCCGCGCGCGTCCTCGAGGCCGAAGCGGTGCTCGTGCGCCAGGTCGGCGTCGGTGACTATGGCCAACGCTTCTCCGGGGGCGCAGAGCGGCTCGGCGTGGCCGCCGGCGAGCCGGAATAGCTCCACGCGGTGCGGCGCCGTGCGTTTGTAGCCCTCGGCGACGACGATGTCGAAGCCGGCGAAGAAGCGCCCGGCGATGTCGCCGAGCGGCAGTTCCTCCGGCAGGCGGGTGACGAACGCGAGCTTGTCCGGGGACGCGACTGCGTACGCCTCGACGCCTGCGCGGCCGTGACGCCACGAGTCCGTGCCGGGATGGTCGATGTCGAAGCCGTGGGCGTCGTGCTTCACGGTGCCGACGCGCAGGCCCAGCGTGAGGAGTTCGGGAACGAGCTTCTCGATGAGCGTGGTCTTGCCCGAGTCGCTCTTACCCACGATGGCGACGAGGGCCGGCTTCTCGGCGGCGCCGGCGGCCCGGTCGCGTGCGTCTTCGTATGCGCTCATGGTGTTGATGTTATGGAACGGCGCCTCGCTGGGGAAGGGCACGTCGGCTACCCGCAGGCCGGAGAAGGCCTCTACGATACGGTGACGGCCGGTCGCCAGGAGCGCCGTCATCGGCGCCAGGCAGGCGGGCCCATAGGCCGCGAACAGCGGTTCGCGGTGCTGGCCGACCCGGGGCAGCGCAACATCGACGCGCCCCCGGGCGAACGCCGTCAGGACGGTCTGCAAGGCGTCTGCGCTCGGAAAGGCGAGATCCGCCGCCATCACGAGCACCGGCCGGTGAAGGATCCTGAGCGCTGTGGCGATGCCGGCCAGCGGAGAGGCGCCGGGCCACTCGTCGTGCAGGATCTCCGCCGGCCCGCCGTCGCCGAGGTCGATCCGCTGCTCCGCACCGAGCGAGACCACGACTCTCGGAAAGCAGCCGCGGAGAAAGTCGAGGTTGCGGTGAAGCAGCGTCTGCCCCTCGAGCACGAGGTAGCGCTTGTCCACGCCGGCGCGGCTGCTGCTGCCGCCGGCGAGCAGCACACCGGTCCGCACGGGCTGGTCTGAGGGTCGGGCCATGCGGTTAGTGTACCCGGAGCTTTTGGGGGGCGCCGGCAGCGGGTACGATCCGGGCGCCCGGAGCCAGTGTCGGAGCAACGCTCCCCGCGCTGCGCCGCTACGTCGCCCTTTCTACCGACGGCGACGTGCCCACTTTCAGCATGGGAGGGTACGCCGATGAGCTCGGCGCGGCGGCGACCGATGCGGAGCTGCTGGCGGTCGCCGGGCAGCTGGCCGCCGACCCTGCCGCCGCACTCGGCCTCAGCCCGGCCTGATCACCCGCTTCTCGGTGACGATCGCCGCTACCGCAAGGTCGTGGGCCTCGCAGGGCAGCTCGTCCACGAGCTGCGCCTCAAAGGCGAGCGCCACCCACGGTGTTCGCGGCCGCGTCCGCGGCAGGTAGGAGTCGTAGAAGCCGCCGCCGTAGCCGCAGCGCCGCCCGGCGGCGTCGAACACCGCGCCCGGTACGATCACCGCGTCCAGCGCTTCGGGGGGGACCTCGGCGAGGCCCTGCCGGGGCTCCGGGATGCCCCACGCGCCGGGTACAAGGTCGGCCGCGGGACTCTGGATGCGACAGGCGGTCATTTTCTGGGGGCCAAGCACGCGCGGCAGGCAGGCCGCTTTGCCCTGCTCCAGCGCCCAGGCGATCAGCTGGGCCGTGTCCACCTCGCTGCGGAACGAAGCGAAGAAGAGCAGCGTGGAGGCTGCGGCGAGCTCCGACAGGCCGGCGGCGCGGGCGCAGATGGCGACGCTGAGCCGGCCGCGTTTCGCGGCCGGCTCAGCGTCGCGCGCCGCCTCTACGCGCCGTCGCAACTCCCGCTTGGCGCGGCCCGCATCGTCGCAGGGAGGTGGGTCGCCCCGTGTCTCAGGCATCCTCTGTCCCTTCCGTTGTGTGCACCAGGCTGGCAACACTATGACGCGGGGAAACCAACGCGCGTGTTCTTGGTGCCGTCTGCTTGGCCTATAGTATAGGCGCAGCCGGCGGGCAGGCTCGGCGCTGCGCAGGCTGGTAAGCACGGCGCCGTCGCGGGCGGTGGGCATAGCGTCGGCTGAGAGGATGGGCATGGGACTTCGCTCCCAGGAAGAGGTGTCCTTGGCGACGGTGTTCGCGCGTACGCTGCGCAGCGTCATCGCCCTCACCACCACCGCGGAAACGCGAAGCTGGCCGACGCCCGGGCAGGTACTCGAGGGCACGTCGCCGGACCTGGCCGCCCCAGCGGCTCTCTTCCGTCTGCTGCAGTTCGCGATCCTGCCGGGCATCCTCGGGGAAAGCGCCGGCCCCGCCATGTACCTGGCCAGCAAGCGCTTCAGCTGCGAACTCGATATCCGCTCTATCCAGGGGCTCAAAGCATGGTTCCAGGAGATGCACCTGGGCGAGCTCCACGTCGAACTCGATGAGGAACGCGTGCTGGTCAAGCTCCATCACTGCCTGAGCTGCCATCAGCTGCCGGTCAACGGCACTCCGATCTGCGATCTCGAGCGCGGCATCATCGACGGCGTGCTCGAGAGCATCACCGGCACCGAGGTCCTTACCAAGGAGACCCTGTGCTGGGGGCTCGGCGACACCGTCTGCCAGTTCGAGGGGTATAGCGGAGAACAGGTCGGCTACCTGTACCGCGAGAACGGGTTCCACCCCGATGCCCAGCGGCGCCTGCTCGGGCAGCTTGCCGATCAGGCCGAGGTCGCATTGGATAATCTGCGCCTGACCAACGAGCGCAACGAACTGGAGACCCTCGACTCTCTCACTGGGCTGTTCAACTTCCGCAGCCTGCGCGAGCGCTCCGCCTTTGAGCTCGACCGCGCCCAGCGTTACGGACGCAAGGTCGCCTTCGTCATGCTCGACCTGGACGACTTCCGCCAGGTCAACGAGACCGCCGGGCGGTCGGGCGGCGACGAGGTCTTGTGCCACTGGGCGGCGGCGCTCACGGCGCAGCTGCGCAGCTGCGACCTGGTGTGTCGCTACGGCGCCGACGAGTTCCTGCTGGTACTGCCGGAGACGGCCGAGCTTCAGGCCGACACGGTCTTGGAACGCGTGCTCGGCGCCATGCAGCAGCTTGCCGTGGAGGCAGGCGGGCACGAGTTCGCCCTCACCGCCTCGGCGGGTGTCGCCAGCTTCCCAGACGACGGGCGCACCGTTGAGGAGCTTGTCGCCAAGGCCGCGACCACCATGTACACGGCCCGGGCCGGAGGCAAGGGCCGAATCGCCTTCTATTCCGGCCCGCCCAGGGTCTGAGCGGCGCCGCGGTGGCGGCGCGCATCGAGATTCTCGCCGTCGGGTCGCTGCATCGCGACCTGGAGCCGGCCGCGCGTCATTACCTCGACATCCTGCGCTCTCTGGCGACCGTTTCCGTGCGCGAGATCAAGGAAGTGCCGCTGCGCGGTCGCAGCGAGAGTGAAGTGCTCCGGGAAGAGGGCCGTCGCCTGCTCGCGGCGTGGCCGCAGGCGCCGGTCGTCGCCGCGCTCGCCATCGACGGTCGAGCGCTGGACACGGCGGCGTTCGCCGCCTGGCTGCAGCGCGCGTTTGAGCGCGGTGGCGCCGGATTCGTCATCGGCGGCTCGCTGGGACTCGCCGCCGAGGTACGGCAGCGCGCCGGCGAGCGGCTGTCGCTGTCGGCGCTCACCTTGCCGCATCAGCTTGCCCGCGTGGTGCTGCTCGAGCAGGTGTTCCGCGCCGGCAAGATCCTGCGCGGCGAGCCCTATCACCACTAATCGGCGAAGCGCTATTGAGCGGCCCGCGGGCCCGTCGGGCCCCGTCGCGGGCCGGACTAGGCGAGCGCCCGCCGCAGCTTCCGCGCTCGTCGCGCGGCTCGCCCTCGCCAGCTACAATGGGCTTCGGCGCCGGCGACCGGCCGGCGTCGCCGACGAGATGATGGTGAGCCATGACTGACGACCTCTACGACCTGAGCGGGCTTGCCGCTTCGCTGCAGGCGGTGCTCGGCGGGATCGTGGCCGAGGCGGGCGCCGGCCAAGTCGCCGTGCCGGCCGTGGAGCTCGCCGCCCCTGCGCGTCCCGACCACGGCGACCTCACGACAAACGCTGCGATGATCAGCGCCAAACGCGTCGCCCGCCCGCCACGGGAGCTGGCCGAGGAGCTCGGCGAATGCTGGCTGGCCGGCCCCGGCGTTGGCATCTGCACGCGGTACGAAGTCGCCGGCCCCGGGTTTCTCAACCTGTTCCTGAACGCGGCCTGGTACCGCGGCGCTCTGCAGCGCATGCTGGCCGTAGGCGCCGATCACGGCCGCGGCTGCCTGCCCGCCGAGCAGCGCATGAAGATGAACGTCGAGTTCGTGAGCGTCAACCCCACCGGGCCGCTGCACGTCGGGCATGCGCGCTACGCGTCGTACGGCGACGCGCTGTGCCGCATCTTCGCCTTCGTCGGCCACGACGTGACGCGTGAGTTCTACGTCAACGATTTCGGCACCCAGATGCTTCGCTTCGGCGAGTCCCTTGCGGCGCGGTACGGTCAGCGGCTCGGTCTCGACGTCCCGGTCCCCGAAGAGGGGTATCAAGGCGACTACCTGCTCGACCTGGCCGACGAGCTCATCGCCGAGGTTCGCGAGCGGTATCGCCCCGCCCTGGCCGCCGCCCCCGACGTGACGGCGCTCCCGCGCGAAGTCCTCGACGAGATCACGCTTTGGGGGCGCGACGCCATCCTCGCCCAGTTCCGCGCCACGCTGGAGAGCCTGCGCGTGCCCTTCGACGTATGGGCCAGCGAGAGCGACCTGTACGCCGGAGGCGCCGCGTACCGCGGCTTCGCCGGCGAGGTCGGCAAGTCCCTGGAAGACCTGGATGGCGAGGGCCTCCTCTCCGAGGAGGGGGGCGCCGTCTGGCTCCGGACCACCACCTACGGCGACGACAAGGACCGCGTGCTCATCCGCTCCACCGGCGATCCCACTTACTTTCTCAGCGACATCGCCTATCACCGCGACAAGATGGATCGCGGCTTTGCGCACATGATCGATATCTGGGGCGCCGACCACCACGGCTACGTGTCGCGCATGAAGGCGGCGTTCACCGCTCTTCCACCGCACGAGCCCGAGCGCCTCGAGCTGATCATCGGGCAAATGGTCAACCTGCTGGAGAGCGGCGAGGCCAAGCGCATGAGCAAGCGCAAGGGCGACATCGTCACCGTGGACGATCTCATCGAGGCCATCGGCGTCGACGCGGCGCGCTTCCTGCTGGTGGGCCGCTCCCACGACACCACGCTGGAGTTGGACGTCGACCTGGCGGTGCAGCAGTCCAACCAGAACCCGGTGTATTACGTTCAGTATGCGCACGCGCGCATCTGCAGCATCCTGAAGAACCTGGGGGAGGTAGGCCCGGGGCCGTCCGGCGAAGTCCTGCCGGCGGTCGACGTCGACGCCCACGAGAAGTCGCTCGTGCGCACCCTGACGCGGTTCCCGGGCGTGCTCCTCGCGGCCACCGAGACACGCTCACCGCATCGCGTACATACCTATCTGAGCGAGCTCGCGGGGGAGTTCCACGTGTTCTACCGCAACTGCCGCGTGCTCAGCGACGACGCCGACGTGGCGGCCTACAGGGCCGGTCTCTGCATCGCTACGCGGACGACGCTGGTTTGCGGCCTGGGGCTGCTCGGGGTGAGCGCGCCCGAGGCCATGTAGCTGGTCGCCGAAGCCTCAGGCGCCGTACTGCTGGCGCACCCAGGCGCGCAACTCGTCGAGCTGCTCCAGAGTGAGCTCCTTGTCCAGCTTGAGCAACTGCGACACGGCGACGTTGTACTGGCCGCCGAGAAAGCGGTCGACGACGCTGAACAACACCGTCTGAGCCACTTCGCGGCCGGGGATGGCCGCCTTGTACACGTACGCGATGCTGCTCTTGTCCTGCGTGAGAAGGTGCTTCTTGACCAGATTGTTCATCACCGTCATGACCGTGGTATAAGCGATCTGGCGGCGCTTGAGGAGCGTTTCGTAGACCATGCGTACGGTGGTGGTGTCGTGCTGCCAGACCACAGCGAGGATGTCGGCTTCCAGGGAACCGATCCCCGTGAACGGCGCGCCCTTGATGCTGCGCAGCCATTTGGGGCGGGTCTGATCTTCCATTGCGACTCCTCTCGCTCCGTCTCGCGGGGGCGCGCCTCGCGAGAGCGAGACGCAGTACGTATGTAGTGCTACGTATTCCCCATCGTCGCAAACTCATGCCCCGATGCCGTGTAGTACAATCGTGCGCCAGTCGGTCGAGGAAGTCTGATCTTGTCTGTTGATGGAGAACTGCTGCGTTCGCTGTGCTAGGCCCCCGGACCGTCGGGGTTCGAGGCGCCGGCCGTCGAGGTCGTCCGCCGGCGCCTGGAACCGCTGGGCGCGGTCCGGGGCGACCCCCTGGGCAACGTGTGGCTCGGCGTCGGCCCCGCCGACGGCCCCGAAGTCGCGGTCGTCGCGCACGTCGACCAGATCGGCCTGATCGTCACCTACATCGACGAGCACGGCTACGTCTTCATCGACAAGATCGGCGGCGTCGCCCCGATCCTCGTCCCCGGCCGGCACTTCGTGATCCACGGGTCCGGCGGCGCGGTGCACGCCGTGGGCGGCAAGAAGCCCACGCACCTCATTCCCGAGGACCAGCGCGACAGAGCGCCGGCGCTCGACGAGCAGTTCCTCGACATCGGCGCCGGCAGCCGCGAGGAGGCCATGGAGCGCGTCGCCGTGGGCGACCCGGTGACCTTCACGCCCGACTATCTGGAGCTGTCGCCGGGCATCATCGCCACGCAGGCCCTGGACGATCGCGCCGGCGTGTACTGCGTCATCCGCGCCCTGGAACTGTACGACGCCGATCCCGGGGCGGCGCTGCTCACCGGTGTCGCCAGCGTCCACGAAGAGACCACGCTCATGGGCGCCAAGGCGCAGGCCAAGCGGTTTGCGCCGGCGGTGACGATCGTCATCGACGGCGATTTCTGCAGCGACACTCCGGCGGCCGACGCCAAGAAGCTGGCCGGTGAGCTCAAGCTTGGCGCCGGCCCTGTGCTCGGCCGCGGCGCCGGCAGCAACCAGCGCTTATTCACCCTGGCGCGCGAGGTGGCCGCCGCCGAGCGCATCCCGGTGCAGATCAAGGCTTACCCCGGGGAGTGCTCCACGGACGCCGACGAACTCATGGCCGCCGGCTCCGGCGCCACCTTGTCGCTCAGCCTGGCGATGCGCTACATGCACTCGCCGTTCGAAGTCGCCCACGGCGACGATCTCGAGGCGGCATCCCGGCTCGTCGCCGCCTTGGCGCGGCGCGTGGGCGGAGCCTGGACGGCAGAGTCGTTCGTGCCGCGCGTCTGACGCGCCGCCCGACAGCGCCGCAAGGGAGGTTCCCATGAAGTTGTTCATCGCCATCGATCTCGAGGGTATCTCCGGCGTGGTCGCGGAGCGCGACACGGCGCGCGACGGCTCCGCCGCGGCCGCCGCGAGGGTCCATATGCGCGCCGACCTGGACGCCGTGGTGGAGGGCTGCCTCGCCGCCAGCGCCTCGGAGATCGTGGTCTGCGACGCGCACGATGATGGACGGAACCTGGACGCGGCGAGCCTGCCCGCCGGTGTGACGCTTGTCGGCGGGTCACCCATGCCGTACAGCATGCTGCAAGGCATGGGCCGCGGGTACGACGGCGCGCTGTTCGTGGGCTACCACGCGCGCGCCGGCACTGCAGCGGCCGTACTCGAGCACACCTGGAACTACAAGGTGTTCTCGGCCGTGCTCGGGGATATGGAGGTCGGCGAGTTCGGCTTCGGCGCATTGCTCGCGGGCCACTTCGCCGTGCCTGCAGTGTACGTTTCCGGGGACGACAAGACGGCCGTGGAGGCAAAGGCTCTCGTGCCGGGCATAACGACGACCGTGGTGAAGACCGGTGTCACCCGCCTGAGCGCCGAGCTGTGCCCGCCGGACGAAGTGCGGGCGCGCATCCGCGACGACGTCGAGCGCGCCCTGAGGGCGGTCGAGAAGCCGGCTCCGCTCGCCTGGAACGGCGAGCCCCTGCGACTCACCTTCACGCGCGTGGAGTTCTGCGACCTGGCTGCGGCTTGTCCGGGCGCACGGCGCATCGACGGACGCACGCTCGAGCTGAGGGGGGCGGACTTCGACGAGATCTACAGGGCCTTCCTCGCCTGCGTGCGCCTGTCGGACGGCGGAGACTGAAGCGGGGAGCTCGCGCGCCGGGGCCCCCAGTTGCGGGTGCGCGGCCGGTGTGGTGAACTACTGCCGCGGGCGGATGTAGTGTAGTTGGTAACACGTCAGCTTCCCAAGCTGAAGATCGCGGGTTCGAATCCCGTCATCCGCTCCAGCCTCTTCTCCTCTCCGGCGGCGTGGCAGACACTGTGAGCCCCAGCGCTGCGCCGTGAGCGTCAGGTTTGCCTCTTGACTAAAGTCAGGATTTCCTTCGGCCGATGATTAGGGTATCCTAATAGCGCATCCGACGTGCCGCGCGACTCACCTGTCGCCCACGCGCCGGTCACCCGGTCCCGAGGAGACCCTTGAACAAACGCACGCAGAGCACCGAGGAGTACCTCGAGGCCATCTTCAAGCTCCAGCGTGGTGACGAGCCCGTCACCGTCAAGCGCCTTGCCGACGAGCTCGGCGTGTCGCCGCCGTCGGTCTCCGAGATGCTCGGACGGCTGCGCGCCGCGGATCTGGTGGCGGCACCGGGCGAGGGTGGCATCGTGCTGGCGCGCGAGGGAGAGGTCGAGGGCGCCCGCCTGGTTCGCCGTCACCGCCTCAGCGAGAGGTTCCTGGTCGACTATCTGGACATGCCGTGGGACGCCGTGCACGACGAGGCCTGCAAGTTCGAGCATGTGCTCAGCCCGGAGGTCGAGGCGCGCCTCGCCAGGCAGCTCGGCAACCCACGCACCTGCCCGCACGGCCACGCCATCCCCGGCGAAGACGGCGCGCTCGCGGAGGATGAGCTGCGTCCGCTTGCCGAGTTCCTTGCCGGCGAGGAAGGCGTCATCGGCTGCATCGCCGAGGAAGATGGCGAGTTGCTGCGGTATCTCGGCTCGCTGGGCCTGCTCCCCGACACGCCGGTGGAGGTCGAAAGCATCGCGCCGTTCGGCGGTCCGCTCCTGGTCCGAGTCGCCGGCTCGCAGTACGCCCTCGGGCGTGAGGTGGCCGGCAAGATCCTGGTGCGCACCTGAGGCCCATGGCCGGAGTCCGCACACGCCGCCGAGGAGGCCGGCCGGATCCGGTGGGCAACGAGCGACAACTCGTCGCCTGTCTGGCCGGCAACCCCAACGTCGGCAAGAGCTCGCTGTTCAACGCTCTCACCGGCGCCGGCTGCGAGACGGCCAACTGCGCCGGCGTCACGACCGACGCGTGCGCGGTCTGCACACACTGGGGCGGGCGGCGCATCGAAGTCGTCGACCTGCCCGGTACGTACTCGCTGGACGGGCAAGGCGGCGACCAGCGCGCGGCGCGCGTCGCCCTGCTCACGCGACGGCCGGACGTCGTGGTGGCCGTCGTCGACGCCACGAATCTCGCCCGCAGCCTCTACCTGCCTCTGCAGCTCGTCGACCTCGGCTTTCGCGTGGTCGTCGCCGTCAACCTCGCCGACGAGGCGCGCCGGCGCGAGCGCGGCGTGGACGCCGACGCCTTGGCGGGAGGGCTCGGCGTACCGGTGGTGTCCACGGTTGCCCCGCGTGGGGAGGGCCTGCGGCGGCTGGAGGCCGAGGTGCTGCGGGTCGCGACCTCGAACAACGGTCTCGGACGCGCCGCGGGGACGCCGTTGCCCGGAGCCGTCGCCGAACGCGTCGAGGCTCTTGCTTCCGCGATCGCCGGCGGAGCCGAGCGGGCCGGGCGCCTACCCTACGGGCTGGCGCCCCGCGCCGCGGCTATCACCGTCCTCGAAGGCGACGCGGAGATCACCACAGCGCTGGGTCTCGACGTGCAGGGCGCTCTCACACCGGACGACGATACTCTCGCTCTCGCGATCGCCCAGGCGCGCCACGCCGAAGCGCGGCGGCTCGCGGAGGCGGCGCAGGCGCCGCCACGATCCGCCGACACCTGGTGGCGCCTGACGACCTCGCCGCGCACCGGCATGCCCATCCTCATCGGCGTCATCGCCGCCATGTTCGCCACGCTGTTCGTGGTCGGCGAGGTGCTCTCGCGCCTGCTCACCGGCGCCTGGACGGCGTGGGTGTCCCCGGTCGTCAACGACTTCGTCACCGGCATCTTCGGCGACGGGGTGCTTGGACGCACCCTGTTGTGGGGTGTCGATGGGGGCATCCTCGCCACGATCGCCGTCGGCATCCCCTACATCCTCACCTTCTACTTCCTCCTTGCGCTCATCGAGGACACCGGCTACATGAACGCGGCGGCGTTTCTCAGCGACCGCGTGATGCATCGCTTCGGTCTGCACGGCCGCGCCGTGATCCCGCTCATCGCCGCCGGTGGGTGCAACGTGCCGGCGGTCATCGCCACGCGCTCGCTGCCGACCAAGCGCGAGCGCGTCATCGCATCCACGCTGGCTACCCTCATTCCCTGCAGCGCGCGGACCGCCGTGATCATCGGCGCGGTGGCGGCGTTCGCCGGCTGGCAGTGGGCGTTGTTCACCTACTTCGTCGTCTTCGTCATCGGTGTCTCGGCGGGCCTTGGGCTCAACCGCGTCCTGCCCGGGCAGAAGGGCGCCTTCGTCATGGAGATGTTCCCCTTCCGCCGGCCCGTGGTCCGCCAGGTGGCGCGCAAGACCTGGCGTCGCTTCCGCGAGTTCGTCTGGGACGCGGCGCCCATCATCCTCATCGGCAGCATGGTGCTCGGTGCCCTCTACGAGACCGGTCTGGTGTGGAGACTCACCGCCCCTCTGTCGCCTGTGGTGGAGGGTTGGCTCATGCTCCCGGCCGTCGCCGGGCTCACCCTGGTCTTCGCCGTGCTGCGCAAGGAACTGGCGTTGCAGCTGCTGATCGTGTTCGCCGCCGTGGGCGTGGGCGGCGCGGTGGCGGACATCTCCAGCATCATGACCAAGCCGCAGATCATCACCTATGCCATCGTGAACACGATCTACATCCCCTGCTTGGCGACCATTGCCGTGCTGCGGCGCGAGCTGGGCTGGCAGTGGACCGCGGCGATCTCGGCCGGCACGATCGTGCTGGCCTTGCTGGTGGGCGGCCTCGTAGCCCGGCTGCTCCCGCTGCTCGGCGCCTGAGCGGGGTTGCGGGCGGCCGGCGCCGGGCCGCCCGCGCGTGGGAAGCGTGCGCCGCCGGCGGGTGGTAGACTCTCCTCCCGGAGGGGCTATCTCCATGGATCATTCCGCTACGGACATCCACCGTCAGGCTGCCCGCCTGCTCGAATCCGCCGGCATCTCGCACGAGCCGGTGTCGCTGCTCGATGTCGTCAGCGCCCTGAACCTCGAGCTGGTGCAGAAGACTCGCGAGCCTTTCACTTCCGAGGCGGCCCTGGAGCCGCTCGGCGACACCCAGGCAATCGTCGTGAACGGCGGCAGCGACGACCGGCGCCGGCGCTTCACCATCGCCCACGAGATCGGCCACTTCGTCCTGCACCCCGGGCTGCAGCGCCCGGAGCGCGGCGGCCGGGTGAACGAGGCCGGGCGCCTCCGCGAGCGGGAGGCCGACGCGTTCGCCGCCGAACTGCTGATGCCCGAGTACCTCGTACGGCAGGCGGTCCTTGAGCAAGGCGCGGATGCCGCCCGGCTGGCCGAACGTTTCGAGGTCAGCCGCCAGGCGATGCAGACACGCCTTCGGTGGCTGGACGTGGCGGGGCGCCACGCCGACACGTCGCGAGACAGGTTCTAGGCGCTCTCGAACGTTGCCGGGCAGCTGCCGCGGACGGTCGCCCACCGGAGCCCATGCGGCGATGCCGGCGCTCTCAGCCCCCGTGCTCCTTCGCCCAGTCGAGCGTCGCGCGCGCCACCAGCGGCGACCGCCAGCAGCATCCGCGGCAGGCCGTGGGCCGCGTCGACCAGGTCGAGACCGCGCAGGAACGGTCGCAAGCTGACGGCGTCGAAGTGGCCGTAGTACTCGCGGTTCGGGTCGCCGGCGCCTTCGAGCGTCTCCATCTCGTCCAACCCGGCGAGCAGCGAGGCGCCGTTGGCCGGGCACAGCAGCGCCAGCGAACGGAAGAGCGCCGGCCGGGCGCGGGCCGCCAAAAGCAGGAAGCAGCCTCCCATGCTGGCTCCGCGCGCTGCCAGCCACGGCGCGTCGTGCCAGCCCTCCGGCCCCATGACGCGGTCTCTTCTCTGCGCGACTACGTGCCGCAGGGCCTCACCGTCCCGGTTCGTGAGATCGCCCCCACCATCGACCCGCGGGCGCCCAAGAACATGCGCCTCTCCGGCGAGGATGCGGCCTACATCGTGCGCCAGTTCGGCATCGACATCGAGCGTCCCCTGCTGTTGCAGGTGTCGCGCTTCGACCCCTGGAAGGACCCGCTGGGCGTGGTCGACGTGTACCGAGCGGTCAAAGCCAAGTATCCCGGTATGCAGCTCGCTCTCATCGGCTTCATGGCGAGCGACGACCCAGAGGGCTGGACTACCTCGAGAAGGTCATCGAGCATGTCGGCGGCGACCCCGACGTCTTCATTCTCTCCAACGTCGACAACGTCGGCTCGGTAGAGATCAACGCCTTCCAGAGCCAAGCCGACGTGATCCTGCAGAAGCCCACCCGCGAGGGCTTCGGCTTCACCGTCACCGAGGCCCTGTGGAAGGGCCGGGCCACCATCGGCGTCGTCGTCGGCATTCCGCTGCAGATCGAGGACGGCGTGACCGGCTGCCTCGTCAAGTCCGCCGCGGAGTGCGCCGAGCGCTGTCTGCAAGTGCTGGCCGATCCCGGGAAGCATCATCGCATGGTCCTGCTCGGCAAGGAGCACGTGAAGTGCGAGTTCCTCACCCCGCGCCTGCTGCGCGACGACCTGCGGCTCTTCTCGGACCTGAGGGCGAGTAAGATAGGGTCCTAGGCGGCCCTCCGGGGCCGCGACCGGGCCCCGGAGGGGCTGGGCGGCAGCAAGGGGGCACGGCGTGCAGACAGCCGATCTCGCAGGGCGCCGTCTCGTCGTGGCCGCCAACCGCGGCCCCGTGTCGTTCCACAGCGACCCGTCCGGGGAACCCGTCGTCACGCGCGGGCCCGGCGGCCTCGTCACCGTGCTCACCGAGGTGCTGCGCCAGCACCCCGGCACGTGGGTGGCGGCGGCGCTCGGCGACGAGGAGCGCCGCCTGGCGGCCGAGCAACGTGCCGTCGAGGTCGCCCTCGACGGCGATTCCTATCGCCTGCGCTACGTCGCCGTCGCCCCCGACGCCTACCACAAGTACTACAACATCGTCGCCAACCCGATGCTGTGGTTCATCCAGCACTACCTGTGGGACCTCGGGCGCCACCCCGACATCGGGGCCGAGGAGATGGACGCCTGGCACAACGGCTACCTGGTCGTGAACGACCAGTTCGCCAAGGCGGTCGTCGACGAGGTGCGCCGGGGACCCGACGGGCGCCGGCGCCGCGGCCACGCCGGCGACGGGGGCGACGCGCTGGTGCTGCTCCACGACTACCAGCTCTACTGCGTCGCCCCCCCGGTGCGCGCCGCCTGCCCGGACGCGTTCCTTCACCAGTTCATCCACATCCCCTGGCCGCAGAGCGACTACTGGCGGGTGCTGCCCGGCCACATCCGCACGGCGGTGTTCAAGGGTCTGCTCGCCAACGACGTGGTCGCGTTCCACACGGGCGGGTACGTGCGCAACTTCCTGCGCTGCTGCGAAGAACTGCTGGAGCTCGAGGTGGACGTCGAGGCGGGAATCGTCCACTACGACGGCCGCGAGGTCTGGGTGCGCGCCTACCCGGTGAGCATCGACCCGGTCTCGCTGCGCGCCGCGGCGAAATCGCGGCGCGCCCGCACGGCCCAGCGGGCGCTCCTCGCAAAACGGCGCGAGTTCCTGCTCGTGCGTGTCGACCGTCTCGACCTGAGCAAGAACATCATCCGCGGCTTCGTCGCCCTCGACCGCTTTCTCGAGCTGCACCCCGAGTTCAAGGAGCGCTTCACCTTTCTCGCGTTGCTGCAGCCTTCGCGCGAGGACGTCGAGGAGTACGTCACCTACCGGGAGCGGGTGGAGCGCCTGGTCGCCGACGTGAACACGCGCCACGGTACCACCGATTGGATGCCGGTCGACCTGCGCATCCAGGACGACTTCCCGGTGACGCTGGCCGCCTACGCCCACTACGACGTGCTCTTCGTCAACGCCATCAGCGACGGCATGAACCTGGTCGCGAAAGAGGGGCCGGTGCTCAACCGCCGCGGCGGCGTGCTCGTGTTGAGTCAGTACGCGGGCGCCTACGAGGAGCTCGGCGCCTTCGCCCTTGGCGTCAACCCCTTCAACATCGAGCAGCAGGCCGACGCCATCCACCGCGCCCTGACCATGCCCGCGGACGAGCGCGAGGCGCGCGCCGGGATGCTGCGCGCCGTGGTTGAGGGCAACAGCATCGCCAAGTGGGTCGAGGCGCAGTTCGCCGACATCGCCGCGAAGCTGGGCGTTGCGCGCGGCTGAGCGGCGACGCGACGGGACGGGCGGCCGGGCGAGCCGCTCGCTTCTCTCAGGCGTGCGGGCACGTGGCGATTAGCACGACGCAGTACACGAGGAACAGCCCCGCCACGATCGTCGGGGCGTAGCGCACGCCCTTGATCTGGAATCGCTGGGCGATGGCGATCAGGAAGAGCATTGCAGCGAGGATGACGGTGAGGCGCGTAGTGCTCGCCCGTCTCCCGCGTCGTGACGCCCCGTTCGAACGACGCGGTAGCTTTGTCGGCGAGCGCCGCCGCCTTCTTCGCGAGAGGATCCTTGAACTCCGGCATGTTGCGCGGGCCGGCCGGCACCTGCGGGTCGGTGAACGGCTTGGTCTTCAGCTAGGCGTCGAAGGCCATCCTGTACTCGGGGGTGAAGCGCCGCGCCAGCAAGTTCTGCAGCTTCTCGGCGCCGGCCGAGTAGGCCTGCAGCCAGGCGGAGAAGGTACCGGCGTCGTAGACGAGCGTCTCGTTCGCGGTCGGCTGTGTCTCCGCCGGCCCGTCAGCTTCCGGCTCCGCAGCGCTCGCGCGCCAGGGCAAGGTACTCCTCGGCGACGTCGATGCCGATCGCGCGGCGGTCCAGCTCCTGCGCCACCAGCGCGGCCGTCCCCGTGCCGCAGAACGGGTCGAGCAGCACCGCGCCCGGCGGACAGGTGGCGAGGATCGGGATGCGGCACAGGTCGGCCGGGAAGGGCGCGAAGTGCGCTTCCCGGCCCTGCGTGTCCTCGGGCAGGATGTCCCACACGTCGCCGGGCTTGGCTCCGCCCGGGTGGTAGCGCAGGAAGTGGAAGCCGCGCTCCTGCAGCTCGCGGGCGCGGCCCGAGACGGCCGTGGCGTCCGAGTGCGTCGCTCGCTGCTGGCCGCGGATCACCATGCGGAAGTCGGCGAGCCGGCCGGCGCCGACCTCGGCCAGCGTCGCGTCCAGGGCCTCCGCGGCTGCCGCCTTCTCGGCGGCCGTGAGCGCCGTCGACAGCTCGATCTGGCGGCGGTAGCGCACGCCGCGCACGCCGGTCGCCGAGACGACGGCGCCGTTCTCGACCCGCGCCGTGCGCGGCGCGTGACGGACGGCGTCGGCGTCGTAGTAGTAGCCCTTGGGCTGCAGCACGAAATGGAACAGCAGCTCGTGTACGTTTCGCAGCCGATCGCGGCTCGTGTCAGGGCCGCCTTTGACCTTGTGCCAGACGACGCTGTTGCGCAGCGTCCAGTCCTGCTCGTCGGTGAGGCGGAAGGCGACTCGCCAGGGGATGCCGAGCAGACGCTTGCCGCGGTAAGTGTCGCCGAGGTTGAGCCAGAACGAGCCCGTCGGCTTGAGTACGCGCCGCAGCTCAGAGGTGACGGCGCCGAGGGCCGCCACGTAGTCTTGCCAGCGGCCCTCGGCGCCGATGCCGCCGCTGGAGTAGCGCCGGTGGCCGAAGTAGGGCGGACTGGTGAGCGCGCAGTCCACCGACGCGTCGGGGAAGAGGCGCAGCGTCTCGAGGGCGTCGCCGCACAGGAACAGCGGCTCGGGATGTGGGTCGTCGGTCTCGTGCAGGGCGCCGCGGCTCCGCCGGCCCGCCAGATACTCCGTGAGGCGGGCCGCCGGCGGCCCATCGCCGTCCCGCGCCGCGCCGTCCCCGGCCGCGCTCACGCCTCGAGCACGCGCCGGTAGATCGCCTCGTTGTCGGCGACCATGCGCTCCACGGTGAAGCGCTCCTCCACCGTGCGGCGGCATACTTGGGGGTCGATCTCGCCCACGCGGCCCACTGCGGTGACGAACTCCTCGAAGGTGTCGCAGACGAACCCCGTCTTGCCGTCGTCTAGGACCTCGGGCACCGAGCCCTGACTCAGGGCCACGACCGGCGTGCCGGTGGCCATCGCCTCGATCATGACTAGGCCGAACGGCTCCGGCCAGGTGATGGGGAAGACGAGCGCTTTGGCATGCGCAAACAGCTCGCGCTTGCGCTCGTCGTTCACCTCGCCCTCGTAGACGATCTGCTCGCCGTCGATGAGCGGCTCCACCTTCTCCTCGAAGTAGTCGCGGTACGGCTCCTGCAGCACGCCGGCCATGATGAGCTTGTGGCCGGTGCGTTTGGCGGCCTCGATGGAGAGGTGGAAGCCCTTGGCTTCGCAGACCCGTCCAAAAGCCAGCAGGTAGTCGTCCTTCTCGGGGGTGTACGGCCACTGTTCCACGGCGATCGCGTTGTAGGCCAGGCCGGCCCAGTTCATGCCCGCCGGCCCCATGGACTGCTGGTACTTGCTGATGCCGATGTAGTCGACCTCTTTCTGGAACTGCTCGTAGAAGCCGTAGGCCTGGTCGTCGAAGGCGCAGTGGACGGTGTGCACCATCGGCGCGGCCAGGTAGCGGCTGAAGGCGATGCCAAGAAAGCCGGAGTGGTCGTGGATGAGGTCGAACCGGTTCTGCTCGATGTCGGCGAAGGCGAACGACACGTGGCGCGCGTCATAGCTGGTCTGCCCCAGCACTTCGGGCATCTCCTTGGGGAACAGTGCGCAGAGATCGGCGGACGTGTGCGAGTCGCCGGTGGCGTACAGCACCACCTCGTGCCCGCGCGCCACGAGCCCGTCGCAGAGCTGCTGGACGACCCACTCCGTGCCGCCGTAGCCGGCGGGCGGGACGGTGATCCATGGAGGAGCCAATTGGGCGATGCGCATGTGCGCATCATACAAGATGCACCACTGCCGCGGGGTGTCCGAGACCTGTCCCCGGGGGTAGAGTGACGGCGATGATCCTCTACCTCGACTGCGCGAACGGCATCAGCGGTGACATGCTCGTGGCCGCGCTGCTCGCCGTGTCCGGGACGCGGCCGGACGATCCCGGCGTACTGGAGGACGTCGTGCGCCCTGCTCTGGCGGCGGCCGGCATCGACCCCCGTCTGGTCTCCGTCGCGGAGGAGCGCCGCGGCGGATTCGCCGCGTTCGCCTTCCAGGTCGCCGACGGCCCCGGCTTCGCCACGTTCGACGAGCTCATCATGTCCATGTACGCCTCGGACCTGGAGCAGCCGGTGGCCGACGCCGTCGCCTCCATCGCGGAGCGCATGGCGGCGGCCGAGGCCGAGGTCCACGGGCGTGGCGAGGAGCACCTGCACGAGCTCAGCAACGTCGATACGGCGATCGACCTCATCTGCGCCGTGGCGTTGCTGCACCGGCTGGCGCCCGAAAGGGTGGTGGCCTCGCCGCCGGCGCTGGGCGGCGGCACGGTGGACACGGCGCATGGCGTGCTCTCCGTGCCCGCACCGGCCGTGCTGTCCCTGCTCGCAGGGCTGCCCACGGCCGGTAGCTCGGCTGCCGCGACCGGCGAATCCCTGGGCGAGCTCACCACACCCACCGGTGCGGCCCTGCTCGCGCACTTCGTGGAGTCGTTCGGCGGGCTGCCCGCCGGGCGCATAGAGCTCACCGGCTACGGGGCCGGTGAGCGCGATGTGGCCGGCCGGCCCAACGTCTTGCGCGCCGTCCTCATCGACCCGAAGGGTGTCGATACCGGCGGCGGGGACGCGGCAGCGGACGCCGGACCGGACATCGCCTTCGGCGGCCACGGCTCCGGCGACCACGTGCTGCTCGAGGCCAACATCGACGACATGAGCCCTGAGCTTCTGGGGCACGCCGCCGAGGCGCTGCGCGAGGCCGGGGCCGTGGACGTCTGGATGAGCACGGCACTGATGAAGAAGGGCCGTCCCGGCGTGGTGTTGCACGTGCTCGCCGCGGCCGCGGAGCGTGAGCGCTTGGCCGATCTCGTCTTCGCCGAGACCTCCTCGTTCGGCCTGCGAGTGCTGCCCGTCGGCCGCCTATACCTCGAAGAGCGCCGCGAGACGGTAGTCATTGCGGGACTCAACGTGGGCATCCGTCTGGGCTACGTCGCCGACCGCCTGGTCACCGTGTCGCCCGAATACGAGGATGTGCGCCGCGTGGCCGCTGCCGTCGGCCGGCCGGTCAAGATCGTCTACGAAGCCGCCCAGTCGGCTGCTCGCAGCCGCTTCAGCGGCGCCTGAGAACGGGTCGCCGGGCGCCGCTCCGGCGGTGCCTATCCGACCTCGCAGGCGCCTCGCTCGCACCTCGCTTCCGTGTCCGCGAACGCCCCTTGACCAAATTGACCCCTTCGATCACGCGACTGTACAATCCGTCACAAGGAACCGCTGCCAGGCGCCATCCGGCACGGTCTCCTACCCAGTGAGACGCGCGGAACAGTGGAGACAAAGGAGGACGCGTTGACTTCGTCTGCGAAGCCCGTTCGCAAATCCCCGGTGCCGAGCGACATCGAGATCGCCCAGGCCGCCACCATGCAACCCATCCAGGCCATCGCCGAGAAGGCCGGCATCCTGGAGGACGAGCTCGATCTGTACGGCCGCTACAAGGCCAAGATCGACTACATGGCCCTGCTCGACCGCCTCAAGGACAAGCCCGACGGCAAGATCATCGACGTGACGGCCATCACGCCGACGCCGCTGGGTGAAGGCAAGACCGTCACCGCTATCGGGCTCATCGAATCGATGAACGCTATCGGCATCGATACGATGCTCGCCCTTCGCGAGCCGTCGCTCGGCCCGGTCTTCGGCATCAAGGGCGGCGCCGCCGGGGGCGGGTACTCGCAGGTCGTCCCTATGGAGGATATCAACCTCCACTTCACCGGCGACATCCATGCGGTCGGCGCGGCCAACAACCTGCTCGCCGCCATGGTCGACACCCATCTCATGCACGGCAATGCTCTCGCGATCGACCCTCTGAGCATCTCCTGGCGTCGCGTCGTCGATCTCAACGATCGCGCCATGCGCGAGATCGTCAACGGCCTGGGCGGCAGGCTCAACGGCATCCCGCGCCAAACGGGCTACGACATCACGGTCGCCAGCGAGGTCATGGCGATCCTCGGCCTCGCCACCTCACTGAAGGATCTGCGCGAGCGCCTCGGCCGCATCACCTTCGGCTACAGCACTGCGGGAAAGCCGCTGACCGCCGACGACATCGGCGCCGGTGGCGCCATGGCGGTGCTGCTCAAGGATGCCATCAAGCCCAACCTCGTGCAGACCCTCGAGGGCAATGCCTGCTTCGTCCACGCCGGGCCGTTTGCCAACATCGCCCAGGGCAACAACTCGATCATCGCCGACAAGGTCGCCATGAAGCTGGCCGACTACGTCGTCACCGAGTCGGGCTTCGGCGCCGATCTGGGCTCCGAGAAGTTCATGGACATCATCTGCCGCTACGGCGGGTTCGTGCCGAGCTGTGTGGTCATCACCTGCACCATGCGCGCCCTGAAGATGCACGGCGGGCTGCCGGTCGATCCCGAGCTGCTCAAGGCCGAGAACAACGCCGCCCTCGAAAAGGGCTGCGAGAACCTTGCCAAGCAGGTCGAGAACATGAAGCTCTTCGGCATCCCCGTGGTGGTCACGATCAACCGCTTCACCTTCGACCGCGACAGGGAGGTCGAGATCGTGCGCAAGGCCGCCGTGGCGGCGGGCGCCGAGGACGCCGTGCCGATCAACGTCCACACGCTGGGCGGCGACGGCGGCCAGGAGGCGGCCGAGGTCGTCAAGTCGGCCGCCGACAAGGGCGGCGACTTCAGGTTCCTCTACCCGCTCGACGCCTCCATCAAGGAGAAGATCGAGACTATCGCCACCAAGATCTACGGCGCCGACGGCGTGGACTACCTGCCCGAGGCCGAGGCCAAGATCAAGCAGTTCACCGAGCAGGGCCTCGACAAGCTGCCGCTCTGCATGGCCAAGACGCACCTCTCGCTCAGCCACGACCCGGCGCTCAAGGGCCGGCCGCGCGGCTTTCGCGTGCCGATCCGCGACATCCGTCCGGCGACCGGCGCCGGCTATCTCTACCCGCTTCTGGGCGAGATGCGCACCATGCCCGGCCTGGCCAAGCGGCCGGCGGCGGTCGACGTCGACATCGACGTCACGACCGGCCGTATCATCGGCCTGTTCTAGAACTCCATCCGCGGTGGATGCCCGGGGCGGTGGCGGCTGTGGCCGCCCGCTCCGCGGCGCCGCCGGCCGGGCGTGCCCGGCCCCGGCGCCGTCGCGCGTCCCCGCCACGTACACTGGAGGTGCGCGGTGAGCGACGGTCCTACCATCTATGCCAGTGAACCACTGCAGGTCTACCTCGACGATGCGGCCAGCAAGAAGCCGGCGCCCGGCGGCGGCAGCGTCTCGGCCTGCGTCGGCGCGCTCGGCGCGGCCCTCGTCGGCATGGTCTGCAACCTCACGCGAGGGCGCGAGCAGTTCGCCGATGTCGAAGGCGAGATCGTGACCCTGGCGGGTGCGTCCGAGGACGCTCGCGGCCGCCTCGAGCAGCTTCTCCAGGACGACACCGTGGCCTACAACGGCGTCATCGCCGCCTACAAGATGCCCAAGGAGACCGCCGAGGCGCAAGCGGCGCGCCGCCAGACCATCCAGGATGGACTGATCATCGCCGCCGACGTCCCGCTCGAGATCTGCCGCGTGGCCGTCGAGGTCTGCCGTCTGGCCAAGATCGCCGCCGTCATCGGCAACCCGCAGGCGGTCACCGATGCCGGCATCGGCGCCATCCTCGGCGAGGTCGCCGTGGTGGGCGCCGCCCTCAACGTCAAGATCAACCTGGGTTCCATCAAGGACGCGGCCTACGTTGAGGCCGCCGCGTCCGCGATCGACTCCCTCCAGGCCGAGGCCGCGGCGCTCCGCGCCGAGGTGCTCGGCATCACGCTGGCAAAGCTCTGATCATCCCCTGATGACACACGAAAGGGACGCCATGGCAGCTCAGATCATCGATGGCAAGGCCATCGCCGAGGAGATCCGCGAGGAGATCAAGGCTGAGGTCGCCAAGCTCGCCACCTGCGGCGTGAAGCCCGGCGTCGCCACCATCCTGGTGGGCGGCGGCGGCGGCGCGCAGTTCTACCGCGGCCAGATCGAGAAGAACACGGGCACGGTGGGCTTCGACTATTTCAACCACGCGCTGCCGGCCGGCACCGGCGAGGATGAGGTGCTGGCGCTCATCGAGAAGCTCAACGCCGACGCCCGCGTGCACGGCATCCTGGCTCTCATGCCCATGGCCGGCGGCATCGACCAGAACAAGGTCTTCAACGCCATCGCCCCGTTTAAGGACCTGGACTGCGTGAACCCGGCCAACATCGGCCACGTGCTGCTCGGCGACCAGCTGTTCGCGCCGGCGACGCCCTCGGCCTGCATCGAGATCCTCGACCGCGACGGCATCGAGCTGCAGGGTCTCGACGTGACCATCGTCAACCACTCCAACATCGTCGGCAAGCCGGTAGCTCTGCTCTGCCTCGAGCGGAACGCCTCGGTCCATGTGGTGCACGTGTTCAGCAAGGACGTGCCCGCCGCCTGCCGCGAAGCCGACGTGCTCATCAGCGCGGCTCCCGTGCGCGATCTCATCAAGGGCGACATGGTCAAGCCCGGCGCCGTGGTCATCGATGTGACGACGATGCGTGGCGACGACGGCAAGCAGGTCGGCAGCCTCGAGTGGGAAGCCGTCCTCGGGGTCGCCGGCAAGGTGACACCGGTGCCCGGCGGTGTGGGTCCGGTCACCAACGTCATCCTGCTCAAGAACGCTCTGGTCGCCTGCAAGGCGCAGAGCGTCATCGCGTAGCAGTCGAGCGGAGCAACGCTTCGAGGCGAACGCACATCGCTGTATCCTTGTCGCTACTACTGATGGTGACTACGCTCGCAACCTGTACACTCCGCGTGGGGCGCCGCTCTGTCGGTTTCCCGCAGGCAAGGTTAGGCCTGCGGTCTCATCCGCGAGGCGCGCGTCTTTCAACCGGAGGATCATGATGCCGCGTCGTGTGCTGACCCCCGAGCGCGAGCTCGAGGGCCGGGAGGGAGAGGACTCCTCGCTCGATCTCGCGCCGCTCGCGCAGATCGTCGCCGAGCGCTACGTGTCGTCGGGCGACCTCATCCCCGTCCTTCAGAGAGCCCAGCGCCACTTCGGCTACTTGCCCGATCAGGTCGTCACCGAAATCGCACGTCTCACGGGCTCGCCCGCCTCGCGAGTCTACGGCGTGATCACGTTCTACGCTCAGTTTTCCACGATGCCGAGCGGGCGGCACAAGATCTGCGTCTGTCAAGGGACCGCATGCCACGTCCGCGGAGGGCACGGCGTCCTGCGCGCGGTCGAAAGCGAGCTCGGCATCAAGGCCGGCACGACGAGCGAAGACCTGGAGCACACGCTCGAGACCGTCGCCTGTCTGGGGGCCTGCTCGCTGGCTCCGGTGATGACCGTCGGCAGCCGGTACTTCGGCAAGCTGACAGGCGCCAAGGTGGCGGCGGCGCTGGAACAGATCGGCGGTGACGGTAGTGGGCTCGATGACGACTGATACCGATACGCTCCACCTGCCGTCGCGCCGGCTGACCTCGGTCGCGGCGCTGCAGAAGTATCGTGAACGGGCGCGTGCTCGTCCGGAGGCCGACAAGACCGTGCGCGTGTGCATGGACACGGGCTGTCGCGCGGGCGGCGGGGAAAGCATCATGCGCGTCTTTGAGCGTGAACTCGAGCACCGCGGCCTCAGGGGTTCGGTGGCCGTCCGGGCGACGGGCTGTCACGGATTCTGCGCTCGCGGTCCGGTCGTGGTCGTCGACCCGGATGGTGTCTTCTACCAGATGGTCGAGCCGGGCGACGTCCCCGATATCGTCGCCCAGACCATCGTCCGCGGCGAGGTCGTCTCGCGTCTGACCTACCACGGCGCCGACGGCTGTCCGTGTCTGCGGCAGCCGGACATCCCGTTCTTCTCCGGGCAGAAGCGTGTGGTGCTGCGCAACTGTGGCACGATCGACGCGACGGACATCGATGCCTACATCGCGCGGCGCGGGTACGAGGCGCTGGCCAGGGCTCTCGCAGCGATGTCACCCGCTGATGTACTCGAGGCGGTCAAGGCGAGCGGGCTGCGTGGCCGCGGCGGCGGCGGCTTCCCGGCGGGGCGCAAGTGGGAGCTCGCGGCCGCACAAGAGAGCGACAAGAAATACGTGCTCTGCAACGCCGACGAAGGCGACCCCGGGGCGTTCATGGACCGCGGGCTCCTGGAGGGCGACACTCACGCCGTGATCGAGGGCATGTTGATCGGCGCCTACGCAATGGGCGCCGACGAGGGGTACGTCTACTGCCGCGCGGAGTACCCTGGCGCGATCAGACATCTCCGCATCGCTTTGGCGCAGGCCGAAGAACGCGGTCTGCTCGGCGAGTGCATCCTGGGGAGCGACTTCTCCTTCCGCCTGCACATCAAGGAAGGCGCCGGCGCGTTCGTCTGCGGCGAGGAGACGGCGCTGATCGCCTCGATCGAGGGCCGCCGGGGCATGCCGCGCGCGCGGCCGCCCTACCCGGCGGTCGCCGGCCTGTGGGGCAAGCCCACGAACATCAACAACGTCGAGACTTGGGCCAATGTCCCGTTGATCATCGTCAACGGGGCCGACTGGTACCGGACGATCGGGACCGAGACCAGCCCGGGCACCAAGATCTTCTCCCTGGCCGGCAAGCTGAACAACACCGGCCTCGTCGAGGTGCCGATGGGCGTGACCTTGCGCGAACTGATCTTCGATATCGGCGGGGGGATCACACGCAATCGGCACTTCAAGGCCGTCCAGATGGGTGGTCCGTCCGGAGGCTGCCTGAGCGAGCAGCATCTCGACCTGCCGGTCGACTACGACTCGCTGCGCAACGCGGGTGCGATCATGGGCTCCGGCGGCGTCATCGTGATGGACGAGACGACGTGCATGGTCGACTTGGCCCGGTTCTTCGTCAACTTCACGCAGGCCGAGTCGTGCGGCAAGTGCGTGCCGTGTCGGTTGGGCACGAGGCGCATGCTTGAGATCCTCACCCGAATCACGAACGGTGAGGGTGTCATGGACGATCTCGACCGCCTTGAGAGGCTGGCGCACACGATCAAGGCTACGAGTCTGTGTGGGCTCGGTCAGACGGCTCCCAACCCAGTGCTGTCGACGCTCAAGTACTTCCGCCACGAGTACGAGGCCCACATCCTCGACAGGCACTGTGCTGCTTGTCAGTGCGAGGGCTTGGTCAAGGCTCCCTGCAGTCACACCTGCCCGGCGGGGGTCGACACGTCGAGCTACCTCGCTCTGGTTGCCGCGGGGCAGTTCAAGGAGGCCATGGCGGTGCACATGGAGCGCAATCCGCTGCCCAGCATCTGCGGCCGCCTGTGCCACCATCCCTGTGAGGCGATGTGCAGGCGCTCCGAGCTCGATGACGCCGTCTCGGTGGCGGCTGTCAAGCGCTTCATGGGGGACATCGCTCCCTCGACCGAGATTGTGCGTCCTCGACCGCCCGATCAAGTCAAACGTGTGGCGGTGGTGGGCTCTGGCCCGGCGGGGCTTTCGTGCGCCTATCAGCTCGCCTTGGCCGGCTTTCCCGTCACCGTGTTCGAGGCTCTGTCCGTGGCGGGGGGGATGCTTGCCGTCGGTCTTCCTGCGTTCCGTATGCCCAAGGATGTCGTGGCGCGCGAGATCGAAGCCATTGTCGAGCTCGGGGTGGAGATACGCCTCGGCGAGGCGCTCGGGCGCGACTTCTCGCTGGACTCGCTTCTCAGCGACGGCTACGAAGCGGTCTTCCTGGCTTTGGGCACGCACGTCTCCAACCCCCTCGACGTCGAGAACGACGACGCCCCGGGCGTCCTGGCCGGTATGGAGTTCCTCCGTGACGTCAATCTTGACAATGGGGCCTCGGTGGGCGACTCGGTGGTGGTCGTCGGTGGCGGTTCAGTCGCCATGGATGCGGCTCGTTGCGCGCTTCGCCTGCAGGCCATCGACGGCAGGGAGCGCGATGTCACGCTCGTGTACCGGCGCTCTCGCCACGAGATGCCGGCCTACGAGTGGGAGATCGTGGAGGGAGACGAGGAAGGTCTGAGGTTCGAGTATCTGGCGGCTCCAGCCCGTGTCTTGCTCGGCCACGACGGCCGGGTGTCCGGGCTCGAATGTGCGCGCATGGAGCTGGGCGAGCCCGACGAGAGTGGGCGCCGCCGTCCCCGCGCGGTGCCAGGCTCGGAGTTCGTCATCCCCTGCGACACGATCATCCCGGCCATCGGTCTGTCGGTCGATCTAAGCTGGCTGTCCGGCGAACTGGAGCTCAGCCTTCGGGGAACGCTGGCCGCCGACACGGTAGAGTTCCGGACATCTCACCCCAAGGTGTTCGCTGGCGGCGACGCCGTGAGGGGCCCCGCGACTCTGATCGAGGCGATCGGTGACGGCCAGCTTGCCGCGTTCGCTATCGAGCGCTTTCTCACTGGAGTCAGTGCGCGCGAGGAGCGCCTGCGCACGGTCCAGGAGGCCCGAAGGGTGCCGCGTTACGTGCCGGTCGATCGTCTGGAGGAACAGGTCCCGCGTGCGGCGGCGGAGCACGTTCCTGCCGGCGAACGCGTCAAGAGTTTCGTAGAGGTGGTGCAGACGATCACAGCGGAGCAGGCCTGCCGAGAGGCCGGTCGCTGCCTGCGCTGCGATCTCGAACACTGACGCCTTCCAGGCCCCGGATCACCGAGCGACCCGGGGCGTGCGACCAACGGCGGCGGTGCCCCAAGAGAGAGGCGCCACCACCACCCGGCGCTTTCCGCGTCTTCCCTTCTGGGCGTGGTCATTCTGCTGCGCTTGCTGCGATCCAGTTGCACGTCGTGCGTTAGTCAGGTGGATAGCCAACGCCGAGTAGGCCATGCGATCGCGACTGAAGGGGGAGGATGGCACACGACAGCAGGTGAGGCACGCCACGGTCGCGCCGGGCGTCCGCAGCAGGCCCCGGCGCCTGCACATGCAAGGGTGGAGTGCGGCAGAAGAACTCGCCTTCACAGGCAAGGCCAGCGGCCTCGTCCGCGGTCTCTCCATGACCGACGCCTGCGCGGTCGGCCTCATGAACCAGGGGATCACACCCAGCATCTGGACGATGGTCGCCTAGGGTCTCGGCACCTGTCTCACCGGCAACCTGTTCTGGGCCTGCATCATCGCGCTCGTGATGGTCGGCTTCGGTTTTCCGCTGGTGTTGGGCATCCTCTCCGGCAGCATGCCGCGCACGGGCGGCGAGTATTTGTACAACTCGCGCATCATCCACCCGATCGTGGCCATTGCCGAGAGCTTCGGCAACGCGCTGGTGATGATCAACTGGGTCCACGTGCTGGCTCCTTGGGCCGCCGACCCGGGCCTCGTCATGCTCGCCGAGTGCGAAGGCTGGAACTGGCTCCACGATTTCGCCAACTCCACGTTCTTTGGCGGCCTATCGTACAACTGGGGTGTGTTCCTCATCGCGACCGCGCTGAATACCCTCGCCTTCCTGACGATGGTGATCGGCGTCAAGGTCTTCGCCCTCATCCAGAAGGTCGTGATGTCTTGGCGATGGGCGGCGCGGCGGTGGTCACGCTGGCGATCACCTTCAACAGCAGGGCTGGAACCGAGAGGAACTGGGACGCGATGGCGGCCAGTTCGACGCGCTCACCCATTTCCAGATGGTCCCCGCCGTCTCGAAGGCGATCGGCGAGGCCGCGCCGACCAGCTCGGCGTTCTACGGCGCCCTGGGCATCACGGTCGCCGGCTCCTGGCTGTTCGCCTATGCCTACGCCTGCGTTTTCGTGGCCAGCGAGGTCAAGCGGCTCGACAAGACCCTGATCAGCGCCAACTTCTTCGCCGTTCTCGTGCCGCGCAACTTCATCGTCGCCGCGGCGCCCGGCTGCGAAGCCCGTAGGACGGCGGTGCAGCCGGGCGACATTCGGTTGAACGACCGCAACATGCTGCGTGGACGGCCAACCTCGGCCGCTTGGCCGAAAGGGGGGCAGATGTAGGATTCCGCACTGTACGATTTTCGCACATTGCCGATTCCTACCGAAGGTGTTCGGCCCTTGACATTTTCCGACGCGAGGTATCGAAATAGCCCAATAGAATGGACGCTGACCAGGGGGGTCGAGTTTGCCATCCGGACTCGACACGGTCGATCGTGAGATCGTGTCACTTCTTCTCGAGGACGGCCGCGTCTCGTCGGCCGAGATAACGCGCCGCATCGGGCACGTGTCCGAGCGCGCCGTCCGTTACCGCATCGAGCGACTCGTGCGCAAGGGCGTCATCCGCATCAGCGCGATCGTGAACCCACAGGCGGTCGGCTTCTCGGTCATCGGCGACGTGCTCATCGACGTCGCCCCCGGCAAGCTGCAGGACGTCGCCGTGCAGCTGGTGGATTTCCCCACCGTGAGCTACGTGGCCGGTTCGGTCGGCGACGGCGATCTAAGTGTGCAGGTGTATGCTCGGGACACCGAGGAGCTTCTGCGCTTCGTCAACGAAGTGATCGGCAAGGTTCCTGGAGTCACGCGCACCAAGCTTGCCATGGTGCCGTGGAAGCTCAAGGATGTCTATCAGTGGCATGTGCCGCCCGAAGCCGCTGAGGAAGGGAGTGCGATCGGCTGAGCGTATCCGTTCTCGCAAGTCCCGTTCGCCAATCAAGAATCGCTGGCTGGGGGGCTACGTCGGCGAGATGTAGTAACTAGCAAGGGGGGAATGTGGCTGAAGAACTAGCCTTTGCCCGCAAAGCCAGCGGCCTCGTCCGCGGCCTCTCAATGTGGGACGCCTTCGGCGTCGGCTTCATGAACCAGGGCCTTACGCCTTCGATCTGGGTCATGACCAGCCTCGGCGTTGGCGTCTACCTCGGTGGTAACCTCATCTGGGCCACCATCATCTCGATGATCCTCGCCGGCATCGGCTTCCCGATCGTATGGGGCGTGCTCGGCGGCTCGATGCCCCGTTCGGGCGGCGAGTACATCTACAACTCGCGCATCATCCACCCCATCGTGGGTATCGGCGAGTCGTTCGGTAACGCCTTCGTGTGGATCATGTGGATCTACGTGCTGGCGCCGTGGATGGCCGACCCGGGCATGGTGATGATGTCCCAGTTCATGGGCTGGTCGTGGCTCTACGATTCTGCCAACAGCACGTTCTTCGGCGGCCTCGACTACAACATGGGCGCCTTCGCCATCGCCACGATCGCCAACATCTTCGCCTTCCTGTTCGTGGTGTTCGGCATCAAGTGGTTCGCGCGCATCCAGAAGGTCGTCATGATCGCCGGCATCGGCGGCTGCGCCGTGCTGCTGGCCGCCATCTGTTTCTACAACAAGCAGGACTTCGTCGCCGGCTGGAACAGTATCGCGCAGCAGTACGGCTCGCTGGACTACAACGCGTTCCTCGCCGCCGTCAATGCCGAGGTCGGTCAGACCATGCCCAGCACCTGGAACTGGTTCGACACCTTCGGTGTCATGGTCGCGGGCTCGTGGCTCTTCGCCTACAGCTACTGCATCACCTTCATCGCCGGCGAGGTCAAGCGCCCGGACAAGACCATCATCCTGTCCAACCTGTTCGCCATCATTGTGCCCGGCGCGTTCATGCTCTGGGCCGCCTTCGGCCTCTATCACATGGTGGCGTTCAACTTCTTCTCCGCCACGCAGTACGTCGACAATGCGGGCACAACATTGGGCGACAAGTACACCGTGCCGTGGAGCACCAACTTCCTCGGCCTGCTGGCCATGGTCAACCAGAACAAGGTCATCCTGTTCATCGCCGTGATGTCGTTCCTGGCGTTCGACCTCTGGTGGGTCACGCTGTCGTACCTTGCCTTCCCGCGCATCATCTTCGCCTGGGGCATGGACCGCATGGGTCCCAAGTGGTTCACCGACATCAACCCGCGCTTCGCCAGCCCGGTGAAGAACCACATCCTGTGCTTCGTCCTCGGCGAAGCCGCCATCGCCTACTACGTTTTCACTGGCCAGACGGCCATGGAGGGCCTCAGCGTCACCGCTCTCGAGATCTTCTCGGTGTTCGGTGTCACGGCCATCGCCGCTCTGCTCTTCCCCTACGTGAAGCGCTCCAAGGGCATCTGGGACGCTTCGCCGTACAAGACGTGGAAGCTTGCCGGCATCCCGGTAGTGACGATCGGCGCCATCGTCGACATCGTCTATCTCGGCATCCTGGCGTTCTACTTCTTCTTCATGGGCGACAAGGGCCTCGAGACCTTCACCGTTGGGAGCGCCATCAAGACCGGCGCGCTCATCGGCGGCACGTGGATCCTGGGTATCATCTGGTACTTCTTCTGGAAGCAGCGCAGCAAGAGCGTGGGCGTCGACGTGTCGATGACCTACGGCGAGTTGCCGCCTGAGTGACGTAGCAGTACCGTGAGGGGGCGGGAGCGTCAGCTCCCGCCCCCTCACTTTCTCTGGAGTGTGCAGATGATCAAACTTTTCTTCGTCACCGACATCCACGGCTCGAGCGTGTGCTATCGGAAGTTCCTCAACGCCCTTCCGATCTATGGCGCCGACGTGGCCGTGCTCCTCGGTGACCTCACCGGCAAAGTGCTCGTGCCGCTCGTCGAGAAGGGCAACGACACGTGGGAATGCACCCTCATGGGGCAGCACCGCGACATCGCCACCAAAGACGAGCTTGCCGACATCAAGAAGATCACCGAGAACGCGGGCTACTACTGGGTCCACCAGACGCGCGAGGAGTTCGAAGAGACGCGCAGCGACCCGGCCAACATCGACGTCCTGTTCAAGAGCCTCGTGTTCCAGCGCGTGCAGGAGTGGCTCGACCTCGCCGACGAGCGTCTCGAGGGCAAGCCTTACCAGATGTACATGTGCCCCGGCAACGACGACTGGTTCGTCATCGACGACATGATCGACAATGCCAAGCTCGTGCATCCCTGCGACAAGCGCATCGTGCAGATCGACAACCACGAGATGGTCACGTCGTCGGCCTCCAACCCCACGCCGTGGGACACGCCGCGCGAGATGAACGAAGAAGATCTCGAGAAGCACCTTCGCGGCCTGGTCGAGCAGATCAAGAAGCAGGAGACGGCGATCTACAACTTCCACGTGCCGCCGTACGGGTACGCGCTCGACCTGTGCCCGAAGCTCGACGAGAACCTCACCATGGCCGCCGACGAGAAGATCCACGTCGGCAGCATCGGCGCCAGGAAGCTCATCGCGGAGAACCAGCCGCTGCTCGGCCTCTTCGGCCACATCCACGAGTCCCGTGGCGCGCAGAAGGCCGGTCGCACGCTGCTCATCAACCCGGGCAGCGAGTACTCCGAGGGCATCCTCAAGGGCGTCATCATCATGCTCGACAAGAAGAAGGTGAAGGACTACGTCTTCACATCCGGTTGATCGGCGCGAAGCTCACGTAGGCCACGAAGACGCCGATCCCGAAAGGGGGCGATAGACAGCGATGGGACAGTTCATCCTGCCCAAAGACATACCGCTCGACCGTTACCCCAAGCCCGAGGTCTTCCTCGAAGAGGGCAAGCGCATCACCGAGGCGGCGCAGCAGCAAGGCATCGTCATGCGGGTCATGGGCCCCCTGGCGCTGCACTACTACTTCCCGGACCAGGTCGACCTCTACGCCAGGCTCGAGCGTCTCGGCGACCGGTACTTCACCGACATCGACTACGCCTCGTACGGCAAGACGCGCAAGCACATCGTCAAGTTCATGGAGACGGTGGGCTACGAATGCGACCTCAACACGATGGCCATGACCGGCCAGACCCGTCACATCTACTTCGGCGGGCCCGTCCCCATGATCGACGTGTTCTTCGACAAGCTCGACTACTGTCACGAGGTCGACTACGCCGGCCGCCTCGAGCTCGATCCCTGGAGCGTGACGCTCGCCGACATCCTGCTCCAGAAGCTGCAGATCTGGGAGATCAACGACAAGGATCTCAAGGACATCGAGTTCTTGTTCACCGTCGCTGACTTCGGCGAAGACGACGACAAGAAGGTCAACGTCGGCTTCGTCGCTCGTCGCTTCGCCGACGACTGGGGCTTCTGGTACACCGGTACCACGAACCTCGACCGCGTCAAGGAGCACGTCGACACGGTCGACGCGCTCAGCGACGAGCAGAAGGCGAAGATCAAGCAGGTCGCCGACTCCGTCCGCGCCCGCATCGATCAGGAGCCCAAGTCCAAGAAGTGGGAGAAGCGCGCCAAGAAGGGCACCAAGAAGCTCTGGTACAACACGGGATTTTCCGACTGGTGAGATCACTCCAGCGCTGGTCCTGAGCTCGCGGACCGCCGCCGGTGAGGCACGACGCGGAGAGGGCCGGGCGCCAACGGCGTCCCGGCCCTCTC